>Ga0209285_10000853_pt1 | contig 9759 bp, 5 predicted proteins | sample PPLLak3March2015_2_FD_187249 | JGI IMG/M metagenome (GOLD analysis project Ga0209285, IMG submission 187249) | Freshwater sediment microbial communities from Prairie Pothole Lake near Jamestown, North Dakota, USA - PPLs Lake P8 Core (3) Depth... | ecosystem: Environmental > Aquatic > Freshwater >... | reverse complement strand
CGAGATGATCCGCAACAACCTCGACCAGGTCGACCAGTTCTTCACCGAGATCGTCAGGCTGCCCAACACCGAGCGTGTCCTGCTGGTGGGTACCGACAACAAGGTGCTGGTCGCTTCCGACCGTCGTCTCAAGGGAGCCGATGCCGTCGCACTGGTCGGTGCCGACGCGCTGCAGCTGCCGCAGGTAAGCGTGCGCGCCGGCCAGGGCGGCGCCAGGGAACTGGTGATTCCGGTGATGGGCCTGAATGCCCGAATCGGCACCGTCATCCTGACCGCTCGCCCTGCCGACCCGTTCGCCGGCCTTTAGGCCTGCGCTTCATTCATCCGCCTGGCTCGCATCGGGACGATCCTCCGGCAGCTGCATCCGCCCCGACAGCTCCAGCAGTTGCCGTGCAAGCGCCAGCACCCCGAGCAGCGCCAGCAGCCAGATCAGGACCAGGCGGGACGCCGATCGGTGAATGCGCGTCACAGCAGCGCGCGCACCCGATGAACGGACGGTTTCATTCCGAGAGCCTTGATTCGACCCGTCGATTTCGCCGATGACGCAGATGAATTAAAGCCTGTCGATGCTCACCACCTGAGCTGGTGCGAGGGAATTGTCAGGCGGCATCGCAGCCAATAAATCTGCGCAATCTGCGGACTACCCGTCCTCCAATCCTTCAACGCAACGGCGCCTCCACCACCGCATGTGGCGGATTGTCGAAGCGCACGCTGTCGGGCGCGTTGGTGCCGCCGGTCATGACGAAGCTCATTGCCTCCTCCATGGTCCAGTTGGTCATCACCACGTCGGCCAGCGGCAGGATCTCGATGTAGCCCGAGGTCGGGTTGGGCGAGGTGGGGACGTAGACCACCGCCAGTTCCGCGCCGCTGTCGGCATCCTTCATGACCTTGGTGATCAGGCCGACTGCCTTCATCTCCGGCGAAGGAAAGCTGATCAATACCACCCGCTGCCCCTGCACCGGCGGCTTGCTGACGGTCTGCAGGAAGCGCTTGGTGGCACCGTACACGGTCTGCACCAGAGGCAGGCGGGTGAGCCATGCCTCAACCGCGCCGATCAGGCGCTTGCCGACCACGAAGGAGGCGAACACGCCGATGGCATACAGCAGCAGCAGGGTGAACAGGGCGGCGAGTACTGCCTGAACCCCGCTGTTCAACAGCCATGTCGCCAGGGTGTCGGACAAGGGCCTCAGCAGCCGTGCCAGCGCCTTGAGGAAGGGCTCGCCGGTGCTGGCCAGCAGGCCGAACAGGAAGTCGAATACCAGCCAGGTCACCCACAGCGGGGCGGCGGTGAAAAAGCCGATCAAAAGATAGCGCAGCAGGTGCGGGTTGCGCGGGGTGGGGGTGACGTTGGACATGGAGCGGGGTGATCAGTTGTTGTGCCCGGCGACCAGGACATCGCTGCTGCAATAGGCCAGCACGTGCTTGGTGACGCTGCCGAGCAGCATCTCTTCCAGCGTCGACTGGCCATGCTTGCCCATGGCGATGAGATCGACGTCGAGCGACTGCTCGTGCTCGAGGATGCGCAGGGTCGGCGCGCCGTGCACCACGTGGCGCGTCAGTTGTCCCGCTGGAATGGACAGCTTCTCGACGAACTGCGCCATCGCATCGAGCGCTTCCTCGCGGGCGCGGGCGCGGTACTCATGGATCTGCTCCTCGGCGATGCTGGCGAAGCGCAGGGTGCCTTCGATGTCGACCTCGAACGCGTGCAGCAGGATGATCTCGGCGTCGGGGAGCCAGCGGTGCGCGACCTGCGCCGCGGTCATGGCATGGGCCGAGAAATCGACCGGCACCAGCACGCGCCGATAGGTGCCCTGCGGACGATGCTTGACCGCGAGCACGGCGCGGCGAGTCTTGCGCAGCACGCGCTCGGTGGTCGAGCCGAGCAGGAACTCGCGAACGAAATGCGCACCGCGCGCGCCCATCACCAGCAGGTCGGACTGCAGTTCCTCGGCGAGCCCGGTAATGGCATCCAGCGCCACTCCCTGGCTGAGCCGGATGTTGACCGGGCAGGCGTACTGCGTACTGAGGCGGGCTGCCAGCTCGGTCAGGGCCTGTTGTGTCTCTTCGGCCAGGCGGGTTTCCATCGCCGGCGCCTCGTCGCGCATCACCCCGCGCAGCCTTGCCAGCATCGACGCACTGACGACGTGGGTCAGCGTGAGCTGTGCCCCCGGATGGGTGGCAGCAAGCTGCGCCGCGCGTTCCAGCGCATGGCGCGCCGGGGCGGAAAAGTCGGTGGCGGCGAGCAGGGATAAGGATGAAGTCACGATGTAGTCTCCTTGTCTGGTTTCAGTTCGGACACCGCAATGCGCGCGGCGAGGTCGAGCGCGGCGAAATCGGCTGCCTGGTTGAACGGCAGGATGATCTCGACCCGGCCGAGCGAGCGCAGGCTGGCGGCGTCGGCTTCGTCACGCGCGACGATGGCGATCTGCCCGCTGTAATGATGTTCCTTCAGGGCATTGAGCAGAGCGAGGTTGGAAGCCCGGTCGGGCAGGGTGCTGACCACCCAGGGCACCCCCGCCAGCGGCAGGCTCTCGACGTAGTCCGGCGCCTCGCCGTCGCCGAAGCGGGCGTCCAGCCCATGGTGCTGTTGCGTCCTCACCACCTCCGGGTCGAAGTCCACCCCCAGCACATGGATGTCCTGCTTGAGCAGCGAATGCGCCAGCCGGCTGCCGTAGCGGCCGAGGCCGAAAATGGCCACGTCGGGGCGCACGCTGTCGGCGTGGGCGTGCTCGACCGCCAGTTCGCGAAAGGGGTGGCGGCGCTCGAACAGGCTGAGCGATGGCGCCAGCCAGGCATACAGGCGGTGCGAGTACAGGATCATGTAGGACGACAGTGCGATGGTGATGAGGCCGACCAGCGTGGTCAGCCCGAGCGCACTGTCGCCGATGTGGCCGAGACTGATGCCCATGGCGACGAAGACGATGGAGAACTCGGAAATCTGCGCCACCGTCAGCCCGGCCAGAAAGCCGGTTCTTTTCCGGTAACCCATGTAGCCCATGATCGCCATCACGATCAGCGGGTTGCCGATCAGCACGAACAGCGCCAATACGATGGAACTGCCGATCTCGTCGCCAAGCGTTGAAAAATCCAGCTTGGCGCCGAGGTCGATGAAGAAGAACAGCAGCAGGAAATCGCGGATGCTGGTGAGCCGCGCGCTGATCGCCTCGCGGTACGCAGTGGAGGCGAGCGAGAAGCCGGCGATGAAGGCGCCGGCCTCCTTGCTGAAGCCGGCGAATTCGCCCGCTGCCGCGAGTGCTGTGCCCCAGGCGATGGCGAAGATCAGCAGCAGTTCCTGCGAGCGTGCCAGGGTATCGACGATGCGCGGCAGCACGTAGCGCATCAATACGTACAGCACGACCGCGGCGCCGCCCAGGCGCGCCAGCAGGTTCAGCGCCAGGGTCATGCCGCTGACGCCTTCCTCGCTCATGCCGCCGAGCCCGCTCATCACCATCATCGCGATCACCACGGCAAGGTCCTGCACGATCAGGAAGCCGACCGCGATGCGGCCGTGCAGCGAGTCGAGTTCGCGCTTGTCGGACAGGAGCTTGACGATGATGATGGTGCTGGAGAAGGTCAGCGCCACCGCCACGTAGAGCGCTTCCAGCCAGCCCTTGCCGAGCGCGAGGATGATGAAGAAGCCGAACAGGATGGTGAAAGTCAGCTGCCCCAGGCCGGTGGCGAGCGCGACCGGGCCGATATGGCGGATGTGTTTGAGGTCGAGCTTCAGCCCCACCACGAACAGCAGCACGGTGATGCCGATCTGTGCCAAGAGGTCGATCTGGTCGTGCGCCGTCACCAGCGAGAAACCTGTCGGCCCGAGCAGGATGCCGACCACGATGTAGGCGATCAGAACCGGCTGGCGCAGCCGTACCGCGATCGCTCCCAGCAGGGTGGTGATGATCAGGAGCAGCGCAAACTCGTCAAATGGGTGCTGCATGGTTTGGTGGGTGTTTCAATCTTTCGATCATGATTTGTGGCCGCTCAAGCCTTCATGATGATGGACGGCTTTGTTGTTCCGGGCAAGGCCGGACGGGCATTCGGCCTTACGAGCCGGCCGCTCAGGATTGTTGCAAGATCAGGGTGCGTCGACCAGATGGGTCGGGATTCTCAGGCCGACCTGCCTGATGCGGCCGTCGACGATCGATCGCACCACGAATTCCAGTTTTCCCAGACGGACGCGGTCGCCGACCACGGGTACGCCGGGCAGCTTCCGGGTGATGAACGCCTCCAGCGTCAGGTCTGACATTTCCGCTGGCAAGGGCAGGCCGTACTGCGCGGCGACATGCGCCATGATCGCTTCGCCGTTCAGTACGAAATCGCCGTAGAACTGACGCTTCTCGAGATAGGCAGGTGCGCGGGGCGCTGCCAGCAGGTCGCCCAGCGTGGCGCTGTCCGCTTCGTCTGCCAGGACGTAGAGCGTATCCCCGGCGGTCAGTTCGCCGGCTGCATCGGGCACCAGCGCCAGGCCATCGCGCATTACGGTCAGCAGTCGCGCTTGGCCGGGCAGGCGCAGCGCGCTGGCGGGGCGGCCGATGAATGCCCCATCCGCAGCCAGCCGGTAGCCAAAGAAGGCATGGCCGCCGGCCGGGGCCGACGCCAGATCGAAGCGCTCGGTCGGCGTCGGCGCGGGCGGAACCTGCAGCCGCAGGCGACGTGCCAGGGCGGGGATGGTCCAGCCCTGCAGGGTCAGCGAGATCAGCACCACGAAGAAGGCGACATCGAGAATGAGCGCCGCCTCGGGGATGCCTGCCAGCAGCGGGAACAAAGCCAGAATGATGGGCACCGCGCCGCGCAATCCGACCCAGGCGATGAACACCTGCTCACGCCACGGGAAATGGAAGGGCAGCAGGCACAGCGCCACGGCCAGCGGCCGCGCGACGAACATCAGCACCAGCGCGATCGCCAGGGCTGCCGGGGCGTGCTCGATCAGATCACTTGGTGTGGCGAGCAGGCCCAGCATCAGGAACATGGCGATCTGCGCCAGCCAGACCAGGCCGTTGTGCACCTGCAGGATGTTGGTCGATTCGCGCGGGGCACTATTGCCGAGCACCACGCCGGCCAGATAGGCGGCCAGAAAACCACTACCGCCCAGCACCGTGGTGAGGCTGTAGAGCGCGAGGCCGCCGGCGAGGACCAGCATGGGATACATGCCGCGCTCCAGCGGCAGGCGGTTGACCAATCGCACCAGCAGCCAGCCGCCGCCGAGGCCCACGACCAGTCCCAGCCCCATTTGCTGGACGAACAGCAAGAGCGTTTCCCAGCCAGGCGTACTCTGGCCGGAGAGGATCAGTTCGATGAGGGCGATGGTAAGCAGCGCCGCCATCGGATCGTTGCTGCCGGATTCGATTTCCAGTGTGGCGGACACCCGCTGCTTCAAGGCCAGGCCCTTGGCGTGCAGCAGGGCAAACACGGCGGCGGCATCGGTGGAGCCCACCACGGCGCCGACCAGCATGCCTTCAAGCAGGCCGAAATCAAGCATCCAGGCGGCGAACAGGCCGGTAACCACGCAGGTGACGAGCACGCCGACGGTGGCCAGCGCGGATGCCGGGCGCAGGCCGGCGCGAAAGCTGTCGGAACGGGTGTTGAGACCGCCGTCGAGCAGGATGACGGCGAGCGCGACGCTACCCATGGTGTAGGCGATGCCGCTGTCGTCGAACAGGATGCCGCCCGGGCCGTCTTCCCCGGCCAGCATGCCGACCGCCAGGAACACCAGCAGCAGCGGCATGCCGATGCGGTACGACAATGCGCTGGCGAGGATGGCCAGCAACAGCAGCACCGCGCCGGCGAGGATGAGTTGATTGAAGAAATCCACGTGGCTTACCTTGGGCGCGGCCTGTCCCAATCTCCGCGATGGAAGCGGCAAAGCGGGGAGGATGCGTGGTCGAAGCTATTCATGTGCCTCTACGTGAGGGTGTGTGATTGCCGCGGATCACGGCCTTTTCGATTTCCACCACGCTGTAGACGATGAGGCCGAAAACGAAGATGCGTCCCCAGGCAGCGAGGTTGAGCGCAGCTGTGGCGAACAGCGTCTGCAGCACAGGCAGGTAGGTGAACAGGCCCTGCAGCACGATGAGGATGGCGATGGCGATGAGCACCGCACGATTGCCGACAAACCCTGACCAGCCGACCACCGGGGCGGTGAGGCGGCGGCAGTTGAACAGGTAGAAGATCTCGCCCATCACCAGCGCGTTGATCGCCGCGGTGCGGGCCACCTCGATTGGCACGCCGCGCTCCATTTCCCACAGGAACAGGCCGAGCGATCCGGCCACCAGGAACACGGTGACAAATACGATGCGCCACAGCATGAAGCGGGTCAGCAGCGGCTCGTTCGGGTTGCGCGGCGGCTGGCGCATGGCTTCGGGCTCGGGGTGCTCGAAGGCGAGCGCCAGCGCCAGCGTCACCGCCGACACCATGTTGACCCAGAGGATCTGTACCGGGGTGATTGGCAGGGTGAGGCCGAGCAGGATCGCGATCAGCACCATGCCGGCCTGCGCCGCGTTGGTCGGCAGGATGAAGATGATGGCCTTCTTCAGGTTGCCGTAGACGGTGCGGCCTTCCTCGACGGCGTGTGCGATCGACGCGAAGTTGTCGTCCGCCAGCACCATCTCCGCCGCTTCCTTGGCAGCCTCGGTGCCTTTCCTGCCCATCGCCACGCCGACATCGGCGCGCCGCAGCGCCGGGGCGTCGTTGACGCCGTCGCCGGTCATCGCGGTGACTTGCCCCAGGCTTTGCAGGGCTTCGACCAGGCGCAGCTTATGTTCGGGGCTGGCGCGGGCGAAGATGTCGGTCTGCGCGACAACGTCGCGCAGCTGCGCGGCGTCGAGGGCCTCGATCTCGGCGCCGGTTGTCGCGCGCACCGCTTCGTTAGGAGAGTGGCCTCCCAGCCCCAGCTGTTTGCCGATGGCCAGCGCGGTGGCGGCGTGGTCGCCGGTGATCATCTTGACGCGGATGCCGGCGGCGCGGCAGTCGGCGACCGCCTGAATGGCTTCCTCGCGCGGCGGGTCGGCCAGACCCAGTACCGCCAGCAGGGTGAAGCCGCCGTCCTCGATGTCGGAAAAGTTCAGCGTCGCCGTGGTTTCGTGACGCACCGCCAGCGCCAGCAGCCGCATGCCCTCGGCGGCGGCGGCCTCCATGCGCGCATGCCAGAAATCGGGGTCGAGCGGTGCCTCACCGTCCGCGCTGTTCTGTGCCTCGCACAGCGCCAGCACCCGCTCCGGCGCGCCTTTCAGATAGATGAAGCCGCGCCCGTCGTGGTCGTGGTTGAGCGTGGCCATGAAACGGTGCTCGGACTCGAACGGGATGACGTCGCTGCGCGGCAGCGCTTCGCGGGTCTGGCGGGGGTCCAGCCCGGCCTTCATCGCCAGGGTCAGCAGCGCGCCCTCGGTAGGGTCGCCGGCCAGCTGCCAGCCGGCGTCGGTGTCGCGCAGTTCGGCGTCGTTGCACAGCAAGGCGGCGCGTGCCACTTCCCGCAGCAGCGGATACGTTTCGGGATCGGCGCGTTCGCCTTCGCGGCTGAAGCCGCCCTCGGGGGCGTAGCCGCTGCCCGACACTTCGAAGATGGCGTCGGTGCCGATGACGGTTTGCACCGTCATTTCGTTGCGGGTCAGGGTGCCGGTCTTGTCCGAGCAGATGACGCTGACCGCGCCCAGCGTTTCCACCGCGGGCAGGCGGCGGATGATGGCGTGGCGGTGCGCCATGCGGGTGACGCCGATGGCGAGCGTGATGGTCATGATGGCCGGCAGGCCTTCGGGGATCGCCGCCACTGCCAGCCCCACTGCGGCGAGGAACATGTCGCTTGCCGGGTAGTCGCGCACCCACACGCCGAAGCCGAAGATCAAACCCGACAGCAGCAGGATCACGCCTGCCAGTACCTGGCCGAAGCGCGCCATCAGTTTCAGCAACGGGGTGGTGAGCTTCTCGACGGACGCCAGCAGGGTGCTGATTCGACCCAGTTCAGTCGCGGTGCCGGTGGCTGTCACCACGCCGGTGCCCTGGCCGTAGGTGACGAGCGTGCCTGACCAGGCCATGCTGGCGCGGTCGCCGAGCGCGGCGTCTTCCGCCACCGCATCGACCTGCTTTTCGACCGCAAGCGATTCACCGGTCAGCGCCGCCTCCATCACCCGCAGGCTCTTGACGTCGATCAGTCGCAGGTCAGCCGGCACGCGATCACCTGAAGACAGGTGGACGATGTCGCCCGCAACCAGGTCCTCGGCGGGGATTTCGTGGCGCTCGCCGGCGCGGGTGACGATGGCGTGCGGCGACAGCATGCTGCGGATGGCGTCGAGCGCCTCTTCGGCGCGGCCTTCCTGGATGAAGCCGATCACCGCGTTGATTATCACCACGCCGATGATCACGCCGGAGTCGAGCCAGTGGCCGAGCAGCGCGGTGATGACGCCGGCTGCCAGCAGCACGTATATCAGCACGTTGTGGAACTGCAGCAAAAAACGCTGCCAGGCAGCCGTGCGCTGCGGCGGCGGCAGGCGGTTGCTGCCGTATTGCGCGCGCCGCGTCTCGACGGCGTCAGGAGTCAAGCCTGTGCGGGGTGCATCCAGGCGGCTGAGGGTGTCGCTGGCTGACAGGCTGTGCCAGTGCGGCGGATGTTCGTTTGATTTCAAGCGAGTCTCCGTTCGGTTGGCGTACCAGTAGAATTCTGGCACATCTCAATGACAGGGTAGTGCAATGTCCGTTCCTTCTCTCGTCGGCGGACTGGCCGGCGGCGTCGGATTGTTCCTGCTCGGCATGTGGCTGATGACCGACGGCCTCAAGCTCGCCGCCGGACCGGCGCTCGAGCGCATCCTCGCGCGCTCGACCGGCACCCGCCTGCGCGGCCTCGCCTCGGGGATGCTGATCACCGCGCTGGTGCAGTCGTCCTCGGCGGTCACGGTCGCCACCATCGGCTTCGTCAACGCCGGCCTGCTGACCCTCGGCCAGGCGCTGTGGGTGCTGTTCGGCAGCAACGTCGGCACAACCATGACCGGCTGGCTGGTGGCGCTGGTCGGGCTCAACTTCAAGATCGAGGCGCTGGCGCTGCCGATGATCGGCGTCGGCATGCTGCTGCATTTCACCGGCGAGGGACATCGACGCGGCGCGCTGGGGATGACGCTGGCAGGCTTCGGCGTGCTGTTCCTCGGCATCGACATTCTCAAGGACACTTTCACCGACCTCGGCTCGCAGATGGCGCTGCCGGGCGGCAGCGGAGTGCTCGGCGTGCTGGCCCACGTCGGCGCCGGAGCGCTGCTCACGGTGCTGATGCAAAGCTCCAGCGCGGCGCTGGCGGTGACGCTGACCGCGGCGCAGGGCGGCCTGCTGGGCATCGAGGATGCGGCTGCGGTGGTGATCGGCGCCAACATCGGCACCACTGTGACCGCACTGCTGGCGGCACTCCGCGCCACCCCCAACGCGCGCCGTGCCGCCGCAGCGCATGTGCTGTTCAACCTGCTGACCGGGGCAGTGGCGCTGCTGCTGCTGCCGTGGCTGATCGATGCCATCGAGCGGGTGCGCGACTGGATGGAACTGGAAGCCGCGCCTGCAGTGACGCTGGCGCTGTTTCACAGCACGTTCAACATTCTCGGTGTGATGCTGATGTGGCCGCTGGGAGCGCGTCTGGCGACCTTCCTCGCCGGCCACTTCCGCACCGCCGAGGAGGACGAGGCGAAACCGCGTCACCTCGACAACACCGTGTTGAGCGTTCCGGCGCTGGCGCTCGATGCGCTGCTGCAGGAGTTGCGTAGGATGGGCAGGATCGCCCTGCGCGGGGCA
>Ga0209285_10000851_pt1 | contig 9763 bp, 8 predicted proteins | sample PPLLak3March2015_2_FD_187249 | JGI IMG/M metagenome (GOLD analysis project Ga0209285, IMG submission 187249) | Freshwater sediment microbial communities from Prairie Pothole Lake near Jamestown, North Dakota, USA - PPLs Lake P8 Core (3) Depth... | ecosystem: Environmental > Aquatic > Freshwater >... | reverse complement strand
ACATTTCTTACCGTAATCGTTGACCCTCAACATCATTACAGACTGTAGACTCGTAGGTGCAAAGCGTACAGTTAGACTTTTGGATCGGCTGGATTTTGGGAAAAAAAGGATAACTTCCCTAATTTTTGAAAAAGGGATATATTACAATCGTAAATGAATATTATGTAAATTGGGGGTCAGGCACCAATTTTAGGGCATTGTGAGAAGACAACTCATTCTTGGAAAGCTGGAAGGAACGTTCATACTGGATTGGGATTGGAAGCGAAAAATAAGAAATTAGTCACGCCGACTTCGGATTTCTTTAACATGAGTTTAATGGGGGGTCCCATGTATCTCCTATCCGAGAGGGGGATCATTCTGGTCAAACTCATCAAACGAAAAAGGGTAAGAACCGAGAGGGTGCCTTCAGGAAGCTAACCATGGAAACAGACAAACCCGCTCCTGTCACTCCTCTCTTTCATCCCTTCTCACGCATTGGGTCATGGATCTATCAAAAAACATCACAAATCGGGTTGAAGGCCAAGATTACCTTTTTCATCATTCTCATTGTCGCTGGGGTTCTGTTCCTCGCCGGTTATTTAGATTACCACTTTGCTGAAAAAGACCAGATCAACCTCTATTTAGATCGAAATCTCTATATCGCAAAGCAGATCGACGCTTCCATCCCAGATTATAAAATGATTCATGAACTCCCCCATATCCGGAGTGAAGTGGAGGAATGGTTGTTAAGTCGTCCCAGTTTGATGGAAATTGACATATTTCAATTTTCCACCAAAGGATGGAACCTGATCATTTCCCACTCAAAGAATACTCATCGGACACCCTTCACATTATCGAAGGAACAGATCAGCCGTCTGAAAAAAGACTATCCCCTCTCCACCCTCCATGATGTAGAAGAGGAGAAATGGTTGGAGGTCATCGTCCCTCTCCATTCGGAGGCAAGAGTGATCGGCGGAATTCGGGTGGTCAGCACCTTAAACGAAGCTCAGAGCTATTTGATGAAAAAGAGAGACCGGGCGTTTATTCTCACTTTCTTAAGCATCCTCATCATTTTAGTCACACTGACCCTGCTCTTTGGAAGACTGGTTGGGACCCCCATTCAGAAATTAATCGAGGCTATGTCCCATGCAGAAAAAGGCGACTTAGAGGCTGAAACCTCCATTCAAAGTGAAGATGAACTGGGAAAATTGGGAAGAAATTTTAATCGGATGCTCAGGACGATCCGGGAAACTCATGAACAAAATGTTCAACTCTTAAGACAGGTCCACCAGTTCAATGAGGAGTTGACCCAAAAAATTGAGACCGCGACCTCTGAATTGGCCAAAAGAAATGAAGAGCTGAGACTTCTTAATGAAGCCCTGTTTGAATCTCAGAGACAATTAAGTCAATCTGAAAAACTGGCAGCCGTGGGCCAGGTGACGGCGGCGATGGCCCATCAAATCGGAACGCCCCTTAATTCGATCTCCGGTTATATTCAACTCATTCTTCAGGATGGAAATCTCAAACCCAAAGATCAAGAGCGACTTGAGATCATCGAGTCGCAATTGGATCGACTGGCCGATTCGGTGAAAAGCTTCCTCTCTTTTACTCGTCAACCCAAACCCCAATTCAGGACGCTCGATGTCAATGAAGTTCTGGAAGAATTGATCCATTTGAGCGAGCCTTGGTTTCTTGCACGAAATGTGAGACTTACGACCCACCTTCATCCCAATCTTCTTCCTCTCTTTGGGGATCCCACCCATCTCCAAACCCTCTTTCTCAATTTGATCACCAATGCTATCGACGCCATGCCCCAAGGAGGGGAGCTGACGATCGAGACCAAACCCGTCTCCCCCCAATTCTCGACGGAGGACAGGGAATGGGTGGAAATCTCCATTTCCGATACGGGAATAGGTATGACAGAGGATTCTAAGAAAAAAATCTTCGAACCCTTCTTCACCACAAAAAAGATGGGGGAAGGGACTGGATTAGGGTTGGCAATCTGTGAGAAGATTATTAAGGAACATTCTGGAAAAGTGACTCTGGAAAGCGAAGTGGGGAGGGGGAGCACCTTCTTTGTTACCCTACCCACCCATGAAAGAGGAAGAACCGATGAACAAAACATCAACCCATCTTTTAGTCGTAGATGACGACCCGGTCACGGTCGATCTGTTGAAAGAAGTCCTTTCCAAGGAAGGGCTTGAAGTCTCCACCGCTTTAAGCGGTGAACAAGCCATGGCTTTGGGACTGGATAACCTCTTCGACCTGGTTATCACGGATGTGAGGATGGGGGAAAAAGATGGAATGGAGGTTCTTCGATTCTTCAAAAAGAATGCTCCGGCAACGACGGTGATCATGATCACCGCTTTTGGAACCATTGAAACCGCCATCGAAGCCATCCGCGAAGGAGCCTATGACTATATCAGCAAACCTTTTAAACTGGACGAGATCAAATTTACTGTCCAGAGGGCATTGGAGCAACGAAGGCTTATTCAGGAAAACAAATTTTATCGACGGGAGCTCCTCGACAAATATCAATTTAAAAATGTTATAGGGCGAACCTCTCAAATGTTTCAAGTCTATAAAACCATTGCAAAAGTGGCGGACACAAAGTCGACGGTCCTTCTATGTGGGGAGAGAGGGACGGGAAAAGAACTCATTGCCCGCTCCATTCATTACAATAGCCAGAGAAATCACCGGTCCTTCATCCCTGTCGATTGTGGTTCATTAGTCGAGACGTTAATAGAAAGTGAGTTATTTGGCCATGTCCGAGGAGCTTTTACTGGAGCTTCTGCTGCAAAAAAAGGCCTTTTTGAAGAGGCGGACGGAGGCACTCTCCTCCTTGATGAGGTGTCGAATCTCAGTCTCTCTCTGCAATCGAAACTGTTGAGATTTTTGCAAGAGCATGAAGTCAAAAGAGTTGGCTCAACGGAAAGTATGAAAGTCGATGTGAGGGTCATTGCGGCATCCAATCAACCCTTGGACCCCCTCGTGAAAAGTGGGAAATTCAGAGAAGATCTTTTTGATCGGCTCAATGTCGTCTCCATCACGTTACCCCCTTTACGGGAGAGGAAAGAAGATATCCCCTTATTGGCAAATCATTTTGTACAGAAATTTTCCGAGGAGAATCACAAAAATATCTCTCATATCTCACCCGAGGCTCTCCAAATCCTCATCCAGTACTCATGGCCAGGAAATGTCCGGGAATTGGAACACGCCATAGAAAGAGCAGTGATTCTCTCGGTACATCCCATTATTCTTCCTGAAGATCTTCCCCCAAAAATGTTTGAAGAAACCAGAAGCCCCGAGATTCTAATCCCTGGAAAGCTCTTACCATTAAGAGAATTAGAAAAAAGATACGTATTAAAGGTGCTTCAAGAGACCAGAGGAAACAAGAAAAGAGCCTCCGAAATTTTAGGCATTGATCGAGCAACTCTCTATAGACTATTGGATAAGGAATGACTGTAGATTTTTACAACACCTCTTTAATGTTCTGTTGAAATATAAAACACATTTTTTAGCAACAATCCCTCCTATTAAATTTTATTCAATGATTCTAAAGAGTTAAAATTTTTCATTCATCCCTTCCTTTGGCACTCCTTTTGCTAAGTATAACCTTAAAGACTTGACATGGAAGGAGGTGAAACTGAATGAAAAAAACAATTCTATTAGTGGCTCTCATTACTTTTGTAGCCTTTGTCTCTGGAGTCATGGCTCAGGGAAAGCCCGCTACAGCCCCTGCACCAGCAGCACCAGCATCCACAAAACCGGCTCCGCCTGCTCAGTTGGAAAAGTTCGGCGGAGAGATTAAGAGCATGGATGCAATGGCAAAGAGTATCGTCGTTGCCAACAAGAAGACGGAGAAGACCTTTGTGACGGACGAGAGTACAAAGATTACCAAAGGGAAAGAGACTGTTGCATTGGCTGACTTGAAGGTGGGAGCGATGGTCCTTATCGAGGCCAAGAAGGAAGGGGACAAGTTGATCGCTTCGACGATCAAAGTGGCCGTCCCAAAAGCTGCACCAGCAAAAAAGTAATTCAAAAAATTGGGAAATCTATCTCATAAGAAAGGCACACTTTCTGGGTGTGCCTTTCTTATGTTTTTTTATTTGTCACTACGCCTGTGTTCTTCTAAACGCCTCTGCCAGCCCTCTGGATTGCAGACATAAATATCTAAAGCTGAGACCTTTTTGGTATATCCTGTTATAGTTAACGGACTAAAAAGGTAGTTCTTCCCACATGGATAGTAAGATCTGAATACCTTCATCGCTTTGGCATCAAACTGCATCGGGTCCCACTTGCATTCAATGGCATCAATCTCATCTCGGTTCCTAACAATGACAAAGTCAATCTCTCGCCCAGCCACATCTCGCCAATATTGAATCCTCCATGGATAGGCGTGTGCTTGTAAATATTCCAACACCAAGTGTTCCCATAGCACCCCATAGTCATCAGGGCGCAATGGGTCCCAGCCACGACAAAAGCTTATAAATCCGGTATCGAAGGCATAAGCTTTTGGTGTTTTGATGATTTCTTTCTGGCCCCCTCCATGGAATGGCCGTAACAATGTTACCGTGTGTGTAGCTTCCAATGCCCGCAAATGATTATCAACCGTGGGACGGCTGATCCCGAGTGCACTCGCCGTTCGTGTAATTTCCAGGAGACCCCCACTCTGTTTCATGACGTACTCAAACAGAGCATTGAACTTATCCGGGTCTCGGAAGGCAAAGAGTCGTTGAATGTCGCGAGCATAAAAGGAGTCGATCCATTCTCGGTAAAAACCCGCTGACTTGGCTTCAGATAAGAGGGCTTCTGGCAATCCACCGTGATCAAACTTGCCCCCAAAGGTCATTCTCAACAATATTATTATTTTGACATGCCTGCCTTAAATTTGTTATTTTTTTCCTAATGAAAGTCCTTGTCCTTTTATGAAAATTGTGATTATAGGAGCGGGAGAGGTTGGATTCCACTTAGCACAGCGCCTCTCTTATGAAAAACATGATCTTATTTTAATTGACTCCGATCCTGAGAAATGCACCCGGGTTCAGGACACGTTGGATCTTGCCGTAATTCAAGGGAACGCCTCGAGCCAAGGTATTCTGAAGGAGGCTGGCCTGGCGTCGGCAGATATGTTGATTGCTGCCTCCGGAGTGGATGAAATCAATCTCCTCGCCTGCATGGTGGCTTCCAAATTAGGAGTCAAACGGAAGATTGCCCGCGTCAGAAACCCCGATTACTATCACCCTTCTTCCATCTTAACGGCCCAAGATCTGGGTGTCGATTTCTTTATTCATCCCGAAGACGAAGTGGTGGAAGAGATCATACGATTGCTGATGCGAGCGGCTGCGACTGAAATCGTTGAATTTGAGAACGGGAAAATTTTGGTGGTAGGACTGAAGCTTGATTCAAACTGTTCTCATCTCGGCAAACAGCTAAAAGATATCGGAAAAGAAGAAGAGAGGCGGAATTTCAGGATTGTCGCGATTTTGAGAGGTGAAAAGACGATCATTCCCACGGGGAATGACTCCATCTACAAGAATGATCAAATTTTCGTCATGACCAAAGCCGAGAGTCTCCCCAGGGTTCTGGCGATTTATGGAAAATCGGAACAGAAACTTGAGAAAATTATGATCCTGGGAGGCGGCAAGATCGGGAAAGGGGTTGCGAAAAAGTTGGAGGAAAAGAAACTCCGCATTACCCTTGTGGAATCGAATCGGGAGAAATCATTTCAAATTGCGAGTGATCTGAAGAAAACGATGGTCGTCCAGGCAGACGGCACGGAGATTGATGCTCTGGCCCGGGAAGGGATGCTGGACATGGATGCCTTCATTGCCACGACCTCGGATGATGAAAATAACCTCATTGCCTGTCTGTTGGCCAAGCATCTTAGAATTCAAAAAACCATCGCCCTGGTTAATAAGACAACCTACCTCCCCTTAATGCCTGTGATTGGAATCGATTCGACGGTTAATATTCATCTGGCCACGGTAACGGCCATTCACCGTTTCATCCGCACAGGAAGCATCCTTTCCATAGCGTCCTTCCATGGCATGGATGCCGAAGCCATCGAGTTCAACGTTACACGGTCAGAACGGTTCGGCAAAAAATCCTTGAAGCAACTTCATCTGCCGGACGGTGTATTAATTGCAGCGATCGTTCGTGGTGAGGATGTGATTGTGCCTTACGGCGACAGCCTCATTCAGTCTGGTGACAAAGTGATTGTCTTTGCCTTAACGAAGGCTACCGGGTCACTCGAAAAACTCTTCTCCTGAGTCAGAGGAGCCCCGTTGAACCTGAACCATATCGCCTACAGTCTATCAGGGCTCCTGCTGATTCTGGGAGGCTCCTTTTTTCTTCCCATTGCCTTTTCGCTCTATTTTCAAGAAGGTCTCCATCGTTTATTCGGCATTCAGGGTGCGGCGATGTTTATGGCAGGCCTCGTCTTGAGACGCGTCATTCCGAGACCGGATCATCTCTCGTTACACGAAGGGTTCCTGATTGTCTCTCTCAGCTGGGTAATCATGTCCTTCTTGGGGGCACTTCCCTTTATGCTCTCGGGTTTCATTCCCTCCCTAACGGATGCCTTCTTCGAAACCATGTCCGGGTTTACTACCACTGGGGCCTCGATCCTGGAGGACATCGAAGCCCTTCCCAAAAGCCTGCTGGTCTGGCGGAGCATGACCCACTGGTTGGGAGGGATGGGAGTCATCGCCCTGGCAGTAGCCATTTTCCCATCCCTCGGGGTGGGGGCGGGCCAGCTATTCAAAGCGGAGGCCCCGGGCCCTATCAAAGAGAAGATTTCTCCCCGGATCAGTGAAACGGCGAAAATCCTCTGGATAATCTACCTCCTTTTCACGGTGACGGAAACCCTTTTCTTGATGATTGGCGGTCTTGACTTTTTTGAATCCCTGTGCACTACATTTGGGAGTTTGGCTACCGGTGGATTCTCTCCCAGGAATGCAAGCATTGCAGCTTACCCATCCCCTTACATCCATTATACTGTCATTTTTTTCATGTTTATTGCAGGGGCTAACTTCAATCTTCATTATTTCTTCCTCAAGGGTCGATGGACCGCTTACGGCCGGGACTCCGAATTTCGTTTTTATGGGGGGGTGGTCCTGTTAGCCTCAGGGCTGATCGTTTTAATCCGCCTGATGGGGGGCAAGGCGTTTTCGGAAGATCTGTTCCGGAGTTCCCTGTTTCAAACCGTGTCCCTCCTGACGACAACAGGTTTTATTTCCGAAGATTATGAACACTGGCCCCTCGCCACCCACATCATTCTTTTGTTTCTCATGTTCATCGGAGGATGCGCCAGTTCCACGGGTGGAGCCATCAAAAATATCCGGATCCTGATTGTCTTAAAACAGAGCCTCTTCGGTCTCAAGAAATTATTTCATCCTCATGGTGTCTTTCCGATCAAGATCGGGAACAAGCCCATCCCGGACACCACGGTTTCAAATGTCATGGGCTTTGTCATCCTATATATGCTCATTTTTGGTTTCAGTGTTTTAGTCATGGCCTGGCTTGGGCTTGAATTCGATACATCCATTGGTGCTGTGGCGGCATGCTTAGGAAACATTGGACCTGGAATCGGCACAGTGGGACCGGTCGATAACTATGCCCATCTCCCGGGGGTCGGAAAATGGATTCTTTCCATCCTAATGATGGTAGGCCGTCTGGAAATCTACACAGTACTGGTCATTTTCCTTCCTCGATTCTGGTGGTAACGCAGCTTTTTTATAAGTCACGCCAGAAAACCCCAGGCTTTAGCCTGGGGAGCGGGTTCGTTTTAACACCAAATTGAACCTAAAAAAGTCATCTCCCCAGGTCACTTGGTCACTAATGTTAAAGTCATATTTCCCTCCCTGTCTGATCAACCGTTCTCCCTCCGGTCCAAGCAATTTACAGACTTCTCTATAAGTGAGATGGGACAGTCTATCTTTAAGAGTGATCATCATTGGCTCTCCTTTTGAGTTTATGAAATAATGGCCTGCTACTTGACATATCTTCCGTCTCTTCGTGGTTAAAAAATTATTTGTCATAGTTTTCCGGGAGGGTCAAGGGTTTTGTTGGGCCAGTATATTATTATGCAAAACCTAATCGACCCCTTTCTTCAATCAATAGAAAAAGTTATACTGTTCCATAAAAATATATTAAAGGTGCGCTGCCATGACAGAAAAAGAAAATAATGAAGAACTCAGTTTTGAGGAGCTTTTGAAGGCTAGTTTTGAGACTCCAAGTCGCAAGTTCTTCCCTGGAGATAAGGTTTCAGGGAAAGTCTTGAAGGTCAGCAAGGATACGGTCTTTGTTGATTTAGGGGGGAAGAGCGAGGGGATTTCGGACATTCAGGAGTTCCTGGACAAGAGCGGCAGCCTCGCCATCAAAGAGGGAGATTGGGTTGAGATGAGGGTGGCATCCATCCGTGAAGGAATTCATCTCACAAAGGGGATGAAGGTTCAGGGCCCTGATTCTCTCGACATCCTCCGGGAGGCAAAAGAAGACCTCATTCCTGTGGAAGGTAGAGTTAAAGGAGTTGTCAAAGGAGGTTTTGAGATCGATCTTTCTGGCATTCGTGCCTTTTGCCCTTTAGGTCAGTTTGATATTCAGTACTGCGAAAAACCTGATGAGTATGTCGGAGCGAAGTATCCTTTTCGCATCATGGAGATCAAAGAAAGAGGGAAAAATGTTATCGTCTCCAGACGAGTGATTTTAGAGGAAGAGCAGGAGAGGAAGTCAAAAGAGACCTTAGCCCGACTCAAACCTGACCTTGAGTGCGAAGGAAAGGTGACAAAACTGACCGACTTTGGCGCCTTTGTTGATATCGGGGGAATCGAGGGAATGGTTCATATTTCTGAGGTCTCCCATGGGAGGATAAGCCATCCATCAGAGCTTCTTAAACCCGGTCAGCAGGTGACTGTAAAAGTCATGAAGGTTGAGACGGATAAAGAAGGCCACCCTAAAGTCTCTCTTTCCATCAAAGCATTAGAGCCTGACTCGTGGGATAAAGGGCTTGGATTTGAGGAAGGGGAGATCATTTCTGGTAAAGTCTCCAGACTCATGGATTTCGGCGCCTTTGTTGAAGTGGCCCCGGGCGTGGATGGCCTTGTCCATGTTTCTGAGATCAGCTACGAACGTGTTCCTCACCCGAGTAAATTTCTTAATGAGGGGGATATGGTAGAGGTGCTGGTGATGGGAATAGATCACGAAGCCCACCGCGTCTCCCTATCGATCAAAGAAGCGGTTATCCAGAAAAGGATGTCAGAGGAAGAGAGACCGGGAAAGATGCGCCTTGAAATAGGGCAAATCCTTAAGGGAGTTGTTGAAGACAGTAAGCCTTACGGTCTTTTTATTCGTCTTCCACAGTTAGGACCAAAGATGAGAGGGTTGCTCCCCAAGGAGGAAGTGAGAGATTCCGGAAAGGGAGATGTTAAAAAGATGTTCCCCAGGGGGAGGGAGATTGACGTGGAGATCATCTCCATAGACGAAAAGGGGAAAATACGGCTCTCTCAGCGGGTGATGGAGGAGAGAGAAGATCGGGAGGACTACAAAAAGTTTCAGGAAAAGGAGAATAAGGGTGGTAAGCTTGGAACGTTAGAAGATATTTTTAAGAACGTGAAAATAAAGTGAGTGTCTTTTTTTATCCTTGATTTAAAGATGCTAAAAGAATGTAGCGTTGGCGTTAACCGCTGACGCTTTTTAATTTGATTTTGTTGCACGTAGTTCACTCCCTACTTTAAGAAAGGTGAGGATAGATGGTCTTAATATTCACATTCGGCTCAGCAAT
>Ga0209285_10000850_pt1 | contig 9793 bp, 7 predicted proteins | sample PPLLak3March2015_2_FD_187249 | JGI IMG/M metagenome (GOLD analysis project Ga0209285, IMG submission 187249) | Freshwater sediment microbial communities from Prairie Pothole Lake near Jamestown, North Dakota, USA - PPLs Lake P8 Core (3) Depth... | ecosystem: Environmental > Aquatic > Freshwater >... | reverse complement strand
AGGCACGGCGCAGTTCGTCGGTATCGGAGAACATCATGCCCTCGCCCTTGGCATTGATCTTTTCGCGCGACATGTAATACAGGCCGAGCACGATATCCTGCGACGGCACGATGATCGGCTCGCCGTTGGCGGGCGACAGCACGTTGTTGGAGGCCAGCATCAAAGTACGGGCTTCCATCTGCGCTTCCAGCGACAACGGCACGTGAACAGCCATCTGGTCGCCGTCGAAGTCGGCGTTGAACGCGGTACACACCAGCGGGTGCAGCTGGATCGCCTTGCCCTCGATCAGCACCGGCTCAAAAGCCTGAATGCCAAGACGGTGCAGGGTCGGCGCACGGTTCAACATGACCGGATGCTCGCGGATCACCTCTTCCAGGATGTCCCACACCACCGGTTCCTCGTCCTCCACCATGCGCTTGGCGGCCTTGATCGTGGTGGCCAGGCCCATGACTTCCAGGCGGTTGAAGATGAACGGCTTGAACAGCTCCAGGGCCATCAGCTTGGGCAGGCCACACTGGTGCAGCTTCAGGGTGGGGCCGACGACGATGACCGAACGACCGGAGTAGTCGACGCGCTTGCCGAGCAGGTTCTGACGGAAGCGGCCGCCCTTGCCCTTGATCATGTCGGCCAGAGACTTCAGCGGACGCTTGTTGGCGCCGGTCATGGCCTTGCCGCGACGACCGTTGTCGAGCAGGGAATCGACCGATTCCTGCAGCATGCGCTTCTCGTTGCGCACGATGATGTCTGGCGCCTTCAATTCCAGCAGACGCTTGAGACGGTTGTTGCGGTTGATCACGCGGCGATACAGATCGTTCAGGTCGGACGTGGCGAAACGGCCGCCATCCAGCGGCACCAGCGGACGCAGTTCCGGCGGCAACACCGGCAGCACTTCCAGAATCATCCATTCCGGATGAATGCCGGACTTCATGAACGCTTCCAGCACTTTCAGGCGCTTGGCGAACTTCTTGATCTTGGTTTCGGAACTGGTCTTGGAAAGATCGCTACGCAGCTGGTCGACGACGACCGGCAAATCGATGCCCTTGAGCAGATCGCGCACGCCTTCGGCGCCCATGCCGGCCTTGAATTCGTCGCCATATTCTTCCAGCTTGGCGAGGTAATCCTCTTCGGTCAGCAGCTGGCCTTTGTTCAGCGGCGTCATGCCGGGTTCGGTCACGACGAAGGCTTCGAAATACAGCACGCGTTCGATGTCGCGCAGCGTCATGTCCAGCACCATGCCGAGACGGCTGGGCAGCGACTTCAGAAACCAGATGTGGGCGACCGGGCTGGCCAGTTCGATATGGCCCATGCGCTCGCGGCGCACCTTGGCCTGGGTGACTTCGACGCCGCACTTCTCGCAGATCACGCCGCGATGTTTCAGGCGCTTGTACTTGCCGCACAGACACTCGTAATCCTTGATCGGGCCAAAAATCTTGGCGCAGAACAAACCATCACGTTCCGGCTTGAACGTACGGTAGTTGATAGTCTCCGGCTTTTTGACTTCGCCGAAGGACCAGGAACGGATCTTCTCGGGCGAGGCGAGGCCAATCTTGATGGCGTCGAATTCCTCGTTCTGAGTGACTTGCTTGAAAAGATCGAGTAAGGCTTTCATGTTCGCTTTGCTCCTGGGACCCGATTAATAACGCTCGAGGTCGATGTCGATGGCCAGAGACCGGATTTCCTTCACCAGCACGTTGAACGACTCCGGCATGCCGGCATCGATCTTGTGCTCGCCCTTGACGATGTTCTCGTAGACCTTGGTCCGGCCGGTGACGTCGTCCGACTTGACGGTCAGCATTTCCTGCAAGGTATACGCGGCGCCGTAGGCTTCCAGCGCCCAGACTTCCATCTCGCCGAAACGCTGGCCACCGAACTGCGCCTTGCCGCCCAGCGGCTGCTGGGTAACCAACGAGTACGGACCGGTGGAACGCGCGTGCATCTTGTCGTCGACCAGGTGATGCAGCTTCAGCACATGCATGATGCCGACGGTGACCGTCCGGTCGAACGGCTCGCCGCTGCGTCCGTCATACAGCTGAACCTGCGTCTTGGCCGGCGTGAAGCCGACTTGCTTGGTGCGCGGATCGTCATCCGGATACGCGAGGTCGAGCATGGTCTTGATCTCTTCCTCGGAGGCGCCATCAAACACCGGCGTCGCGAACGGCACGCCCTTGGTCAGATTGCCGGCCATTTCCATGATCTCGGCGTCAGACAGGCCCTTGATGTCTTCCTGCTTGCCGGAAGCGTTGTAGACCTTGTCGAGGAACTTGCGCACCTCGGAGGCCTTGGCCTGCGCTTGCAGCATGCCATTGATGCGCTCACCGAGACCGCGTGCGGCCCAACCCAGATGGGTTTCGAGAATCTGGCCGACGTTCATCCGCGACGGCACGCCCAACGGGTTCAGCACGATATCAACCGGCGTGCCATCGGCCATGAACGGCATGTCTTCCACCGGCACGATCTTGGAAATCACACCCTTGTTACCGTGCCGACCGGCCATCTTGTCGCCCGGCTGCAGGCGACGTTTGACGGCCAGATACACCTTGACCATCTTGATCACGCCAGGCGGCAACTCGTCGCCCTGGGTCAGTTTCTTCTTCTTGGTTTCCAGCATGCGGCCAAACTCGGCGCGCTGCTTCTCCAGCGACTCCTGAATGCCTTCCATCTGGCGCGCCAGATCCTCGTCCGCAACGCGGATATCGAACCAGTCGTGCGGGCTCATGCCATCCAGATACTCGCCCGTCACCTCGGCGCCCTTGGCCAGCTTCTTGGGGCCGCCCTTGGCGCTCTTGCCGAGCAACATCCGGCGCATCCGCGAGAATGCATCTTCTTCGACGATACGCATCTGATCGGCAAGGTCTTTCGAATACTTGCGCAGCATTTCGTCGATGATTTCGTTGGCGCGGCTGTCGCGCTCGATGCCTTCGCGGGTGAACACCTGCACATCGATGACCGTACCGCTCATGCCGGTCGGCACGCGCAGCGAGGTATCTTTCACATCGGAAGCCTTCTCGCCGAAGATGGCGCGCAGCAGCTTTTCTTCCGGCGTGAGCTGGGTTTCACCCTTCGGCGTGACCTTGCCAACCAGCACGTCACCGGCTTGCACCTCGGCGCCGACGTGGACGATACCGGCCTCATCCATGCGGCCCATCTGCAACTGCGACAGACTGGAAATATCGCGCGTGATTTCTTCCGGGCCCAGCTTGGTATCGCGCGCAACCAGCGACAGCTCTTCGATATGAATCGAGGTGTAACGATCTTCTGCCACCACGCGCTCGGAGATCAGTATCGAATCTTCGAAGTTGTAGCCGTTCCACGGCATGAACGCGACCAGCATGTTCTGGCCCAGTGCCAACTCACCCTTGTCGGTGGACGCGCCATCCGCAATCACGTCGCCCTTGGCGATCTTGTCGCCCAAGCGCACCAGCGGACGCTGGTTGATGTTGGTGTTCTGGTTGGAACGCTGGTACTTGGTCAGCGTGTAGATATCGACGCCGACGTCACCGCTCTGGGTTTCATCGTCATTGACACGCACTACGACCCGGCTGGCATCGACATAATCAACCATACCGCCGCGATGTGCAGTGACCACGGTGCCCGAGTTCACCGCCGCGGTACGCTCGATACCGGTTCCCACCAGGGGCTTGTCGGGACGCAGACAAGGCACGGCCTGACGCGACATGTTCGAACCCATCAATGCGCGGTTCGCATCGTCGTGCTCAAGGAAGGGAATCAGCGAGGCAGCAACCGAGACGATTTGCGACGGCGCCACGTCCATGTATTGAATCCGATCCGGCGAGGACAGCGTGAACTCGTTCCGGTTACGACAGGACACCAGATCATCGCTGAAACGGCCTTTTGCATCCAACGGCGCATTGGCCTGCGCGATGACGTATTGGCTTTCCTCGATCGCGGAAAGATATTCGATTTCGTCCGAAACCTTGTGATCGACCACCTTGCGGTACGGCGTTTCGATGAAACCGTATTCGTTGGTGCGCGCGAACAGCGCGAGCGAGTTGATCAGACCGATGTTCGGACCTTCCGGCGTTTCGATCGGGCAGACCCGGCCGTAGTGGGTCGGGTGCACGTCGCGCACTTCGAAGCCGGCACGTTCACGGGTCAGGCCACCTGGGCCAAGCGCGGAGATACGGCGCTTGTGAGTAATCTCGGACAGCGGATTGGTCTGGTCCATGAACTGGGACAACTGGCTGGAACCAAAGAATTCCTTGATCGCAGCAGAAATCGGCTTCGCATTGATCAGATCATGCGGCATCAGGTTGTCGCTTTCGGCCTGATTCAGACGCTCCTTGACCGCGCGTTCAACCCGCACCAGACCGGCACGGAACTGGTTTTCCGCCAGTTCACCGACGGAACGCACGCGACGATTGCCCAGATGGTCGATGTCGTCGATCTCGCCGCGGCCATTGCGCAGCTCGACCATGATCTTGATCACTTCGACGATGTCGCGCGGCGACAGCGTGTAACGCTCTTCCACCTTCGCGTTCAGCGCCTTCGGATCGAAACCGAGCGACTTCAGATGCTTGTTCAGTTCCGCCAGCTTGGCCTCGGCTTCTTCGCGGGTAATGATGTCTTCGATGCTGGCCTTCGACAGGCTGGCTTCCGGACAGACGCCGTAGTAATCGCGCAGCGCCTGAGCCAGCTTGTTTTCCCGATGATGCGGCGGGAAAACGATCTGCCAACTGGTCTTGCCCGGTGCCAGGATGCGACGGTTGAACTTCATGCGGCCGACCTTGGACAGGTCGTAACTGTCGTCATTGAAGAACAGACGATTGAACAAGGCCTCAACCGCATCTTCGGTCGGCGGCTCGCCGGGACGCATCATGCGATAAATCGCGACACGCGCCGTCCATTGGTCAACCGTTTCGTCCGCGCTCAAGGTCTGCGATACGAAGGGACCGTGGTCGAGTTCATTGGTATACAGCGTCTGCAACTCGCTGACCTTGGCTTCCAGAATCTTGGCCAGCAGCGTTTCTGTGATTTCCTCATTGGCACGCGCCAGCAACTCGCCGGTTTCGGTATCGACCAGATTGCGTGACAAGACACGACCCAGGATGAACTCGCTATCGACGATGACCTTCTTGACGCCACTCGTTTCGAGATCACGGATATGCTTGGCCGTAATCCGCTTATCCTTGGCGACGATGACCGAGCCATCCTTGGCCAGGATATCGAACTTGGCGGTGTCGCCCTTCAGTCGCTCCGGGCGCAATTCGAATTCGATGCCCTTCTTGCCGAAATGGAAGACATCAGTCTTGAAGAACATCTCGAGGATTTGCTCGACGTTGTAACCCAACGCCTTGAGCAAAATGGTCATCGGCATCTTGCGACGACGATCTATCCGGAAATAGATGAAATCCTTCGGATCGAATTCCAGATCCAGCCAGGAACCACGGTAAGGAATGATGCGCGCCGAGAACAACAACTTGCCGGACGAATGCGTCTTGCCGCGGTCATGCTCGAAGAACACGCCGGGCGAACGGTGCAACTGGGAAACGACAACGCGTTCCGTGCCGTTGATCACGAACGAGCCGTTCGGGGTCATCAGGGGCATTTCGCCCATGTAAACCTCTTGCTCCTTCACTTCCTTGATTTTTTCCTTGACGCTTTCACGATCAAGAATCACCAGACGGACGCGCGCGCGTACGCTGGCCGCGTAAGTCAGCCCGCGCTGCTGACATTCGACAATGTCGAACACCGGCGTGCCCAAGGTGTAACTGACGAATTCCAGGCGGGCGTTGCCGCTATGGCTGATGATGGGAAAAATCGACGTGAACGCAGCTTGCAAGCCCACATTGCCTCGGTTCTCCATCGTGACATCCTCTTGCAGGAAGCCGCGGAAGGACTCGATCTGGGTGGTCAGCATGTAAGGGACCGGCAGAACACTTGCGCGCTTGGCGAAGCTCTTGCGTAGGCGTTTTTTCTCAGCGAAGGTGTAGCTCATAAAGGCTCCGTGTCGGTGACAGGGATCAGGGATCAGACCGTAGAAACAACCTCAGTGGTTCCTGTGGTCTGATTCCTGCAAAGCGAAAAGGCCGGCGAGCCAAGGACTGCCAAGAGAACTCCCTTGAACAGGCGCTGGGCCGCCAGCCTGGATTGGGCAAGAAACTGCCCATGCCGCGTCTTGATTACTTGATCTCGGCAGTGGCGCCAGCTTCGACCAGCTGCTTGAGGATGTCGTCGGCTTCTGCTTTGGGGCAGCCTTCCTTGACCGGCTTCGGTGCGCCATCGACCAGGTCTTTGGCTTCTTTCAGGCCGAGACCGGTAATCGCACGCACCACCTTGATGACGCTGACCTTGTTGGCGCCGCAGGAAGTCAGAATGACATCAAACTCGGTCTTTTCTTCCGCGACAGCAGCAGCAGCGCCGGCACCAGGCGCGGCAGCGGCAAACGAAGCAGCAGATACGCCGAACTTCTCTTCGAACGCCTTGACCAGGTCGTTCAGTTCCATAACCGTCATTGCGCCAACGGCTTCCAGGATGTCTTCTTTACTAATTGCCATGTTAAACAACTCCTAAATCGAAAATTTCAGAATGCACGTGTTTGTGTAGATCAAGCTGCAGCAGCTTCGGCAGTTGCCGGTTCATCAGAACCGCCACGTTGTTTGGCAATGGCGGCCAGAACAACAGCGAGACCGGAAACCGGGGCCTGCATGACGCCAAGCAGTCTGGCCAGCAATTCATCACGGCTCGGGATCGAAGCCAGCGCTTGCACGCCTGCCGAATCGAGCACCTTGCCTGCATAGGAACCGGCTTTGAGCACCAGCTTGTCGTTGGTTTTAGCGAAGTCGCTAAGCACCTTTGCCGCGGCTACCGGATCAGCGGAAATGCTATAGATCAGCGGACCGACCATCTTGTCGCCAAGACCTGCAAACGGGGTATCCGCTACTGCACGTCGCACCAGGGTGTTTTTCAGCACACGCAGATAGACGCCAGACTCGCGCGCTTTCTTACGCAATACCGTAAGGTTGGTGACCTCTACACCCCGATATTCGGCTACGACAATGGTCTGCGCATTGGCAACCTGCGCCGCCACTTCAGCCACTACTGCCTTCTTTTCATCTAGATTCAGACTCATCGGGTCTTTTCTCCTTTCAAGTCCACAAGCGGCAAACATTCGCCGCACCCACGGCGGCCTGAACAAGGAGTTGTGCCAACCTGGGTCGGCCTTCATTCCTGTTCGGGTACACCGTCTGCGCAGGGTGATTCTTGATTAAGCCACCGGAATGAATCATTCCAAGGCCCCTGCGGTCTTTGACGATCTACCGTTCCCCAATAAGAGCAACGGCAGCCCAAAGTTCGTTCTCATGTCCGCGAGGACATGAGCAATATTTTTATTGCGGTGCAGCCAGGGATGCCTGGTCAACACGGACACCGATACCCATGGTGCTGGATACCGAAACCTTCTTCATATAAATGCCCTTGCTGGCAGCCGGCTTCGCCTTGTTCAGCGCATCAATCAGCGCAACCAGGTTTTCCTTCAGCGCGGCTGCATCGAATGACGCACGGCCGATGGTGGCATGGATGATGCCGGCCTTATCTGTACGGTATTGAACCTGACCCGCCTTGGCGTTCTTGATGGCATCGGCCACATTCGGCGTCACCGTGCCAACCTTCGGGTTGGGCATCAAACCGCGCGGACCCAGAATCTGGCCCAACTGGCCAACCACTCGCATCGCATCGGGTGTAGCAATCACCACATCGAAATCCATCTTGCCGGCCTTGACTTCGGCCGCCAGGTCATCGAAACCCACGATGTCGGCACCGGCCGCTTTGGCGGCTTCAGCCAGCGCGCCCTGAGCGAACACGGCAACGCGCACCGACTTGCCGAGACCACGCGGCATCACGACGGAACCGCGCACGACTTGATCGGATTTACGCGGATCGACACCGAGGATGATCGAGGTATCAACAGACTCATCAAATTTGGCAGTCGCCGACTCTTTGACCATGACCAGCGCTTCGTCGATGGCGTAGTTCTTGTTGCGGTCAACCTTGGATTTAAGCGCCTTCAAACGCTTCGAAATCTTGGCCATGTCACACACCCTCCACGTTTAGGCCCATGCTGCGCGCGCTGCCCGCAATGGTGCGCACGGCGGCATCCATGTCAGCCGCAGTCAGGTCAGGCATTTTGGTCTTGGCGATTTCTTCCAATTGGGCACGCGTTATCTTGCCCACCTTGTCGGTATGCGGCTTGGCGCTACCCTTGGTGATACCGGCGGCTTTCTTGATCAGAATCGTAGCCGGCGGGGTCTTCATGATGAACGTGAAGCTCTTGTCCGCGTAGGCGGTAATCACCACGGGAATGGGCAAACCGGGTTCGACACCCTGGGTTTGGGCGTTGAACGCCTTGCAGAACTCCATGATATTCAGACCGCGCTGACCCAGCGCAGGACCGATCGGCGGTGACGGGTTGGCTTTACCCGCCGGAACTTGCAGCTTGACGTAGCCGACAATCTTTTTGGCCATTTGGCACTCCTGAAATGTGAGTCTTATCGCGTGTTCGGTTTCCCTACTAGCGCTCCTCTGCACCAGATCTAGTCCGGTGCGTTGCCTGGGCGTCTACACACCCAAGACAAAATCAATAATCAAGCCTTCTCGATTTGCGAGAAATCCAGTTCAACCGGGGTAGCTCGCCCGAAGATCGTGACCGAGACGCGCAACTTGTTCTTCTCGTAGTTCACATCTTCCACCGTGCCATTGAATTCATTGAACGGGCCATCCACCACCCGCACCAATTCCCCAATTTCGAAAGTAATCTTGTGCTTGGGTTTCTCGACGCCTTCCTGCACCTGCTGAAGAATGGCGTTGACCTCTTTTTCACTGATTGGCGCCGGCTTGTTGGCCGTGCCGCCGACGAACCCGGTCACTTTTGCGGTACTTTTTACCAAGTGCCAGGAGTCATCGTTCATTTCCATCTGCACCAGCACATAGCCTGGAAAGAACTTTCTCTCCGAGGTCTTCTTCTGGCCAGACTTCATTTCCACAACTTCTTCCACCGGAACCAGGATCTCTCCGAAGCTGTCCTGCATACCGGCACGCTCAATCCGTTCCTTAAGCGCGCGCATGACACTTTTCTCGAAGCCGGAATAAGCATGCACAACATACCAATGCATCGCCATCACTTACCTCTCTGCATGATCAGATTGACCAACCACGTCAGCGTGCCGTCAACCAACCAAAGAAACAGCGCCATAACGATGACGAAGACGACCACCACACCGGTCATCTGCATGGTTTCCTTGCGTGTCGGCCAGACCACCTTGCGCGCCTCAACCACGGATTCCTGGCCGAATGCATAAAAGCGGCGACCGGGCTCGGTAAGCCAGGCCACCCCTGCTGCAGCGACAAGGCCCAAAAGGACGGACAACACGCGCAGCACTGCAGGCATGTCCGATAAAAGGTAAAAACCGGCGATACCGGCCGCAACAAGCAGGCCAGCAGCCAGTAGTTTTAAGTTGTCTGCCATTCTTGGGCTATCTATCCGGCTTTACCCGATATCAGTTGTTGTATCTGGCAGGCCAGGAGGGTCTCGAACCCCCAACCTTCGGTTTTGGAGACCGACGCTCTGCCAATTGAGCTACTGGCCTGTTGAAGCTTGCACCCAGCGCCGGGGTTTGCAGCAAACAACTGCAAACCCCGGCTTTCGGCTTGTTACTCGATGATTTTAGCGACGACGCCGGCACCGACGGTACGACCGCCTTCACGGATGGCGAAGCGCAAGCCTTCTTCCATCGCGATCGGGGCAATCAACGCTGCGGTGATCGATACGTTGTCGCCC
>Ga0209285_10000843_pt1 | contig 9822 bp, 7 predicted proteins | sample PPLLak3March2015_2_FD_187249 | JGI IMG/M metagenome (GOLD analysis project Ga0209285, IMG submission 187249) | Freshwater sediment microbial communities from Prairie Pothole Lake near Jamestown, North Dakota, USA - PPLs Lake P8 Core (3) Depth... | ecosystem: Environmental > Aquatic > Freshwater >... | reverse complement strand
GATGTTGAACTTTCCCAGTTCACGTGCCCAGACCTTGGTCATCCCGATTACGCCGGCCTTGGTGGCAACATAGTTGGTCTGGCCAAAATTGCCATAAAGTCCTACAACCGACGATGCATTGACGATCACACCGCCACCCTGCTTGATCATGTAAGGGGTTACCGCCTGTGTGCAGTTAAAGACGCCTTTCAGGTTGACCTGTATGACCATATCGAAGGCACTTTCTTCCATTTGCTTGGCCAATTCACCATCTTTCATCTTGACGAACAGCGCATCCCGCAGAATGCCTGCATTGTTGATGAGCACGTCAATCCGGCCATATTGGACAATAACCGCCTCGACCCAGGTTTGGACCTCTTTCCGATCAGCCACATTGACTTTGTCGAAACGAGCCGCAGGCCCAAGTTCCGGCAGGAGTTTCTTTCCGGCTTCTTCGTTCACATCGCAGATGACTACCTTGGCACCCTCCTCAGCGAAGCGCAGCGCAGTGGCTTTACCAATCCCGGCCGCTCCACCGGTCACAAGTGTTACTTTATCTTTCAGTCGCATTTTGGTTCTCCTTTTCTAGGATTGCTTGGCGGATTTACGAAATGATCGCAACATGCCAGCAAAAGGGGACAAAACGACCCTCTGCACAAAGATATTAGCAGAGGGTCGTTACAGGGTAGTTACAAATGAGTTACAAGCCAGCTCAATATCCCTTGGTAATCAGTTGGTGGTATCGCTGAGTCTCAATGGACGGCTCAAGCCCCAACTCATCATTCAGCACCGTTACACAACGCTGGTAAATTGCCTGCGCTTGTGGATTGTTCCCCTGGGATGCATAAGCCTGCATCATCATCAGGTAAGCCGGTTCCCAACATTTGTCACGCCGCAGGGCAGCCTGGCAGATAGACAGCGCCTCCTCCCAACACTGAGATTGCAGGTACAGGTGCGTCAGGCGTTCGGCAACAGAAAGGTACTTTTGCCGGTAGGCTTCGCGTTCGATCGTAGCCCAATCCGCGTAACAGCATTCCGGCAGGTAATCTTCTTCGTAGAGCGCCAAGGCAGCTTGCAAAGGTTCAGCCTCGGTCGCTGCCGCCAGGTCAACGAAAACATCCACATCCGTTACCAGGCAGGCTCTCGGGTTGATCTTATAAGCATTCCCCTGGCGATCGATGAAATGGGACGGAGCACTGCGGGGACGTTTGGGCTCCAGCACCCGTTGAATGGCATTGAGTGCCACTTTAAAATCACGTATGGCACTTTCAGCATTTAGGTCCGGCCAGAGCAAGTCCACGATCTGTTCACGCTGAAGCCATTGTCCCCGCGCATTGATCAACAACTGGAACAACTGGCGCGCCTTTTCACGCTGCCATTCCTGGGAGGAGACCTCGTGGGTACCGCGCCAGACCTTGAGTGAACCGAGCGTGCGCACCCACAAGGTGTACCCGGGATGATATACCAAACCCCGGTTGCCGGTCTGCGATAATAGCTTCAAGGTGAATTCGCGCTCGATATTTTGCCGGTAAGCTTCCAGGAGGAGCGGGATGGCTGATTGATCATCTCTCAGGCCGAGGTGGGTGCGCTTGATCAAAAGAAAATCGTAGCCGCTATCACTGACAACTGGCAACAGTGCGGACATGTGTCGCAGCGCGGTTTCCACCTCCCCTTTCCACCAGGCATTGAGAGCCAGCCACAACTGAGCCACACACCATCCAAACGAATCCTGCACACGATCCAGACCTTCGGCAGCCTCCTTCAACCAGCGCGTAGCCGCACGGCTGCGACCATCCATCGCCAGGATTGCGCCCATGGTGACGCGCACGTAATGACCGAACCATTCATCGCCGGCGGTGCGGGAAATCTCGATCGCGCGCTGCGCATACATCTCCGCTGTTTCGACATCGCCGCCGTACCCGTACACCCGGCATAATCCCCAAAGGGGTTCAAGGTTGACGCGCGCCACCTTGAAGGGCCGCACCTTTTCAATCACATCCAGGTAACAACGGATCGCGGCTGCGCGTTGCGCTCCACCCCAAGGGGAAAAACTATCCAATTGGAGTGCATGACCCAGGCGCATGTAAGCCACTGCTTCAACGTACTCGGATTGCATCTTCTGGCCGATCGAAATCCCCTCACGCCCATAACGCTCGGCCTCCTTCTGGTTTCCTTGCAAGACATGTAACAGGGAGAGCAACAACTGCTTTTCACGATGGAAATGAGTAGGGCGGGTTTGCCCGGCTACAGGTTCATCGAGGTTATAACTTTCCAGCAAACGCTGCGCTTCGAGCAATTTCCCTGTACGCAGCAGGATCCGGGCTTCCAGGTAGATATCCATCGCCTTTGCCTCGCTCCGCAGGGAAAGCGATTCCTGGTGAAGCTGGCGCGCCTGGTCTGGAAAACCAAAGTTGAGTTTGTTTTCGGCCAGCTGCTCCAAAAGATCGGCGCTTTCCTCGCGGTGGGCAACAGGATCCAACAGGTCAAGCGCATCGGCAAGCAAGGCCGCTGCTTCCAGCGGACGCACAGTGTCAAGATAGATCTGGGCTTTCCCGCGCAATGCACGACTGTGGCCAAGGGGATCGCCATCCTGCTGAAATGACTGAACAGCAATATCGTAATGGGACAGCGCATCCTCGAAGCCAGCCATCAGGCGGCATACATCCCCGAAGAGCATTTCGAGATAGGGATGCCCAGAACGAAATTCATCCGGGAGGCGGACAAGCCAATCGTTCAGGCTATCCAGCCTGCCTGCATTGATCAGGCTGGGGCCGATTTTTTCGATCAAGTCCACCGCATGGGGATATTGATGTGCTTCGAGCAAGTGATGCAAGGTTTCTTCGGGATGTCCGGCCTGCTCAAAATAAGCGGCTGCCCGGTGATGCAGGGCGAGTTTTTCCACCGGTTGCCTGCCAACCTGGTTCAGCAGGAAATCGTGGAACAGACGCTGGTAACGATAAGTCTCTTCACCAACCAGGTCAACGAACAAGCCTATCTCATGGAGGTGCCGAAGGGTGCTGTCACTATCATGCGTCTCAAGCAATGCATCACAGGCTGCACCATCCAACTCGCGCAGGATGGAAGTGGTCAACAGGAAACGTTGAAGGTAGGCAGGTTGGCGGGCAAGTACTTCGGGGGCGAGGTAATCGAAAAGGTGATCGAGCGTTGCCGGTAATTTTTGCAGAGCGGTTTCCAAATTCGGCACGATTCCAGTCTGAAGCCCCTGCCAGACCATTTGGAGCGCCATGGCCCATCCTTCGGTCTCAACTTCAAGTGCCTGAGCCTGTGCCCGGGTAATGGGATAACGGTATTGTTCCCCAAACAGGTTTTCGATCTCATCCACCGTGAAAGCCAGCTCCGCGGCGCTGATGACTGCCAACAATCCTTTGACCCGCCAGCGGTTAATATCCGTGAATTCGGGCATCTGCCGGGTGGAGAGCACGACATGGAGTTGTGGCGGGCAATAATCCACCAGTTTTTTGATCAGCTCAATGATTTCATTTACATACAATACGAGGTGGAAATCGTCCAGGACGAGGATGGCATCTCCTTTAAGGCGCTTGGTCAGTGTGTTGAGCAATGGATTGAGGGCTGTCGTTGTAACCAAGCCCCCGTTGGATTCCAAGGAGCGAAGCGCATCAGTGCCGTATTCGCCAAAGGCTGAGATCAAGTGGATGAGGAACAGCAACGGATCACGGTCGGGTTCGGTAATGGTGTACCAGAAGAGGTTCCGGTTCTTGGCATGCAATGACGCCAACATGGTACTTTTGCCATACCCGGTTCCGGCGTTAACAATGGTGATCGGCACATCCAGGATGAAAGCCAGGCGCGCCTCCAGCCGCGGTCGATGTAACAGGCCTTTCCGCAACCGCGGAGGCACCAACTGGCTTTGAATAACCAAATCCTTCAGGCTCATGGTAGGGTATTTTTAGTAACTTCTCAATAAATAGGGGAAGATGGGGGTGTGTGGGCGGCTTCGCCATCCACACACCCCCGCCCTCCAAGTTATTGAGATGATACTATTTTTATTGTAATATAAATCTGGTGACGTTAAAGCTTTCACCCAGATTCCGTGATTGTTCCAATTTTGGTAAAGCCTATAGCTGACAAGGGTTTTCTCCCACTTTATGCCGAATTTCGGGCCGTTTTTGGGGAAGAAACCGAGGAAATCTAGCAAAACCTAATACCCTTCTCCCACTTTGGCTAGAAGTGAAAGCAGTTTACCAATTTTGGAACAGTCACCAGATTCCAGGCAAGATGGCATTCTGCCAGAGATCCACATAGGTGGAATGGTTCTCAGATATCCTTATGCCTCCACAATGTGGCGATCCATGCCCCCAGCCTGGCAGTATAGAGACTGACAGGATATGAATAACCCAGCAATAGCAGGAACACAGCCGGAACGAGGGCAGCGCTGCCCACAACAGGGTTTATGATCAAGGCAGCTATGGCATACACCAGCAAGAGCACCCCGCCAATCACGATCAAAGGGCGATAGGCCAGCAGGAGATGCAGCAGGTAGATTTCCAGCCGCTCACGCGCCAGACGCCGCCGCTCGGACATGGTGCTCCTTATTGGGGATCGATATGCGCTGATCGTTCATGATACTTTCCGGGTTTTATTATACAGCAAGAGGAAATGCAATCAGTGTTTTGATTGACATCCTCAGCTACTCACATATATACTTCTTGAGGGTCTTCCATCATCATTTGGCCTCCCGGGTAGAAGTAATCTTTCTACCACGAAGGCGACGCGTTGAGTTGGTGGTTGAGCCTGCCGAAACCCTGTCGAAACGACACCGAGTTGCACGAAGGGTTAAATTCGCTGCGCAGAAGGTGATCAAACAAATCCTGAAAGGTGAATAGAAAGCTTACATCTCAGGAATCTCGCGTCGGATCAGCTTGATCACCTGGGTGGGGTGCTTCTTCAGATACTGCGTGATCGGCGGTGGGACAGGCGGCTGGGCGTTCGTTTCTTCATCCGGGAGCGTCCACTCGAAGGGCAGGTGGACCACATCACCAGGCGTCTGCATCATTTCCATAGCTTGCAAGGTAGCCCGTAAGACAGCCAGCTGGGTTTCCCGGTCGCCGGGGCTACCCAGTTGCATCCCAAAGGGATGCTCGATCCCAACCACGCGCGGCGCACTCACGGCATGGGTCACATCCGGGACATTGGAAAGGCAAATGGTGGTGATGCCCGCCGCCTCGATTTGGATCTGCGCCAGTCCAACGGACCAGCAGCAGATCGGTCAGGTGGGAATCAATACCAACACATCCACGCCCTCCTCCTTGAGATGCTGGATGATGGCCGGGACGCTGCGTGCCAGCATTTCATCCGGTCTGGGTAAATATCCCATGATCGAATAATGCGATGGCGCAACCCGCCCCACTTCCCCGGCAGCCTGCAACTCGGCCAGGCGCTGGATGGGCAGCAGGCAGTTCAGGTCCTTGCGCCCGAATTCCGGATTGATGTGCAGGTGATAGACCTCGATATCCTGCCCGTTGGCCGTGCTGGGAATGACCCGGTAGGATGGGTCACCCCACCAGGGATTGCGGTGCTCGCCTTCCTGGTCGAACGGTTGGTCGGATTTCAAGGCGATCCCACCCGAAGTGAGCAGGGCAACGGTGCATTCGGACAAAGGTTTTCCCAGCGGCGTCCAGGGAATCGGGCGCGGCGCCTCCTGCTTGATCCAGGTTTCCAGGATGCGGCGGGTGATGCTGCCCATGAAGCGATAGGAATCCACTGTTTTTGGCATCATGCCACATCCACTGGCCGGACCTCGCGCCCGGTCGCGGCGGACTGGAGCGCGGCCAGGCTGAACTTGAGCACCTCCCGGCCGGTCGGGCCATCCAGGCGCGGCTGCTGCCCAGCCCTTAACTTCTCGATGCAATCCTGCGTGGCGGCGATGAAACTGTCGTGCCACTCCACCCCCTCGACCGGGATGTGCGTGGTCTTGCCATCCTTGAAGAGCATCAGTTCGGGCAGGTCGACGGTTTTGGCCGTATATCGGTTGATAAAGAGAATCCCCTTCTCGCCGACGATCTCGACCCGGTCATCATCGGCGTAATACAGCGAGTGGATGCGCATCTTGGGGGTATGCTCGATATCCAGCACGCCGTAGCAACGCGGCGCCTTGAATTGGAACATGATCATCGCCGGGGCATCGATGTTGACCAAGCCGGCTGCCTGTGAGACGGGGGTCTTGTCAATCCAGGCGTACACCTTTTCCACCGGGCCGCCCAGGAAATAGGCGATCGAGAACAGGTGATAGCCGTGGTCGAAGACCAGCGGCCCGCCGCCGCATTGTTTATCGTTGAAGCGCCACAGCCAGGCCGAGAGCGGGACATCCCAGGATGTATCCGCCGTGCCGGTCGAGACGTGCAAGCGGACTGCCCGGATATCCCCGATCTCGCCCGCCTCGATCATCTGCCGGGCGCGCACTGCCGGGGCATAGTAGACGAAGTTCTCATAGACCCGCAGCATCACGCCGGCTTTGTCGGCCGCGGCGATCATCTCATCCGCTTCGGCAGCAGAGAGCGCCATCGGCTTCTGGACCGAGATGTGCTTGCCGGCCTGGGCTGCCTGGAGGGTCATGGAACAGTGCAGGTGGTGCGGGGTGAGCAGTTCCACCAGGTCGATTTCCCTGTCTTCCAGAACCTGGCGGTAGTCTGTATAGACATTCTCCACTCCCCATTCTTTGGCTTTCTTCTTGGCGTGGGACTTATTGGTATCACACACCGCGACGATCCTGGCATCCTGGCGGCCGCGATAGCCCATCTGGTGCAGATCCGAAATGCGGCCGCAGCCGACAATGGCAACACGGATTGGGTTCATGATGATTCTCCTTATTATTCGTGTCGTTGCGAGCTGCCGATGGTCGAGTAGCCGCGAAGCGGCGTATCGAGACCAAGGCAGCGAAGCAATCTCCTGTACCATCAATCCCTTGTAGTTGAGGAGATTGCTTCCCTGGCCTGTCCAGCCAGAACAGGCGGGCTGTGGTTTCGATACGCCCCGCCAAAAACAGGCGGGGCTACTTGACCAACAGCCCTCGCAATGACAGGGTTATTTCGCGGCCGCGTCCATCGCATCCAATTTGGTACGCACTTCCGCATGGCTCTTGCGCGTGATCGGATACTTGACCAGCAGCGGCAAGGACAGGAAGATGCAGCCCGCCGGCACCAGCCCGAAGAACAGGCGGATGCCGAGCAATGCCTGTGGGGTTTGCTCAACGTTCGGGACGTAACCGAAACCGGTCAAGATCCAGCCGACTGCGGCCAGAGCCAGGGCTTCGGAGATCTTGGTCGCCAGGCCCCAAACGCCGTAGTACATGCCGCTGCGCTGCTGTCCGGTCTCGGCCCGGTCGTAGTCGCCCACGTCTGCCACCATCGCCCAGGGAAAGATCCACTGAGCTGAAAAGCCGAACCCTGCCAGGACAGACACCACGTAGATCAGCCACGTGGATTGATGGGGCAGGAAAAAGGTCAGCACCACTGCCGCGCCGCCCACCAGCATCCCCAGTGCATAGGCCGGGCCCTTGTCCATCTTGCGGCTGAGCCACTGCCAGAACGGCAGCGAGATGGTGACGCAGATGAGCATCAGCCCCATCACCAGGGATATTTCCGCTTTCATGAGAAGCTGGTACTCAACGTAATACGCCATCAGGATTTTGATAAAGGCGAACGAAATGTTGACGATGAAATAAGTGGCGCACAGCCAGACGAACGGCTTGTTCTTGAGCGCCACAACCAGCGATTTGAACGGGGATGGCTCAGGCTTTGCGAGTGCCAGCCCGGTGCGCTCACGAATACCGGCGGCAGCGATCAACAGCACTGCCCCGGCCAGGATCCCGTAAGCGATACCGATGAAGGCATAACCCGTGCGCTGGAGGGCAAACAAGCCGACGATGGCCGGGGTCAGCGCCGCGCCGACCAGGTAGGCCGGGACAGCCATCGCCATGCGGTAGGTGGTCAGGCTGGAGCGCTCATCGTAATCATCGGTCAGTTCGGAGGTCAGGGCGTAGTATGGCACGTTGGTCAGCGTCCAGACAGTATCGAACAGGATGAAGGTCAACGCGATCCAGACAAAAGTCCAGATCTTATCCTGGGTGGGGACAAACCACAGCAGGGCAATGGAAATCGCCAGCGGGATGGCGCCGAAAATCATGAAAACGCGCCGCTTCCCGAAGCGCGATTTGGTGCGGTCCGTGAACCAGCCGAAGAGCGGATCGTTGATTGCATCCCAGATCTTGCCGATCAGCAGGGCGTTACCTGCCAACGCGGGCGGGACGAGGGCGCCGTCGGTGTAGAACTTCATCAGGAAGAACTGGATCGCCGAGTTGACCACGGCGTTGCCGAGGTCGCCGATGCCGTAGAAGATCTTGGTCTTTCTGGAAAGTTTGTCTGGTTGGGCTTTGGTGCTCATTTCTGGCTTCTCCTTTATTAGCATCTGGTGGTCGAGTAGCCCTGAGCGGTAGCAAAGGGCGTACACTTGCACCGCACTGCGTTCCCTGGCACGCCCGCCAGGGCAGGTGTCGAGACCACATTTGGGTTATTTATGCTCCTGTTGGTCTCGATACGGCGGAAGTACGCCGCCTACTCGACCAACAATGTACTTTTCAAGATGACTGGCAGGTTGCTAAACCTGATCCTTGTAAAGGTTTTCCCGTGCCTCCGTAGAATTTTTTTACTGGGCTTTCAGGACTGCGCCCTGGTCGGCCTGGGTGACGATCTGACGATAGATATCGAGGAAGCCGCCGCGGACAGCCGGCTGGCGCGGCTGCCAGTTCTGCCGGCGGCGGTCAAGTTCTTTATCAGGAACCAGTAAATTCAAGCGGCGGTTGGGAATGTCGATCTCGATCCGGTCGCCGTTCTCCACCAGCGCCAGCGGGCCGCCTATGGCAGCATCCGGGGAGATGTGCCCGATGCAGGGTCCGCGCGTGGCGCCGGAGAAACGTCCATCCGTGATCATCGCCACCGAATCGTTCAACCCCATGCCAGTCAGCATGGCAGCGGGGATGGACAGCTCACGCATACCCGGACCGCCGCGCGGCCCTTCGTTGCGGATGACCAGCACATCCCCCGGCTGGATATCAAGAGTGGCAAGGGAATTTTCCAGATCCTCTTCGCACTCGAACACCCTTGCCGGACCGGTATGCCTGAGCATGGCAGGCACCACCGCGCTCTGCTTGACCACCGCCCCATTTGGAGCAAGATTGCCGCGCAGGATCGCCAGGCCGCCCTCTGGAGAAAGAGGCGCATCCAATGGATGGAGCACATCAGGATGCTGGTTTTCGGTGTTTGCCGCACGTTCTCGGATGGTTTCGCCGGTGACCGTCGGCAAGTCAAGGTGCAGGAGAGGGGAAAGGATATTCAGCACAGCCGGAACACCGCCTGCCTCATCCAGGTCGATGACCGTGTACGGGCTGGCCGGGCGGAATTTGCCAATCAAGGGAGTCTGGCGGCTGAGGTTATCGAAAACATCCAGCCCGAGTTCGACCCCGGCCTCGCGGGCGATGGCGGGGATGTGCAGGGTCGCGTTCGTGGATCCGCCAAGCGCAAGCACAACCCGGATGGCGTTCTCGAGGCCAGGGCGGGTCAACATGCGGCGGGCGGTAATGTTTTGCTCCACCAGCCGCACAACCTGCTGACCGCTCGCGAAGCACAACGCCTGCCGTTCCGGGTGGAGGGCGGGCAGGGTGGCGCAGCGCGGCAGCGTCAGGCCGAGCGCTTCGGTGACGCAGTTCATTGTGCTGGCGGTGCCCATGAAGTTGCAGGCTCCCGGCCCGGGACATGCCTGGCTCTCGATTGCATAGAACTCATCTTCGGAAATCTTGTTGGCATTGCG
>Ga0209285_10000842_pt1 | contig 9829 bp, 11 predicted proteins | sample PPLLak3March2015_2_FD_187249 | JGI IMG/M metagenome (GOLD analysis project Ga0209285, IMG submission 187249) | Freshwater sediment microbial communities from Prairie Pothole Lake near Jamestown, North Dakota, USA - PPLs Lake P8 Core (3) Depth... | ecosystem: Environmental > Aquatic > Freshwater... | reverse complement strand
CCGCCTGCCGGTCGCTGATCGGATACACCGATGCCCAGATCAACGCCGACTGGGGCAACGCGCGGCACGTCGTGCTTTACGGCCGGAACCTTTTCGAGAGCATGGAAGTCAAGGCGGTGAATGCGTTGCTGGATGCCATGGAGAAGGGCGCCAAGCTCACCTATATCGACCCGCGGGTGAGCATCACCGCCGCGAAATCCAGCCGGTACCTGATGATCCGTCCGGGGACGGATCTGGCCCTGAATTACGCCCTGATGCATGTGATCATCCGCGAGCATCACTTCTACGATGTCAAATACGTGGATCGCTGGGTGGAGGGTTTCGATGCGCTGAGCGCCTTCGTCAATCCCTATACCCCCGAGTGGGCCGAGGCGGAGACTGGGATTCCCGCCGCGGAAATCGTTCAACTGGCCAAGGAACTCAACGAGGCCAAACCCGCCGTTGTGTTTCACTACGGCTACCGCGGATCCGGGCATCCCAATGAAATTTATCTGCGGCGCTCCATCATGATGCTGAACGCTTTGATGGGCAGCATCGAATCCAAAGGCGGGGTGTTCATCAAGAAAGGGCCCAAGGACGCCGGGCTCGGCGCCGGGATTCGCAAGTTTTCCGACCAGCCGTTTCCCAAGATGCCCGACGCCCGGCGTTTCGACGGCTGCGGGCAGGAGAAATTTCCGATTGTGGACACGGCGCACGGCGTAGGCGCCATGTTCGCGCCGGCGGTCCTGAAGGAAGACCCCTATCCGCTCAAGGCGCTCTTTGCCTTTCGGTACGACCCGCTGTATTCGCTGACCGATTACCAGCAAACCCTGCGCGCGTTCGAAAAGCTGGACCTGATCGTGTCCTGCGACATCAATTTCGGCGGGACGACCTCCCGGGCCGATGTGATTCTGCCGGAATCATTTTTTCTGGAGCGCTCCGATCCTCTCCAGATGGCGGCCGGGCTGAAGCCGGCCATCAACCGGAGGACGGCCTGCATCAAGCCGCGCTTCGACACCAAGCCCATGTGGTGGATTCTCAAGCAGCTGGCCGAGCGCCTGGGAGTGGGGTCCTTTTTCCCCTATGAAACCATCGAAGACATCTGGAATTATCAGTTGGCGGACCTGGGGATCCAGCTCGATCCATTCGAAAAAAGAGGCTTCGTGTCGCTCAGCGAAAAGCCGATTCTGTGGGACCGCGAGAATGGCATTGCTTTCAAAACGCCTTCGGGCAAGATCGAGTTCATCTCCAGCCTCCTGGAATCCAACGGCTTTCCGTCCCTTCCGCCGTATGAACCGCTGGAAACACCGCCGGACAAATTCCGGCTGATCGTCGGCCGATGTGTGGCCCACACCAACGTGATGACCCAGAACAACATCTATCTCAATGAGCTGGTGCCGGAAAATACCCTCTGGATCCATGAACGTCGGGCTGCCGCGCTGGGAATCCAAGACATGGACCTTGTGGAAATCGCCTCCACGGTGGGCACCGGTCGACTGAAGGCGTTCGTCACGGACCTGATCCATCCGGAAGCCGTATTTATGCTGCACGGGTTCGGACATCAGGAAATCGAATCCAAACGGAGCTATCAGCGCGGGGTGGCGGATGCTTTGCTTCAGGAGGCCCTTGTAGATCCGGTGGGGGGAAGCCCGGCCTTCGATCACACCCTGGTCAGCGTGAAGCGGGTTTGACGGCAAAGGAGCCAAGAATGGGAGACTACCTGATTTATACCGACCCGGCCAAATGCACCGCCTGTCATGCATGCGAAATCGCTTGCAAGACAAAAAATCAGGTGCCGACCGGCGCGACACTGGGAAAGATCGTTGTCATGGGGCCCAAGCTCATCAATGGGCAGCCCCGCATGTCCTCTTTGTTTATTCCCTGTTTTCATTGCGAGGATGCATGGTGTCTCAACGCCTGTCCGGTCGGCGCCATCCGCAAGCGCACCAAGGACGGGCTGGTCTACATCCTGCGCGAGCTGTGCGTGGGGTGCAAGTCCTGCATCCTGGCCTGCCCCTGGCACATTCCGCAGTGGGACGCCGCCGCTGGAAAGGCCATGAAGTGCGACCTGTGCATGGACCGGATCGATGCCGGCCTGGAGCCGGCCTGCGTGGCGGTCTGCCCCACCGACGCGCTGCAGTTCGGTGAACCGGCCGATCTCTCCCAGAGAAGCAGAGAGCAGTACGGGTTGAGCCTGCTGGGCCGGAGCCGGACACGCTATGGTCATTGACGCCAAACGGGCCGAGTCGCCGGCGACCTTCCCCAAGGGGGGGGTGCATCCCGAAGAATGGAAAGGCTTCACTGGCAGTCTGGCGATCGAGAAAATACCGCCGCCGCCCCGGGTCTGTCTGTTTTTAAAGCAGCACGTCGGCGCGGCCTGCGAGGTGGCGGTCCAAAAAGCGCCGATTCAGGCGCCGCATGACAATCTGTTATTCAGCCGGCATCCCGGGCGCATCTATCAGCAGCTGGTCGACCGCAAGGCCACCGTCCGCGCCGGCGATTTGATCGGCTCCACCGGAGACCGTTTAGGAGCTGCATTGCACGCGAGCCTGGGCGGCAGGGTGGAAGGGGTGGTGGATGCGCTGCACCCCATGACGGGCAAAGCCCCCGCTCTGGTCATCTCCGGGGACCCGGAGGCCGCGGCCCCCGGGTACGATTTCGAAGACTGGCGGCGATTCTCGCGGCAGGAGCTGCTGGACCGGATCCGGAGCGCCGGCATCGTCGGCTTGGGCGGCGCCGGATTCCCCGCCCACTTCAAATTGGATGTCGATCCGCAGGCCCAACTGGACACCCTGATTCTAAACGGCTCCGAATGCGAACCCTATCTCACCTGCGATCACCGCATCATGGTGGAGCACGCTCCGGAGGTAATTGAAGGGGCCAAAATCATTCTAACGATCCTTGGCATCCACGCCTGCGTCATCGGCGTGGAAACCAACAAGCCGGATGCCATCGACATCCTGCAGCGCACTATCGCCGAACAGCGATCGGAAAACGATCTCCGGATTATCGTCCAGCCCCTGCGCGTCAAATACCCCCAGGGGTCGGCCGACCAAATCATCCAGAGCGTCACGGGGCGCGTGCGCTCATCCGGGAAGCGCTCTTCCAGCATCGGAGTCATCGTTCAGAACGTCTACACCACCAAGACCATCTACGACGCCGTGGTTCGGGGCAAGCCCTTTTACGAACGCGTCATCACCGTTTCCGGCCGAGGGATTGCGCGCCCAGCCAACCTGCTCGTTCCCATCGGTACCCATTTGGGGGACATTGTCTCGCATCTGGGCGGAACCACCGAGGATCTGGCCAAAGTCGTGGTCGGCGGGCCGATGATGGGGTTCGCGGTGTCCAGCCTGGACATCCCGATCACCAAAACCACGGCCGGCGTGCTGTTTTTGACCCGCGACGAGATCGATGCGCAAGACTATGGTCCTTGCATCCGCTGCGGGTTCTGTTTGGATGCCTGCCCTATGGGGCTCGAGCCGAACAACATCGGCATCTATGTGGAAGCGGGCCGCGGGGCCGAAACCGCCCAGTTCGGGTTGGTGGACGATTGTTTCGAGTGCGGCAGCTGCGCGTACGTTTGCCCGGCCAAAAGGCCGCTGGTGCAGTTCATCCGGCTGGCTCGCATCCAGATCCGCGAAGCGGAAAGGAAAAAAGAGAAGCAGAAATGACGCGGACCGACCTAATCGTATCGGTTTCACCGCATGTCAAGCAGCGGGTGACGACGGCTACCCTCATGTGGACCGTCGCGGCCTGCCTGACCCCGCCGCTGATTCTCTCGATTTTTATATTCGGCTTCCAGACCCTGCTGATCACACTGGTCAGCGTCGGCGCCTGTGTGGCCACCGAGGCGGTCTCCCAAAAGGCGCTGGGCCGGCCGGTGCATGTCAGCGACGGCAGTGCCGTCATCACCGGGTTGCTGCTGGCCTACATCATCCCTCCGGGGGTTCCCTATTGGACGCCCATCACGGGCGCCGTCATGGCGATCTTCGTGACCAAGGCCCTCATGGGGGGGCTCGGGTTCAACATTTTCAACCCGGCGTTGATCGGCCGGGCCTTTCTGGTGGCCACCTATCCGGTGGTCATGACCACGGCCTGGCTGGAGCCCCTACGGGATGCCTCGATTTTCAGGTATGTGGGGCCGCCGGTCGACGTCGTTTCCGCCGCCACGCCGCTGCATGTGCTGAAGCATTACGGAATGTCCGCCTTCATCGAAACGTTCGGCTCCCTGTCAACCGTTTATGCCGACTTCTTTTTCGGGCTGAGGCCGGGCTGCATCGGAGAGACCTCTACCCTGCTGTTGCTGATCGGCGGGATCTTTTTGATCTACAAACGCTACATCACCTGGCATATTCCCTTATCGGTCATCGCGTCCGTCGGCCTTTTCACCTGGATTTTCGGCGGTGAAACCTCATTTACCGGGAATCCTCTTCTGGCCGTGCTTTCCGGGGGGGTCATTCTCGGCGCTTTCTTTATGGCCACCGATTATGTCACATCGCCCAGTCAGAAAACCGGACAGTTGATCTTCGGCGCAGGGATCGGCGCGTTGACCGTTCTGATTCGACTGAAGGGAGGCTATCCGGAGGGGATTTGCTACGCCATTTTGCTGATGAACCCTTTGACCCCCGCTTTGGATCAATGGTTCAGGCCGAAGCGTTTTTCGGCGGGTGCACCATGAAAGAGATTTTCAAAATCACGATCGCGTTGACCATCGCCTGCCTGATTGCCGGCGGCGTGATGGGTGGGGTGTTTATCGCTACGGCCAAAGCCAAGAAGCGCAATGATCACTTGAATACGCAGCAAACCCTGATCGGTCTGCTGGGATACAGCAGCCCCCGCCCGGCACCTTCGGATCTGAAGCTGCATACGATTTATCGTTACACTATTGAGGAGGATGCCGGAACGCATTCCGGCTATATGATGCCGGTCATGGCGGGCGGTAAGGCAGAATACGAGTTGCTGATCGTCGATCTAGAGGGCAAATGGGTGAGCCGACACCGGCTGGGTCTCCGGTCCGAAAAGGCCATGGATGAACAGGACCGCAAGGATGCCATCACCCATGTCTTGGGTCCCGGTCCGACCGTCAGCTATGCGGACACGGTCACGATCGCCGGGATGGACGCGAAACGCCGGGCGTATGTCATCCCCGGAAAATTTCCCGGCTACAAAAACGCGATTCATGTCATGGTCGCCCTGAACCCAGATTTCAGCATTCTGGGGCTGGAGATCACCGCGCATGAGGAAGATCCAGGGTTGGGCGGCGAGATCGAAAAGGAGTATTTCAAGAATCAGTTTAAGGGCAAGGCGTTTGAAAATATCAAGCATCTGAGCGTTTCCAAGGCTCCATTGGCAGAGGAACACAAACGATTTCTGGAGACAAAAGAATGGGGAAAAAGAGCCTTGTCTGAAGGAGAGCTGGCGTCCCTGGGGAAGAAGTATCAGGATGAGGACATACACGCCATCAGCGGCGCAACGATTTCCAGCAATGCGGTGGCCAACGGCGTCAAGCGCTTGGTACGAAATTTCGCGCACCGGATGGCGCTGTTGGATCGCGTGATACGGGAAAACCATGTCGAGGCGGTGTTTTGACCGACCGCCGGCGCGAGCCGCCCATGCCATCTCCGAGGGGTATGGACGCCTGCGAGGTGTAAGGAAATAGAGCCGTGCCCACTGCTCCCAAGACCCATTCGCAATTGTTTTTGAACGGGCTGTTGAATGAAAACCCCATTTTCCGTCTGGCCCTCAGCATGTGTCCGGCCGTAGGGCTCAGCACCACAGTGATAAACGGCCTGCTGCTTGGGGTTGCGGTGTTGTTTGTCCAGGTGTTTTCGAGCTGTACCATTTCACTGATCAAGAATTTCATTCATCCCCGTATTCGGATTCCCACCTACACGTTGACGATCGCCACCTGGGTCACGGTGATCGATCTGGTGCTGGCCGCTTATGTCCCTGTTGCTTACAAAGCCATGGGAATTTTTGTCCGGCTGATTGTGGCGTTTGCGATCATTACGATGCGGCTGGAGGTGTTTGCCTGCAAGCATGACCTGGCGGCTTCTTTCTGGGACGGCATGGGAATGGGCGTCGGGTTTCTCTTCGGAATGACGACCCTGGGAGCGATCCGGGAGATGTTGGGCATGGGATCGTTCCTGGGCTACGATGTACTCGGGTTTCGCCCGCTGCTCTTCTTCGTTTTGCCGGCAGCCGGCTTTTTCACGGTGGGCTTTATGATGGCCATCTTCAATTATGTGGAAACCATCAGCCGGCGCAGAAAAAGGGGCGGACGGAATGCCTAACTCATTGCAAATGCCAACAGATGCGAGAATCAGCCTCGCCGACAACCTCCGGCGCCTTGGCGCGATCAGCCTATTCATCTGGGTTTTCTTTTTTTGGGGGTGCAGGACCGAGCACCCTTATGTCCAGAATGCCGTGTTCAAGGACAACCAGGAAATCGTGGTCACCTTCAGCGGGCCTGTGGACGAGGCGTGGGCCAACAATCGTGCGAATTTTTCAGTCTATGAAAAAGCGGCTCCTGACATTGTGGCCGACCTGCAGGCGGCCGCGCTCAGTTCGGACAAAAAAAAGTTGAGCCTTCGGCTGGCTGAGCCGATGAACCGCGAGAACCCCCATACGGTCATCCTCAAAGAGATCCTCGCGGGCGGAAAATCCCTGGGAACCGCGTCCCTGACCGTGGCAAAGCCATACATCGGAACGCTGGTCTCTATTCTCATCGGCGCCATGATCATTCAGAATTTTGTGTTTTCCAAGTATCTGGGGCTGTGTGTATTTTTCGGCACGTCCCGCAAGAAATCAACCGCTGTGGGGATGGGGATTACTTTTACCACTGTCATTGCTTTTTCCTCCATCCTGTCATGGGCGCTCTACCAGTTCGTGCTCAAGCCTTTTCGGTTGGATTACCTGCAGGTGGTGGTCTTCATCGGGCTGGTGTCCCTGACGGTGCAAGGCGTCGACACCATCATGAGAAAAGTGAACCCGAAGCTGTTTAAGGCCTTCGGGGTCTATCTGGTGCTGGTGATTGCCAACTGCATCATCATCGCGGTTCCGCTGACGCTGGCGCAAAACGAATACAACCTGTCGGAGAGCCTGATGCTGGCACTTGGGGCGGGGCTCGGCTTTTTGATCGCGCTTTTCTTGATGTCGTCCGTACGCGAGCGTATCGAATTCGCCAATATTCCGCAATCCTTCCGGGGCCTGCCCATCGCCTTTATCGTAGCCGGCCTTTTCGCCCTTTCCTTTATGGGGTTTTCAGGCATGTCCCTATTTTAGATGCGAGGAAGCCAATGGACCCTTCCTATATCTATTTGGCGTTGGGCGGCTTAGCCTTATTGGGCAGCATCGGAGTTTTTTTCGGCATCGGGTTGGGTCTGGCCGCATATAAATTTGCGGTGGAGATCAACCCGAAGGTCGAGGCGGTTCACGGGGTGCTGGCCGGCGGGCAGTGAGGCGCCTGCGGGTTCGCCGGGTGCGAAGCCTATGCGGAAGCGGTGGTCACCGATCCGAACGTTTCTCCGGCGCTCTGTTTTCCCGGGAAGGCGGAGGTCGCCGAAGCCGTCGCCAAAATCACCGGCAAGGAGCTGGGGTCCATCGAAGGGGCCGTGGCCGTGGTCCATTGCGCCCGATGCCTGAGAAGTCATTATGAAAAATACGATTATGTCGGCCATGGCAGCTGCTCTGCGGCCAATCTGGCATTTGCCGGTCCGACGGATTGCCAGTTCGGCTGCGTGGGTTTTGGTGATTGCGCGCGCGCCTGTCCGTTCGGGGCGATCGCGATGGTTCACCATTTTCCGGTCATCGACCTGGATATCTGCACCGGCTGCGGTATTTGCACCAACGCCTGCCCCAAGGGCCTGTTCAGCCTCATTCCCCGCCGCGCGAGAGTCGAGGTACGCTGCAGCAGCCGGGACAGTGGCAAAGAGACCCATCGCATCTGCTCGTCGGGCTGTTTGCATTGTCTGTCCTGTGTGCGGGCATGCCCGGCCGAGGCCGTGGCCCTCGTGGACGGCCTCATCCGGGTGGATCACAGGCGTTGTCTGGCGTATGGGCCGGCCTGCCGCGAAGCCTGTCTGCAGGCCTGTTTCATGATCCATGTGATCCAGCCCTTCCAGGAGCATCCTCTGCTGAGATCCCCGGACGAGATCACGGCTCAGGAGGCCTTGGCGCTTTGAGGCGGGAGGGAAAGCCGGCATGGGAGTATGGTCGCTGCTGGCCGCGCTCGGCGTTTTAATCGTCGTCGTGGGGGGTTGGTTCCTGATTCACTATTGGCTGAATCCCGGCCTGAAGTCCCCGGACGGCAAGGCCCGCATCACCGGCAAATGCGGAGACACCCTGGAAATAGGGCTTCAATTTGATCGCGGTATCGTCATAAAGTCCACCCACTGGACAGACGGCTGCACCTACAGCTTCAACTGCGGTCTGGCGGCGGCGAGCCTTGCCAAAGGAAAAACCGCAGCCGCACTTTTTGCCATCGACGCCGATATGATCCAGCAGTCCATCGGCGGACTGCCGTCCGACTATCGGCATTGTGCGGAGCTGGCGGTGGAAACCCTGCATGCCGCCGCCGATGATTACATGCGAAAAAGCTCGGAGCGGCCGGAGGACAATCTTCTCAATAGCGGCGGGTGAGGGTGGCAGACACGCGCGGCGAGCGGCGTTTGGCGCACTCCGGACAGTAGCGGTGGTGCTCTTTCGTGTCCGGATGGTGGTCGACGGCGCGGTCGTGGGCGACCTCTAAGAATTTCGGGGTGGCAAAGCGCTTGCCGCAGCCCTCGCAGGTGGCCAGGGGGTGGCGGCCGATCACTTCGTCGCGGATGGAGATGATTCTCACCGTTTCGTCGTCGCGGACGGAAATGACCTGGGTGGGGCAGATGTTGGCGCAGGTTCCGCAGCCTACGCAGCGGCCCTCGACCGCTACGACGTATTGCTGCCGGTTGCGGAGCTCGAATTTGAGAGCCGCCGCGCCCACGACTTCGCGGCACACCCGCACGCACAGACCGCAGCGGATGCAACCGTCGGGCGGGGGGTCGATGGGCAGCTTGAAATCCGACGCCAACTGGAGCAGGCGCGGGCTTTGGGGCGCCTGCTTCAGGAGGTTCTTGACCGCTTTGATGCGCGCGGCTTGAACCGAAACGCTCTCGGTCTGAACCGTCATCCCGGCCACACACTTGGTCAGACACGCGCGCCGGACTTCGGGCGTGGCCCCCGGGAGTGTGACCTCCACTGCGCACAGACGGCACGTGCCGCTGGGACGGCTGAGGGCGGCATGAAAGCAAATGGTAGGAAGCTTGACGTTGCGAGCATGCAAAAGGTCTAAAAGATTCCCGCCTTCCTCGGCTTCCACATCCTGCCCGTTGACGCGGATCGTGATCATGGCCTTTTCCCTTTCGGCCTTCAGACGGTCAGCAGCCGCAGACAGTCCTGCGGAAACCGATGGGTGCCCTTGCCCTCGATGCTGACCTCGATCAGGGCATCGGGGTCGTTCTTGGTCGTGTCCGGATCCGTGATGATGCCGTGGCGGCCGACATATTGATCCATGTGCGGCCCCCAGCTTTCATCCTCTGATTTGCGGAAGATTTCGACTTTCTGGCCTCGGTGAAACGCCATGGCAACACTCCTTTTCCAGCCGGCTCAGGCGGGATGGTTTTCCGTGTGCATGCGGGCGGTCTGCCGGCGTGCGCAGGCATGGCAGAGTCGGCGGTCGGCGACCACCGGGCTGACGCCTTCGGTTCTTTTCTGAAGGAACTCGAGATAGCGCTGCGGCCCCAGCACCGCACCGCAGCCTTCACAGTGGACGAGTTTTTGCCGGTTTAGGATCGTGCCGCAGTAGGAGAGCAGG
>Ga0209285_10000837_pt1 | contig 9850 bp, 7 predicted proteins | sample PPLLak3March2015_2_FD_187249 | JGI IMG/M metagenome (GOLD analysis project Ga0209285, IMG submission 187249) | Freshwater sediment microbial communities from Prairie Pothole Lake near Jamestown, North Dakota, USA - PPLs Lake P8 Core (3) Depth... | ecosystem: Environmental > Aquatic > Freshwater >... | reverse complement strand
GAAAAAAAAGCGTCCGGCAGCGAATGCCAGATGTCCTTGCGGCCGTCACCATCTGCATCGACGGCATAGCGCAAGAAGGTGGAGGGCATGAATTGCATCTGGCCCATTGCGCCGGCCCAGGAACCCTTCATCTCGGCGGCGGGCAAGTGCTGCTGCTCCAGGATGGTGAGCGCGTCCAGCAGTTCAGCGCGAAAAAACTCGCTGCGCCGGTTGTCGTAGGCCAATGTGGCGAGCGCGGCCGGGGTCGGGAAGCTGCCCATGCTGCTTCCGAAATGGGTTTCCATGCCCCAGAAGGCGATCAACAACGTGGCCGGTATGCCGTACCTGGCCTGAACTTTCTGTAGCAGTTTTTTATGTTCGCGCAGGTGGTCGCGGCCGAGCGCGAGGCGCTTTTCATCGATGCGGCGGTCGAGATAATTCCAGAATGTGTCGACGAATTCGGGCTGGCGCTGGTCCAGTTCGATGACGCGCGGGATCGGCTGAAAGTCTGCCAATGTGGCGTCAAAGGTCTGCTGGCTGATGCCGCTGGCGAGGGCTTCCTGCCGGAGTTGCGTCAGCCACGGCGCCAGGCCTGGATCGGTGACGACTGGGACAGGGACTGGTGCCGGGCTGGGCGATTGCGCTTCGGCGGCAAGCGTTGGTACGGCGATAAACAAGGCAGCCACGCCCGCCAGCAGGCCGGCGACGAGAAGACGGATGTTCAATTATTGGCCCTTGTGTGCAATTTCGTAGAGCGAGGGCGTCACTTGTGCAGACGCCAGGTATTGGCGCAGGTTTTTCACGTCTTGCCTGAGCAGCACATTGCTATGGTGCGGGTGATGCAAAAACCCTTCGACGCCATTCAGCACGACCCGGAAACGCGCGCCTTGAATGGGCTCTACCGTGGCGCCGAGGTGATGCAACAGCGATTCGATTTCGCGCCAGTGAATGTTGCCGCTGACGGGGTCCTGGAAGATGCTGTGGATCAGGTGTTCGTGTTTGTGGCTCATGGCGGAATCAGGTCATTTATTCAATATGGGCAGAATACTTGAGGCGCCGACGTCTGTGGAATGGGCTTTGTGACTGATGTGGATCAAGAAAAGATTCAATTCGATTGGATTCTTCCGCACAAGTGCCGATAACACCCACATTCCTGGCTACCGGATACGCAATCATGGGCGCATTTGTTGACGAAAGTGGAACGCCTCAGCCTGAGCGGCGCAAGCAGACCAACCTGCGCGATATCTTCGACGATGTCGTGCGATTGGTTGAGCCGTTCTTTCAGCACGGGGCTGGTTTGAATGGCCGCCCAACCGAATTTTGGGCCGCGCGGGCAATCGGCGAGGCGTATGCGGATCTTTCCAGCCAGGAGGTCCAGATACTGACCTCTGCCGCCGCGCGATATTGTCGCGAACACGGCGTCGGTAGAGCCCCGGTTTAGGGGGTCCCGTCCGCCATCCGCGCTGCGAGAGTTTCCCAGCGCATTTCGCGCAGGCTTTGCGCCAGCCGGTGGACTTCGCCGGTTTCCACCAGGCGGCGGCGCTCGCGGCCCTCTTTGACGTTGTGATGGCGCAGCATTTCGCGCAGCGCTTCATCTTTACGTTTCACATCGGGCTGCATCACATCGCCGCGCCGGGTGTGGAAGGCGTCCTCGCCGTCCGCGCAAACCGTGACAAACACGTTGAACTGGCGGCAGGCCATCGGCCGTAACGGGTGGATGGCGCAGGCTGCGTCGACCAGGAACGGGCAGGCGCCGAGATCGCGGTGCTGCTGCAATTGGGCGCGCACGCGTTCGCGCAGGTCACCGGTCAGTTTCTCCGTGGCATACCAGGCGATGCCCATCAATTCGAGCGGGTAAACCGGGATATCGGTGTGCGTGCGGCAGCAACTGGCGCAACCGCGGCCGCAGGCCAGCTTGCGGCCATCCGCCTTGATCGCGGCGGTAACGCCCTGATCGGTCAGATGCTGGATTTCCAGCAGCAGCGGCAGCCAGGGCTGGCGCTTTTCATCTTCCGGAAAACGCAGTCGGCCGGGTTGAATCTTCATGCTGGTGGATCAGTCCCTTGCAGGCTCCATGACCGCATCGAGATTGAGGTTGTCGCAATAGTCGAAGAAGTCGCCGCGCAAGGTGGGCAGGTGCATGTCGGCGGGAATGCCGACGGTGATGTTGACCGAGAACATCGGCGTGCCGGTATGCGGCGCCGGATAGGTCTCGGTGATCAACTCCTCGATGTTGATGCCCTGGCGGGCGAAGAAATCGGCCAGGTTGTGCACGATGCCGGGGTGATCCATCGCCACCACATTGACCCGGTAAGGCACCAGCGGCGTCTTGCGTTCGGCCGGGCGGGTGCGCTTGTGCAGGATGGTCAGCCCGAGTTCCTCGCCGACTTGGCCGAGGCGGTCTTCCAGTTTGGACAGCGCATTCCACGGGCCGGAGATCAGCATCAGGATGGAAAACTGACTGCCCAGCACGGCCATGCGGGATTCTTCAATATTGCAACCGGCTTCAACGATGCGGCTGGTGAAGCGTTGCACCAGGCCGATCTTGTCCTCGCCGGAGGCGGTAATGGCCAGATAGTCGATATTGCTCATGGGGTTCCTGCGTGGTGGTTATGTGCGGGGGATTGTAAGGGCAGCAGCCGTAGGGCGGAAAAGCGAAGCGCCTTCCGCCGGATGCGCAACGTATACATGGCGGAAGGCGCTTCGCTTTTCCGCCCTACGAAGCCGTTCAATTCTTGCTGTCGCCGGTCAGTGAGTGCTTGATCAAAGCCGAAATCTCTTCGACCGAGCGATGCGAGGAGTCGACGATGGGAATGCGCTCGCTGCGCATCAGCATTTCCGCCTGCTTGAGTTCCTGCTTGCAGGTTTCCAGTGCGGCGTACTGGCTGTTTGGGCGCCGTTCGGAACGAATCTGCGCCAACCGTTCCGGCGCCAGCGTGAGCCCGCGCAGCTTGCTGCGGTAGGGCTGCAACGATTTAGGCAGGACGAGCGGTGAGCCCGCCGAACCGTCGAAATTCTCCGGCGTCAGCGGGTAGTTGGCGACGCACAGGCCGTATTGCATGGCCATGTACAGCGAAGTCGGGGTTTTGCCGCTGCGCGAGACGCCGACCAGGATCAAATCAGCGTGCTGATATCTCTCCGGCCCGAGGCCATCGTCCGCCGCCAGCGCGAAGTTCACCGCATCGATGCGGGTGCGGTACGAGTTGTCGTCGGACATGCCGTGAAAGCGCCCGCGCAACGGTTCCGGCGGGTAGCCGATCTCGCCCACCATCATGTTCAGAAAGTGGCCGTAGATGTCCATCACCAGCCCGCCGCAGGCATCCAATGCGGCACGTGCAGCAGGGTCGGTAAGCGTTGAAAACACGAAGGGTTTTACGTTGGAAAGCTTCAATGCAGCGCTCACTTGTTGCGCTGCAAGATTCACTTTTTCCAGCGAGTCGACGAAGGGTAAACTGACCGTTGCGAATGCTTCGTCGGGGAATTGCGAGAGGAGACTCTTGCCGATGATCTCGGCGGTGATGCCCGTATGATCGGAGATGAAGTAGACCGGACGTGCAGGTGTCATTGGGGGTGGGAAGCGACGCTTCAGTCAATATTTATCGAGGATCGAAATGGACAAATCGGTGAGCAACTCGGTGGACAACACAGTTGACTATATAGCGCGCTTCGAAACCCTGTCCATGCACGACGTGGACAAGGTCGGTGGCAAGAATGCCTCCCTTGGGGAGATGATCCACAACCTGACCGACAAGGGTGTCCGCGTCCCCGGCGGCTTCGCCACCACCGCCGATGCGTTCCGTGAATATTTGTCGCATAACGGACTGGCCGATCGCATTGCCGCCAAGCTGACCACGCTCAACGTTGACGATACGCAGGCACTGGCCGAAGCCGGCCGCGAGATTCGCGGCTGGATGATGCAAGCGCCGCTGCCGGCCGGGCTGGAAGCCGGCATTCGCCACAATCACCGCCTGATGTGCGCCGAGGCCGGGGAAGACCTGCAATTCGCGGTGCGCTCCTCCGCCACCGCCGAAGACCTGCCCGATGCCTCCTTCGCCGGCCAGCAGGAGACCTACCTGAACATCCAGGGCGCTGATAACCTGATCGACGCGGTCAAGCTCTGCTTCGCCTCGCTGTACAACGACCGCGCCATTTCCTATCGGGTGCACAACAATTTCGAGCATGCCGTGGTGGCGCTGTCCGCCGGCATCCAGCGCATGGTGCGATCCGATCTGGGGGTGGCCGGCGTGATGTTCACAATGGACACCGAGTCCGGCTTCCGCGATGTGGTGTTCATCAACGCCGCCTATGGCCTCGGCGAAACCGTCGTGCAAGGTTCGGTCAATCCGGACGAGTACTACGTGCACAAGCCCAAGCTGCGCGAGGGCAAGCGCGCCGTGGTGCGCAAGAAGCTCGGCGAGAAGGCGATCCGCATGGTGTTCGGCCATGAATCCGTCGCCGAGCGTTCCACCATCATCGAAGACGTACCGATGGGCCTGCGCCACCGTTTTGCGCTGGACGATGACGAACTGCTGGAACTGTCCCGCTATGCGCTGACCATCGAGGAACATTACGGCCGCCCGATGGATATCGAGTGGGGCCGCGACGGAATCGACGGCAAGCTGTACATCCTGCAAGCCCGTCCGGAAACCGTGAAATCGCGTGACGGCAACGTGCAGACCCGCTTCAAGCTGCACGAGAAAGGGCCGGTGATCATTGTCGGCCGCGCCATCGGCAGCAAGATCGGCCAGGGCAAGGCGCGCGTCATCGCCAGCATCGACCAGATGCACGAGATCGAGCCCGGCGACGTGCTGATCGCCGACATGACCGACCCCGATTGGGAGCCGGTGATGAAGCGCGCCAGCGCCATCGTCACCAATCGCGGCGGCCGCACCTGCCATGCGGCAATTGTGGCGCGCGAACTCGGCGTGCCGGCGGTGGTCGGCACCGGCAATGCCACCAAGCTGATCCAGGAAGGCCAGGCAGTCACGGTGTCCTGCGCCGAAGGCGAGGATGGCTACGTCTACGACGGCCTGCTCAAATTCGAGAAGACCGAAACGGTGATGCAGGCCATGCCCGACATCCCGGTCAAGATCATGATGAACGTCGGCAACCCGGAACAGGCCTTCCACTTCGCCACCCTGCCGCACGAAGGCGTCGGCCTGGCGCGGCTGGAGTTCATCATCAACAACGCCATCGGCATCCACCCGAATGCCGCGCTGGAATACCGCAAGATGCCGGAAGACGTGAAGGTCGCCATCGACGCCAAGATTCACGGCTACGGCGACCCGGTCAATTTCTACGTCGAAAAGCTGGTCGAAGGCATCGCCACCATCGCCTGTGCGTTCTGGCCGAAGCGGGTCATCGTGCGCCTATCCGACTTCAAGTCGAACGAATACGCCAACCTGATCGGCGGCCCCCAGTACGAACCGCATGAAGAGAACCCGATGCTCGGTTTCCGCGGCGCCGGCCGCTACGCCAGCCCGATGTTCCGCCGCGCGTTCCAGCTCGAATGCCGCGCCATCCGCCGCGTGCGCGACGACATGGGGCTGACCAACGTGGAAATCATGCTGCCCTTCGTGCGCACCCTGTTCGACGCAGACGCCGCGCTGGGCGTGCTGGCCGAGAACGGCCTGGAGCGTGGCAAGGATGGCTTGAAGATCGTCATGATGTGCGAGATCCCCTCCAACGTGCTGCTCGCGGACGAGTTCCTGCAACGCTTCGACGGCTTCTCGATCGGCTCCAACGACCTCACCCAGTTGACGCTGGGCGTCGACCGCGATTCCAGCCTGGTCGCGGCCTCCTTCGACGAACGCAACCCGGCGGTGAAGAAGCTGCTCGCCGAAGCCATCGCCGCCTGCAAACGCAACGGCAAATACGTCGGCATCTGCGGCCAGGGCCCGTCGGACCACCCCGACCTGGCCGATTGGTTGATGGATCAGGGCATCGACTCGATGTCGCTGAACCCGGATACCGTGGTGAGCACGTGGACGCGGCTGGCGGGGCGCAGCAAATAGATCGGGTTAGCGGCGATAGCCGCGTTACCTTAATAAATCAGGCCATGCGCCCGGTTTATTGGTTGAGTCTGCCAATGGGGTATTGCAGATTTCCGTTACGGCGCCTGTGTCCCGTTTGGCGATAAACGCCTTGGTGAAATCCCTCAATACCTAAAGGATATGTATTTATGGCGCGATTCCCGGCAATTGCGCCATAGGAATGGCGCGTATTTTGACATTATGTGCCAATTGCCTTAATTTATTGGCGCGAACATAGAATATACGCGCCAAAAGAAGGTGGTACATGCCCAAAAAACTTCCCGAGGATTTAAACCTCAAGATAGAGGCAGAAATCGCCCGGCATCAGGATGGCGTCGGAATTGACGACCTGCATACCGCCCTTGCCGGCATCGTCAGCCGACGGTCGCTACAGCGTCGTCTGGCTACACTGGTTCGGCAGCAACGGATTCAAGCCAAGGGCGAGGGCAAGGCGACCCGCTATTCCACCGTCCCCGTCTTGGTTGTGGGTACCAATTCTGTCCAACACAATGCCGCGAGTGCAGGCAGTATCGAAATCTATGTGCCGACTTCGCCCGAAGGCCAGGAAATCAAAGCCTATGTGCGCCAACTTCGCCAGCAACGCCAGCCAGTGGGGTACCGGATCGAGTTCCTGGAGCAATACCACCCCAACCAAACCGTTTACCTGCCGGAATCCCTTCGCATCCAACTGCACAGCCTGGGCCGGTCCCCCGCAGAACAAACGCCGGCTGGAACATTCGCACGCGATATTCTCAACCGCCTGCTCATTGATCTCTCCTGGGCCTCTTCACAACTGGAAGGCAATACTTACAGCCGCCTCGACACCGAAAGGCTGATCGAATTCGGTCAGGCTGCCGAAGGCAAGGATGCACTGGAAACCCAGATGATCCTTAACCACAAGGCGGCTATCGAATATCTGGTGCGCGACCCTGAACACGCAGGGGTGACACCTGAAACAATCATCGCCTTGCATGCTTTTTTGTCAGATGGCCTGATGGCTGATCCGCTGGCCTGCGGCCGTATCCGCAACCGGGCGGTGGAAATCGGCGGCAGCGTTTATCTGCCCATCGCCCTGCCACAACGCCTGGCAGAATTGTTCAGCATCGTCATCGCCATGGCCGCGGAAATCCGCGACCCATTTGAGCAGGCGTTCTTCCTGATGGTGCACTTGCCTTACCTGCAACCCTTCGAGGACGTCAACAAGCGAGTCTCCCGGCTGGCTGCCAATATCCCGTTCTTCCGCCATAACCTGTGTCCACTCTCCTTCATCGACGTGCCGCAGCAAGCCTACGTGGACGGCATGATCGGCATCTATGAATTAAACCGGATTGAATTGCTGCGCGATGTTTTCGTTTGGGCCTACGAACGCTCTTGCCAGCAATACGTGGCCGTGCAACAGCAACTGGTGCCGCCGGATACCTTCCGTCTGCGCTACCGGGCAGCGTTGTCAGATGCGGTCGCCGCAATTGTCCGCAGTGGCGTGCCGGCCAGCAAAGTTACAGTACGTGCCAGGGTTCCAGATACGGTGCTTGAGGCTGACCAAGAACGATTTGTCGGGCTAGTGCTGGAGGAATTCAAGACACTGCACGCCGGCAACGCCGTCCGTTTCGGGTTAAGGCCGCTGGAATTTTCCGCCTGGCGAGAGGGGAACGCCGAGCATGGCTGAACAGGCTTGGATCAGGCCATCGGCTTGATCCACACTGAATCCGGATACCGCTACGTCGTCGTTTCGCCTCGCGTTGATTCGGGTTTCCCTCTGAACCGTTCCGCCAGGCGTTCCATATACAGATAGATCACCGGCGTCAGGTATAGCGTCAGGATCTGCGACAGCACCAGTCCGCCCACCACCGCCAAGCCCAGCGGCCGCCGGATTTCGGCGCCGGCGCCCCAGCCGATGGCGATGGGCAGGGTGCCGACCAGGGCGGCGAGGGTAGTCATCATGATCGGACGGAAGCGGACCAGGCAGGCCTGGAAGATGGCTTCCGCCGCCGCCATGCCTTCCTTGCGCTGCCGCTCCAATGCGAAGTCGATCATCATGATGGCGTTCTTTTTGACGATGCCGATCAGCATGATGATGCCGACGAAGGCGTACAGGCTCAGATCCACCTTGAACAGCCAGAGGGTCAGCAGCGCGCCCAGCCCGGCGGAGGGCAGGCCGGACAGGATGGTGAGCGGGTGGACGAAGCTCTCGTACAGGATGCCGAGCACCAGGTAGACCACCAGCACCGCCACCAACAGCAGTAATCCCAAGCCCCTCTGTGACGCCTCGAAGGCCTGCGCCGTGCCTTGCAGGCTGGTGGTCAGTGAAGCCGGCAGGCGCAGTTCCTGTTCCACCTGCTTGATGCGTTCCACCGCCGTGCCCAGCGAGACGCCGGGTTGCAGGTTGAAGGAGATCGTCACCGACGGTAACTGGCCCTGATGGTTGACGGTGAGCGCCTGCGAGGCGCGCGTGACTTTCGCCACGGTATCGAGCGGCACCAGGGCGCCGCTGCTGGAACGCACGTGCAGGCGGGCGAGGGTGGCGGGGTCGTCCTGGAATTCCGGGGCGAGTTCGAGGATGACCTGGTACTGGTTGGTGGCGCCGTAAATGGTGGAGATTTGCCGCGCGCTGAAGGCGCTCTGCAGGGCGTCTTCGACCTGGCCGAAGCTGAGGCCCAGGCTGGCGATCTTGTCACGGTCGACTTCCAGCGCCATCACCGGGCTCTTGTTGTTCAGGTTGCTGGTGACGTCCTCGAAGCCGGGCAGTTTGCGCAGGCGGGCGAGCAGCGTGTCGGTCCACTGGTACAGCTCGTCCAGGTCGGTGTCCTGCAGCGTGTATTGATACTGGCCGGCGGTGATCTGGCCGCCCAGGCGGATCGGCGGCGGGTTCTGCAGCGAAACCTTGATGCCGGGTACGGAACCCAGCTTGGGCCGCAGCGCCTGGATGATTTCATCGGGATTCATCTTCCGCTCGCTGCGCGGCTTCAGGCGGAACAGCATGATGCCGCTGTTGGCGGTGATGCGGGAACCGCCGGCGCCAACTACCGACATGAAGGTGGCGATGTTGGGGTCTTTGGCAGCGATGGCGGCGACCGCGCGCTGGCGTTGCACCATGCTGGCGAAGGAAGCGTCCGGCGCGCCTTCGGTGTAGGCCAGGATCTGACCGGAATCGCCGCTGGGCAGGAAATCTTTCGGAATCTCGCGGTACAGCGCGACGCTGGCGACCAGGGTGAGGAAGAAGGTGGCCAGAATCAGGCGCGGGTGCGCCAGGCTCCAGACCAGGCCGGCGCGGTAGCCGTTCAGCAGGGCATCGAAGAAGCGCTCGAACAGCCAGTACAACTTGTTGTGTTTTGCGTCCTTGTCATGGCGCAGATAGCGGCTCGCCAGCATCGGCGTCAGCGTCAGCGAGACCAGGCCGGAAACCAGGATGGCCGCTGAAATGGTCACTGCGAACTCGTGCAGCAGACGGCCGATGATGCCGCCCATGAACATCACCGGGATGAATACGGCGACCAGCGAAATGGTCATCGAAACGATGGTGAAGCCGATCTCGCGTGCGCCCTTGATCGCCGCGTCGAACGGTTTCTCGCCGGCTTCGACGTGGCGCACGATGTTTTCCAGCATGACGATGGCGTCGTCCACCACGAAACCGACCGCCAGCGTCAGCGCCAGCAGCGACAGGTTGTCCAGACTGAAGCCGAGCGCGTACATCGCGGCGAAGGTGCCGACCACCGAAATCGGCAGCGCCAGCGCGGGAATCAGCGTGGCCGACAGGTTGCGCAGGAACAGCAGGATCACCAGCACGACCAGGCAGCCGGCCAGCACCAGCGTGAACTGCACGTCGTTGACCGATTCGTGGA
>Ga0209285_10000836_pt1 | contig 9856 bp, 7 predicted proteins | sample PPLLak3March2015_2_FD_187249 | JGI IMG/M metagenome (GOLD analysis project Ga0209285, IMG submission 187249) | Freshwater sediment microbial communities from Prairie Pothole Lake near Jamestown, North Dakota, USA - PPLs Lake P8 Core (3) Depth... | ecosystem: Environmental > Aquatic > Freshwater >... | reverse complement strand
TGTGCGCGCCGCATGGCGTGCTGATCCTGGGCATCAACCTGGGACGTTTCGGGTTCCTGATCCAGGTGCAACGGGATGAATGGCGCTCGAACCTGGGCGATCTCCTGGATGGCAGGTACTGGATCGAGAACCGGATGATGATCTGCGCGGAACACCGCCGGGCGGGGCAATTATTGGGTAGCTGGCATGCGCTCAACGAAGTGGTGGTCTGCCGGGGAGACTTGATCCGGCCGGTGCATATTTTTGCCAGCGCGGATGGCCGCCTGCTGACCAAATATGTTGCCGATGGCCTGATCGCGGCCACACCGACCGGTTCCACCGCCTACGCCCTGGCCGCCGGGGGGCCGATCCTGCCCCCGGAACTGCGCAACATCCTGCTCGTCCCGATCGCCCCGCATCTCTCTGTGGACCGTGCCGTGGTGCTTTCGGAAGGCTCATCGGTCAGTATCGCTGTTTCCGGCTCCGGGAACGCCGTCTTCAGTATCGACGGGCAGCCGCCTGTCAAGTTGAATGAAGATGAACAGGTGGATGTCCGGGCGGGAGATTACACTGCCAGGTTTGTCCGCTTTGGGGACCCCGGCTATTTTTATCGCAACCTGACCGCTCACATGAACCAAAACCCCGCCATAGGAATCCCTCGATGACAGAAAGCATATCTCCCATTTATTGTGCAAACCATCCGAATGTCGAAACCTCCCTGCGCTGCAACCGCTGCGAGAAACCGATCTGTGTCAAATGCGCCGTTCGCACGCCAACCGGTTATCGTTGCAGAGAATGCGTGCGCAGCCAGCAGAAAACCTTCGTTACCGCCGAATGGATCGATTATGTGGTCGGCTTCCTGGTGGGAGGCCTGCTTTCGACCATTGCCAGCCTGCTGGTCGTGCTGTTGAGCGGGATTGCCGGGTTCTTCGCCTGGTTCCTGATCGCTGCCGCGGCACCCTCGGCCGGGATGCTCATTTCCGAGGCGCTCCGCTTTGTCACCCGCAAGCACCGGGCAAAATCGCTCTACATCACCATGACCGTTGCCGTCATCCTGGGCGCTCTGCCAGTGGTGGTGTTCCAGTTGATCACACTCAACATCTTTGGCCTCATCTTTCAAGCGATCTATCTTGTGGTATCCATCCCAATCGTTTACTACCGCATATCCGGGATACAATTGATGAGATAGTATGCTCAGTGAACTTCATATTCGAAACTTTGCCATCATCGACCACCTGGAACTGAAATTCGGCTCCGGGCTGTTGATCTTCACCGGCGAGACCGGTGCAGGTAAATCCATCATCATGGATGCAGTGGAGATGCTGCTGGGCGGACGGGCGGACGCAACCGTGATCCGCTCGGATGCCGACCTGTCCCAGGTCGAGGGTACGTTCCGCCTGAAAGGGGCGGAGCGTGAGCCCGTGCGGCAGATCCTGGAACGGGAAGAACTGCTGGATGACCCGGATTACGTCACCCTCAGCCGCGAGATCCGCCGCGAGGGGCGCAACATCGCCCGCGTCAATGGCCGGACGGTCAACCTGGGGCTGCTCAAAGAGCTGGGCGAATACCTGGTGGATATCCACGGACAATCCGAACATCTTTCCCTGTTGAATGTGCATGCCCACCTGGGACTGCTCGACCGGTACGCGAATACCGAAACCTTGCTGGCGGCTTATCGCAAGGCATACGACCAGTTGATGGACATCCGCCGCGAGTTGTCGGATCTGCGCAAGGCCCAATCGGATGCCGAACGCCGCACCGAGATGCTGACCTTCCAGGCCGAGGAGATCGAAGCCGCCAAGTTGCGCCCCGGGGAAGATAAAGAACTGCGCCAAGAGCGCGACCGCCTGGCCAATGCCGAGAGCCTGGCTTCCCTGGCGCAGCAGGCGTTGACCTCCCTGGATGAAGGCACACCCGAATCCCCGGCGGCGATCGACCTGATCGGCCAGGCCGTGCAGGCGCTGGCGAACCTGGCCAGGATCGATGCCGCCCAATCCTCCATCTCCGACCAGGCCGTGACCCTGGAGGAAAGCCTTTCCGACCTGACGCGCAGCCTGCGCCACTACCTCGAAAGCGTCGAGTTCAACCCGAAGCGGCTGGATGAAGTGGAGGAACGGCTCAATCTCATTCACCTTCTGATTCGCAAGTATAGCGGCAGCATCGAAGCAGTACTCGCCTTTGGCGCCGATGCCCGCCAGCAACTGGAGAAGATCAGCACTGCCACCGAGCGCATCGCAGAACTCGAAATGGCTGAATCCATTGCCATGGAAAAACTGGCGAAGCAAGGCCTGGCGCTCTCTCAGAAACGCAAGGATGCCGCAGCCGAACTCAGCAAAGGCATCGAGATCGAGCTGGATGATCTGCGCATGGCGCAAGCCCAGTTTGCGGTGGATTTCCAGACCCGACCCGACCCGGAAGGCATCCCCGCCCCGGATGGCTCCCGGCTGGCCTTCGATACCAGCGGCCTGGACCGGGTCGAATTCCTGGTGGCGCCCAACCCGGGCGAGGGATTGAAGCCGCTGGCAAAGATCGCCTCCGGCGGTGAAACCTCGCGTCTCATGCTGGCGCTCAAGAACGTCCTGGCGCGCGCCGACCAGGTTCCAACCCTCATCTTCGATGAAATCGACCAGGGCATCGGCGGGCGGGTCGGCGGCACGGTGGGCGAGAAATTATGGAACCTGGCCCGCCAGCACCAGGTGATGGTCATCACCCACCTGCCGCAACTGGCCTCCTACGGCGACCAGCACTGGCAGGTGTTGAAAGATATCCAGGATGGCCGCACGCTGACCCGGGTCAAGAAACTGGATGGCGAGGCCCGCACGCTGGAACTGGCGCAGATGCTGGGCGAGGTTACCGAGGGCACCCTGCGCTCGGCATACGATATCCTCCAAGTGGCGCAGGCAAGCAAAACGGTTAAGAAATAGTTTTTGAACGATTTATCTTTGCCAACCGAACTTGACGGTTAATGGCAGGATGGTATAATCCATCAAAATCATCCGGGAGGAGTAAGCGACCGGCAGGCTGATAGAGAAGGAGTGGCCACTGGCTGGAAGCCCCCGCAGGAAGCCGCCGCTGAAAGTCGCCCGGAGTATTGCCGAAGAAATCGCCAGAGAGTAGACCGGCACGGGATCCGCCCGTTACAGCAGGAGCCGGATGATGGTCCGGGCTGAGTGCATTTTTTCCACGAAGGCACACGAAGTGCGCGAAAATGGAAAAAGTGAATCGAGGTGGTACCGCGGAAGAAACCCTTTCGTCCTCATCGGATGGAAGGATTTTTTATTTTCCCCTCACCCCCATCCCCTCTCCTTGCGAAGCACCCTGTAAGGGCGATTTCGGAAGAGGGGTGTAAGGGTGAGGGCAGGAGAAACCATGCGGATTCTGGCAATCATCAACAGCGAGTATGGAAGACGGCACGTGGAGAATATCCGCAAGCACATGCCGCCGGAATGGACCCTGGAGGTATGGGAAGCCCGCCTGACCTACCCGCCGGTGATCGACTACCCGGAGGATTACCTGCCCGAATCGCTCCCGCCGGCTGACCTGATCCTGCAATTCGGCGAGCACAAGGGCCTGGCTGAACTGCTGCCGGATATTGCAAAGATGACCGGCGCCAAAGCAGTCATCGCTGCCATCGACAACGAAGCGGTGCTGCCGCGCGGCCTGGCACGTCAACTCCACGGCTGGCTGGAAAAGATGGATGTAGCCTGCGCAATGCCCAAGCCGCTGTGTTCGTTGAGCGAAACCCATTACTGGGTCTCGCGGCGCGAGAAGGTGGCTTACGATAACCCCTTGATCGCCGAGTTCGCCCGCTATTTGGGGATGCCGAAATTCAAGATCGAAGTGGATCCACAGACGCGTCTCATCACCTCGGCTGCCGTCGAACGGGATGCTGTCTGCGGCTGCGCCCGGTATGTGGCCGAGCGCCTGGTTGGAACCTCGGTAGACGATGCCGAGGAACAGGCCGGGATGCTGCATCACCACTTCCCCTGCTGGGCGGCCATGGGCGTCATCCCGGATTACAACGATACGCTCATGCATGTTTCCGGCAACATCATGATCGAGGCGGTCGGTGAGCAGATCAAGCCGTACAAAAAAATCCAGTACATCGCTCCTGGCTGGCGCAGTGACGATCCACCGTCCAAACCGGCAGAAGGTTCGTGAAGGCGAAGCAAATCTGAAACTTGAATGGGCATCGCAACGGATCAAATTCGAGCCCAAGGAGAAGAGAAAATGACCGAATATCAATTACCCAAAGCATACGATTTCAAATCCACCGAACCGCGCGTCTACGAGATGTGGGAGAAGGGCGGTTATTTCCGCCCATCCAACGACCCGCTCAAGCCGGGCTTCGATCCATCCGTCAGGCCGTTCGTCATCTCCATCCCGCCACCGAACATCACCGGCGAACTGCATGTTGGACATGTATTGTTCGTCAGCCTGGAAGACCTGATGGTCCGCTACCACCGCATGAAGGGCATCCCGTCCCTGTGGGTGCCCGGCACGGACCACGCCGGCATCTCGACCCAGATCAAGGTCGAGAAAATGCTGGAGGCGGAAGGCACCTCCCGCGAGCAGGTCGGGCGGGAAGAGTTCCTGAAGCGCACCTGGGCCTGGAAGGAAAAATACGGCGGCATCATCTCCACCCAGATCCGCCGGATCGGGGCTTCCTGTGATTGGGAGCGGGAACGGTTCACCCTGGATGATGGCCTGTCGCGCGCCGTTCGGGAGGCTTTCGTGCACCTGTACGAGAAAGGCCTCATCTACCGCGGCCCGCGCCTGATCAACTGGTCGCCGGCGCTGAAGACGGCTGTCAGCGACCTGGAGGTGGAATACAGCGAAGAGCAGGCCACTTTGTATTATTTCAAGTACATGCTCAAGGGTTCGGACGAGTTCATCCCCGTGGCCACCATCCGCCCGGAGACCATCCTGGGGGATACGGCGGTGGCGATCCATCCCGAGGATGAGCGCTACCAGAAATTCATTGGCAAGACCGCCATTGTACCGATGCTGGGTCGCGAGATCCCGATCATTGCTGATGACTACGTTTCGCGTGAGTTCGGCACCGGTGCGCTCAAGATCACACCCGGCCATGACCCGAACGACTACGAGATCGCCCAGCGCCACAAACTGCCCATCCTCTCGATGCTGGATGCGAACGTAAAAGTGACCGAGGTGGGCGGGCCGTACGCGGGCCTGGACCGATACGAATGCCGCGAAAAACTCTGGGCCGATATGAAAGCCGCCGCCCTGGTCATCAAGGAAGAACCTTACCTGACCACCATCCCGCGCTCCGAGCGCGGCCACGAGATCATCGAGCCGATGATCTCCACCCAGTGGTTCGTCAAGATCCAGCCGCTGGCCGAGGCCGCCATTCAAGCCGTCCGGGATGGGCGCATCCGGATCATCCCGGAACGCTTCGAGAAGGTGTATTACAACTGGCTGGAGAACATCAAGGATTGGTGCATCAGCCGCCAGTTGTGGTGGGGGCACCGCATCCCGGTCTGGTACTGCGACGATTGCGGAAGGCAGACCTGTGCCCGCACCGATCCGCTGCTGTGCGCCCACTGCGGCGGGAAGAACATCCACCAGGATCCGGATGTGCTGGATACCTGGTTCTCCTCCGGCCTGTGGCCGTTCTCGACCCTCGGCTGGCCGGAAGGCACACCAGACCTGAAGTACTTCTACCCGACCACCATCATGGAGACCGGCTACGATATCCTGTTCTTCTGGGTGGCGCGCATGATCATGATGGGGCTGGAGTTCACCGGGGACATCCCGTTCCGCGTGGTCTACCTGCACGGACTCATCCGCGGGGACGAGGGCCGCAAGATGAGCAAATCCTACGGCACGGCCATCGACCCGCTCACCATCATGGATGAGCTGGGTACCGACGCCCTGCGCTTCACCCTGCTGGTGGGATCCACCCCCGGCAACGACCAGACCACCCCGGGCTACAAGAAGATCGAAGCGAACCGGAACTTTGTGAACAAGATCTGGAATGTGGGGAGGTTTGTGGTTTCGGCGATTGGTTCGGTGACGACGGACGACGGACGACGGATGACGGGCGACCGACGACGGACGACCGATGAATGGACGCTGGCGGACAGTTGGATCTGGGCCAGGTTGCAGCAACTGGTGCGGGATGTGGAGCGACTGTTCCAGACCTATCAATACGGCGAGGCCGGGCGGCAGATCTATGATTTCTTCTGGTCCGATTTTGCGGACTGGTATGTGGAAGCCGCCAAATTGCAGTTGCAGAAAGAAGAAACCAAAACCCAAACCGCCTCAACACTTGTGCGCGTATTGGATATTTCCCTGCGCCTGCTGCATCCTTTCATCCCATTCGTGACCGAGGAACTGTGGAGCCACCTGCGCAACGCCGTAGGACAAAATTCCATTTTGTCCAGCCTGGGCGCTGAATGGCCCGAAGCGCTCATCATCGCCCCCTGGCCGGAGCCACGCCCCGAGGAAGGCTGGGAAGCCGAGAAAGTGACCACTTTCCAGCAGATGCAGGAGATCGTGCGCGCCATCCGCAACCTGCGGGCGGAGAAGAACGTCAAGCCGGATCGGCGCATCCCGGCTACCTTCGTGCTGGCACGCGAGGGCAACCAGGCGCTCCATGACGTGCTGGCAGGCGACAGGAAAGTGATTGCCTCGCTGGCCGGGCTGGATGATGCGAAGATCACACTCGTGGACTCGCTCCCATCCAAACCCGAAGGCCATGTGACCCTGGTGGTGGGCAGCGTGGAAATCCACCTGCCGCTGTCCGGGCTGGTGGATGCCGAGGCAGAAAAGGCCCGCCTGGGCAAAGAACTGGCCGAAACAGAAGCCCAGATTGCCCGGCTGGAGAAACTGCTGGCCAGCGACTTTGCCAACAAAGCTCCTGCACCGGTTGTCCAGAAAGAGCGTGAACGCCTAGCTATGTTTAGAGAGACAATGGAGAAATTAAAATCACAATTATAGGAAATGAGAGCGCCACCAGGAGAATGTTCTGTGGCGCTCTCCAGATATATAATTTGAAAGTATAACGATCTTTGTCAAAAGAGGAGGAGCAACAATGCATATGGAAACAAAAGACATAATTACATTGGTGATTGCAGCTTGGGGCGCAATTCTTTCATCCTACTTAGCTTTTATCCAAATCAGGAAGGAAAAAAGAAAAATAAAGGCGAGTTGTCAATTGGCAGTAAGAACGATTAAAAACAAGAATTCCTTGTTTATTAAGATGAATGTGACAAATTCAGGGCATCGCCCCATAATGATAAATGGGGTAGGTTTTCAATTTAAACTCGATCATCAAGATGCCTCTCAAGATTCAGCCTTGGAAATTCTTCCGGATCCATATTTGAATGGAGATGAAACGAAACCTGTTCCCAAAACTCTTGGTGATGGGGAAGGGTTAGAGCTATCAATCCCTTACGAACCTTTACTTTCCCTTTCAAAGAGAACTGGGGCGAGGTATGATGCTATGATAGTTTATGATTCGGAAGGGAAGAAATACTCGTTTCCGCTTCCCAAAGATGTTAGCGAGGCCATAAATTTTGGCACCCTTTCGCAGAGAATGGTCGGTTTATTGGATAATCCAATCCCAGAGTTTAGCAATGTTATTATTAGGAATGTGAAAGAAAAAAAGAAGAAATCAAGCAAACGATCAAATAACGAATAATCTGTCCACGGAATAGAAATTGCTGAACTCAAAGCCCGTTTGATCAAGATACCGAATTGATAAAAGGAAACTGCCGCGAAATTGAAGAGCAATTGGAAGGTTTGAAGTAAATCGTTATTGGCGGGTGTGGAAGCATCCGCCAGTTCTTCAAAACCTTAAAATCAGATTAAACCTTGACGCTTTTTCCACCCCCGTGATACACTTCGCCCGTTGTTTATCCTGAAAGAAAGGAGGCGCACTTCATGATCTACACTCGCCTGGCTGTTGTGGTTTGCACCGTTTCCGTTATCGGTGGAACCATCCCTTCGCGGAGTGCGCCTGTTGCCTGAACAGATACACGCAGTATTTGACGGCCACGGACACTCCCCGCCCGTGGCCTTTTCTTTTCCCCGCGGCCATGGGCAACCCCGTGGCCGTTTTTGTTTTTGGGCCATCCCGTTTCTGGCGGGAAAAAGGCCTAAACACAACAGACACAACCCGCAGAAAAAGCCGCTTTTCCCCTTTGTGCACTTCGTGCCCTTCGTGTTTGAAAAGCGTTATCCCGTTAAAAACGGGAGAGTTGATTTTGATTTGGAGAGACATGAGTATAAACAGCCCATTATTCGAAGGAAATTTTATCCGCCTCGGCCCGATCGATCACGAGAAGGACCCGGAGATCGTTTCGCGTTGGACGCACGATGCCGGGTTCATGCGCATGATGTACACCGAGCCGGCCCGCCCGCTCTCGCCCTGGCAGGTCAAGAAGAAACTGGAGGAACTGGAGAAGTTCATCGATGAGGATAAGAACATCTTCCACTTCCGCATCCGGGCGCGCAGCGATGACCGCCTGATCGGCTTCGCCGAGTTGACCTGGATCTCCTGGACGAACGCCAGCGGATTCATCCGGCTTGGGATCGGCGCTCCCGAGGATTGGCATAAGGGCTACGGACGCGATGCCCTCGGTATGCTCCTGCGCTACGCCTTCACCGAGCTCAACCTCTACCGGCTGACGGCGGTCATCCCGGCGTACAACCTGGCTGCCCTGGGGCTCTTCACATCCTTTGGTTTCGTTGAAGAAGTCCGCCGCCGCCAGGCGCTGGAACGTGACAACCAACGCTGGGATTTGCTGCATCTTGGTTTGCTGGCAGCAGAATGGAAGGAGAGGCAGAAATGAATATAGATTTGCTGCGCGGCGAACTGATCCGCCTGACCGTTGAAGATCCCGAGACACTTGCCAAACTCGTTTCGCAGTGGTCGGCAGACAGCGAATACTCGCGCCTGCTCGACTGGGATCCGGCCCGCCGCCATTCGGCCAAGAACGCACAGAAATGGTTCGAGAAGCAGGCTGAAGATGATAATTCCTATCTCTTCGCCATCCACACACTCGAAGGGGATCACATCATTGGCGAAATCGGGCTGGATGGCATCCGCTGGACGCATGGCGATTGCTTTGTTGGGATCGGCCTGGGTGACCGGGAATACTGGGGCAAGGGCTACGGCACCGACGCAATGAAGGTCATCCTGCGCTATGCCTTCACGGAATTGAACCTGCAGCGCGTCACGCTGGATGTCTTCGAGTACAACCCGCGCGGCATGCGTTCCTATGAAAAGGCCGGTTTTGTGCTCGAAGGCCGGCAGCGCGGTATGATCCTTCGCGATGGCCGCCGCTGGGATGTGATCTACATGGGCATCCTGAAAGACGAATGGCTCAGGAATAATGCGTAATATGATTCCCAGACTATACACGGATGAGCGCGACCTGGATGCCATGCGGAACCTGCTGGTGGCAGGCCGCCGGGCAGCCAATGGCACGTACTACGTCCACACGGGCGATCTGAACTGGTGGCTGTTCTACCCGCCGCTTTCCGGCGATTTTTGGAACAGCATTTACCTGTGGGATGATCCCGAACGTGAAGGGGAATTGCTCGGCTGGTCCTTGCTCTCCCTGCCCGAAACCTTCGATGTCTACGTCCGCCCGGATTTGCGCGGCACAGGATTGGCTGACCAGATGTACACCTGGGCAGTGGAAGCAATCACAAAGACAGCCAGGGATGCCAACGAAGAAAATATCAGCATCCAGTGGGTTGCCGCGGATGATAAAGTGTTGGATGGCTGGTTGCAAGATCATGGATTCGTGCGCTGCCATGAAGCTGTTTACATGATCCGTGAACTGTCCACACCCATTCCAGCCGCACCCTTGCCGGATGGCTTCACGGTCCGCTCCTGCCGCGG
>Ga0209285_10000833_pt1 | contig 9873 bp, 10 predicted proteins | sample PPLLak3March2015_2_FD_187249 | JGI IMG/M metagenome (GOLD analysis project Ga0209285, IMG submission 187249) | Freshwater sediment microbial communities from Prairie Pothole Lake near Jamestown, North Dakota, USA - PPLs Lake P8 Core (3) Depth... | ecosystem: Environmental > Aquatic > Freshwater... | reverse complement strand
TGTCGCAGTTTTTTATTCCGTAGAGCTTGGTCATTTTGGTGGCGGATGGATGATTTATAACAGGGGGTGCGTATTGTAGCTGGGTGTCTCGGTTCGACCCCAAGAGCCGTTCGCTTCTCGTCTTCGAAGCGGTCAGCTATCTTACGTATAGCCGCCGCGCGCAAGCTTTCCTTGTTCCTCGGCCTATTGGCGACTGCCACCTTTCAATTCTGAAAAGGTCTGGCAGTGAAACTGTTCAGGACTTGCGAAACCGCCCGGACATCCTCAATCCATCGCGGATGTTCAACCCCATCAGTCCCAGATTGGTGGCCCCTGCCAAGAACTCCAAACCCTGAAGCAGATAGAACGTCGTGTCGAATGTTCCCGCTGCCGCCCATCGATTCAGAAAAATCGCACAGGGAACAAGGATCATCACCCCATTGGCAGCGATGAAGGGCATTCGCTTCTTCTTTGCTGCAACGAGTCGCCCCTGACGAGACTTCGACAAAATGAATCCACTGACACCCGTCGCCGCAATGGCGGGTATCAAAAGGACGAGTCCAGGCATCACTATCAGGGCTTTTACCGTCACGATGGTTTCCGTCGAACCCAAAAGCTCGGCAAATAGAGAGGCGCTGAAGAAACTGGCAATAGTCAGCGTCGCCAGCAAGCCGGCAAGAAAATGGACTCGTTGCGTCATCACTTGTGCTCCGGTTCGCTCGCTCATTACGGGCCAACACAAAGGTTGGGCACGGTTAAACGACTGAAGAGGTGCGGCGAAGCAACGGCAGACGATGGGTACTGCTCCAGTGCGCTCTGGAAATCCGGGTGATTGAATGCCGCCCGAAAATGCGCCACCGACTCCCAGATGGCGTAGTTGAGAAACACCGTGCTGCCGGCAATGCCGCGATGCAACTGAGTGGAAATGTAACCGGGCTGTTGCTTCATCCAGTTTGCGTCGTTTTCCCAAGCCTTGAGCAAGGCAGGAATGTCGGGTTCAGCGACCTCAAACACATTGACCAGAACGACCGGTGAAACATCCGCGGATAGTTGCTGAAAGATTGGCACATTTTGATCAAGCGGGCGCAGTTCGAGCATTGGATGACTCCTTCTGATTGACGTTGAAGATCAGGGCGCATTGACCGACGAGAGATGGCGCTCCAGGGCTGCCAGGACATGCTTCGCGGACTGTAATTCAGGCAGAGGCAGTCCTTGCCCCAGCGATCTTGCCCATACTCGTTGCAACGCCATTGCATCGTCAAAGGCCACTTGACCTTCAACTGACAGCGCATGGAGAGGGGAGCGTTGGTGTCGAGGATTGGGATGCAATTCGATCAGCCCCTCAGCCACAGCGAGGTTCAACTGCTTCTGCACACCCTGTCGAGTGACCCCCATCGCCGCAGCGATTTGGGGCGCAGTTTGTGGTTCTCCGGCCAAGGCGATGGCACCCAATACCTGCCAACGCGCACTCGTCAGACCGAGCGGCTGAACCAACCGGTCTCCCTGTTCCAATAGCCGTGCATTGAGCCGAAAGACGCTGAGGATGATCTCCGTCACCGTATCGATGTCCTTCGTGTTCTTCGCCAAGGCAAGTGCCCTCTCCAGAAAATAGTGAAGACCGACTAATTGACAACCAGTTTACTATACGACAACCGGTTGTCAATTAGTTGTCTTGTATAGCTTCATGCTTCGAGGAAAATAGACCGATTCAATCTCACGACGACCGCTCTGGCCGAGTTTCGCGAGCTCAGCCCACTATCGCAGAGGTTTGCTGTCTGGGGTGTTGCTGACGTTCAATCTTTGGAATTTGGTGATAACCGAATGACGGCAGTTGGCCGAACTGAGAAGTCGATACTCCCGAATGATGCCTGTGCAGCCTACCTGCCTATTGCGGCATTCCACCCGCCGCCAAGGTCCGGATAATCCGCACGCAATCGACGTCCGACTGGTGGTAGGCGGATTTCACGTACTCGATGTAGGCCTTCTCTTCTGAATTCGGATTGCTGGCGAAGGTGGTGGTATAGGCGAAGCGCAGGAAGAGGTAGGTGGGTTGCGGTTCTTCGATGGTGATGGTGAGGCTGCCGCCGGCGTGTTGCTCGCTGGGTACGATGTCGAAGCGCACCCAGTGCCTGTCGGCGAAGGTCACCCTGTCCATGATGACGGCGGGGCCGAAATCGAGTTCACGCAACAGGCTTTCTTCGTTGCGTTCGAGGATGGTGCAGGTTTCAAGGCCGGGCAGGAACGGGACGGCATTTTCGACGCGATGAAGGAGTCCGGCCCAGAGCTCCTCGCGCGAGAGCGAGGCGATCAGAGGGTTTTCGGGATCGTTGATGGCGATCAGGTGTTCGAATTTCATGGCCGAATGTTAGCATTCCGGCCATGCAACTAGAACGAATCCTCCAAAAGCACGGGTTCGGCACACGCAAGGCGTGTCGATCAATGATCCGGCACGAAAGAGTCGCCATCGACGGTACAGTGTGCGCCGATCCTTTTGCGGAAATCGTCACCGACGGTCTGGTGTTTACGGTCGATGGGGTCGACTGGCCCTATGCCGAGTTCGCCTGGCTGATGCTGCACAAGCCGGCCGGCTACGAGTGCTCGCGCAAGCCGCTGCATCATCCGGGCGTGCTGAGCCTGTTGCCGCTCCAGTTGCGCGAACGCGACGTGCAGCCGATCGGGCGGCTCGACGAAGATACCACCGGCCTGCTGCTGATTACCGACGACGGCCAGCTGAACCATGCGCTGTCTTCGGCCAAGCGCAAGGTGCCCAAGGTTTATCTTGCGACGACCAGACACCCTGTCGATCAGGCCCAGGTCGACCGGTTGCTGGCCGGCGTGCTGTTGAATGACGAACCGGCGCCGGCTGCGGCGGCGGCCTGTGCGATCGTCGGCGAAAATGTGCTGCGTCTGACGCTGACCGGCGGCAAGTACCATCAGGTCAAGCGCATGGTCGCGGCGGCGGGAAATCGTGTCGACGCCCTGCAGCGCGAGGCGATCGGCGACCTTTCACTGCCCGACGACCTCAAGCCCGGCGAATGGCGCTGGCTGTCTGCGGTCGACCTGCAAAAACTGGGATATTCCGGATGACCCTGACCGAAATGCGCTACATCGTTGCGCTCGCCCGCGAACGTCACTTCGGCAAGGCTGCCGCCGCCTGCCATGTCAGCCAGCCGACGCTGTCGGTGGCGTTGAAGAAGGTCGAGGGACAGCTTGGCGCCGCGCTGTTCGAACGAACGGCAGCGGATGTCCGCATCACCGCCATCGGCGAGCGTATCGTAGCCCAGGCGCGGCGGGTACTGGAAGAAGCGGTCCGGCTCGAGGAAATTGCCGGTTCGGGCGGCGATCCGATGAGCGGCCCGCTGCGCGTCGGTGTCATCTACACCATTGCCCCCTACCTTCTGCCACAGCTGATTCCCGCCCTGCATCGGCATGCGCCGGCGATGCCGCTATTCCTCAAGGAAGACTTCACGGCCAACCTGATCCCGGCGCTCAAGGCCGGCGAGCTGGACGTGATCGTCATCGCGCTGCCTTTTGCCGAGCCGGGTCTGGTGGCGCAACCGGTCTATCAGGAACCGTTCCGTGTCGTCGTTCCGGCCGGACACCCCTGGATGGCACGAAGCGAAGTCGATCCTGACGAACTCGAAGGAGAGAACCTGCTCCTGCTTGGTCAGGGCAACTGTTTTCGTGATCAGGTACTCGAATCCTGCCCCCGGCTGACCGGGCCCGATGCACTCGAACATTCGCTCGAAGGTAGTTCGCTGGAAACGATCCGCTACATGGTGGCGAGCGGGGCGGGGGTGGCGGTGATGCCGAGTACCGCCGCCGATCCGTTGATCGACCGGGAGCCGATGGTCAAGGTCTTGCCGTTTTCAGGCAAGCAGGCGTCACGCACGGTCGGACTCGTCTGGCGCGTCACCTTTCCGCGCCCGCAGGCCATCGATGCGGTGCGGGCGGCGGTGCTGTCCTGCCAGTTGCCGGGAGCGACGGCAGTCCGCTGACGTTTCACGTGAAACGCCGGCGTTGCTGATCCAGGTTTTCAGGCCTCGGCTTTTTTCTTCGGCGCCGGCTTTTTGGCCGGGGCCTTCTTCTCGAACTCGAATCCGACCTTGCCCTCCTTGGCCACCAGAAAAGCCGAGAACTTGCGCCGGGTACGGTTGGAAATGAATTCCTTGAGCAGGTCGGTCTTGCCCTCGGCAAGAAGTTTCGTCATCTGCTCCACTGCGATCGGCTGTTGCAGGATGATCTTGCCCGAGCGGAAGTCGCAGCTTTTGGCCGGGCCGACCGATTTCTCGCAGACGTAGGAGGTGCCATGTTCATAGACGGCAGCGCCGCATTTCGGACATTTGCCCAGGCTTTGCTGCCCCGAGAAATCCACCGGTTCGGCACTTTCGCCTTCGCCTGCCTTGTCCTGGCCAAAGTCGAACTCCGGCTCCATGTTGTCGTTCAACTTGATGGAGGCCGTGAAGTTGCGGCCCATCTTGTTGCGGAAGCCGATCAGCGGGCCGATCTGTTTCTCGGTGAGCAGGGTGTCGATTTCGGCCGGCTCGAACTGGCGACCGGCGACGATCTTCCATAGCGCGTAGTCGCAGCCGCCGCACTGGAATTTCTTGTAGGTCTCGCGAATCTGGCCGCCGCAGCGCGGGCACGGTGCGGTCAGGACGCCGAAATCGCCGGGGATGGTGTCGCTGTCGAAGGTCTTGGCGCGTTCGACGATGTGGCGGGTCATTTCGGCAATTTCGCGCATGAATTCGCTGCGGGTGAATTCACCCTTTTCGATGCGGCCAAGCTTCCATTCCCAGTCGCCGGTCAGTTCCGGCTGGGTCAGTTCGTTGACGCCGAGGCCGTTGAGCAGGGTCATCAGCGAGAAGGCCTTGGCGGTCGGGATCAGTTCGCGGCCTTCGCGGTGCATGTACTGCTCGCCGATCAGGTTCTCGATGATCTGGGCGCGCGTCGCCGGGGTGCCGAGACCGCGGCCGGCCATCGCCGCCTTCAGTTCCTCGTCATCGACCATCTTGCCGGCGCCTTCCATGGCCGAAAGCAGTGTCGCTTCCGAGTAGCGCGGCGGCGGCTTGGTTTCGTTGGCCTTGACCGCGACTTCCTCGGCTTTGACCTTTTCGCCGGCGTCGACCGCAACCAGGTTGCCCTCGGTGCCTTCCTGCGCTTCCTTGCCATGCACGGCCAGCCAGCCCGGATTGACCAGCACCTTGCCCTCGGTCTTGAAAGGGTAGCCCTCGACCCGCGTGATGCGGGTGGTGACCAGGTATTCGGCGGCCGGGAAGAAGACGGAGAGGAAGCGCCTGACGACGAAATCGTAGAGCTTCTGCTCCAGTTCGTTGAGGTTCTTCGGCGCCTGCGGGGTCGGGATGATCGCGAAGTGATCGCTGATCTTCGCGTTATTGAAAATCCGCTTGTTCGGCAGTACCCAGTTGCGCGCCAGGATCTGGTGCGCGAACGGGGCGTAGCGGGCGAGTAGTACCTCGTCATGGCCCTTGCCGGCGCCTTCGCCGGTCAACACCGCGAGGGTAGCCTTGACGGTGGGAATGTAATCTTCCGGCAGGCAGCGCGCATCGGTTCGCGGATAGGTCAGAACCTTGTGCTTCTCATAGAGAGCTTGCGCCAGCGACAGCGTCGTCTTGGCCGAGAAGCCGAAGCGGCTGTTGGCTTCGCGCTGCAGGCTGGTCAGATCGAAGAGCAGCGGCGAGAGGCGGGTTTCCGGCTTGGCTTCCTCGGTGACGATGCCGGGCTTGCCGAGCGTCGCGGCACGGATGGCCTCGGCCTTGTTCTGCTCCCAGAGGCGGTCGGCGCGGGCGTGTTCATCGTCTTCCTTGCCCTTGTAGCCTTCATCGAACCACTTGCCGGCATAATTTCCGGCCTTGGCGGCGAAGTCGGCCTCGACTTCCCAATAGGAGCGCGGCTTGAATTCGCGGATTTTGCGTTCGCGCTCGACGACGATAGCCAGCGTCGGCGTTTGCACGCGGCCGACGGTGGTCAAGTGGAAGCCGCCGGTCTTCGAGTTGAAGGCGGTCATTGCCCGCGTGCCGTTGATGCCGACCAGCCAGTCCGACTCGGAACGGCAGACGGCGGCGTCGCCGAGGCCCTGCATTTCCTGGCTGTTGCGCAGGTGCGAGAAGCCGTCGCGGATTGCGCCCTGGGTCATCGACTGCAGCCACAGGCGCTGGATCGGCTTGCTGGTCTTCGCGTGTTGTGCAATGTAGTTGAAGATCAGTTCGCCCTCGCGCCCCGCGTCACAGGCATTGATCAGGCTCGAAACATCCTTGCGCTTGATCAGCTTGTTGAGCACCTTGAGCCGGGATGCGGTCTTCTCGATCGGCGACAGCGCAAAGTGCGGGGGAATGACCGGCAGGTGGGCGAAAGACCATTTACCGCGCTTGACCTCGAATTCTTCCGGACAGGAGAGTTCCAGCAGATGGCCGACCGCCGACGAGAGGACCAAATCCTCGCTCTCGAAATAGTCGTCGTGCTTGGTGAACCCTCCCAGCGCCTTGGCGATGTCGGCGGCGACGGAAGGTTTTTCGGCAATGATCAGCTTTTTTGTCATGGGTTCTGTCGTTAGGTTGCCGGGGCATGATAAGTGCCCGGTGCGCGGCTTGGCAAGCCGTCTCTATATATGGCGGGTCAGGCGAGACGCTGGTAGCGGTTGCCGGGCAGGGTGGCGATCAGGCCGTCGAGTTCCAGCGTCAGCAGTTCGCCGAGCAGCAGGTCGGCGCTCAGTCCGGTGCGCTCGACCAGATCGTCCAGCACGCAGGGGTCGTGGCCGAGCGCCTTGAGAATGTCATTGTCACCGGTAACCGCGATGGCTTCCCGGATGGTGCCGGAGTCGGCATAGCTGCCGAGTTCTTCGAGAATGTCCTGCGCCGTTTCGACCAGTTTGGCTCCCTGCTTGATCAGCTTGTGGCAACCGCGGGCAACCGGGGAATGAATCGACCCGGGAATGGCAAAGACCTCGCGCCCCTGCTCCGCAGCAAGGCGGGCAGTGATCAGCGATCCGCTCTCAGGCGCCGCCTCGACCACCAGCACGCCACACGACAAGCCTGAGATGATGCGGTTGCGGCGGGGAAAGTTGGCGGCGATTGCCGGCGTGCCCAGCGGGAATTCCGAGATGATGGCGCCGCGTTCGGCGATCGCCACGGCAAGTTCCTTGTTGCGCGCCGGATAGACGCGGTCGGCGCCGGTGCCGATGACGGCGATGGTTTCGCCGTCGGCGCCCAGTGCGCCGCGATGGGCGGCGGCGTCGATGCCGAGGGCGAGGCCGCTGATGATGCCGAGTCCCCTTGCGGCCAGCGTCTTGGCGAAAGTCTCGGCGGTCTGCAGGCCTTGCGGCGTCGCGTTGCGGCTGCCGACGATGGCAAGCCCGCGCTTCTGCAGCAGCGCAGGGTTGCCGCGCACATAGAGCAGGCTGGGCGGATCGGAAATTTCCAGCAAGGCCTGCGGATAAGCCGCATCAGCCAGGGTCAGGATGTGCTGGCCGGGCTGCCCGGCCCAGGCGATGCTGCGGTCGACAGCTTCGGCGGGGTCAAAATCGAAGAGGAGGTCGGCACGCTCGCCGACCACACCGCGTACCGCGAGCCGTCCGGCGGCGAAAACGGCCTCGGGTAAACCGAAAGCGGCGAGAAGCTTGCGCTGCGTCTCGCCGCCGATGCCGGGGATCAGGGTCAGCCGCAACCATGCGGCCAACCCGTCCTGGTCAATCACGGATTTCTTGCATAGTCGCCGACGGTAACCGGCTTTGAAGACTCCAGGACCAGCGCGTAGGAGACGCCATTGAACACGCGGAAGACGAAGACCAGCGCGTAGCGCTCTTCCGGAATCGGCGTATCGACGCGTCGCATCGTGTCCTCGTCGATAGAGCTAGAGATACGATTCCGGAACAGGGCGAGGACATGTCCGACTTCCAGCCCGTTGTTCTTGCCGCGGTTTAGGCTGACGATCGAGGCGCGACCACCGACATCGACTCCGCCGTAGATCGACATGACCCGGGCGGCCACCTGAGTGTCCGGGCGATGCGGGACATAGGAAATGATATTGACGGGCGGCGCCGGGATCAGACGGTCGCCGCGCATGATCTCTTCCTTGGCCACGGTGATCTGGAGGACGGCGGGTTCGCCGGGCTGGACCAGACTGGCGTTGCCGAGGAAGAAGGCCTCATAGCCGATGGCGATGCCGGTATCCGGGTCGATGAGCGGCTTGCCCGGGCGGAAAACGTTCCAGCGCACGACGCTGGCATCGGGAATGGCAGTGGCGAAAGCCTGGTCGCCATTGCCCATCATGCCGCGGAATTCCGGTCCGGCGACGATGCGTGGCACGGTGTCCAGTTCGCCCTGCTCGACGATCAGCGGCTGGGACAGGAAGGGTTCGATCTGGTTGGGCGGAATACTCGGGATCGCCTGTTGAACCGGGTCGGAATAGACATGCGGCTGCAGCTTGTCGGTACCGCTACGGGATTTGACGGACTTGCCGAGGCGCAGGCGCGGGGTCTTGCCCGAGCGGTCGAGATAAACGACCTGACCGGGATAGATCAGGTGCGGATTCTTGATCTCCTCGCGGTTCATGTTCCAGACTTCCGGCCAGCGCCAAGGTTCTTTGAGGAACTTGCCGGAAATTCCCCACAGCGTGTCGCCGCGCACGACGACGTGGCGGTCGGGGGGATTGTCGACGAGCTTAAGGGGCTCGGCGGCCGATGCACAAACGGCCATCACGGCCAGGATGAGCGCGGATATAATGCGTACCATAGTCGTAACCTCACGTGCCGACGGAACAAGGCGATGCTGGCATGGTCATATCCATGGCAGGCAAACCCGCTTCCATATCTCTGGAATTGCATGAGATTCTGCACGTAATAACTTAAGCGAGCAAGCTTTTTTCGGTACTTCCCATGGCTCTTCTACCCATTTTGCGTTTTCCCGATCCGCGCCTGAAGAAGATTGCGGCGCCGGTAACGAATATCGACGATACCGTTCGCCAATTGATCGCCGACATGGCTGAAACCATGTACGAAGCGCCCGGCATCGGCCTCGCGGCCACTCAGGTGGATGTGCTCAAGCAGATCGTCGTGATCGATATTTCGGAAGACAGGAACCAGTTGCTGGCCTTGATCAACCCGCGCCTCGAGAATTTTCAGGGGCAGCAGGAAGGCGAGGAAGGCTGTCTTTCGGTCCCAGGCATTTACGAGAAGGTCCAGCGGGCCGAGCGGGTGACCGTCCATTATCAGGACGGCGACGGCGCGCAGCGAACCCTGGTTGCCGAGGGGCTGCTGGCGGTGTGCATCCAGCATGAACTTGATCATCTCAACGGCACAGTGTTCGTCGATCACCTGTCGCAACTGAAGCAGACGCGTATCCGGAGCAAGCTGGCCAAGCAGGCCCGGGTCACGGCATGAGGGTAATTTTCGCCGGAACGCCCGAATTCGCGGTGCATGCATTGCGCGCGATCGTCGCGGCGGGGCATGATGTGCCGCTGGTGCTGACCCAGCCTGATCGTCCGGCAGGGCGTGGCATGGCCCTGCAGCCGTCGCCGGTCAAGCGTCTGGCGGAGGCGAGCGGGATCGAGGTGTTCCAGCCGCAAACGCTGAAGGACGCGACAGCGCAGGAAAAAATTGCGGCAGTTCAGGCGGACGTGATGGTTGTCGCGGCCTATGGCCTGATCGTGCCGCAGGTCGTGCTCGACATGCCGCGCTTCGGCTGCATCAATATCCATGGCTCGCTGCTGCCGCGCTGGCGCGGGGCGGCGCCGATCCAGCGCGCTCTGCTGGCTGGAGACCAAGAAACCGGCGTCTGTATCATGCAGTTGGAGGCCGGCCTCGATACCGGGCCGGTGTTGCTGCGCGCGGCTTGTCCGATCGGCGCGGCCGACAATGCGGCAACGTTGCACGACCGG
>Ga0209285_10000832_pt1 | contig 9892 bp, 11 predicted proteins | sample PPLLak3March2015_2_FD_187249 | JGI IMG/M metagenome (GOLD analysis project Ga0209285, IMG submission 187249) | Freshwater sediment microbial communities from Prairie Pothole Lake near Jamestown, North Dakota, USA - PPLs Lake P8 Core (3) Depth... | ecosystem: Environmental > Aquatic > Freshwater... | reverse complement strand
TATACGGGTTATCCATGTCAAGCCAGAAAGCTATCCGACGAGTCATATCAACCCAAGCACGCTCATACCTTAGCGTACTTTTTTTACATTCCTCGTTAAACTTTGCTACACCATATTTTTCGATACTTTGTTTATCCTCAAGACCTAGTTTCTTTTCTACCTCTATCTCCACAGGCAAACCATGTGTATCCCAGCCTGCTTTTCGTTCTATATAGTAACCATCCATTGTTCTGTAGCGTAGAACAAGATCTTTCATAACACGGGTTAGAACGTGGCCTGGGTGAGGAAGCCCGTTTGCTGTTGGAGGACCCTCAAGAAAAATAAATGGTTTGCAGTTTTTTCTTTGTTCAATGGATTTCTTGAATATGTTTTCGTCTGCCCAGAACTTTAGTATTTTTTGTTCCACTTGTTTTGGATTATATTTCTGAGGCGGTGTTTCTATCGTCGTTTTTATCACCATGTTTAGTTAATTTAACCTATAAGAGGTGAAACCTTAATGGTAGAAGACCGTTAAAATAATTTCCATAGGACAATTTTTTAATAGTTTTTCACATCATCTGATTTCATAAACTCCCTCAGGAGTGAAGTTGCATAAGATCCTTTTCTTAATTCAAATTTCAGTTTCAAAGCAAGCTTGTCTTTATTAAGATCATCTCCCATAATTTCAAATTCCAAATTATTAACAGGTGTCAACAAAGGACGCCTTGAACCAGATGATGAAATAAAAGGAATTTCAGGTATAATAAAATCTCTTGGATTTAGTTTTTCTTTTTCAATTATTTTATGTTCTATTTCGCCCATTTCCCCAGATGAAAACTTCGAGTCGCTACCAAATAAAAGACCGCTAACAGATGCTTTGCCTTTTGCAATCTGTTTATTGATCTTTTCCATGTTATTATCTGTGGTTTCTATCAGTTCACTTTCATCTATAACATTGTTTCTAACAGGTAGGATAAAATCACCTACAACTGCTTTATTAAGAGGCAGTTTTCTCAGGATACGTTCACTGAGAATCTTGTTGAAAAGATATGATTGGTAAGCATAGATGAACATTGTCAAAAGATTCTTTGGCAGTTGTGTGAGCGCACCAACAAAATCATTTGGGTCAACAACTAGTTTGTTTAGGATGGCTTTTTCAAAATTTAGTTCATCTGGGTAGGATGTTAACGCTTCCGAGAAATTACTTGTTTTTTGTAGTCTTTCACGTAACTTGTAGTTGTATTCATCTTCCCCAATGAGGGGGTTTGCAACATAGGTCATAACCGCTTTCTGAAAATCATTACGAACTATATGCTCCCCAACAACATGAGTTATTGGTCTCATCGTACCAAAACGTTGTATGCCATAGAAATTGGGGAAACCATGTTTTTCGATTATAAATGAAGCTATGGTTTGTATCTGTTTTGGTTTGATATTAGGTTCTATGTTTCTTATTGTAATCTCAAATCTATTGCCTACGAGTTCCCCTATTTTTACTTGTTGATCAGAATAATAGATGTTGTTTATGGAGACGTCTCTGATTTGTATACTCGATAGTTTTTCTTTTGGTATTTTGTAGAAAGACATGAGCCGAGTGGTTTTTGCTCGTTTGTCTTTGGTGCCAGCGAAGCTGATTCTATTTCGTGATATATGCAGTCTGTCAGATATTTCGTTTATGAAAGTGTTTGTCTCCCAGTTTGTGGTTGTGATCTCTGCAATAGTGTAGTTGCCATTTTCTTTAACTAGTGGATACTGAGATATTTCCTTTACCAAAAAATCTTCCGGGATTGTACGAAGTTTTCCATTTATACCATCAACTGTTGAAAAAAAGGTTTCTATGCCTATGTTTTTTTCAGTTTTTGAAACGTTCATCCTATTTTTTACTCTTATCTTCAAAATTTTTTATAAAAAATTTAATTTCGTCTTCTAGTTGTTTCACAGCTTTTTTTAATATATCTTCAGGGTTACCTTTTTTTACTCGGATGTAAAGTGTTCTTTTGTTTGACTCAGGATGATCCATCATATAAGTTGCGTAATCAACATCTTCGTTTTTTAGTAGTACCTGTACAATAGGGTTTAGTATAGTCTCGTTTTCATCAGTAACTTCTAATTCGAGTTCTTTGGTTGTTTTTTTAATTGTTTTTAAATCCATATTTATCACTCTTTTAAAAAATTTTAGAATTTATTTGGGTCGAATTCTCCGTAATCTGAGGCGATCTTCCTCTTTTCTACGTTGCCACAGTTTTTACATTCGAGAATCATGCTCTTCCTAATTAAGGGTTGTCTACATTTTCCGCATACGGCTTTTATGACGCCTAGGTCGTTGTCTTTTGTAGCCAGTTGTAGGCTTGGTGTTACTTGTGTAATCCTTGCTCTTATTATATCTCCAGTGCTGAATTTCTCATTTGCTTCTTTAACATAGGCTGGTGCTATCTCTGATACTCGTACTGTACCGTTTGTGTCGCCTGATATCGCTCTTTTTTTACCAATTACGTGTATCACATCAGCTATTGCCATGTTTGGTTTTACCATAGTGATTGTTGCTAGGACTGTATCTCCGTTTCTAATCATAACTGGTACACTGGTCAACGGTTTTACCGTTGCTTTTTTGTATTTTTCATCTATTACATATATCCCTACTCTGGATGCTCTTATTGTTCCTTCTTCTTCAAATGTACCCTCACCAGGTGTGAGTTCTTCAGAAGTGGCTAATTGGTCTCCAGGTAGTACCATCTTGTTTTTGTTCATTATTTATCACTTATCTTAATAATTTTGGATAGAATTAGGCAATGTAACACTTGTTTTAAATGTTATGGTATATGGGTTAATTATAAAAAAACTGTAAAAAGGATTATAAATACCATACCCTATTTCGGTCTTCCTATCTAAAGGTTTTACTCGGTGTAAAAGATGGCATCACGCAAACCAAATAGCATGTATCGATATCCAAGAGGCCAGGCAACCACACGTAGGGAGTATATGGGTGGTGTTCCTGCGTCGAGAATTACCCAGTTTATAATAGGTAACAAGAATGAAAAATTTCCTCTAAAGCTGTCTCTTATTGCTGATGAGCAATGTCAGATTAGACATAGCGCACTTGAATCAGCTCGTATAACTATGAACAGGGTTATGGAGAAAAAAGTTGGGGTAGCTAACTATAGGATGAAGGTGCTTGTTTATCCACATATTGTTATCAGAGAGAATAAGCAGGCAACCGGGGCTGGCGCAGACCGTGTTTCCCAGGGTATGCGAAGATCCTATGGTAAACCTGTTGGTGTTGCTGCTAGGGTTTTTCCTGAGCAGATTTTAATGACTCTTGAAACAACAGAGTTAAATCTTATTCATGTAAAAGAAGCTGCTCGCAGGGCACGTATGAAACTTCCAACACCTTGCACTGTAAAAATAGAAGTAAACACATAAACTGATAATTTTTTCTTAGTGTTTTTTACCATCTAAATGTATTTTATAAAAAATGGGACTAAAACAAGACCCAGTATCAAAAGTGAGATAGCTAATGATACGTTTTTCACGATTTTTTCTCTTCGTTCTTCTGTGGTTTCTTTTTTAATCTTTTTTATTAATGTTCTCAATCCATCATTGAATAAAAATCCGCCATCAAGTGGTATCATAGGTAGAACATTAAATAGAGCAAGAGCAACATTCAACCAGAAAATCCAGTACAAACAGTTGATTATAATCCAGAATACATCTGCGGGTATTACACTGAGTGGACCTTTTATTACATAGTTATCCGTGAATGGCGCCACCAGAGGGTTGTATCCTTCGAAGTAACCAGTTAAGGGTATGCTATAAAATATAAGAAGACCATCCGGAAAACTAGTGAAAGGGTTTTTCAGAATTGACAAGTATCCTTTGAATGCACTGTTTGTGAGTAAAGATTGTACTCCAAGATAACCCTTCTTTTTGTAAGATTCATTGTTCGTTGGGTAAATATTTTTTCTTTTTTCAAATTCAAAGTATTTATTCCCGAGAGTAACTTGTTCATTATGGGTTTTATCGCCTTCTACGTAAGAAATATTTACCGTTTGGTTATCTTTTGTTATATTCAATGCATAAAAAAAATCGTCACCATTGTTTATTCGTGTATCATTTAGATAAGTTATGATTACACCTGGTTTTAATCCCATTTGTTCAGCTGGCGAATCCGAGTCGACAGTGAATACTACGGCTCCTTCCGCAGCTGGTTGTACCGCAGGCATAAAAACAAAAGACAATAGTAAAATACTAAGTAAAACAACTATCATGTTTGAAGTTGGACCGGCAGCATATATCCTCATCCTTGGCTTGATATCTGCTTTTTTGAGTCCTTCTTCATCCGGTTCACAAAAAGCCCCTATAGGGATAATTAAATAAAGTATGCCAAGTGATTTTACCTTTAATTCACCTACAAGTGTTAGGATGCCATGTGAAAACTCATGGACCACTATTGCGATTACCAGAGCCAAGATTATATATCCGATATATTCCATGGGCAATATTGGATTAATACCCGGTAATATCACCGCGAACTCAGGACCAGGCAGCATAGCCTTTTTTTCAGCTGTAAAACCAAATACAAGCCAGACTGTAGTGATCATTAACAATGTCATAAGCACCATTGTTATGAAACAAAATATTATGCCACCATTTCCGTAGATTCTCCAGAACCTGTCTTTTTTGGCTAGTTTTTTGAGAAAACGTATGCCCTTTTCAGTTCGCCACATCAGTGCAGGACCGTAAAAAGATATGTTGTGTTTTTTCAGGAAGCCTTTTTTATGCAGCATAAACGCTAAGAGGATATATACGCCGATTATGGCAATAAAAATTAACAGACCCTCTATAAGCTCCATAGTTGTAGTTGATGGAATACAAAAGGTGTTTAATTAATATAACTAGTAAAAGATTAGAATCAAAGATATTGTATGTTTTTTATTTTATCTACCAGTGTTTTACACCACTCAAGTTTCTTTAATTTCATATTTTTATCTTTTTTCCTTGGAAAAGAGTATTTGCCTATTGTTTTGTTGAAATCAAAACCAACTAGGTATATTTTTTTTGCTCTAAAATGATCTGCTAGATGTACTGCTCTGTCACCATCTGTGAAACCACCAAAGTTATTTAGTTTCTCATAATTTCTTGGGTTCGTTTGTGTTGTACCAAGTACAGGTCCTGTAAACTTCTGTACGTATTTTTTTATTTTATCTATGTTGTCTCCATGAGCATGTACTATAATGATACTTCCATCTGCATTTGCTTTTAGTTGGTCAACAATTCTACCATCTAAATCTGTAACAATTATATCGGGCGAAACATTGTTTTTAAGTAACGCTGTTGTTGCACCATCTGCAGATATTTTTATCTTACCATTAAAAAATTCTTTGTGTTTAATAATAGACTTTTCTAATGATGGCCCTGCACCAAAAACAACTATTTCCCTATTTTTTATCATATTCTCTAATTTTTTAACACCATATAAGTTATTTTTTTGTAATATACTATTCAAAAGATCTGCTGATTTCTCATCATCTTTTAAAGAAAAATTAAAATCATCTAAAATTTTTTTATAGATCGGTTCCCATTCTTTGTAGTACATATCAGTTTTTTTCAGCTAATTTAAGTTTTTGGTCTTCTTCTTTAGGTTTTTCCTTTTCATTCATGTATGTGTCTTTTATGTAATAGTATGTGATAGCACCGACTATAGCTATCATTATACCTGTTGTTGTGTAGCCAATAAAGGTTGATGCCAGAAAAGGCTCTATCGTGAATTTAGATGTACCGTTTATGAATGCTCTGTAAAGCGATATGAAGATGGCTGATGAGATGAATCCAAATGTTATGATTGAGAAAGGAAATATCCAGTATTTCCATGGTGCTTTTTTCTCTCTCACATAGATATCTATTGCATGTCCGGATACTGCTGTCAACCCAGCTACGACGATACCCCAAATTATGTTAGATAAGAAAGATAAAAATGGTATGAAATTTACGTCCGTGTTGAATTCTGTATTATTATATGCAAAAAAACCAGATACCACTATTATTACCGCAGCTATTATGTACGTATATATAGATAACCTCCCTGTTAGAAGACCTGATTTAGCTTCTTTTCCTAGTCGTACAATGTTTCTTTCCAGGCGGAATATTCTAATAAGTAGATAAATACCAAGAGTGAATAGTGTAGCACCTAAAGCAGCAGATGTCATATCAAGCAAGACAAATATTGCCCATACAACCAGAACAAGCGCTATTGGTAACAGTATCTGTTTTTGGACTTTTTCATCATCTAACATTTTCATAATCCGATAGTAAGTGTCCTCGATGTCTTTGCTTTGTTTCACTGTTACTCTTTTAATATAATTTATTTTTAATCTAGATTCAATCATGGGCAGTATAAATTCATCTTCTGCCCCATCAGTTATAAATATTACATCCTGCGCCTGCGTCTTTTTTATAACATCATCTAATTGTTGTGATATTATAGCGTCTGATTTAGAACCAACGTTGATATCTCCGCAAATGGTCGCTATTTCAACATCTTTGTTGTCTCTCTTTAATTGTTTATATGTTGATATCGCGGAAAAAATCGCGTTAAGATCTGAATCCTCAGGGTCGGTTTGACCAAGACGATTAGCCGCGTTTATATTATCTTTGATACCTATGATTGGGCTTTTAGTATCGGTTTTTCTGCCGAAATCGTCGTCACGGTCTACATTCAGAACAAGCGTTTTCATAAAAGCCCAATAATAAAAGTTATTTCGTGTATAAGAATATTGCTATGATAAATTTGTTTTGTAGAATGAATTTTTATATAGTTTATACATTTGCGTGCGTTGAAACATGAAAGATGCTAAAACCAATGGTTTATCTGATTTACGATTCGTTTTTTTGATGATAATCGCTATTATTTTCTGGGCGTTTGCATTCCCTTTTATAAAAATTGGGTTAGGCAAACTTTCTTTTGTAAACTTAACAATTTTACGTTTTTTGATAGTTGATGTTGTTTTTCTTTTGATAATATTAATTCAACCTAAACAGTTTTCTAAACTACATAAAAAAGATATTATTCCCATTTTTATGTTGGGTTTCTTTGGCGTAATGGTTTATCATCTTGGTTTGAACTATGGCGAACAGTTTGTTTCTCCTGGTGCAGCTAGTCTTATTATTGCTACGACGCCTGTTTTTATCCTTGTCTCAGCAATCATATTCTTAAAAGAGAAAATTGGTATGAAGAAGTTGATCGGTGTTTTGTTTGCGCTTCTAGGTTTAGTTATAATCACTGTTTGGGGCACAGAGAACGCATCTATAGAAATAGACTATGTTTTTGGCGCTTTGATGGTTTTAGTAGCTGCCATCATGAGTACATTCTACACAATTTTTGGTAAAAAATTACTTAATCGTTATAACGCCTTGTCGCTCACTGTTTATGCTATACTGCTTGGCAGCCTAGGTTTAATTCCTTTTCTGAATGCATCTTTCTTTAGCCAAGTGGCCGCTTTGTCTTTTGATGTTTTGTTTGCTGTAATGTTTCTTGGTATCTGTTCCACAGTGGTTGGTTATACTATCTGGTATGTTGCCCTTGAGCATAAGACTGCATCTGAGGTCGGTGTCTATCTATATGCTATACCTATTCTTTCAACAGTATTTAGTTATTTTATTTTGGGTGAGATGATTACGTTTTTGTTTGTTTTTGGTAGTTTTTTTATTATAGCGGGTTTGGTTTTGGTTAATTATAAGAAAAAATTTGAATAAGTCTTTTTATAGCTGTGATTTGTTAACGATTACTGGTGGTTTATTGGGTTGTTTGTCGATTGAGGATAAAATAAGGCTCCTTCTTGCCGAAAAACGTACATCTCTATCTATGTTACGTACTGCGATAGCTATTTTCACTTTACCTTTATCTGTTTTAACCGTTTTGGTTGCCACTTCACGTTACTATGATCCAATTACTTCTTTGCATTTCTTAATTCCGTTAGTTGTAATTTGTTTTATTTTAGTTTTTCTCGGCATTTATCTAGTTTTCAGGAGTTTTAAAAAGATTAGGTTGATCGATCATAAGCTTGAAGAATGTAAGAAAAATCATGATTTTGATGAGTTTAAAGAAATATTATAGCATCAATGTAATGGGTTGATATGTTTTATGACTGAGCTATTGTATATGAAAGATATAGATGGTAACTATATTCGTGAGTTCGATGCTGTGGTCTTGAAAAATAAAGATGAGTATGTTTGTCTGGACAAAACAGCTTTTTATCCACTTGGTGGAGGCCAACCATCTGACCTCGGTGTGTTAAAATGGGAAAATAAAACATCTGAAGTGAAAGAAGTTATAAAAAAAGGTGATGTAATAGAACATATACTAGCCGGGGAGAAACCAAGTGTTGGTACAAAGGTACAAGGAATATTAGATTGGAACAAACGTTACTCCCATATGAAGATGCATACATCACAGCATATAATATCTGGTATTGTTTTTGATGATTACAAAGCAAGAACTGTTGGAAATCAGATACACGCAGATTATTCAAGAATAGATTTTGAACCAGTATCTTTTTCAGAGAACGACCTAAAGGATATTGAAAAAAAATTCAACAGCATAATCGAAAAGAATCTACCTGTGAGATTATACGAAGAGGAGCGAGAAAGCTTAGAAAAAAGAGTTAACCAGCAGAGATGCAATCTCGATTTGCTACCTAAGTTCATTAAAAAGTTAAGAATCATAGACATAGAAGGTTTTGACGTCTGTCCTTGCGCAGGCACGCATATTAGAAATACGAGCGAGTTAACAAAGATGAAAATAACAAAGAAAGAAAACAAAGGAAAAGACAGAGAAAGACTAATCTATACACTTCTTTAAAACTTAATTTCTACGCTCTCTATTTTCTCATCTACATCTTTCAAAGATTTAAGCATACCTAAGATGGTGTTTTTTATGAACTCAGAGGTGAATTCATTCAGTTGTATGTTTTTTCCATTCACTTTTATTTTCATTTTTTCACATCCTTATTTTTTTTATAAAACTTAGTAGGCTGTCAAAATCGTCTTTGTATGATAATATGGTATTATCACGTTCTTTGATATTACCTAATCTGATTTTTTCTGTTTTTTTATCATGTGCTCCTTCAATAAATACAAAATCGTAGTTATCGAAATTATTTATTTGTCTTAGAATTTTTTCGATATTGATATTTTTCTTTAGCATAAAATCTGTTTCAACTGGTGAAGATAAAACCGTTAGTTTGGATCCTGCTTGGGCATATTTCCACGTATCTTTTCCTTTCTTGTCGATACCAATCTTTTTGTCTGTGATTTTTACCGTAGCTATCTTGTATCCTTCTTTGTTTAATCTTTTTATCAATTTTATTATGAGGGAAGTTTTGCCAATGCCTGACTTTCCGTAGAATCCTAGAACAGTAGGTTTTTTCATAACAACCACGCAGGAGTATACCGTAAAAGTGTATATGTTTTGCTTTTGGTAAAGCCTTCTGAATGTTTATATCGCTGATCTTTATTCACCGGTGCAAAGGAAGTTAGATGAAAGAGAATTTAAAAATCTTATCAACGGTAAGCATCTATCATGCGTTGACTGATGGTTCGATATGTGTGATCTCTATACTTTTCCCAATTTTTAAGTCAATGTTTAATCTTTCTTATACTCAGGTAGGTGTTATTACTGGTGGCGGGCTTTTAATTACACTTGTTGCACAGTTGTTGATTGGCAGAGCAGCTGATGGAAAAAATTTCAATTTTTTACTTTCAATTGGAGTTCTGCTGACAAGTATTTCTCTACTTCTGCTAACTCAGAGCAGAGGCTTCTTGATGTTGGTTCTATTCATTTTTGTTATGAGATTTTCAACTAGTTTTTTCCACCCCATTGGAGTAGGTTGGGTATCTAGGATTTACAAAAAAGATAAAC
>Ga0209285_10000831_pt1 | contig 9895 bp, 9 predicted proteins | sample PPLLak3March2015_2_FD_187249 | JGI IMG/M metagenome (GOLD analysis project Ga0209285, IMG submission 187249) | Freshwater sediment microbial communities from Prairie Pothole Lake near Jamestown, North Dakota, USA - PPLs Lake P8 Core (3) Depth... | ecosystem: Environmental > Aquatic > Freshwater >... | reverse complement strand
AAAGCAACATTTACAAGATCGGATGGATGAGTTAACGCATTTAACGCTGAAAACTAAGAAATTGAGATAAATAGAAAGTAAGGACGATTATATCGTCCAAATCTCTTTTTTAGGAGAGAGAAAAACTATGACAAAAGTTTATACATGTGTTTATTGTGAGAAAAAATTTAGAACACACGTATAAACTTAATCGTTAGGAGGAAAATATGCCGAGATGCCCGTATTGTGGAGACTTTTTAAGGAGCGGAAGAGCCCTAAAAAAGCATTTGCCAAAACGGTTTGAAAGACCAAAATGCAATACATGAATGAGATAATTGTTAAGAAACTGTAGATGTGAGGAATTAATTATGGAAAAATTAATCGCTTTTGAAAAGCACAAAGAAGAAACGAAAACTTTCAGTCAACGTATCGAAAAGGCGTGGAAAAATATCAATGATATAAAGCTGAAAAAGACGAAGAAGGAATAGCCATCTTTTGATAGTTGAAATAATTATAATTTTAAGGAAAGCGGAGGTGATATAATGACTACTAAATTGAAACGATTAAAACAGAAAACTAAAAAAAACAAAAGACAGCGTCGCATGGCAAGATAAAGAGTTGAAGCCAGATATCCCTGCAAACGCACTGATACCTCTCACTTTTTTGCCCAAGTACAAACCCTGATAGAAAACTCGAGTCGAGTAGGGTTAACAGAATTTATGTTTGGTTTAAGCAAGGCATGCGAGTATTTTTGTAGAAATGAGATCAGTGTAAAAGATGCAGAGGATGGGTACAGTATTCGAAGTTTAAATCGCCAATCTCTAAGACTGCACCGAGATTCTGTCGTTGTTCAAGGTCAGTTTATAATTGTTTCTATCTTTTGACATTGATAGCTCTAAGAAAATCTAATCAATGATATTTGTATTAACAAATCGGCTTGAATATCTAATATTTGGTTTTTCGTAGAGTATCGTTTTACTCTTTCTAGATATCAACAATTTTTGCAGATTCTTTGTTCCATTTTTCATTTTATTTTCCCTCCTGTTATTTTGATATAACGTTGTCACAAAACTTAGCGAATTAAAAGAGTCCAAGATAGTTCTGGTAAATATTTTTAATACCAAGACAAAACTGGATTCAGAAAAAACCCCATAGTAATGTACTTATCAATATTATACTAGCAATTGGGTAGTATTAATAATTATGCTATGAAAAACGTTGATACATTAAAAGTACGAAAAATGAACTTAATACCACCGGTTAATTTTACCGCCCTTTCTTACTAACATCTCTCCGCATTTAGGACATAATATATTTTCTTGCCCTCTGTTGCAGACACTATCTTTATCTACCTTAGCAGAAAAAGGTAACTCCCATCCACATTTTTTACATTTAATATTAATCATATCATATCTCCTCTTATCAAATATTTTGTTGCCATGGTTTTTATTGCTACGATTGATTGCATGTTCAAACAACCAATACCGTAACTTAATTCAATACTTATAAATTTTTCATTACCTGATTCTTTTGTAAGTCAGGTTATATTTAATTTATGTTTCAGTATTGTGTTTTTTAGCTTAAAAAGCAACATTTTTATTTTGTAATAAGTTATCTAAAAAAGCGTAAAACATAGAAATAAAATCATTCTGATTTTCTTCTGTTAAACGACCGCGATACTTATTGTTTAGGGCCCGAGCCGGGATTTGAACCCGGCACAAAGGATCCACAGTCCCATATGTTACCAGACTACACCACTCAGGCCATAACCGTTTTTGACGCATGGCAATATTTAAAAGAAATATTTAAAGTATATGTATCATAATCTCGACAAAGTAAAATAAGAAAAATCTTATAGCTTTTCTTTAAGCAGGGGTAGCCAAGCTTGGCCAACGGCGCAAGATTCAGAGTCTTGTCCTGCAGAGGTCCAAGGGTTCAAATCCCTTCCCCTGCACTAACTTATAAAAAATAGGTATCGCAACTGCTTTATAGAAAGTTCTTATTAACAACATCTGAAGAAAATGCTCTATAACATACTTCTAATACTGGGCATAACAGCTGTTATCGGGGAAACAGTTCTGATTATCTTATGGTTTTATGCAAGATTCAGTTACAGGAAAGAAAAAACACTAGATTACACACCAAAAACATGTGTAATTGTTCCATGTAGAGGAAAAAACAAAGATCTAAGAGAAAACTTAGAAGCCATCTGCAATCAAGACTACCCTGATTTTAAGGTTATTTTCGTAATAGATTCTCAAAAAGATACAGCATACACAATATTAGAAAAAATAGTTAGAACCAGACCGAACACCAAGATCGAACTATCTGATATAATACAAAGTTGCAGCGGCAAAATATCTGCTCTAATAAAAGGGGTAGAGAAAGCAGGTAATGCAGAGGTTTATGTTTTTGCTGATTCAGATATTAAACCACACAAAGAATGGCTGAGATATCTAGTGGATAGATTAAAAGAAGATGGTGTAGGTGCTACTACAGGTTTCAGATGGTATTTCCCACATAACAAAACCTCTTCTTTGATATCAGCGTGGAATATGGTATCAATCGTTGGGTTGTTTTATTCTATATCTAACTACACTTGGGGAGGTTCAACGGCAATCAGAAAAAAAGCATTCGATGAGATAGATGTTAAAAGCAAATGGAAAAACGCTTTATCAGACGATCTTACTTTAACGGAGACGCTTAAAAACAAAAAATACAAAATAAAATTTGTTCCACAATGCATAATAGAAAGCCCTGCAGATGAAAACATAAAAAAATTTATTCGGTGGGGAAGCAGACAACTAACCTGGATGCGTTGGTACTACCCATCATTATGGATTCTTTCCATTATTGGATTCGTAGGCGCTAATGTACTAACATGCAGTGGCTTCATACTACCATTCATAGGCTTTACTTTACCGGGCTTACTATTTATTTCGATGATTTTTCTTGAGATGATTTTTGGCTATGTTGGATTTACTACAGTGAAAAAAATGATGGGTTACAAAAAGGATAGATTCGGTTCTGCTTTTTACTATGCATTGATGATGCCTGCTGTGTTTTTCCTCTTGGCATATAATATGTTTATGTCTACATTCACACACGAAATAGAGTGGTGCGGAAGAACCTACAAGAAATCCGATGTCATCAAGAAATGATATTCTATCTTTTTTTCTAGAACCTGTTAATATGCACAAGATCATCTAAACGTCTTTTAGGGACATGCAGAACACCCTTTACATCTCGCCAATATTTAACAGAATCCTTGAAATCCTCTAAAACAGGATACTCTGCTTTGTAGCCTAGCGCTATAATAGAATCCACTTGTAACTCTTCAGGTATTTCTAGTACCTCCTGAACCCTTTTTTTATCTATATTACACAATATACAGCTGCCTATGCCTTCTCCCTCAGCTGTTAACACGATGTTCTCGGAGGCTAGACTAACATCCCTCTGATAATATTTGTTGTTTATATCCCTAACAAGAAGTACAATGTAAGCAACTGGCCTCTCCTCTGTGCTAGGCGTCCATTTGGGGGTTATATAACCAGCCCAACCAATTGTCTCAAATATCATAGAGCATAATTCTTTGTCTGTAACAATAAAATACTCCAAGGGTTGAAGATTTGCGGCAGATGGGGCTAGCCTAGCAGCATTAACAAATTTTTTAAGTAAAACAGGAGAAACCGGTTTTTGTTGAAAACGTCTAATTGATCTACGTGAAACTATAGAATCATACACATCCATGGTATTTACCTCAAAACCAATAACAAACATTAAGAATAAATAAATTTTCTGAAAAAACAAAATTAAAAAAAGCATTACGCTTTAACTTGTTATATAAAACGGGGTTTTTAAATGGCTAAAAGAATTAAGGCTTTTGTTAGAACAGCAACCAAATCAACAGAAAAAAGCCTTGTAGAAAACGCAAAAAAACTAAGAGAAAACCCCCATGTAATTCTACCGAAATGCACAGATAACTACTCAAAGAAATATTTTGGAAAAATAGAAAAAACCTTGAATAAAGTTCACAGGTTTGGAGATGACACAAAAAAACTCGAGAAACTATCAAAAAAAAGAGGTTTAGATGGAGCATTGGCTGGGACCCTGCTTATATCACATTCAGAAAAAGCACCATACCTGGCAGTTGCCCAGTTTCTCACCGGTGATGTAACATATGCGCAGAGAGGAAAAGCAGATAAAGAAAAACTTGTCGCAGTGCAACATTTTGATGACCCTATGTTGAGACTATTAGGGATTAAAGATATTGCAATGAAAAAAAGGCTTCATGTTTATTCATGGGAAAAAGGATTTGTTTCCACCGGTTTCAAACCAAACCCGCCAGAAGATTTCGTAAATTTTATAATAGATAAAATAGATTTATCTAAACAAAAAGGCGTTGTTATCTGCGAGCATATAAATCCTGAAAGTGCAAAAAGTAAAGAGGTCATCAGAAAAAATTATCTTAGACTACATTGGAAGTCCGCAGACACAGTGTTTGCTATATGTGAAGATTGCGCTAAATCAACAGATAACACAATTTTTAGGATAACAAAATATCTTTTAGAACCAAACATATCAGATGATTTTCAGATAGAAGTTATTGGTCAAATTGTAAAACAAAAAGATACGCAACAAAAAACACTTTACCTAGATGAATACCTATCAGGTAAAATAAATGATAGCGAGTTTATAAACAAGAATATAGAGCAGCGTGACAAAGTGATAAAAACATCCGGAGAAAAAATACTGGTTTTAGATGGAGTTTCATATGGCAGAGATGCAAAAGGTTTCATAGAGGCGTTGAAACCAAACAAGTTTGAAAAGATGGGTTTAGAATTCATACTGGAAAAAGTTGATGAACCTGTTGTACTAAACAATGCAACACCAAACAAAGTTTTGGAGTGTTTTTGGAAAAAATATGGTCTAGATGTTATTCTCACAATGATAAATGATGAAAATATAGCCAGAGACATTTTTTCGCTACATGATACGCCATCCAATACACTTGAGATGGCTTTCAACTACAAGGAACGGCAGGCTCTTTTATCTCGCCTTCCCAGATACAGTTTTTTGCCACCTCTGGCGAGATTTGCTGATCATATAGCGAGAACCTACAAGGCATTTGGTAAGGAAAAAGCCCTTAGTGAAATAAAGAAGAGACCTGATGACCCCAAGGGTAGGTCATTGTCATACGCTTTTTTGTTGGTTTTTGAGAAAGAAAAAGAAAAAAAATGGCAGTATTCGAATATGGAAATAGAATATGGTGAATTTCTAAAGGAGCATGTAAAAAAATTGCTTGACTCCAAACCAGAGGAATATAACAATATTTTAAGGGAGTTATTGGCCGCCAGTGGATCTACAGAGAATATAGAACCAGAGACTTAGATATATATTAGCTGCGGGCAAAAAATGTGTTAAAATTCACGATATGTGTGGATATTTCCCATATCTTAATTGAAAGTATGTTCCATGGGTTGTTGTCGACGAAACCTAAGACTTTGCCATATACCTGGGTTTCGTAAATAGGTGTTTCACTCGTGTTTTTGTGCATAACATCGTATTTTTTAATGGGTCCAACACAGTTTATTTGTTGGACTTTGTCGCAAGCTGTTTTTCCTTGGTTAGTACAATATAATATCGTGTCACCGTTTTCTATAGAGAAATTTGGATAAGACGCTTTCTGGAGCAATATATATTTTTCTCGTCCTGTGTCTGCGTATATGGAGTAAATATCCGTCGCGAGGAAGTCGTATACATCAGGGTTTTTGAAAGAGTCCAAGAATGAATCGATGCCAATTATTTGTATTATTGTTATAAATGGTAGGTTTACTATTAGGACAAAAATAGCGAGTTTTATTAGTCTTTTTTTTATCTTGTCCATAGTTTTCTACGAACCTCTTCAATGATATGATGTATCTTGTTAACTTTTGTCATGAATAGTATTTAAAGATTCTTAGATAAAATACCAAAATGGAAAAACGCCAATCCTCCTGTAATAATAATTATAAAAAACCAAAGCTTTATACATAAATAATATATTATAGAAATTAAAATTAGATATGAAATAGAGATGGGATGGAATCTCTACTACAACGTTTAGAGCTAAATATAATTAGAATAATATTACTAAAAAAGATGGGACATAATATTGTGGTGAGAAAAGATGAAAACAATATTAGTTGTTGATGATGAACCAGACGTTAGAGATAGTGTAAAAATCATACTAGAAAAAAAAGGCTACAGAGTAATCACAGCGATAGATGGAGAGGACTGCCTCAACATCCTCCGCGAGGAAAAACCAGATCTCATATTACTAGATATAATGATGCCGGGAATGCCTGTAAGAAATGTTATAAAAGAAATTAAAAACATAAAAATCGCTTTTCTCAGCGTCGTAAGGACCTCTGAAGCAGAAAAACAAAATTTATTCAATCAAAATAACATAGTAGATTTTATTCAAAAACCCTTCGATGTAGAAGACCTAATAAAAAGAGTGGCGGGGATTCTATATGAGCACTGATATAGATATTAAAAAAGAGGGAGAAAACAATCCAAACACATTACTACTAGTACCAGGTGTCAAGTACGATAACATGGTGATAAATGTTGTTAAACAACTTAACAATAAAAAAACATGTTACATCACTCTAAATAAGACTTACGATGCATTAACGGAACTTTTAAAAACAAAAAATATAGATACGGAAAAATTTGTTTTTATGGATGGGATAACAAAAAACGTTAGAAACATTTCAAACACAAATAACTGTTATTTTATAGACCCTCCAAGCAATTTATCAGATTTATCAAGAAACATATATGAATTACTTAAAAACAGATTTGATTACATAGTGTTTGATTCCTTGAGCAACCTATTCGCTTATCAAAAAGAGAATGCCATAGAATATTTTATTCAAAACCTCATCAACATACTTGAGGAGAGCAACTGCCGAGGAGTATTTTTTGCTTTGAAAGACTTTAAACCGTATCTACCAAGCCCTTTAATAAAATTGGATAAATTAAGCTTGTCTCAGGATGAGAAAAGATCTCTACTAGAAGGTTCATATATGTTCACAAGCAGGATGACCGAAGGAATGACAATCTTTGATGTTGATGAAGAAGGAAACATAGAGGTATATGATGGGTATCGATGAGGAATCAAAGATTAAAAAAAAAATTTTCTTTAGTATAAATCAAAAACTTACGCTACTCTTTGTGATAGTAGCACTGATAGCACCAACCTTAGGAATTTATTTCTTCTACATAATCTCAACATCAGCCATACCAGAACTTCAACCGGAACAAATCAGCCTGATAACAATCACTGCGATTTTGATAATAACAATCATCGCTATCGACGCAGGAATAATAGGTTTTCTAGTATCGAGATCCATATCAAAACCGATTAAAGAATTATACAAGGCCACAAAAGAAGTAGAAAAAGGAAATTTCAATGTAAGAACAGACATAAAAACAAACGATGAGATACAGCAGCTTTGCTATGCTTTTAATAACACAACAGCAGCATTGGGAAAAATGGAGGAAGAACGAAGAGATATAGAAAGCACAAAAACAGAATTCCTGAGTATAACCTCCCATGAACTAAGAAGCCCGATGACACCAATGAAAGCGCAACTGCAGATGCTGTGGAACGAGTATTTTGGTAAACTAACACAGGAACAAAAAGAAAGTTTAGCAATAGTAATTAGAAACGCTGATAGACTTGACAAAATAATATCAGATTTCCTAGAGATATCGCGGATAGAAGCAGCTAGACTGAAATTTGTTTTCAGAGAAACAAATCTAAGAGAGACAGTTATGGAAACAGTGGAGTTAATGAAGGGATTCGCTAACGAAAAAAACGTAAAACTAATCACGAAAATTGAGCAGCTACCAACAATAGATGCTGATCCAGATAGAGTGAGTCAAGTCCTGAGAAACCTCATAAATAACGCTATAAAATTCTCAGAAGATAACAGCGAGGTAGAAATCGGCGCTGAAGCAAAAGATGACTTCATATTGTTTTATGTTAGAGATAATGGATGTGGCCTATCATCTGATAATCAGATAAAAGTTTTCGAACCGTTCTATCAAGTTGAAAAAACAGCATATAGGAAATATGGCGGAACGGGCTTAGGTCTAACCATATGCAGAGGGATCGTAGAATCACAAAAAGGAAAGATATGGGTTGAAAGCAAACCTGGTGAAGGATGCACTTTTTATTTCACCGTCCCACATGAACCAGTTAGAGAGACAAAACCAATAAAGGATTTATTCTCACCAAGAAATACTATAAAAAACAAAAAAGAAACAATAGAAATAATAGAAAATAAATGCACTGAGATCGAGTTTGACTCGATGTTTTTATCTGACGAAAACGCAAATATTTTGGATTGCAACGAAAAACTCCTTAAGCGACTTGGCTACACAAAAGATGAGATGCTTTCTTTGAACATGGCGGATTTTGATGCCCTGGAATCAAAAAATGATATTATTAACAGGATAAACGAAGCTAAAAGGATAGGTACTATCAATTTTAAAACCATACACAAAAAGAAGGACGGCTCCGCTATCCTCGTCCATGAGACAATGCAGTATCTCAAGGATAAAAACATCTTTAAATGCATAGTAAAAGAAGACTAGATAACAAACTTCTAGAAATCGTGTTTTCCAGATGTAAGTAACCGACTTTTTTTAATACCATCAAATATTTATTCTGATTACATATGACGGGGTAGGTGTGATAGCTTATGATAAAGGCATCTAAACGTTCGCACAGCGTATCCTACGCTATAAGAGATGTTCTATTACCAGCAAACGAGCTTGAAAAAAAAGGCATAGAGGTCTTGAAGCTTAACATTGGAGATCCTAATGCATATGACTTTGATACACCAAATCATATAAAAGATTCTCTGTACCAAGCAGCAAAAGATGGATTCAACGGCTACGCACCTTCAGAGGGATACAAAGAACTGCGTCAGGCTATAATTGATAGAGAAAAAAAACGTAACAATGCTGACTACCGCCTCGATGATGTATGCGTAACTACTGGCGTCACAGAGGCTCTGCAGATTCTTCTTAACGCATCTCTAGACCCAAATGATGAACTATTGATACCTGGCCCAACCTACCCGCAATATACACTTATCACACGTGTAAACGATGCTTTACCAATATCTTATCGTTGTATAGAGGAAGAAGGATGGCAGCCAGATGTAGACCAAATTAGAAAAAAGATCTCCAATCGTGCAAAAGGTATAGTAGTAATAAACCCAAACAACCCAACAGGTGCCCTATATTCAAGAAAAGTAATCAAAGAAATAATAGATATCGCAGGGGAATACCAAGTACCAATCATATCAGACGAAATATATGATGATTTAACATTCGATGGACAGCAATGCGCAACTGCGTCACTAGCAAAGGATGTACCAGTAATAACCTTCAACGGCTTTTCAAAAGTTTATCTAATGCCAGGTTGGCGTATAGGTTATGTACTATTCCATCACTCAGGTGAACTAAACGAAGTACAAGACGCTTTTATGCGTATAGCCCGCTCAAGACTTTGCGCAAGCTCCGTGTGCCAAAAGGCGTGCGTACAAGCACTAAAAGGGCCACAAGACCACATAAAAGAAACTAATAAAAAACTTAGAGAAAGACGTGATTTTTCATATAAGAGACTTAACGAAATCGAAGGAATATCAACAGCAAAACCAGATGGCGCTTTCTACATATTCCCAAAAATAGAGGCCATGGAAAAAGGACTCTGGAGAGATGACAAAGAATTCGTATTAGATCTATTACACGAGGCGCATGTTTTGGTTGTAAACGGATCAGGATTCTGTACTATATATGGAAAAGGACATTTTAGAGCGGTTATTCTACCGCCACTGGAAACGCTAGAAAAAGC
>Ga0209285_10000826_pt1 | contig 9919 bp, 8 predicted proteins | sample PPLLak3March2015_2_FD_187249 | JGI IMG/M metagenome (GOLD analysis project Ga0209285, IMG submission 187249) | Freshwater sediment microbial communities from Prairie Pothole Lake near Jamestown, North Dakota, USA - PPLs Lake P8 Core (3) Depth... | ecosystem: Environmental > Aquatic > Freshwater >... | reverse complement strand
TGGTCGGCCAGCCCGTGCTCGCCGTCGTCATGATGACCATTGCGCTCTCAACGGTACTGGGGGGCCTCGCGACCCTGATCTGGGGAGCCGAATACAAGACCTACCATGGCCTGCTGCCCACACTCAACCTGACGGTGGGGGCGGTGTCCATCCCCTCGGAGTCGCTGATCGGCCTGATCGTCTCCCTCGTCTGCGTCGCGCTCCTCATGCTTCTCTTCCGCTATACCAGGATCGGGCTCGCCATGCGCGCGACCGCCGAGGACCTGCAGGTGGTGCAGAGCGTGGGGGTGAAGGTCACGACGGTCTATGCCGTCTCGTGGATCATCGCGAGCGTCGTCGGCGTGATCGGCGGCATCCTGCTCGGCGGGGTTTCCGGGGTCAACATGGATCTTGCCAACATCGGCCTCAAAGCCTTTGCCGTCGTGCTGCTGGGCGGTGTCGATTCGATCGGCGGCTCCATTCTCGCCGGGGTCATCCTCGGCATGCTGGAGAACGTCGCCGCCGGATACCTCGACCCGCTTCTTCCCGGTGGCGGTCTGGCCCAGGTCTTCCCGTTTTTCATTATGATCGTCGTCCTAATTTTCAGGCCGTACGGACTCTTCGGCTTGGCGCGGATAGAGAGGGTCTAACCCATGGCTTTGCGCACCGGAAGCTTTCCGGAGAATTACATTCAGGATACGGCCGTCATCGGTTCCAGGCTGAACTGGACCCTGCTGACGGGGTTTCTCATTCTCATAGCGGTCTGCCCGTTTTTTCTGAGCAACCAGATGCTGACCATCCTCACGACCATGGGGATTTCCGTGGTCAGCGTCCACGGGTTGAACATCCTCACGGGCTACTGCGGGCAGATCTCCATCGGCCATTCGGGCTTCATGGCCGTTGGGGGCTATGCCTCCGCCATTTTGTGCGCCAAGTTCGGCTGGCCGTTCTGGGCCGCCCTGCCCTGCGCCGCCCTCGCCGCCGGGATCGCCGGTCTCGTCTTCGGCCTGCCCTCGCTGAAGATCAAGGGCTTCTACCTGATCATGGCGACCATCGCCGCGCAGTTCATCATCATCTGGATGATCATCCAGCTGCGGAGCCTCACGGGGGGGACAGACGGGCTCGCCGTGCCCAAGCCGATGATCGCCGGGATCTCGTTCGGCTCCAAGGTCAACTACTTCTATCTCGTGATGGCCGTCTCCGTACTGGCGACGTTCACGGCCCGCAACATCGTGCGCACCCGGGCCGGCAGGGCTTTCATCGCCATACGCGACAACGACCTCGCCGCCGAGGTCATGGGGGTCAGCCTCTGGAGCTACAAGCTTCAGGCCTTCTTTATCGGTTGCCTCTATGCCGGGGCGGCCGGCGCGCTGGTCGTCCATTATTTTAGTTTCGCGAGCATCGACCAATTTCCCTTCATGGACTCGGTATGGTACCTGGGCATGCTGATTGTCGGCGGGATGGGCAGCACGACCGGCGCCATCATGGGGGTCGTGGCGCTGAGGCTTCTGGACGAGCTCGTCACTGTTGCCGGGCCGGTTCTCTCCGCGGCCGTCGCCCCTCAGGCCGCCGCCTCGCTCGCTCTCATTTCCCACGGGCTGGTCATCATCGTCTTTCTGATTTTCGAGCCGCGGGGGCTGCATCACCGCTGGGAGAGGATCAAATCCTATTTCCGGCTCTGGCCGTTTTCGCATGAGGCCGCGGAATGATGGTGCACGGATGCGGGTTATTCGTTTCTATTAGGTCAGGTTTCCCAAACACTCACCAGGCAGGAAAGGAGCAAGTCATGCAAAAAGGAAGAGGGTTGTTGCTTACGAGTGCGATCGTATTGATGGCGGTGATGCTGTTCATGCCGGCTGGCGCCCAGGCCCAGAAAAAACTCTATATCGGCGGGACCCAGTCCCTGACAGGGCCCTTCGCCGAGGACTCCGCCGCCGTGCTGGCCGGCATCGAGGACTATGCCAAATACGTGAACGAAACCAAGAACCTCGCCCCCTGGCGCCAGGAGAAATTCCCCGCCGACATCACCCTCGAGGTCCTGTGGCGCGACGACGAGCTCAAGCCGCCGAAGGCGCTCTCCATCTATGAGGAGCTCAAGAGCAAGGGGATGCTCGTTGGCCGGATTTCGGGTTCTCCCATCGCACTCGCACTCAAGGACAAGCTCTGGGAAGACAAGATGGGGGCGACCAGCATGGCGAGCGGTTCCTATCTCCTCACGCCGCCGCAGAGCATTTTCACGTATTATCCGATTTATACGGACTCCTGCGCCGCCATCGCCGACTGGTTCAAAGAGAACTGGAAAGAGGCACGCAAGCCCCGGGTCGCTTACCTGACTGCCGACAACGCCATGGGCCGGTCGATCGAGATCCCCCAGATGAAGGCCTATCTGGAAAAAATCGGCTACGAGTTCGTGGGCATCCAATACGTGCCGCTCGTTGCAACCTCGCCGCCGACCACCCAGCTGACCTGGTTGAAGGAAAAAGGCGTTGACCTTGCCTTGGGCGTCATGATCAACCCCGGCTCGCAGCCGACGGTCAAAGAAATGGTCCGTCTGGGCATGGGGCCGCATCTCGCCAACAAGATGACCTTCGGCGTCGCAATGCCGGGGCACGCGGCGGTGTTCGCCGCGGCCATGGGCGAGCTCGGCGACGGCTATGTCTGCGCTGGCAGCTTCCCGCCGATGGACGATCTCGCCACCCCGGGGGTCAAATTCTGCAACGACCTGCAGGACAAGTACCGCAAGACGAAGAAAATCACCCATATCATGTACGAGACCGGGATCCTCGAAGCCATGATCCAAGTCGAGGCCCTGCGGCTGGCGATGCAGAAGGTGCCTCTCGAAAAGCTCACCCCGCGCGATGTGCTGGAGCAGGGCTTCTACAAGATCAAGGACCTCAATACCGGCGACATCAGCAGCACGCCCCTTACCTACGGCGAAGGCAAGGTCGAGGGCGTCGATCAGATCCGCATCGACCAGGTGCAGAAGGGCAAGTCGGTTAAAGTGGGCACCTACCCGATGCGCCACATTTATTAAAACGGGTTTCAAACTTCGGCCGGGAGCTCCGTCGCTGGTATGGAGCTCCCGGCCTCCTCGGAATGGCCGGAACCATTTTTTTAAGGTTTTTCTCCCAGGGCCTTGGGGGGTGGAACGGGATTTTTCGGCCGTTCAAGGATGAGCATGGAAGGAGCTGACTGAATGCCTCTCAAAAAGGAAGACTTGACGATCCTGGACCAATTCGCCTTCGAAACCCCGCCGGTCGGAGTCAAATTCCTGCCCCGCCCGCCGGAGGGTCTAGAGCGGCTGGGGGAAAACGCGGCGCTGTGCGAGATGTTGGCGAAGGCCCAGGCCGGGGCGGCCTTTTACGCCGATGCCGACAACCATACCTGCGGCGCCGGCGCTTATGTACTGGGGCTGAAGGACGTTGCCGCCCCCTTCATCAGCGGCGAGTTCGGTGCCGGGTTGAAAATCTTCGAAGAGCCGCGCTCGGCCGGCCGGCTCTACCACTATCTGCCGCGGATTGAAAAAGGCGTCGTCAATTACGTGGCCTTCGCTCCTTTGAGCCGGCTTTCATTCGACCCGGACGTCCTTTGCATCCTGTCCGATATCCGCCGGACGGAGATCCTGCTCCGGGCCTTCAGCTACCGGACGGGCAAGCCTTGGGTGAGCCGGTTTTCGCCGGCCATCGGATGCGCCTGGACCTTGGTCCATCCTTATCTCAGCGGCGAGCTGAATTATTTCATGACCGGCATGGGCCACGGAATGAAGCGCCGCAATCTCTTCCCCGAGGGGCGGCAGGTCGTTTCCATCCCCTTCGATCTGCTGCCTTCCCTGCTGCAAACCCTACAGGTAATGCCCTGGGTGCTGCCCGCCTACGAATCGGGCGGGTCCGCCTTCGTCGGCCGGCTGCTCGAGAGGCTGGGCATCCCGTCCCATGAGTAATGATTTATCAGAATCCGATCTCGCACCCGCGGCACGATCCGGCGTGATGATGCGTTCTATACCCAAAGATGCCGTTTACAGATGGACCCTCATTACGTCGGGAGCCGGCATTCCTTGTCCCATTCCGGGCAGGCGTCCTTGGCCGGTGCCGTGAACTTGGCCATACACGCGCTGCACTCCAAGTCGAAGTTGGGCACGTTGCCGTAACGTTCCTGCAATTCTTCTTTGGTCAACACCGTGGTAAAGCTACAGCCGCACTGGGGGCAGCCGCTTTGAATCTGGTAGCGCTTTTTTCCCTTCTCCATTTCTCCCTCCCCGGTTAAGTTCAAATGTCGAGCAATCGATCGATTTCTTCTTTAGGTAAAATCGCTTCCGCCGTCAACACCTCGCGGATCGTCTGCCCCCTGTCGTAGGCTTTTTGGGCCACCTCGGCCGCCCGGTCGTAGCCGATGCGCGGAACAAGACCCGTCGATAGAGCCAGGCTTCTTTCGATGAACGCCGCGCAGGCTTCTCGATTGGCGGAGATGCCCCGTACGCATTTCTCGGCGAACACGGCCGCCGCTGCCGCCAGCAGATTGATGGACTCCAGCAGGTTATGAGCGAGCACCGGCATCATCACGTTGAGCTCGAAGTTGCCGGCCTGGCCGCAGACGGTAATGGTTGCGTCGTTGCCGATCACTTGGGCGGCCACCTGAAGCACCGCTTCGGGGACGACCGGGTTCACCTTCCCCGGCATGATGGAAGAGCCCGGCTGAAGGCTGGGAATAAAAATCTCCCCCAGTCCGCAGCGCGGCCCGGAGCCCAGCCAGCGGATGTCGTTGGCGATCTTAATGAGGCTCACGGCGATGGTCTTGAGCGCTCCGCTGGCCTCCACCGCCGCGTCGCGGGCGGCCTGGGCCTCAAAGGGGCTGCCAGCCCGCCGAAATGCAATTCCGGTCTCGCGGGCGATCCCGGCGATGGTGTGAGCGGCGAACTCGGGATGGGCGTTCACGCCGGTGCCCACCGCCGTTCCGCCCAGGGCCAGCTCGACCAGGCGGGGCTCCGTCGCCGCCAGTCGCTCGATCCCCAGCTCTACCTGACGGGCGTAGCCGGAGAACTCCTGGCCCAAGGTCATGGGCACGGCGTCCTGGAGATGGGTGCGGCCGATCTTGCGCACGTCGGCAAACTCCGCCGCTTTGGCCGCAAGCGCCTGGTGCAGCGCGCGCAGCGCCGGAACCAACTGCCTGCGGATGGCCGTGAGCGCCCCGATATGGATGGCGGAGGGAACCGTATCGTTGCTCGACTGGCCGAGATTGACGTGGTCGTTGGGATGCACCGGGGATTTGCCTCCCTTTCTGCCAGTGAGGAGCTCGTTGGCCCGGGAGGCAATGACCTCGTTGAGGTTCATGTTCGTGGATGTGCCCGAGCCGGTCTGGAAGACGCCCAAGACGAACTGCTCGTCCAGCTTACCCTCCATGACCTCTCCCGCCGCCGCCGCCACCGCGTCGGAGATTCTTTTTTCCAGCAGCCCGAGCCGCTCGTTGACCTCGGCCGCGCAGCGCTTGATCAGTGCCAGCGCCCGGATCAGTGCCAAGGGCATCTTGAGGTCGCCGATGGGCGAATTCTCCAGCGCCCGCTGGGTCTGGGCCCCGTAGTAGGCATTCTCCGGGACCCGCACGACCCCCAGAGTGTCTTTTTCTTCACGATACGAAGCCATCAGGCTTCCTTCATGCGCTCGATGTTGACCCTCAGCTGCGCGATCTCGATGCCGAGTCCCACGCATTTCTGGCCCAGCATGCACTTCTCGGCATCCCCCTCCTCCAGGAAGGTCTTGAGTTTCTGGTTGTCCTTCTTCAGGTTGACCACCCAGGACTTTTGCGCTTGATCGTATTCCACGTCCACGTCGATGCCGCACGCTCCGATGTCGGGGTAAAGCTGCCTGATTTTTTCGCAAAGCGTATTCTTGTCGATCACGGTACACCTCCTGTTCCTATGCCCTTACCGCCGGTTAGGTTCCATTTCGTTCTGCCGATGACGGCGTTCACGGCGTCTGTTGCAAATGATAATGCAGGCGCAGGCCGAGTCAAAGCGCTCAACCCCCCGCAAGGGCCGGCGCCGAAGGCCGCGCGCGGCAAGAACGCCTTGAAGGGGATAAGCGCGGCCGCTCGACTAGTGAACGGCGACGGCCGTTTCATTGAAGATAATCCCCATAAACACCCTCGAATCGGAGATAACCTCTCAATGAAGCGGGAAGATAAGGCAAGTCCCAGCGCAGCGAGCCTCGGGGGGAAACGCCAGCTTAAAAGCGGACCCGTTTCAGAACAAATGCGCGAGTTCTCGGGCGAGGTTTTGGACCTCTTCACCGAGCTTCACGATCGTTTCCGGAGCAATGCCCAGGAGGTCGGCGGAACGCAGACCGGCGGGCTCGATCCGGGCCGCTTCCATGATGCTGTATCCGATGATCCGGGTGAGCATGTTGGCCAGGTTGACCACCAGGCAGTCCATGCTGACCGCAGAGTCGAATTCGTTTTTCTCGTGCAGCGAAACCGCCCGGATGAAACCCTCGTCAAAGCCCCATCGTTTGAGCATGATGCTGCTGATCCCGAGGTGCGCCTCTTGGATGTTCGCGACCACCAGCTTCATGTCCATGCCCTTGAGCGCCGCTTCTTCCGAAAAGGCCTTCAATAGAAAGGTCTTGCCAACATCGTGGGTCAGCCCCATGAGGAACAGGGTGTCCACGTCGCTCAGTTTAAGGTGCTGGCCGATCAGCTTGGCGCCGAACGCAGTGGCGACGGAATGCCCCCAAAGCTTGTCCATCAGCAGGCGATAATGCGGGTTTTTGGTTTCGTACAGGCTCTTGTTGGCGATGGCCATGACCACGTTCATGGTTTCCTTGAGTCCGAGCCGCGGGATGGCGTCCCGGATGGTGCGGATTTCCTTCACCCCGCGATAGACCGGGCTGTTGGAAATGGAAATCAGGCGCAACGCGACGACGGGATCCCTTTCGATCACGGCAACCAGCCTGTCCGCCGTGGCATTCGGCTGATTGACGACGGTCTGGAGTTCCTGAACCACCTGGGGCATTACCGGCGGGACGATCTTGCCGCTCGCAAACTTCTGCAGGATTTGCGCGAAGACCTCCTTGATGTTGACGGTCTCCTTCTTCTTGGTCTGCATGTATTCCTTGGAGACACCGGCGGTGGCCTCGATGAACTGTGCGAACTGGTCCACCAAGGTTCCATCGAACTGCTTGCCGGAAAGCTGGATGATCTGCTCCAGGGCTGTCATGTTGTCAATGCCCTTGCGCGGGAAGCGGGGAGACGTCAGCCAGTCGAAACGGTCGAAGAGCGCAATGAGGCGCGCACCGAGAGGAATTTCCTCCCCTCTTCTTTTGTCCGGATAACCGCTGCCGTCCCAGGCTTCATGGTGATGGCGGATGTACGGCAGCGCCTTGGCGAGCGGACTGAGGTGCGACAGGATCTTTTCCGCCAAAACGGGATGGTTTTTGACGGCCTCCCGCCCCTCGTCGTCCAGCTCCGACGCCCCGGGAGTGAGCTCCGGGGGGCCGAAAACCAGGCCCAGATCGTGCAGAAGGGCGGCAAAATAAATCGAGTCGATCTCCTTGGCGGAAACGATGCTGAACTTCTCGCAGAAATGAGCGCAGGTGTTGGCGACCCGTTCGCAATGCTGCCGGATATGGGGGTCCTTTTCTTCAATCACGGCCAGCAGCGTGTTTGCGACCTGCAGAATGAACTCCCGCAATTCGCCGGGCGATCGGGGCAGGCCTCTATCAGTCATGAGCAGTACGCCTTCAAAAAAGGTGGGCCACGTCCTTGACGATCTCTTTGGTCTTTTCTTCGATCCTCTGGATGGCGTCGGATGACAAACCCAGCAGTTGCGCCGAAGGCAGCTCGCCGGGGTCCCTGCCGTCCCACTCGAAAAAGCTGAATCCCATTTTGCGAGTCAGCAGGTTGGCCAGGTGAACGACGAGGATTTCCTTGTTGGTTTGCTCGGAAAAATTGGCGCCCTCGTGGAGCGCGACCACCTGGGTGAACTCCTCCCCGAACCCCCAGCGTTTAAGCAGCATGTTGCCGACGCTCTGGTGCGCCTCCTGAATGGCGGGCATGATGGCTTCGGCCCTCAGTTTCTCTTCTTGAGGGGTTTCGGCAAAGGCCCTCAGCAGGACCACCTTGCCCACGTCGTGCGTGAGGCCCATGAGGAAGATGGTTTCCGGATCGTTCAGGGAAAGGCTTTGAGCCATCAGCTTGGCGGCATAGGCGCTCACCAGGGAATGCACCCACAGTTTGTCCAGGAGCACGCGGAACTGAGGGGCCTTGACCTCGTACAGGCTCTTGTTGGCGATGGCCACGACAACGCTCATCGTCTCCCTGAAGCCCAGGCGCGGAATGGCGGCCTGAATGCTCTTGACCTCCCCATGTCCTTTGTAGACCGGGCTCTTGGCCACCGAGATCAACCGCAGGGAGATGACCGGGTCCCGCTCGATGACCTCCGTGAGGTCGTTCACCGAGCTATCCGGGCGCCTGATGATGTTGCGCAGCTCGAAGACGATCTGGGGCATGGCGGGCGGCACGAGTTTGCCGGCGCTGAGTTTTTGGAGGATGCCCGCAAAGGCCTGTTTGATAAGCGCCGTTTGCTTTTTTAGAAGAAAATCTCCGCCGCCGGAGGTGGATTGAATGAATTCGGCGAATTTCGGGGTCAACTCCGGATCGAACTCCCCGCCCGCCTTGGCCTGGATGTCAGCGAGCGCTTGATCCATGGTCAGGCGCTCCTCCTCCCGGCGGCCCGCGGTCACTCGGTCGTAATAATCGAACAGGTGCAGGATGCGCGCTCCGAGCGGGATCGCCTCTCCGCTCTTGCCGTCCGGCCAGCCGCTTCCGTCGAAGGCCTCGTGATGGTGACGCACCATCGGCAGAACTGCTTCGAATCGCCGATAGTTCGATAACAGGCTGACACCGGTCACGGGATGCTTTTTGATCGCAAGCAGATCTTCATCAGACAACGGCTGGGTTTTGGAGAATAGGCCTTCGGGGGCCGCGATGTAACCGGTGTCGTGCAGCAACCCCGCCAGGTAGATAACCTGCGGCCCGCCTGCGCCGAAAAGGCCGAAGCCTTCGGCGAAGCTAGCGGCACGGTTGGCCACCCGCTCGCAATGCGCTTTGAGTCGGGCATCCCGTTCGCCCAGCAAGGAGGCAACCAACATGGCTGTTTCGATCGACGGCTGCCAGCTCTCGGAATCGTCATTGAATGGGTGGGTGGCCATGGGTGATTTCTACCCCCGTTTCTTCTGGATATTGATAAAAATATCACGTTCAGGCCTGATTTCCAAATATGAATTTCACGGGATGGCGGCCGCACGCAGCTTCGTTGAGCGGAGGGTTGCGGCATGCTGCGGCCGATACCCCGCCGCGCGGATGGACAAAACGTCCGCATCCACTGCCGGAGTAATAAGGTTTGACACCCGGCGGCCTTTTTCTCTATTATCCGTCGCGGGTGCGCAACGGCTCCCCGAATGTTCCCGGCGCAAGCCGGCGCAGCCATTTAGAACCACGGGTGCAGGTTTTCCTCCAGCGCAGACTTATTCCGTTTCAAAAGCATCGGGGCGAAGAGGCGCGATGAATTCATCGATCACATTGAATGGAAATTTTATCGAAGAACAATTCACCTTCTGGAAGGCGGACCCGCTCAGCGTTTCACCGGACTGGCGCTCCTTTTTCGAGGGATTTGAACTGGGGTTCTCCGGCCAGCTGGAAGGATTCGGACTCGGGGACAGGGATCAGGCCTTGCGCCAGGCTCGGGTCCATGCCCTGGTTTACCGCTTTCGGGAGATCGGCCATCTGCTCGCCTGCCTCGACCCCCTGGAAGCCTGCCCCATCGAGCATCCGCTGCTCAGCCTGGAATCCGTCGGTCTGACCGCCGAAGACCTGGACGACTCCTTCATCGTGCCGGACGGCCCCCCCAACGTGAAAGCACCGCTGCGGGAGATCCTGGCCGGATTCCGTG
>Ga0209285_10000825_pt1 | contig 9922 bp, 9 predicted proteins | sample PPLLak3March2015_2_FD_187249 | JGI IMG/M metagenome (GOLD analysis project Ga0209285, IMG submission 187249) | Freshwater sediment microbial communities from Prairie Pothole Lake near Jamestown, North Dakota, USA - PPLs Lake P8 Core (3) Depth... | ecosystem: Environmental > Aquatic > Freshwater >... | reverse complement strand
TAATAAAATAACAGACTGCCTTATATCAAACAACAGAGATGGAAATGTAGTGATAACAAAAAATTCATATAACAACGAGATAACAAACTCAGAATTAGACATCATGTATAAAGAAAATAGCATTTTGGGAAGATTTTTTAATAGAATGTTAAACATAAAAAAGCAATATCGCGGTATTTTCACTAATTTTTAAAGAAAAGTATAAGTTCTAATAAAATATTCTAAGACTAAGTTACAGTGGAGAGTGAGAGATTTGCCTAAAGATGATAATATCAATATAAAACTTGAAATAAGCAAAGATAAAGATAACAATAAACTAGTTATCACAACCCGTTTTGACTCAAGCGCATCTAATTTTTTAAAAGACGAATATGGTTATATATGGATACCAACACAAGAAGAGATAAAATTCTTAAACGATGCATTTGAACTTATGCCAACTGGCAAAAGTAAGGCTAGCCCACCAGAAAAAAAGTCTACCAAAATCGTAGAAAAAGTACAAACATATAAACCTCAAGTCAAAGTTGAGGAAAAACTAGAAGAATCTTCGCCTTTCGAAAGAAAAACTGTTAGTTATGCGGAAAAAAAGGAGGACGAAACAGTATTTGAAGTGACCGGCGAAGAAACATCTGAAGAAATCCCAAGTAAAACAAGTAAGGATCATAATGAAGGTATTATTGTTAAAGCAGATGAAAAAGCTATAGAGCGAGCATTGAAAAAAGACCAAGATGAAGACGATACTATAAAAGAAGTGGACGAACAAACTATTATAGATAAGGTTCTAAGTCAGAAAAAGAAGGGAAAGTGGAATAGACCATCCCACTAAAATCTTAGATTATCTCTAGTTTTTTACCGAGTTTCTCAAATTTTTCTAAAGCAAAATCTAAATCTTTTTTTGTAAGTCCTGCGTTCATCATTACTCTTATTCTTGCTTTGTCTCTAGCAACCATTGGGAAAACAATAGGTAGCGCAAAAATACCTTCATCAAACAATGAATTAGATAATTCCTTTGCCTTACCTGAGTCGCCAACCATCACTGGAGTAATGGGCGTCTCGCTTTCGCCTGTGTTAAATCCCATTGATTTGAGTTCTTTTTTGAAATACTTGGTGTTGTCCCATAGATTCTTTACATGCTGTGGCTCTGTTTCAAGTACTTCTATCGCAGCAAGTTGTGCGCCTGAGACTGCAGGCGGATGAGAACCACTCAATAACCATGTCCTTGATTTGTTGTATGCAAAATTATATAGATCTTTACTTCCTGCAACAAGACCACCAACTACGCCAAATGCTTTACTGAATGTTCCCATTTCGACATCGATTTTTCCTTCGATACCAAAATGCGCACCGATACCTCGTCCATCCGGACCAATGACACCTTCTCCGTGGGCATCATCAACATAGGTCATTGCACCATATTCGTTTGCAAGTTTCACGATTTTATCCACTGGTGCAATGTCACCATCCATACTGAATACGCCGTCGGTTATTATGAGGATTCTTCTGTACTTTTTGTCAGAATCTTTTAACACCTTGTCAAGCTCACCCATATCTTTATGTTTATACACGGCACGATCTGCTTTGGAGAGTCTCACACCATCAATGATACTTCCATGGTTTAGTTCATCACTAATGATAACATCACCCTCGCCCGCAAGCTGTGGTATAAGACCAGCGTTAGCAGCAAAACCAGTTTGATATAAAAGAGCAGCTTCTGTGTGTTTGAATTTAGCAAGTTTCTTTTCCACATCAATATGAATTTTCATTGTACCGGCGATAGCCCTAACAGAACCGGAACCAGCACCGTATTTTTTTGCCGCATCTATCGCTCCTTTGATTAAGCGAGGATGATTGCTCAAATTAAGATAATTATTGGAGCAAAGCATCAGTATCTTTTTTCCATCTACTAAGGCATGAGGTGTTGATCCACTTTCTAATATGCGAAGTTTCCAATCAAGATTCTTATTTACCAGATCTTCATATTCTTCTTTTAAAAATGCTGCTGCATTTCGATTCATAATACTTTTTCCCCCTTGTAACATAAGGCACAATCCTGGGGACAGAAATCGAGAAACGATATTAAAAGTTATTGGTTTGTATACGCACAACCCTGCTGAGACGATAACCTATAACGACCATCATAAACTCCTTCTCAGCAAAAAGGTGATCTAAGTCTTTGTCACCTGTGTCGACCCTTATAAAAGGGATGGAAACAAGCTTAGATGGTGTAGAAACCACGATAATGTTATCCAAACCAACTTTCCTTATCACGGCAGGACTAAGCTGAAGGTTACCCCTGCCAAGGATGAATCCCTGCGCCCCTATGGGACTTAGGATAACTTTAACCTTTGGATATTCTTCCAAAAGATTTAGGATCCCTTCTTCATTGATATCCTTATCAATCATTTTTTTGTTATAAACAGCATCTATACCAAGAAGTGTATTATCCAAACCTATCTTACGAGCAATATAATCAATAGTACCACCAGAGCCCATCAAAAAAAGAAAATCATCGTACTTTTTAATCTCATCAATGATATGTTCAGCAAGCTCATCCCTAACCGCGTCATCAGAAATCGACTCAAAAACAGTTTTACCAACCTGAACATAAGTAGGCTCCACTATGCCTTTAGCAACACCAAACAACTTAACCTTCCATTCACCTCTACGATAAAGTTCCTCATCCAAGTCCATCACATCAACATCGCCAACAGTGAGGCTGTGATTAACAAACTCATGAAGCATCTTAGCAACAGCGCGAGTGTTAACACCAAAAACACCAGAATGCATCTTAACACCAGCAGGGATACCAAGAACAGGAACTTTTTTGTCAACAACACAAAAAATATCCCTAATAGTACCATCACCACCACAGAAAAGAATCAAATCTACTTTTTTTTCCAAGAATATTTCGCAGGCTTTTTTTGTATCATCAGATGACGTATTTACACAACTGGGACTATAAACCATCTCAACATTTTTTATACCAACATTTTTTAGTTCATCAAAACCCATGGAACCAGAACACGTAAACCAACAAATAACATCTTTTTTTGTAGAATAATTAGACAAAAAGTCTCTTAGGGTTTCCTCTGCTTTATCGGGAGCCAAAGGTTTAGCGCCGAGACTAACCGCTTCATTCAGAACATCATCTGTACCCTTTAGGCCTACTCGCCCACCCATGCCAGCAATAGGGTTAACTATAAAACCAACTTTCAAAACCATTTTATAATAAAAACAAAACTCGGTATTTAAACACTATAGTTCATCTAAAAAGAGTAATATTATAAAAAATAGAAGGATTGGCTGGCAAAAAACAGGCCAGCTTTTCCTAAGACACTAATTATTTATCTATTTCTTCTTTAGATAGGGAAGGCCAGTCCTTTTGTTAACACCAACGGCATATCCGTTTGGTAAATCACAGGGTCTTCCACTCTTTGGTGTCTTCTTGCTGAAAAAATAAATTGTTTGGTTTCTCCCACCCTTCAACTTTACGTCTCTTGTATAAAGAGTCCATCCTTGATGTATATACGCCATAAATTTTACCTCCAAGATAGAGATATCTATAAAAGCATTTAAATTTTTCTTTATTTTCTTCCTGTTTTTAGTCCCTTATGCCTTCTTCGTTAACAGAAAAAACAGCTTCACCCTCAGGCAGATGCGGCGAATCAATCAAACGTGCAATCCTCTTAGGACCTTTACTCTTACGCAAATATATCCTATAAGTAGCGGTATGACCGACTATATGACCGCCTATAGGTCTCGTTGGATCACCAAAAAAAGCATCAGGTTTAGAAGACACCTGGTTTGTAACACAAATCACACCGTTATTAAGATCACCCCATCTTAAAAGATCATGCATATGTCTATTGAGTTTCTGCTGTCTGTCAGCCAGTGTCCCTCTCCCAACGAACTCAGCACGGAAATGCGCAGTTAAAGAATCAACAACAAGTAGACGACCAGGTATCTCTCTGGAAAGCTCAGAAACCTTTTCAACTAAAAGCATCTGATGATTAGAGTTATATGCACGTGCAACATGAATTTTACTAAGCGTCTCATCAGGATCTAACTCGTATGCTTCAGCCATCTGAACTATACGCTCAGGCCTGAAAGTGTTTTCTGTATCTATAACAAAAGCATCACTATTAAGTCCGCCTTTATTTAACGGTAATTGTATTGTTACACATAGCTGATGAGCAATCTGTGTTTTAGATGAACCAAATTCACCAAAAAGCTCTGTTATAGCTTGTGTCTCGAAACCCCCACCAAGAAGCTCATCTAAAGTTTTGGAACCAGAGGTTAAATGACCGATTTTTGATCTTCTTTCAAGCAGAGCCGTACCTGTTTCGAATCTACCGACATCCGCTTCCTTCCTAGCTTTCAATATTATCTTAGATGCTGTTTGTTCACCAATTTCAGCTGCATCAGCAAGTTCTTTTGGGGAAGCCACAGCTATACTCATAAAATCAACATAGCCAGCTTCACGTAATTTTTCAGCAGTAGCAGGACCAACACCAGGTAAATCCTCTATTTTATCTTTCTCCATTAAAAACCCCTTAAACAAGGGGTAAGAAATAAACCTTTATAAAATTGTGGTATAGGATATTTAAACTATTCTCATATTTCTAGTTAGCATTCTTATGGAAAACGAATACTATCCCTGGGGCGGTGATTTCACCGTTTGCAAAAATAACGGATGCGTAGCCGTAGTTCTACTTCAAATAAACTATACACCCTCACCCGATGTAGCTATATATGGGCCATTAAAAACAGAAAACATAGGAGTGGAAAAAATCGTTGCAAACATAATCTCTAACCCATATATCAGATATCTCGTAGTTTGCGGTGATGACATAAGGGGACACCGCTCAGGTTCATCCTTATTAGCATTACATAAATATGGTATAGACAAAAAGAATAGAATAATAAATGCACCTGGCGCGATACCATACATAGAAAACCTCAAAAAAGAAGCAATTGATCGGTTCTGTGCACAATTAAAAATAATAGACATGATAGGTATAAAAGACAAAAAAATGATAGATAACGCAATAAACGAATGCATAGCAAAAACACCCGGCTGTTTTGGGGAACCATACATAGCGATAAGGATTAAACCAGAAACAACAAAGATAGATGATAAAAGAGCATTGCATTCTAGAATAATAATAAATTATATGGATAAAGTTAAAAAAAGAGAGTGATAAATTATGTTTTCATTCACTAAAAAACAAGAAGTCCTTGATATATCTGGAATAAAAATAGGTGGACAACCTGGAGAACAGCCTACAGTTCTTTTTGGTGGTGCTTTCTTCAAAGGTATACCTGATTTCAAAAAAACAGAAAAAGACATACAAAACATGCTTGATTTAAGCAAAAAAACAGGAAACTCTAGCATACCAGATTTTTTTATAAAAAAAGAAGAAGACGTAGAAAAAATCATTGATTTCATAGGAAACACATTACCGAAAAATCAACCCTTCTCAGTAGATATAATAGAACCAACTGTAAAAATAAAAGTTTTAGAACAATTGGATAAAAAAAATCTCCTAAATAGAACTATATACAACTCAATCCACATAGGCATAACTGAAAAAGAAAGAAAAGCGTTGAAACAACACACGCCAGATATGGCAATTATAGTGGCTTTTAACCCGAAAGATAAATCACCAGATGGCAAAATAGAGGTGTTGGAGAATGGCGCGCATCTAACAGACAAAGGTTTACTAGCGATAGCTGATGAACTAGGTATAAAAAAGGTACTTGTTGACACAGCAGCATTAGCACCAGGTGACAATAGTGGCGCAGCTATATCTGCCATACCAGTTATAAAAGAGGAATACGGTCTGCCTACGGGTTGTGCTATACATAATGTTGTTGAGAAATCAACATGGCTGAACAAATATTTTGAGTCTGCTAAAAAAACAGTTGATGTATCATCAAACGTGAATATCGTACTTTTCGGTGGAGATTTTGCTATTTTTGGTCCGATAGAAAACGCGGATCTTGTTTTTCCTATTATAGCGTGGCAGGACATACTTGTTTCTGAATATACTGAAAATTATTTCGGTGTGAAACCTGCTGAGTCGCATCCTCGGAGGAAGTTTTTCTAATGGAAAAAATCAAAACAAGTGTAGTAGGATCCTATCCAATGGATATTGATACTTTAGGTATTATGATGGATTATTTTGATCAAAATGAAAACAAGTCCTGGAACAATTACATAAAAACCGCTGTGGATGACATGGTCAAAGCTGGCATAGACATATTGTCTGATGGGCAAACAAGAGACCCTTTTATACAACTATTCGCAAGGAAATTAGTTGGTTGCAGAATAAGAGACCGAGTTGAAGTGGTTGACAAAATAAGATACAACGGTCCTATAACTGTTTATGATCAAAAATATGTTAGGACAGTTATTCCAAAAAATAAGATGCTTAAAGGTGTTATCACCGGGCCTTTCACTCTTAGTAAATCATGTATAAATATGCATTACAATGATGAGAAAAGTATGGCTTTTGATTTCGCATACGCACTCAAGCAAGAGGCAAAAAAATTGGAGAAACATGTCGATATAATTAGTATAGATGAACCATTTTTTTCAAATGAGATGCCGGATTATGGGAAAGAATTAATTGAAATCATAACAGAGAAGATAAGTTGCCCTACTATGCTTCATGCTTGCGGTGATGTTTCCTCGATTATCCCTGATTTGTTAGAGATGCCTGTTGATATATTGTCACATGAGTTCAAAGCCTCACCATATTTGTTAGATGATTTCAGAAAATATTCTTTTTCTAAAGGACTATGTCTTGGTTCTGTTCGCTCAGATAACCAGGTTGTTGAAAGCGTTGAAGAAATAGTAAAGCATATTAGAAAAGCAATTGATATATTCGGAGATAAAATAGTACAAATATCCCCTGATTGCGGCCAAAGGCTGTTGCCAAGAGAAAACGCTTATGAGAAACTTAGAAATCTTGTCAAGGCAGGTGAGATAATAAATGGCAGATAAAGAAATACCGCTTATAACAGCAAAAAAAACATCACAGAAAGATGTTAAACTTGATCCCGGTGGGTTTTTTGTAATAATGGTTCAAAGAAAAGAAAAAACAATTCAGGTAGAATATTATTCAAATGTTTTTAGAGGAAAAAAGATTGTTTCTGGTAAACTCGAAAAGGTTTTTGTTGGAGATACAGCAAATGCACTCTGTGATACAATAGTGAAGAATGTGCCAAAGTTATTACCTGAGCATTATGCTTATATTGGTAGGGAATTGCAGAGGGCGCAATGTGCGCTTGAAAAAAACAAGAAATATTTCCAGGATGGTTGTTAGACTCGTCGTATAACGCTTCTACCATTTACGTGTTCTTCTTTTTTACCGTTTTTATCTCTTATATCAACACCGCTTATTTCCAATGATTCCCCTTTTTTGAAGCTTCTTATCTCTTTTACTTTTTCATCCCAAACCGTCAGGTTTCTAGTCAGGTTTTTTTCTTTTATTTTTATGTTTGTAACAAAACCTATTTCGCCATTATCTTTGAAAAACGTTCGAGTAGGCTCCATCTCGCTAAGTGTTCCTCGTATATTTTTTGTATCAGTATCTTCTTTGTTTATATCTGGCATTTGTTCTGGTTCTATTTCTAATAAGCCCCATCTACCAACGTTTACCTCTAAATAATTGAAGCCGTCTTTCACATAGCCATTTACTATTTTCACATTTGTACCTTTTGTTATGGTTTTATTTTTTAAAAGTTCAACATCTTTGTTCCATAAAACCATTCTACATGTACCTGTATCGTCAGATAAATCAAGGTTCGCTACCATACCATTTGAGCCGTTTTTTCTTTTAAAATTCCTTGATTCGCTAATTTTAGTTATTTTGCCAAATAATGTGCATTCAGTATCTGGTTTCAAATCTGATATTTTGCATATGTTTTGTTTGTTTCCGCCCAGTTCATCTACAATCAACAGAGCTGCTGTATCTTCGTCTAGGAGATCATCGTATTCTTTTCTAATTTTTTTAATTTCTTTTTCGAAGTCGTTTTTTGTTTTTATGTCTTTTATATTCTCGTATAATTGATTCTTATTTTTATGCATCCAAACTGTGAATGCATCTATACTTCTTTAAACCTACTGTTTAAATTAATTAAAAAATATAAATAGAGAATAGTAGAATAATATGGATTATTTGTTGAAAATGTATTTTAGTATCTCAAACAGATATGGAAACCGTTCTAAAAATCTATGTAATATATAGTTTCTTGGCATGCTTACTGACAATGGATCAGACCAAACACTTTCAGCACCAGATGGATCCTTGGCTTTCACCTTAATACTATAAGTCCCCTTAGTCGCCCACTTATGATTTGCACTCGCCGTAGCACCAGATGCATATGGGCCTACCCAACCACTGTTTGTCCCATCACCCCAATCAAACCAATAATAAACTTGGTCACCATCTATATCAGTCGTAGAAGAAGAATACATGTAAGTCGTCCCAACCTTTCCATTAATTGGACCAGATGGTTTAACAGGTTTATCTGGTGGGTTGTTATCTGTTGCAAGAACTGTAAAAGAATGTGCCATAAAAGCGCCTATATATGGATGGTTCTCACTTCTGCCTGATTGATCCTCTGCGTGAATGTAATAATAAACTTTTGTACCATTTTCTAGCTTTGGAATTATTGCATGATATTGGTTGTTCCCAAGTGGTTGTAGTTGCATAGTGTTCCAGTCTCCACCTTCGACCTTCCAATAAACACACGTAGCAGAACTAACGATATCTTCCCCGCTATATGGAAAAATTTTTGTTTGAATCTCAATACCATTATCACCATTAATATTCCCGGACAAAGGCACATGATCAATGTAAAGCATATAACGATCAGTAATACCCATAACCCTGCAGTGAAGAGCATCACTAGACACCCAAGGATCACTTGGGATAGCAGTAAATCCTAATACTTCATATCCTGGCATGGCAGCTTGATAAGATGCTATTGCTTCGTCATCCCAGCTGCTACCTGTGATTGGCACAAGGACTTTGTTGTTAAGAATCAAAGAGTTGGTATAAGGTTCGTTACCAGGGGTGTAAACCCTCGCAACATGATAGGATGTGTTGTAACAGTTTTTCTGAGATTCGAAATAATCTACCGCTGCTTCGATCTCATCATACTGAGAATGACTTTGTGGAACTTCACGTATAAGAATAGTATCGGGAGAAAGGTATTTTCCCCAACAATCAATGTGTTTTATGTATTCGCCATTAACATCAGCAACTACGTGATAGGTATTAATGCCTAGGTAATCGTGGACCATCTGATTTATTTGTTCATGTGTTAGCCCTGGGTTTTCACTCCAAACCAGATTAGTTGATATGGCGATACCCTGCCCATCTGTCATATAGTTTCCACCAGCATGTTCGAGATTCATAGCGTACACGGATATACTCTGATTGTTACCATATACTGTTGGTATCTGATCGTCATTAGGCCGTGGTCTATTATAGATAAAATCAACTATTCCTTGTTCATCATCTCCATTGAAAATAAACCAGGGGCCGTAGTCTCTCGTCCAGTAAGAGTCAGTCGGTGCTATCAAGAAACTGCAATGAGATAGATCAACTCCGTTGCTCTGATAAAGTAATTGAACTGTGTTCTGCTGCGCAGCATTTGCGACGATTGTTACAACCTGAATATCCTCTGCCATCTCACGAATAACCTCAAACGATATGCCAAAAGAATAACGGATTAGAACACCTTCCATCGGCTCGAACTCTGCTGGTTGACGTACTGGTGCAGGAGGAATATCAAAGGTTCCAACATCCGCATCATCTGTTTGCACAATAAAAGAAACATCGCTAGCAAATGCGCTGTTTGAATAAAATCCAAAAAAGAATGATAAACTAATTAAAACAACAAAACA
>Ga0209285_10000822_pt1 | contig 9948 bp, 10 predicted proteins | sample PPLLak3March2015_2_FD_187249 | JGI IMG/M metagenome (GOLD analysis project Ga0209285, IMG submission 187249) | Freshwater sediment microbial communities from Prairie Pothole Lake near Jamestown, North Dakota, USA - PPLs Lake P8 Core (3) Depth... | ecosystem: Environmental > Aquatic > Freshwater... | reverse complement strand
TTTCAAGGCCCCCTCCCAGTCCTTGGCCGCGGAGCACCGGGCCAGCAGCTCGCTCGCGGCCCGCAATTCCTTCTCCACGGCTGTCTGGGCCGGCGCCGAAAGGCCGAGCGCCATGAAGAGCAATGATCCTGCGACCATAGTGCGAATGATCTTCATGGGTGTTCGCTCCTTTCGCACGCTTCCGATCCCGCGCGGGCGGCCAATGGTGATTACGGTTCAACGCGGGGAAAAGTTGCTTCATCGGATGCTCCCGGCAATTCCGATGGCTCGGGCCGGGACGGCCTGTGGTCGCCTTGAAAGAGAACGGCCGTTTGGACATCGTAGGCCCGCGCCGCCGCTCCCGAAACGGTCATCCCCTGGCGCAAGGCCCGCGTGCATTGAGCGCGCTGTTTGGCCAGAGGTCGTTGACACACCTGCGGCGGGCCGGATAATCTGCTGATATGAGGATCGAATACGAAGAGATCGGGCCCGCCGATCTCGGCTTCCTCGAGGAGATGCTGTACCAGGCCATCTTCGTCCCCGAGGGAGAGGCGGCCTATCCACGTTCCGTCCTCGACCTGCCCGAGATCGCCCGGTATATCGCCGGCTGGGGCCGCGCCGGCGACTTCGGCCTGGCGGCCCGGAACGGGAGCGAGCCCGTCGGCGCCGCCTGGTTCCGGCTTTTCCAGGGCGACGAAAAGGGCTTCGGCACCGTCGACGACCGCACGCCCGAGCTATCGATGGCCGTCCGGTCCGAATACAGGGGATTCGGCATCGGGTCGTCTTTGCTCCAGCGGCTCATTCTCGCGGCCCGGGAGCGCGGTTTCGAGCGCCTGTCGTTGAGCGTCGACGCCCGGAATCCCGCCCTTCGCTTATACGAACGCCTGGGTTTCAGGGCCCTGGGCGAAACCGGGGGATCCCTGACCATGGTCAAAGAAGTCCGTCCCGCCGATAATGACGCGGCGGGCCGGGATCCCCTGACGGAAAGCGTAGCCCGGGCCATGGACGGCTCCGACAGCCGGATCGTCCCCTTCCTGCCCTATATCCTCCAGGACTCCTGGGAGCTCGGCACCGACCCGGAGACGGTCATCGACCTCCTCCGCAGGCACACCCGCGATCATTCCCGGTTGCGCGTCGTCGACCTCGGCTGCGGCAAGGGCGCCGTTTCGGTGAGATTGGCCGGGACATTCGGTTGCCGCTCGTTGGGCCTCGACGGCATCCGGGAGTTCGTCGACTGCGCCGAAGCCAAAGCCATCGAGGCCGGGGTTTCCCGCCTCTGCCTGTTCGAGGTCGGCGACATCCGGGAGCGGATCGAAGCCCTGGGCCGTTTTGACGTCATCGTCCTGGGCGCCGTCGGCCCGGTCTTCGGCGACTACAGGGCCACGCTCAAGAAGCTCGCTCCGCACATGCGCGAGGGCGGCCTCATCGTGATCGACGACGGCTTTCTCCCGGACGGCAGCACGCGCACCCACCCTCAGGTGCTCAAACGGGGGGAGGCGATGAGTCAGATCGCGGCTGCCGGGATGCGGCTGGTCGAGGAGGTCCCGGTCGGGGGCGAGGCCATCAGGAGCCAGAACGAGACGATGTTCCGGGACCTCAAGGAGCGCTGCCTCGAACTCATGAGGAGATTCCCGGAGCGGAAGGCGTTATTCGAGGACTATGTCCGCCGCCAGGTCGAGGAGAACGAGTTCCTGGAGGGCGAGGTCGAATGCGCCGTCCTGGCCATCAAGCGGTTTCGTCCCCGGTAGGGACGATCCCGGCGTTCTCCACCATCAGGATGGTCGTCCTCTCGGGGGCGCGGGTCCGATGGGTAGTCCCCCGGGGGACCACCAACCCTTGGCGGGGGCCCAGCTCGAACGAGCGCCCCTGCAGATCGACGAAAAGGCGCCCCTCGATCACAAAGAAAAACTCGTCGTCGGTCTCATGCTTGTGCCAGTGGTACTCTCCCCGGACGACGCCGAGCCGCACGACGGAATCGTTGACCCGGCAGAGGGTCTGATTGTACCAGCTCTCGCGGCAGGCATCAGCCAGGGCCGGGATATCGACGAGCTCGAGCGGGCCGTACTTGACGTCGAGACGCGTGACATAAGGGTAGGTCTTGTCTTCGCTCATGGCCAGAGATTAGCCTCGGGAGGCGAGGGAGTCAAGGAGGCCCCGGCCGGGGATTCGGGCGGGCGTGGTAAAATGGCGCTTGAGAGGGTGGTAGCGAGAAATGAGCCGGATCTTCCTGCTTTCCCCCGCCCATTGCGGAGGGCGGAGGGCCCGGATGGTTCTTCGCCGGCAAGCCCGTTTCGATCTTGCCCTCCGGCTCCGTGACAAAGGGGTTCCTTTGGGGGAGCTTTTCACCTTCCTGAGCGGCCTGTATTTCCGGGGAAAGATGGCTTATGCCAAGGCGTTCGCCGATCCCCCGGCAGCCTGCCCCGGAGTGTTGGTCATCACGCCCTGCCGCGGCCTCGTGCCGCCGGAGACACAAATCTCGGCCGCCGATCTTCGGGTTTTCGCCGCCACGGAGATCGGGGAGGATATCGAAGCGTACATACGCCCGCTCTCCCGCGACGCGCGCCGACTGGCGCGGCGCGCCGGGCCGGAGACGGAGATCATCCTCCTGGGCAGCATCGCCACGGGAAAATACTTGAAAGTTCTGCTCAATTGTTTCGGATCGCGCCTTCGGTTCCCTCGCGATTTCGTTGCCCGGGGGGATATGAGCCGCGGCGGGCTGCTGCTCCGCCGGGCCGAGGACAAGGAAGAGTTGGAGTACATCCCCGCACAGGGGGCCGTTCTCCACGGGACAAAGCCGCCGAAGCTCGCGCCCCGCCGCTATCCGCGGCCGACGATCCGAGAAGATAAGGAGGCGGTGTCATGAGGTCTTCCAGCGCACGGTCGGGCCGTTCAGCCCGAGATCATGAGATCGTGCCCCGGGCCCGAAGGACGAAAGCCCAGCCGGTTTCGATCCCCCTGGACCGGAACGAGGTGGTGCTGGACATCGCCGGACGCCGGGTGAAGCTGACGAACCTCCACAAGCCCTTCTGGCCGGAGCTGGGCCTCACGAAAGGAGACCTTCTCCGCTATTACCTGGAGATCTCACCGGTCCTCCTCCCCCACCTGGTCGACCGGGCCATGGTGATGAAACGCTATCCCAACGGCGCCGCCGGAGAGTACTTTTTCCAGAAGAGGGCCCCGGTGCCCCGGCCGGATTGGATCGAGATCTGCCGGATCAAGCACTCCTCGGGGAACATCATCGATTTTCCCATCGTCCGCGACCTGGCCACCCTTCTCTGGGTGGTCAACCTGGGCTGCATCGATCTTAATCCCTGGTACGCCCGTTGCGACGATGTCTATCGCCCCGATTACCTGCACTTCGATCTCGACCCGGTGCCGCCGGCCAAATTCGGGAAGGTCCTCGAGACGGCGAAGATACTTCACCGCGCCCTGGACGCCCTCGGCATGCCGAGCGTGGCCAAGACGACCGGGTCGAAGGGCATGCACGTGTACGTCCCCATCGTGCGCGGGCCCCTCCAGAAGGAGGTCTGGACGGTCGCCAAACACATGGCCAAAAGCCTCGAAAAGCTCCATCCCGAGACGATCACCGCCGAGTACCGCATCGAAAAAAGGCCTCCCGGCCGCGTCCTGGTGGATTACAACCAGAACGCCTGGGGCCGGACCCTGGCCTCCGTGTATTCGGTGCGCCCGAAGCCCCGGGCGACGGTCTCCGCGCCGGTGACCTGGGCCGAGGTCGAGAAGGGCATCCGCATGGAGGACTTCCGGATCGACAATATGCCCGCGCGGGTGGCCCGTCACGGCGATCTCTGGAAGCCGCTCCTGTCGAAGCAAAAGCGTTTCAACCTGCGCAAGGTCCTGACCGCTGACGGGAAAGAGGGCGGAAAATGAAGGCCCTCGCGCTTCCCATCAAACCCCCGTACCCGGTGATGGACGCGGAGCTCGTCGCCGAACTGCCCCGGGGAGAGGGCTGGCAATACGAGCCCAAGTGGGACGGCTTCCGCTGCCTCGCCTTTCGCAGCGGCGGGACGATCGAGCTGCAGTCGAAGTCGGGCAAGCCCCTGGCCCGCTATTTCCCCGACGTCGTCGAGATGCTCGAGTCCCTGGCGGCTCGGCGTTTCGTGATCGACTCAGAGCTTCTGATCCCGGTGGACGGGGGGACCTCCTTCGAGGAGCTCCAGCTCCGGCTCCATCCCGCGGCCAGCCGCGTCCGCATGCTCGCGGCCGCGCACCCGGCCGTCATGGTCGCCTTCGATCTGCTGGTGGACGAGAAGGGCCGGTCGCTCGCGGCGGAGCCCCTTAAGGAACGCCGGAAGGCCCTCGAGCGCTTTCACGCGAAATACGCCAAAAAAGTCGGGGGTCTGCGGCTCTCGCCGGCCACGACAAGCCTGAAGCAGGCCCGGGAATGGCTCCGCCGCGCGGGCCCAACGCTCGACGGGATCGTGGCCAAGCGGCTCGACCTCGGCTACCGTTCGGGGGACCGGACCGGCATGGTCAAGTACAAGGTCATCCGCACGGCGGATTGCGTCGTGGGCGGCTTCCGCTACCTCGAGGGGACGAAGGCGGTCGGCTCCCTTCTGTTGGGCCTCTACGGCGAGGACGGCCTGCTCCACCACGTTGGCTTCACGTCCTCCATCAAAGATGGGGACCGCAAGGCCCTCACGGCCAAACTGGAGCGGATGCGGAAGCCGCCGGGATTCACGGGCCGCGCCCCCGGGGGCCCGAGCCGCTGGTCAACAGAGCGGACCGGGGAATGGGAGCCGCTGAAGCCGGTCCTGGTGGCCGAAGTGGCCTACGATCAATACACCGGCGGGCGCTTCCGCCATGGGACCAAGTTCCTGCGCTGGCGGCCGGACAAGGCCCCGGCCCAGTGCACATTCGACCAGGTGGAAAAGAGGTTCCTTATTCCCGAGCCAAATAGCAAGCATGATAGAGGCAACTATTCTGGCTGACGGAGAGTCTTGTACGGGTGACGCCATAGCGCTCGGTTCGCACGGAGGATATGATCATGAGGGCGCGCATAGGTTGCATGTTGATTCTAATAGGCTTGACCGCATCGGCCCAGACCGGCCTCGGCGTGAAGCCCGGCGACGCGCCTCCTCCGATTACGGTGGAGGAATGGATCAAGGGAGAACCCGTCCCAAGCTTCGAGCCGGGCAACGTCTATCTCGTCGAATTCTGGGGAACATGGTGCGGTCCGTGCATCAAGAACATCCCTCATCTTTCCAGGCTTCAAAAGGAATTCGGAGGTCAGGGTTTAATCGTCATCGGAGTCGCGTCCCACGAGTTCAAAGGCCGGGAGACTCTGCTGGATTTCATGAAGCAACGCGGCGACGAAATGGCCTATCGGGTGGCCTTTGACAGCGATCAGTCCATGGAGAGGGACTGGGATACCGGCGGGGCGAAAGAGACCCAATTCCGGCTGCCCTTGAGCTTCGTCATCGACCGTGGCGGGCGCGTGCGCTTTGTCGGCCACCCGGACGATCCAGGCATGGACAGGATCATCACAGACGCCGTCGCCGGACGCTGATCGCCTTCGAAGCCGAGATCGAGTCCTTCTCGCGGCGTCTCCGACCGGCCTATTTCAGCTTGCCGGAGCGCAGGAACTCGATGAGCGCGGACGAGAACTCCGGCTTGGCGAGCGTGGTCATGTGGTCCCCGCCCACGATGATCTTGAGCTCGCCCCGCCCGAGCAGCTTTCGGACAGCCGCGACCCGTTCCCTCACATAAGCGGATTCGTTCCCGCCGTGGATGAACAGGACCGGAGCCTTGCATTTCCTCAGCTGTTTTCGGGTCACTTCCAGCTTCGGGAAGCTGCGGCCGGCCGCCGCGAACGCTTTGACATCCTTACCGGCGAACATGATTTTGGCGAGCCCGCTCGCCAGGCCCTCGGTCGGCTTCGGCTTGCCGGGCGGCGTCACCGCGATGATGTAGGACCCCAGGTCCTTGCCCTCGTCCACCGCTTTGGCAAAGACCTCAACTTCAGAGGATTGGGGCGCTTTGGTCCCCGCGACGAGGGGGGCTTGCCCGGCATAGACGACGCTGAGGACGCGCTTGGGGTGGGTCGCGGCCACCTTGCCGGCGATGAACGCCCCGCTCGAATATCCGACCAGGTGGGCCTTCTTGATCTTGAGGTGGTCGAGCAGACGCACCACGTCGGCCGCCATTTCGGGACCATACATCTTCGGGTCGTGCGGCTTATCGCTTTGGCCGTGCCCCCGGCAATCCAGGGCGATAAACTGGAACCCGCTCGCGCCGGCCGTGTTGAGCCTGGTGTTGCCGGACCGGTCCCGGCCCCACATGCTGGAGTCAGACATCCAGCCGTGGATGAGGACGACGGCCTCGCCCGTGCCTGCCGTGACATAACGGATCTTCACGCCGTTCGAGTCGAACATGCCGTCATCCGCACCCATAAGCCTGGGCGTGAAACAGAACACGACGAGCAATATCAACAGAGACCGGTACTTCATAACTGGTGTTTCCTCTATGACAGGTATTTGCCTTAAGGAGGAGCCGAGTCCTCCCGGAATAGGTTCGAGAGCTGGACCCGGTTCCTGACGCCGGTCTTCTGATAGACGTTCCGGATGTGTGTCTCGACGGTGCGCTCGGAAATGAACAAGGCCCCGGCGATCTCGGCGTTGCTCCGCCCCTCGAGGATCCCCAGGACGATGTCGCGCTCCCGGGGCGAGATCAGGTAACGGTCGAACGCCGCCGCCCGGCTGGGGAAGCGGCTCGCCGGTTCATCCGGCCGGGCGAGGCGCGGAATCCAACTCGCCAGGAAGGCTGTGACGCCGATGTGAAAGAACAGGAAGGCCAGGCTCATGATGATCGTTCCATGGGCATAGTGGCCAAGATCGAGGGCGGGCGCCAGGAATGGAAGGAGCAGGACGATGAGATAGGCAAGCGCCAGGGTCCTGGCCAGCGATCGGCGGGCGGGGTCCTCGAGCCCCGCGGCTCCGGCCAGCAGGAGGACGAGCGCCCCGCCAAAGAAGACTGCCAGGCCGGCGTCGAAGATCGTTTCGAAGACCCGGGTCGCGGCCATGCTCCCGGTCCGAAAGAAGCTGACCTCGGAGAAGATGAAGCCGGCGAAGAAGAGTCCCCAGAAGACGGCGAAGGCAGCCCCCACCGCGCGCGGGACCGGTTTCTGAAGAAGGGCGTAGGCCCATCGGATGAAGAACAGGCTCATGGCGATCAGGGCCGGGACGAGCATGAGGCCGAACAGCATCGAGAGGTCCAGGACCTGGTCGGGCCGGACGACGTCCATCCTCGGCCCGATGTGCCGGATGACCAGGTTGGCCAGGATCGTCAGGCTCGAGATCAAAAGGAAGCTCTGGAACCTGGGGAGGGACGCCTCGGCGTACCTTTTCCGAAGACGCCCGGTCCATAGAACGGGAGCGACGCCGAGGCCGATGGCCGCGACATAAATGAAAACAAGCCTCACATCCATAAGGGGATTATATCCCAGCCGCGGGCTACCTAAAAACCCTGAATCCGCGAATTCGGGGTTTTCCGGTAGGGACAGCGGTGTCCCAGCCGCGTATAACAGTTCGAGCGGCCCGGGCCGGTCGACGGCCGGGATCGCCGAAGCCCTCGGACAGGAGGATGGCGCGATGTCTAAGATGATTTCGATGATCCTCAAAGCGGCCATGCTTGCCGTTATTTCGTTCAGTCACTGCGCTTCGATCTCCGCGCCCGGCCGTATCGATGCCCTTTTAACCAAGACCTATCCCGCGGACAAGCCCGGGGCGGCCGCCCTGGTCGTCCGGGACGGCCGTATCCTGCTGCGCAAAGCGTACGGACTGGCCGACCTGGAACTGCAGGTCCCCCTCGCGCCCGAATCGGTCTTTCCCTGCGGCTCCGTGACCAAGATGTTCACGGCGGTGGCTGTCATGCAGCTGGAGGAGGAGGGCCGGCTCGCATATCTCGATCCGGTCATGAAGCACATCCCCGATGCGCCCACGGCCTGGGCGGAGATCACGATCGACCACCTGTTGTCCCATACCTCCGGGCTCACCGACCTGTTCAAGATCCCCGCTTGGATGGCCCAGTGGAAAGAGGAGATCCTGCCGGACAGCCTGATCGGCTTCTTCAGGGACCGGCCCCTGCAGTTCAGGCCCGGATCGAAGGCGGAATACTGTAATTCCAACTATGTCCTCCTGGGCCGGATCGTGGAGCGCGTCACCGGCCGGCCCCTCGACCAATTCGTCAAAGAGCGCGTCATCAACCGGCTGGGACTGAGGACAACACGGTTCTCGGTCGGCCACGGGGATATCGTCCCCCGACGCCTTCGCGGCTATCAACTCCAGCCCGGCGGCGGCGTAAAGAACTCGCCTTATCTTATCCAATGGAGCCAGGCTTTTGGAGCCGGGACGGTCCACTCGACGGTCGACGACATCTGGAGGTTTGTCGCGGGCCTGTTTGACGGCACCTTGTTGACGCCTGCCAGTCTAGCCAAGGTGACCACCCCCCGGACGCTGCCGGACGGGACTCGCTCTCCCTACGGGTACGGCAACCTGTTTGTCTTCGTCGACGGCTTGGCCCCCATTATCCGGATCTCGGGAAGCACGGCCTCGACCCAGGTCTACGCGCTCTATGTGCCGGACCGGAGCCTCTTCGTGGCCGTGTTCTCCAATATCAGCGCCCATGGGCCGGGCGTCGAGAATCCCTATCACCCAAGCGGGGTTGTCCGGGAAATCGCTCTTCTATTGGCTAAGGACCGGGGGCGCAGGGGCCAGATGGTCCGTCGTCGGGGGCCCGCCGGCTCGAATTGATTCGGGGCCTGGATTCCACTACAGTGGCCCCATGCCGGAGACCGACGGGCGCGCGAATATCCTGGGCTTGACCCGCCGGGCCTTCGAGGCGTTGGCCGGCCGCGGCGGAAACTCGCGGGCCCTGGGCCGCCTCTACAGGCGGGCCTTCGCCGAAGGCCGCTTCGAGCCGGGGTCCGAGGCGATCGGCAGGAAGACCGCCGCCGCCCTGACCGCCAGCGTCACACTCCGAATTCCCGCCGTCGAGCGCATCGTCGAGGAGGAGGGGCCCTTCGGGACGACGGCCAAGGCCCTCCTCCGGCTCGACGACGGCCAGCGTGTCGAATGCGTGCGCATTCCCGTGGCCCGCCGCGTCCCCAAGCCCGGGCCGGCGACCCTCTGCGTCTCCTCCCAAGTGGGCTGCCGCATGGGCTGCGCTTTCTGCGAGTCCGGCCGGCGGGGCTTCGTGAGGGACCTCAGGCCCGAGGAAATCGTAGGCCAATACGCGGCGGCCCGCCTGACCCTGGGCTGGGGCATCGGACAGATCGTCTTCATGGGCATGGGCGAGCCGCTCGATAATTTCGAAGGCCTGGCAGGGGCCCTCGCCGTCTTCCTCGACGAATCCGGCCCCGCGTTCTCGCAGGACGACATCACGGTCTGTACCATCGGCCTGCCCGAGGGCATCGCCCGCCTCAGGGACCTCGGGCTCAAGCGCCTCAATCTCTCGGTCAGCCTCAACGCGCCTGACGAGAGTCTCCGCGGCGAGCTCATGCCGGCGGGCCGGGGCGTGGGCCTCGAAGCCTTGGCCGCCGTCCTGGCCCGCTATCCCCAGCGCCGCAATTTCGCCCTCGCGGTGAATTACTGCCTCATCCCGGGCAGGAACGACGGCGAGGGTGCGGCGGAAGGGGTCGCGGACTTCCTGCGGGCCGCGGCGCCGTCCGGGCGCGCCCTCGTCAACCTCATCCCCTACAATCCCGGCTCCTCCCCCATCGGCCCCGCCCCGTCCGAAGCCGAGATCCAGTCGTTCACCCGGCGACTCGAAGCGGCGGGCGCCCTGGTCAGGCTGCGAAGCCCCCGGGGCCGCGCTCTCATGGCGGGTTGCGGTCAACTCGGGCGCGTGGACTGACCTTGGCCCCCGAGCCGCCCTTCAGCTCGGAACACGCTGAGGCCGCGCCGGCCAGGCAACCCTTTGGGCCGGCCCGGACTCTTTCAAGGCGAAAAGGCG
>Ga0209285_10000818_pt1 | contig 9974 bp, 6 predicted proteins | sample PPLLak3March2015_2_FD_187249 | JGI IMG/M metagenome (GOLD analysis project Ga0209285, IMG submission 187249) | Freshwater sediment microbial communities from Prairie Pothole Lake near Jamestown, North Dakota, USA - PPLs Lake P8 Core (3) Depth... | ecosystem: Environmental > Aquatic > Freshwater >... | reverse complement strand
GACCGAGAACGGCTGGGATGTGACCTGGCTGGGCGACCAGATCGGCTACCTGTATGGGACAGCCTACCCAACCGGGAGCGGCAACAGCGTGCTGACGGCGCATGTGTATGATTACAATGGCAAGCCGGGCACCTTTGCAGGGCTGAAGGGCTTGTGGTGGGGCGACCAGGTGATCGTGCACGCCTTCGGAAAGGAATATGTGTACGAGGTGCGGCAGGTGCGCCAGACGGGCTGGGACTCAGCTGCAAGCGTTTTGAAACACGAGGAGCGCCCCTGGATCACGCTGGTGACCTGCAAAGATTACGATGAAGCCACGAACAGCTATCGTGCCCGCGTGGTGGTGCGGGCGGTGCTGGTGGATGTGAAATAGATAATTCACTCAGAGACCCGGTATCTTCAAGATACCGGGTCTCTCATAATAGATAGAAATCAGTGACCTGATCCCCGGAGGAACAAGGTCTCTTTTTCACCAACCGAATGTGGTAACTTCTCAATAAATAGGGGAAGATGGGGGTGTGTGGGCGGCTTCTCCGTCCACACACCCCCGCCCCCCTCCCAAGTTATTGATATGATACCAAATGCGGCTATAATATACCCTGAAGCCTGATGAAACCAAAAAGATCACCCTTTGGGAGAACTGCACTGGGTTTAGAAACCCTCTTGACAAGCCGATTTTCTCAGGTATTATTAATGAACCTTACAAAATTGTTGGCCCGCTGTAAGGGTTCTTTGCTGTGTTGTACGCGCAGAGAAAGGAGAACGAAAGAGATTGAATGCAGAAATTGCATCCCGGAAAATCCAACGCTGTGAGTCCCGATTATCCCAAAATATCTCAAGAAAAGAGGAGAAACCCATGAAAACTGCAAGGAAAGCAGTTCTATCGATCTTCACGTTATGTGTCATTCTCATCAGTTCGTTTGCCAATCCTGGTGCAGCATACGCTGTCGATGCAAACGATAACCTGGCCAGCGCAAAAATAGTTGCTGCGCTGCCTTACCAGGATACCCAGAACACGGTTGGTGCAACGGCGGAAGCGGGAGAGGTGGTGCCCCACTCATTAGGTTGTGGCTCCGCATTCGACAACACTTCTGTCTGGTATTCCTTTACGGTCCCTGCCGATGGGACATATATCTTCGATACCATCGGTTCTGACTTTGATACCGTGCTCAGTTTGTGGACAGGTGCAGCACATCCCCTGACACCCGTGCCGGGAGCCTGCAATGATGACGCAGTCGGCGCACAATCGCTCATCCAGATCGCCCTGACTGCCGGTACCACGATCTATGCACGAGCGAGTGGCTACAATACCGGTCAGACAGGAAATCTGGTGTTCAACGTCGGTACACGCCCACCGCATGACGATCTGGCAAATGCCCTTGTCGTCGGCGCCCCGCTGTATACGAACAACCAAAGGAATGTGGGTGCAACCCTGGAGCCCGGTGAGGCCCTGGGTACTTGCGGCGGAACGCAGACGGCATCCGTATGGTATTCCTTCACAGCCCCCTATACGGATAATTTCACCTTCGATACCCTAGGGTCCACTTTGGATACCGTTATGAGTATATGGACGGGGGCGGCCCATCCTTTGACGCAAGTGGCCTGTAACGATGATGGTGGGCCCGGCTATGGGAACGCTTCTTTCATTCAAACCAACATTACCAGCGGAACAACTGTCTACATCCGCATCAGCGGTTATGACGCCCAAATAGGGGATTACACATTAACGGTGGATAATACCAATAGCGATCCCACAATCAGCGACATTCTCGATCAGAACACAAATGAAGATACCGCCACCGGGGTCATTGCCTTCACGGTCGGGGACGCGGAGACCGCACCGGGTTCACTGATTGTCACAGCCACCTCTTCGAACCAGGTATTGGTGCCGGATGCCAATATCACCCTGGGTGGGACTGGCGCGAACCGGACGATCGATATCCTGCCCGCCCTTAATCAATTTGGTGCCTCGACCATCACAGTCTCGGTAAGTGACGGGATCGATTCGGCCTCTGACACCTTTGTGTTGACGGTCGACCCGGTCAACGACCAGCCGACGACGACCGGCATTGCAGATGTGAATGAATTTGTAGATGCAGCGGATACTGTGATCGACCTGTGGCCCTCCTTCGCGGATGTCGAGGATACGGATGGGCAATTGATCTATACGGTTACCGGTAACACCAATGCTGGTCTCTTCACTTCGGTAACGGTCACCGGGGCACCTAACCAGAACCTGGTGCTGGATTATGCCCCTGCTACAACCGGTACAGCGGACATCACTGTACGGGCCACGGATACTGGAGGCCTGTTTGTCGAAACCACCTTTACGGTCACGGTTGTTTTGTTCAACAATCCGCCAACGGGCGGGGATGGAGCGGTAACGACTGCCGAGGATACGCTCTACACTTTCACTGTGGCCGATTTCACCACAGCAACTGTACCGGCTTATAATGATCCTGACGGAGATCCATTCGCGGGCATCGAGGTGACATCCCTGGAAACGGAAGGGACCCTGCAGTGCGGTGGGGTGGATGTGGCTGTGAACGACCTCTGTGCAGATGTAACCACCCTAACCTTCCTGCCCGGCTTGAATGCTACCGGCAGCCCATATGCCACCTTTGGTTTCAAGGTTTGCGATGCATTGGATTGCAGCGCCGGCAACTACACCATGACGATCGATGTCACCCCGGTCAATGACCCGCCGAGTGTGGCCAACCTGAACAATGATGCCATCAACTACTCGGAGAATGACCCCGCCACCCTGCTGGATGTGGGCAGCGACGCGGACGTGACCGATATCGACTCGGCTGATTTCAATACGGGCAGCCTTACCATCCAGTTCAACCTGAACGGCACAGCCGATGACCGCCTGGCGATCCAGGATGCCTGCGGTGTAGCCCCGAACGATATCAGCCTGGTGGGCAGCAATGTCTTCACCAATGCTGGCGCTACGCTGCTGGGCTCCTTCACCGGCGGCGTGGGCACCACCCCGCTGGTGGTGACCTTTGGCGCCAATGCCACCCCGGCAACGGTCGACTACCTGCTGCGCTGCATCAGCTACGAGAACGTTTCGAACACCCCATCCACCCTCCAGCGTGCCGTGCGGTTCAATGTCAGTGATGGGGATGGCGGTACGAGCGCCAGTGATTATGCCTATGTCAACTTCACAGGCGTCAACGATGCACCGCTGGCGGTGGGTGAAACCTATGCCACCGACATGGATACCCCGCTGGTGGTGGCTGCACCAGGCGTACTGGCCAACGATACGGACCCGGATGGCGACCCACTGGCGGCCGTCAAGGATAGCGACCCGGCCAATGGCACGCTCACGCTCAACGCGGATGGCTCCTTCACTTACACCCCCAATGCGCTCTTCGTTGGGATCGACTCCTTCACCTACCATGCCAACGATGGTGCATTGGCTTCGAACGTGGTGACTGTCAACATCGGTGTGGAGGCGGTGGGTACAAAGTTGTGCGGGAGCGGCATCTTCATCGACAAGGGCTGGGAGTTCATCTTCCCGGCGGGTTCGATCCCGGGCTGCATCTATATCAATGCAGACGATGCCGACACGAGTGAGCCCTATTCGGGCAGCCTCGAGTCGCTCGATCATCGCATTCAGGTTTTTGCCTACGCCAACGGCTTGCCTGTAACCAAGCTGAACCTGCCCTATGAAGTCTGCTACACGCCGAATGCCGAGGATTACAAGAAGATCGGCGGGAACTTCGCCCTGCTGCGGATCGGCGTCTTCTCGAACGGCGGGAGCAGTTGGGAACTGCTGCCAGCAACCGAGAAGAAGGGCAAAGCCTGCGCTTCCCTCAACCACTTCTCGTACTTCGACCTGTTCCAGGTGGCGCTGCCCGCAACCGGCTTCGCGCCGGATGTGGTCACCCCGCTGCCGGAGCAGGAAGTTGCCTACGCCCCACTCGGCGACCTGTGGCTGGAGATCCCGCGCCTGGGAGTCCAGCAGGCGATCGTGGGTGTGCCGCTGAACGAGAACGGCTGGGATGTGACCTGGCTGGGCGACCAGATCGGCTACCTGTATGGGACAGCCTACCCAACCGGGAGCGGCAACAGCGTGCTGACGGCGCATGTGTATGATTACAACGGCAAGCCGGGAACCTTTGCAGGGCTGAAGGGCTTGTGGTGGGGCGACCAGGTGATCGTGCATGCCTTTGGACAGGAGTATGTTTACGAGGTGCGCCAGGTTCTCCAAACCGGATGGGAGTCAGCTGCGAGTGTCCTGAAACACGAGGAGCGCCCCTGGATCACGCTGGTGACCTGCAAGGATTACGATGAGGCCACGAACAGCTATCGTGCCCGCGTTGTGGTGCGGGCGGTGCTGGTGGATGTGAAATAGGGTTTCAGAGGCCCGGTTTTTCGAAAAAACCGGGCCTCTCACTTCCCAATAGAGGAGCCCGGCATCTCGAAGATACTGGGTCTCTCATTCGGATAGAAAACAATGACCTGGTCCCTGGAAGAACCAGGTCATTGTTTTCTATGTGCTTTATAATACCCCGCATGCCGATTACCACCATCTTCTTTGACCTGGATGAGACGCTCTATCCATCCTCCACCGGCCTGTGGGCGTTGATCCGCGAGCGGATAACTTCCTATATGAATGATCGGATGGGTCTGCCGCCGGAAGAGATCCCAACCTTGCGCGAACGGTACTTCCGCCAATACGGCACAACCCTGCGCGGCCTGCAGGCCAATCATAGCGTAGATATGAATGAATATCTCGCCTATGTGCATGATGTACCTTTATCGGACTACATCAAACCCAACCCGGATTTACGCAGGATGTTGGAAGGCATTGCCATCCAGAAAGCCATCTTCACCAACGCGGATGCCGCCCATGCTGGCCGCGTCATAAGCGCCCTAGGGCTGGAAGGTTGCTTCGATGCTGTGATCGATGTTTATGCCCTGGCACCGTATTGCAAACCGATGCCGGAAGCATTCGAAAAGGCAATGAAACGGGTGGGTGAAAATAACCCCCGCCATTGCATCCTCATCGATGATATTCCTGGCACTGTTCGCGCCGCGCGCGAGTTCGGCTTTACTGCCATCCTGGTGGATGAGAAACAAGCCCATGCGGATGGAGGGGTAACCCTGAAATGGTTGACCGATCTTCCTGCATTGACTTCGATCTGGGAGGATGTGAAGAAAAGATAACGATATTCTTATGATCTTTTTACACCTCTTCAACATGATTTTCATCCAGTTTTAAGAAAGGGATGATAGCATAATTTCGGTCGGAGGCCTTTTGAATGAATAATAAAACGTTACGCACCGCTTTGCTGATCTTTGTCGGGCTGGTTTTGATCTCCTGTGCATTTGGAGGCGGGCTGGCGGCAGGCCGTTACCTGCCGGTCAGCCAACAACCAGTGAATATGGAGGTGTCCAATCCGGATACACCGGTGACTGTTTCAACACCAGCCGGGGCGGAGGATGCCACCCCTTCGGATTTGCAAACCCTCTTCGAGCCCTTCTGGGAAGTGTGGAGTATTGTCCACCAGCAATATGTGGACCAGCCGGTGGATGATCTCCTGCTCATGCGGGGCGCCATCCGCGGTATGGTGGATGCACTGGGTGACCAGCACTCCGGTTACCTGGATCCTCAGCAGTATGAGGATGCCACTACGGACCTTACCGGTGAATATGAAGGCATTGGAGCCTGGGTGGATACAACCGGTGAGTACCTGACCATCGTCACGCCAATGAGCGGTTCCCCTGCTGAAGCAGCCGGCTTGCGCCCGGGAGATATGATCATCGCTGTAGATGGTGATGACATGACCGGTGTGGTGCCGGAAGTGGCAAGGCAGAAAGTGCTCGGTCCGGCCGGCACGGATGTTGTCCTGACAATCCGCCGCGAAGGCGTAGATGAGCCGTTCGATGTGACGGTTACGCGGGCGCACATCACGGTTCCTTCTGTCGAGAGCGAGATGCTGGATAACAGGATTGCCTATATCAAGATCAACACCTTCGGCGATAACACAACCAGTGAATTGAAAAAAGCCCTGCGGGAACTGTTGGACCAGGAGCCGGTGGGAATGATCGTGGATTTACGCTATAACGGCGGCGGATGGCTGAGCACATCCGTCGAAGTTGCATCCCAGTTCATCGGCGAAGGCGTTATCCTGTATGAACAGTATGGAGATGGCAGGCGGGATACTTATGAGGCGATCCCTGGTGGTATGGCGACGGATATCCCCCTGGTTGTCCTGGTGAACGAGGGAACAGCTTCGGCATCCGAGATTGTGGCCGGAGCCATCCAGGATTATGAGCGCGGAAAGTTGGTGGGTGTGACCACTTATGGCAAGGGTTCCGTCCAGAATTTCCAACCGTTGAGTGATGGGGCCGGCGGTTTGCGTATAACCATTGCCAAGTGGTTGACCCCGAAGGAACGCCATATCCATGAGGTTGGCCTGACCCCGGATTATATCGTTGAAATAACCGAAGATGATGTTGCCAATGATCTCGATCCGCAACTGGATAAAGCCATCCAGGTGTTGCAGGAAATGATCGCTGGAGGCACAGATTAATCCATCTTCCGGAATGTGAGGTGATATGTTCTTCGATCCTTATTATCTGCTCCTGATGGCCCCGGCCTTCATCCTGATGATGGCCACCACCTGGTATGTCAATTCCTCTTACCGCAAGTGGGGACGCGTCCGGGCGCGCAGTGGCATGACCGGCTACCAGGCTGCCCAGCGCCTGATCGCCAGTGCCGGGTTGTATGGCATCCAGATCGAGGGCATTCGCGGCAACCTGACCGACCATTATGACCCGCGCCGGAAAACCCTGCGACTGTCACGCGGCGTTGCCGAGAGTCCATCTGTGGCTTCCCTGGCGATCGCTGCCCATGAGCTTGGACATGCCATGCAGGACTCGGAAGGCTACTTTCCGCTGCGGGTTCGAGCCGCGTTGGTGCCGATGGTCAACATCGGTTCCTACCTGGGCTGGATATTGATCATGCTGGGATTATTCCTGCGCCTGACGGATCTGGCATGGCTGGGTGTGTTCGCCTTTGCCGGTGGGGCGGTATTTGCGCTTGCAACCCTGCCAGTGGAACTGAATGCATCCCGGCGTGCTCGCCAATTATTGACCAATACGGGTCTCATCGTAGGGGAAGATGAACAGCGGGGCGTGAATACCGTTCTCAATGCGGCTGCTTTGACCTATGTGGCGGCATTGATCACTGCCATGTTGCAGTTGCTTTACTATGCCTCCCTGGTGGCAGGTTTTGGGGGCCGGAGACGGTAATTCCCTGTTCCAACCTCCCGCCGGTATGGTTCTCAGGGAATCGCTGGAAGAGGGAGGAAATTGGGGGTATGGGGCGGGCAAAGCCCGCCCCATACCCCCATATCTTTCCATCCATCACGGCAACTCCCAGGGAGCCGGCGGGTTTTGTTTTGGCAGTATAATCTTGAGCCATGCGCAAAATCATCATTGCTATCGTACTGATAGCAGCAATCGTGTTTCTGTACTTCAGTTTCTCTGAAATCGAGAGTGTGCTCGAAACATTGAAGAAGGGGGATGTCCGTTTCCTTTTCCTGGCGTTCCTGCTGGCCCTCGTGTGGCTCTACAACATGGCTGTCACTCTGCGTTCCACTTACCGCCTGGTAGGGTTGGAGGAAAATACCCGCCACCTGACCCTGGTCGTTGCAGCCGCCAACTTTGTCAACGTGATTGCCCCCAGCGCCGGCATCGGCGGGATTGCCGTTTTCCTGGATGCAGCCAGGCAGCGCGACCATTCCACAGGCCGGGTAACCGTGGCAGGTGCGTTGTTCATCTTGCTGGATTATGCGGCGTTCATCTGCGTTTTGGCATTGGGATGGATCGTCCTGATCCGGCGGAATAACCTGACCGCAGGCGAGATCACTGCCTCGATCATCCTGCTGGCGATTGCATTGACGATGGCATTTTTCATTTACCTGGGATATATCTCCGGCGAGAAGATGGGATGTGCCTTGGCTTGGATGTCAAGACTCATCAACCGGATTTTACGACCATTCATCCGCCGGGAATACTTCAACGAAAAGCGTGCTTACGAGTTCGCGGAGGAATTTTCGGAGGGGATGGCATCCATCAAGGGTCGGACGCGCCAGCTCATCTGGCCTTTCCTGTTTTCCCTCAACAATAAAGCCATCCTGATCTGCATCCTGGCTCTTTCGTTCCTGGCATTCCATACCCCATTTTCCGTTGGCACGATCGTAGGCGGATTCAGCATTGGCTACCTGTTCGTGATCGTTTCCCCCACGCCCGCGGGATTGGGTTTTGTGGAGGGCGCATTGCCCCTGGCTTTGAGATCCTTACGCGTGCAATGGAATGCGGCTGTTTTGGTTACACTTACTTACCGGGCTGCCACGTTCTGGTTCCCGCTGGTGGTGGGGGCGGCTGCTTTCAGGCGTCTGCAGAAATTGCAAAAGGCGAATGAAGTAGGGCATAAATAGGATTGATGGCTCTCTGGGAATGAAAGAACACAAAGTTTTGGGCTCTCTGGGAATCGCCGTGATTGGGCCATATATGGTGGTAGTCATGCGAACAGTCGATAGCCTTCGATGTCCAAGTAAATGCGTTGGAAGAGATGATCGAGGTTGAAGATGCCATAGCAGCGACGCTTGAGAACTTTGAGCCGATTATTGAAGCCCTCGACAAAGCCACTACTCTCTCGACAGATGAAGAAATTTGTGATCTCTTCCAACCAACGTTTCAGGAGATCAAGGAAGTTATTGAAACAGGTCAGGCCGCTGTTACGCACCTGGATGATCCAATCTTGGATTTTAGTCTTGGCGTTCTCCTGTGAGATGGACTGCTCAAAGATACACGTCAATTTCTCGCGCAGATCGTAAGCTTGTTCAGCAACCGGTGAATGAGAGAAGAAGCGTTTCAAGACCTTACGTTCTTCGGGCGTCAGGTCTTCAGGCTTCTTGCGAAAAGCCCACAGGCATCCCTTGAGTTGCTGGTATTCTTCTTTCGGCAGTTCGCATTTCAGACGAGCGAGTTCTTGTTTGCGTACCTTGTCGGCCGCATCGCGGTAATGTGTGGCAACATGAAAGCGATCAATCACAATCTTCGCCTCGGGTACTTCTTCGCGCACCGCTTCGACATACCCTTCCCACAAGTCACAGCAGACGGTATGGATGGTTTTCAGCAAATGGATCGGGATGGAACGCAAGAATTCAATCACTGTATCCTTCTGCCGGTCGGGTAAAACACCTAAAATAACCACTCGACCACCCGCCAAGCGTGCCGTCACAATCGTTACATAGTTGCGGTGCCCCTTCTTGAGCGCAATCTCATCCAATCCCAACACACCCATCTCCTCGTACTGTGACCAATCCACTTTACTGCTAATGGATCGTTCCAATACTCCCAGAATGCTATCGTAGGAAAGTCGTTCCTTGACACTCACATCCTCAACCGTCGAGTTCACCAACTGCAACAAGATGTGCTCGTTGTAGACAACGGTATGAGCACTGTTGGGTTCATGCCATTCCAATACTTGTGTGGTCGTCGGTCGGCCTTCGCAATGCAAGCACTGATACCGCCGCGGACGATAACGCAGATATGTCGGACGCCCAAACACGGCTAGGTGGCGAACGATTACCCACTCATCTCTCCCGTGAGGTTTCGTAATCCAACGCCCACATTGCCGACAGCACGTGCCTGCTTTCGTGCTCTCGATTGTGATGATCAACCCGCCTTCCTTGTTCACTTCAGTTTGCAGTACCCGAATGTCGGGTATATCTAGCGGTACTGTTACTTGTGCACTGGTCATTCTGTTCCCTCGTCAGAAGTCTTTTTTCACCGCCATTCTACCCCCATATCTGGGGGGTGTAACGGCAACTCCCAATGAGCCACAATAACCAACTGGACAATATGTTTTCTTTCAGGTATGATAAGCGCGTTCTGGAGCCGGAAATACCTAAAATTGAATATGGAGACATCCCTATCTCATGGACTCTATT
>Ga0209285_10000816_pt1 | contig 9986 bp, 10 predicted proteins | sample PPLLak3March2015_2_FD_187249 | JGI IMG/M metagenome (GOLD analysis project Ga0209285, IMG submission 187249) | Freshwater sediment microbial communities from Prairie Pothole Lake near Jamestown, North Dakota, USA - PPLs Lake P8 Core (3) Depth... | ecosystem: Environmental > Aquatic > Freshwater... | reverse complement strand
TGCCTTTCTGCTCACGTTCCTTGCAGGTCTTTCCACAGGAATTGGGAGTCTTATCGCGTATTTCATTAAGAAACCAAAGACGATTTACCTGTCCTTCTCGTTAGGTTTTTCCGCTGGTGTGATGATTTATGTTTCCTTTGTTGAACTTTTACCAAAGTCGGTTATAACAGTCGGACAGTTTACTGGTGTCGTGGTGTTTTTCTTCGGAATCCTGCTTATTGCATTTATTGATATGATTATTCCTGAATCACGAAATCCGCATCATTACAAGGAGATGCCGGATGGGCAAGTCCTCAAGGTAGATAAGACCCTGTTGAGAACCGGGTTGTTTACTGCCTTTGCTATCGCGGTTCATAATTTCCCTGAGGGGCTTACTACATTTGGAACCGCACTAAGTGATGTACGACTTGGAATCATCATAGCCCTTGCGATAGCGATTCATAATATCCCTGAGGGTATTTCAGTTTCTGTTCCGATTTTTTATGCTACCGGTGACCGGAAAAAAGCGTTCCGGTATTCTTTTTTAGCTGGTTTGGCTGAGCCGCTGGGTGCGGTGATCGGATTTGTAATTCTCCTGCCGTTTTTGTCACCCTCGTTACTTTCCTCATTGTTAGCCTTTGTTGCAGGAATTATGGTGTACATCTCAATCGATGAGCTTCTTCCCATGGCACATCGTTATGGTCATAGTCATACCGTTATTCTTGGGTTCATCTTAGGGATGGCTCTTATGGCCGCGAGTCTTTTAATCTTATAAGAAAATATCGGTACTCCTTTAATCGAGGTTAGATGAAATACAGCAAACCAAACACCAGAAACGGAAGGACGACTGTTAAGAGCCCCCCGATGGTGTTTACCGTTTTTGTATAGTCAACTTCTTTCCAGTACTCGTCATCGATGTAGATAAGTGTCGTTGCAAAAAGTGATGATGCGAGAAACGCGTAGACCGCGATCATGATTTTGTCAATGAGGATCAATGAGGGGAGCGGGGGAAGCGATGAGGTTTGACTGAGATGGAACATCACAGCAGAGATCAGCATGCTTGTCCCAAGGCCGAGACGATGGGTGATCTTATCTGCCTTAAAGAAGAACGATAACCCAGAGACGATGCAGAAGATGATCGGGGGTAGGAGTAATTTTGCTGCGGTAAGCCCAGCGTCTCGTTCTAGTTTTATCGTATAGGTGAGTTGGGAGTATTCTTCACCCCAGGGGTATTCATGGGTCGAGGCATTCATAGTAGATGATTGGACTTTCCATCCTGCGATTTGGAACTGTTCGTCGACACCAAGAATCTCAGGCATGGTTGAATAGGTGATTGTGGAGATATTGTATGCTGAATCTTCTATGATGATTTTTAAATCCTGTGAATCGAAGGGGTATCTGTTGAATTCCGGGGTGATGAACAGACTTGCTTGAACCCGGTACCAGACCTCTGATGAGCCGTTGGTTCGTACGTCGTAGATTTTTTCTTTCGAGGTCGCTCGTCCGTTCATGAATTCAAAGCCGCTTGGGGAGATGTTGCTGTTCTCCCATTGGAACATCAGATAAAAATCGAGGATGTAGGTTCCTTTTGTAAACTCAAAGTTACCTATGGAGATGACGTAGATTCCAACGTTAATCGTCGTGTCGTCATTGAAGGGTTCTTCTTGTGCTGTCGTGTTCATTGTTGATATGAGCAATAAACCTGCTAAAAAGATCAGTAGTATGACTGAGGGTCTTGTTGTACGCATGGAACCTTAGATAAATATTTATTTTAAAAATTTTCTGTAAGAGCAATCTGCTGTCATAGCATATGATTTTATTCTTCCTCAAATACGAAGAGGTCATCGATTGTCGTCTGTAAGGCTTTGGCAATGTCGTGTGCGAGTTGTAACGAAGGGTTATAATTTCCTTTTTCTATGAAGAGGATTGTTTCTCGTCGGACTCCTACCTTTTTTGCTAAGTCCTCTTGGGTAAGCTCGTAGCGTGCTCGGAGTTCCTTGATGCGTGTTTTCATAATTATTTCCCTTTCTGATAGAGGTATAAGTACGATACGACGAATACAAATCCTGAGACAAGTACCACAATTGCTGAAATATCCCCTGCGTCAAGTTCATATCCGAAAATTATATCGATCATTGTTGGGATTAACACTGCACTCCAGATTGCCGCGATAAACCCGTAGTATCCTGCTTTATGGCTAATGGATATTACCCGCTCGTCTTTTCCTGGTAATCCTTTTTGAATATTTCTTATTTTGTCCCATATGATGTACATCGCTAAACCAACGAGTACTAAGACTATTCCAATACTCACGATTTGATTATATTCGATTTCACGTGTACCTATTAAATATAAAAACAGGGTCACCAGCACCATAACAACAAGTATGGTTGCTACAATAATTTCTTTTTTCGCTTTCATATTTTTTCACCTTTCATTTTTGTGTGTTAGTAATAACTTTTTATTTGTTATTTCTAACATTATGTTATGTATATATAACATTTACTATTTATAGTTTTTCCCGCTCCTTTATAAATCACCTTGAAAGAATGAATCCTGCGAACCGTGCAAACCCTGTTAAGGAAACGACTCATTCTCATTCACGGTCGGTGCTGGATATGAGAACGATACCTGATATGCTACAATCGGAATTCGACCAACTCCATGCGAAATTTAAAACTGTTTCAACCCTTCATTTGACAGAGTTACAAACAGAAATCAATGGATGGCAACACGATGGCATTATTACAAAAAAATTCTATGAAAAAAATTATAGCCAATTCGTCTTTCATCCCCCTTCAACTCTTACAAACGCCCACTCGGTCATTGTTATAGGAATCCCACAAAAAATCACAAACATAGCGTTTTTTCATCAGGGAAAACGATATCAGACCATCATCCCACCAACCTACATCTATACGAAGATTCGAGCCATCTGCAAAGAAATCCTATCTACGATTTTGAGCAAACAAGGGTACTCTGTCGAACGTGCGATCCTACCAATGAAACTACTTGCCGTGAGAAGCGGACTAGGAAAATATGGGAAAAACAACCTCTGCTATGTTGATGGAATGGGAAGTTATACCAGATTGGAAGCATTTTACACCGATTACGAATTTCCTATCGATACTTGGTGTGAAAAAGGACTCATGAAATCATGTAATTCTTGTTCTTTATGCCAACATGCATGTCCAATGCAGTGTATCCCTCAAGACCGACTTCTCATTCATGCAGATCATTGCCTCACCTATTTTAATGAAAATGAGGGGGACTTTCCTCCATCGATACCTGTGCAATCCCATAACGCATTGATAGGATGCATGCTTTGTCAAATCATCTGTCCTCAAAACAAAAAATATTTAGAATTCAATCAGAACACCGTCACCTTCACCGAAGAAGAAATAGCATGTATTTTACAAAAAACACCCAGGGAAAATATTCCGCAAGCACTGGCGAAAAAATTAGTGGATCTCGATATATACGAAGATTACCTTGAATTACCAAGAAACTTTGCTGTCCTAATGGCTAAAGAAAATTCAGAAAACTCTTCTACACCTCAAACGGATTTATCGATGTAATCTATAAAAAAATAACGAGATCATTGAGGATAAACTCACACTGATTTACCCCATTTCTTAAGAAAATTCTCTGATTCTATTTGAAGTGTTTTTCTAGAACTCTTCAGATACTTTTTCACAAAAGCAAAAACGTTCTCCTTTTGTGTTATTTGAGGGAAAAACAGATCAAAAGTTTTAATCGTATGTTCAGCGATTACCCGTTTACATTCCGAGCTGAGATGTGGTGTTGTTGAGATCTTCTCGACCGTAAGCAGTTTTTCAACAATCTGATTCATCAGGTGTGGTTTTGCTAGAGCAATTTTCCCGGAGTTACCAACAACGTTGGCAACCGTCACCATATACTCATTATCAAGGAGACTATAGTATTTCTCAAAAATATCATCAAATTTATTTTCTGTGTCGACCTTCGTTAGGTTCGCGATTATAATGATTGCGTTCCAGGTAAGGATCCGATATTTACTTTCCAGAAGACTGATAAAAAAATCCATGTACGGATAGAGTTGTCCTGGTTTTTCCTCGCTGAGGTCCATCAGGATCTTTGCACAGCCATAACGAATCGCTGGTTTAGGTGAGGATATACCTTTGACAAGTTCAGGGATCAGTTCGTCATTTTGTATTACTTTTTTGAAAAGTTGTTCTTTTTTTATTGATTTATCTGCAAGTTTTTGAAACAAATCAGATTCCATGAAAGCACCTTGATCATTTTTGAATCTGAATTTCTTTTAAAACCATTATGGGATAACCATAGCTGAAGTAAGCTATGTCCTTATTTCCATGATAATTTTTTTGTAATAATTTATTTAAATCCAGGGTTCCATTATCTTAATATAATACTGGTATGTGATCTTATGGAAGGAATGGAATATTTCTATGAATTATTTCGAAGTCTTCCTCGTGGCGGACCTGGTGATATCCAATCAACTCGAAAAGCGTTCGGATATCTAATGAACGTACCATCGAATGCATTTATTCTTGATATTGGATGTGGACCAGGGCTGCAAACACTTGAATTGGCAAAGTTGTCGAATGGAACAATAATAGGCTTGGATAACTATCAGCCTTTTTTGGATATTTTAATGAAAAACGCAGTCAAAGAAAAAGTGGAGAAAAGAATTATTGTTAAGAATCAATCCATGCTTGAGATGGATTTACAGGATAATACGTTTGATGTTATTTGGTCTGAAGGAGCATTGTATTTCATGGGATTTCAAAACGGATTGAAAAAATGTCACCAGCTCCTCAAGAAAGACGGATATCTCGCTGTAACCGAAGCAGTATATCTCAAACCTTCCATCCCAAAACCATTGCAAGAATTCTGGGACCAAGGATACCCGGCTATAACGGATGTGAACAGTAATCTTACCCTCATTCAAAACGAGAATTTTGTGTTACTTGGTCATTTCACGTTACCAAAATCATCCTGGATTGATAACTATTATACACCCATGGGCGAAAGAATAAAAGAATTGAAGAAAAAATATTCTGATAATACTGTTGCTTTACAGGTCTTTGCAGAGTGCGAGACGGAAATCAAAATGTACGAGATGTTTTCCGATTATTACGGCTATGAGTTTTTCATCATGCAGAAAAAATCAGAATAGTTTTATTAGACTCAGAACATGGGATGCTTATAGTATTCGAGAAAATAAATCAAGTAAGAGGTCCAGGCCAATCAGTGATATCGCAATAAGGACGATAATGAGGAGAATCCAGAGGGCAAATTTTAACAGCTTCCATGCGACAAAGGCGATTATTATAATTGCAATTATTGCGAGCCAAATTGGAATTATCATCGTTTTTCACCTTATTTTTTAGTCAATAACAATGATGCTCCTTGGTCATTGCTCAAGATTAGTTGATTTGACGAAGAAAAACTATAATTCAAGGTGATTCCCGTATCCCCTGATAAAAATGTTATTTTCTGATTCGCAATAGAAAAGTCATATATTCCACTAAGGGAAACAAAACCGAGAGGTCCACTGCCGGTGATTGTTACTTTGTTGTTTGAATCAAATGTCATTGATTTGCTCCCATCTTGAGTTTGCCATGTGCCAACAAATTTGCTTTTTTCATCCAAACAACCACTTAAGCAAGTCAAACCGATCAATGCAAAAATACCAATTCCAATCCAGAGTTTCTTCATTTTTTTTTCACCCTGATTTCATCTCTTTATCTATTTATATAGATTTGTAAACCGTAATTCAAAAATAGATTTAAAATAATTCTTACGATTATACCATAATTTACTTAGAAATTGTATATACTGAAAAAGACACGGATTTTTCATTTCTTAGTTGCTGAAAAAACTAGTGATGTTCTACGTACGCACCCCGATGACAAAGAACAGAAACTTAAACCCCTGAGCTGTTTGTGTCACCGGTGAACCTCCAGGTACCTCAACGGTAATTGTGATCTCCAAACGACCAAACCCAAGAGGGATCCTCTCTGTTATTACCGTACTTGTTGATTGCGTTGACAAGGCATTAATGGTTCCGGTCGTACGAAGATCGATTCGTTTCAGAATCCCGCCTGTAACTGAGATACTCCAATTAACTGACTTTGCGTCTTGATCACCGATGTTTTTGATATCTGCAGAAACCTTATTGATTCTCCCCCTGATGTTTTCAATCACCAACCGTGGGGCTCCTTGCAAATCAGCAGGATTTTTTGGTTCTGTCGTACCAGGGTTTGGAGTAAAGGTTGGTACATATCCCTGGAACGTGAGATATCCTAACCAATATAATCCTCCAAATAGGGATAGGATAGCTACGATGAACACGGCAGCGATGTATCGTTTTTTCATGCTCGATAAATACTATGCCTCCTATATTTTAATACGAAATACTCATATTTAAAGCTGTGTCTAGATCAATTTTCTCCTGATAAAACAATAAAAACGTAAAGGAGGAGAAACTCCAACTCGAAGTTCAAATCTCGTTAACCTTCGAAAGGGCAGGAAGAAAACCATGACTCTGTAATAGTGTGATCAAATCTGTTTTCGATGTATCTATCATAAAATTTATTCTTTTCAAAACATTTAAATGAATCCACAGGATATAAAATCCAATGACAGCGTATTTAGGTGAGTCAAAGATAATATGAAGAAAAAGATACTTGGTATGTTTGTGTGTATTTTGCTGGCGGCTACTGTTGTTCCCGCAGTTGAATCACAAAAAAATAGTACGATAACTCCAATGGCTCCAAGCAGTATTGCTCAATCAAGTTCAGGGGTTGACTGGATTGAGGAGAAAAAGCTCCTTGCCTCAGATGGCCAAGAAGGAGACAACTTCGGCTGTTATGCTTCCCTCAGTGGAGACACCGCCCTCATCGGTGCATGGTTGGATGGTGACAACGGATATCATTCTGGTTCTGCCTACGTGTTCATCCGAACCGGCACCACATGGACTCAGCAGCAGAAGCTCCTCCCCTCAGATGGCGAAGAAGACAACTTATTCGGCTGGTCTGTTTCTCTTGATAATGATACCGCTCTCATCGGAGCATACTGGGATGATGATAATGGAGATAAGTCTGGGTCAGCGTATGTATTCACCAGAAACGGTACCAAATGGACCCTACAGGCAAAGCTTCTTGCCTCAGACGGGACAATCATGGATTATTTTGGATATTCTGTTTCACTGAGTGGGAACACCGCTTGTATCTCAGCACCAATAGATGATGACAATGGAGATGCATCAGGATCAGCGTACATCTTCACCCGTACGGGAAGCAACTGGACCCAGCAAGCAAAACTCATTGCTGCAGACGGTGCAACCGGGGATAACTTTGGCTTTCGTGTTTTTCTTGCTGGAAATACTGCCCTAATTGGAGCACAAGCTGATGATGATGTCCGAGGATCGGCCTACGTGTTTACCCGTGCTAACACTACCTGGACCCAGGAGGCTAAGCTCCTGGCCTCAGACGGTCAGAGTGACGACTTTTTCGGTTATTTTGTTTCTCTTTCCGATGATACTGCTCTCATTGGAGCGCCTGGTGATAGTGACTACGGAGACTCGTCTGGGTCAGCCTATGTGTTCACTCGTACCGGAACCACCTGGACCCAGCAGCAAAAACTTCTCCCGAAAGATGGTTATGTATGGGATTATTTTGGCTATGCTTGTTCCGTCAGTGGCGATACTGCCATCGTTTCTGCTCCTCAGGATGATGACAAGGGAGAAGATTCCGGTTCAGCGTACGTCTTCACCCGCACCGGCACCACCTGGACCCAGAAGCAAAAACTCCTTGCATCAGACGGCCAAGCAGGTGACACGTTTGGCTGGTGGTCTGTTTGTCTTGATAATGATTCAGCCGTCATTTCATCATGTCGGGATGATGACAATGGACTCGATTCCGGGTCAGCGTATGTGTTTTCAAAAGTAAGTGAAAATCAACCACCAGAAATACCAGCGGCACCTGCTGGTCCGTCGGTAGGAAAAAAAGGAGTGGAATATTCGTTTTCAGCGATGACGACGGATCCTGATGAAAATAATATCTCGTACTTCTTTGACTGGGGTGATGGTGAAAACAGCAGCTGGATAGGTCCATTTCCCTCTGGTACAACGGCAACCGCAACGCACGCTTGGTCCGATGAACGAACATACCTTGTGAAAGTCAAAGCCAAAGACGAAAACGGAGCGGAGACTGACTGGTCACCGACACATCCAATTTCTATTACTACAGTGCCAAACCTTACGATAGAAGGGTTCAAAGGTGGAATAGGATTTAGTGCATTTGTGAAGAATATTGGTAATGAACCTGTGACAAACATCACCTGGAGCATTAACCTTAAGGGGAATCATGCAACAGGAAAAATATCGAGTCTCACACCAGGAGATGCCGCAAAGATAAAAACAGGTCTTATCCTTGGGTTTGGAAAAACAAATATAGTTGTGACAGCGACCTGCGAAGGAGGAGTAACATACACACAAAATGGAACAGCATTCCTCCTGATTATCTTCGTTGTAGGCGTATCAGAGACAGTTCCATAACTCCCTTATTTTCTTTTTTTATTTTATGAACAGAAAACAGAAGAATTAAGTTGAAGTTAAACAATAATTTTGAGTTCAAATCTCTTTTTTCAGAACACAATGTATAGTTCGTTATCAAAAAGATGTTTTGCTCCTATAAAAATTTAAAAGTGCAGGGGAAGGGATTTGAACCCTCGGACTCCTGCGAGACAGGATGTCTCATCACACGAACCTTTCTTGTGTTTTGATCTTAAGTCCTGCGCCGTTGGCCAAGCTTGGCTACCCCTGCAGACAAATGAAATAAAGAAGTGCGGACGCCGGGATTCGAACCCGGGCAAGAGGCTTGGAGGGCCTCAATCATAACCACTAGATCACATCCGCATTCTATGACCCATTATCTTCCTTTCTGCGTCTGATGTGAGGTAGACATAAACTTACTATTCATAATCTTTTTTATCAAACATCCCTCTGTTGAGATGCAAAGGAAAAAGAAAAAACACAAAGGAGTGCACAGGAGAAGATTTAAATCACCAACGGAGATATCTGATGCAATAGGAGGTGCAGTATGGTATACACATACGAAGGATGGACATTATACACACGCAGTGTAACCCTAAAAGGTGGACGGAAACAAACAATCTATTTCTTCAGCAAACGCTCACCAAAAAGCGGGACTCCCTGCGATTTACCAAACGGGTACGCTGTCGGTGTCAATAAAAGAACCAGTCTTCCTTACCTCAAAAAGAAGTAAAACCCATTGGTTCCTTTTTTTCTCTTTTTTTTTTTTTTTTTTTTTTTTGGATTGCAGAAAGCTTTATAAGTACTACTTATGTTCAATAACCTGTGAGAAGAATGGGTGACGAGAGTAACGACCCTGAAGAAGTCAGCTGCATGAAGTTGAAGGAAAAAACAAGCATCAGTTCCAATGAAGAACTTATGTTGTTCATGCATCGTTTTAATCTTGACTGGGACACGGTAGAAACAATGCCGGCGTTCGAAGAACACTGCAAGGAGTTATTCCGCCGAGTAAAACAAGACAAATAATGCCGGAGTTATTGGTTTTTTTCTATTTCTATCTTTTGACGAAATACATATAAAACAGAGGTCGATGTTGCTGCGGAGTTGGTTCCATGGTAAACTTCGATCATTTATATTCAGATAGAGCAGGAAAGATGCGGAAATCTGAAATCCGTGAATTACTCAAAGTAACACAAGACCCGGAGATCATCTCTTTTGCTGGCGGATTACCAAATCCACTCTCGTTTCCCATTCAGGATATAAAGATCATCGTTCAAAACGTCTTAAACAATCATGGGAAAGTCGCTCTTCAATACGGAGCGACCCAAGGGATTAATGAACTTCGGGAAGCAATCGCTGAACGCTCCCGTAAAGAAGGCATGACAAAAGGAACCTCTCCAGATAACATCATGATTACCAGCGGATCCCAACAAGCACTTGATGCAGT
>Ga0209285_10000809_pt1 | contig 10031 bp, 10 predicted proteins | sample PPLLak3March2015_2_FD_187249 | JGI IMG/M metagenome (GOLD analysis project Ga0209285, IMG submission 187249) | Freshwater sediment microbial communities from Prairie Pothole Lake near Jamestown, North Dakota, USA - PPLs Lake P8 Core (3) Depth... | ecosystem: Environmental > Aquatic > Freshwater... | reverse complement strand
GCACCACGCCCTGGTGTGCCAGGTGGATCTTGTCCAATCCGGCGCGCGGGGCGCGCAGGATGGGGATCTTGCGCTCCTCGGCCATGCGGATAATCTCCGCCAGGCGGCCTTTCTCCTGGGCGCCCTGGGCCACTTCCAAACGGAAAACCTGCCTGCGGCGGGCGCGCAGGGTTTCATAGACAGCGTTGCGGGAGTAGATGAATTCTTTCATTTCGCCACTTGAACGATGAGAATAGCGACAATGATCAGGATGACCCCGATGATTAACATATTTTGGTAGAACTTTGTTCGATCACGTCTTTGTTTCAATCTCGTAAATTCATCGTCAGAGATATCAGAAAGCACTCGATTGGCTCCCGCAAGTCGAATGATTTCTAGATGTTTACGAATCGATAGGGCAGCTGCACGACGAACATCATAACTCGGATCGGATATCCGCGCATTCTTTAGTGCTTCAATAATCTCATATGCGGGCTGTTCATTGCCCAGTCTGAGTGCTGCCATAACACGTTCATGTGTTAAGCCTGATCTGAGTTTCTGAAACAAATCATTGACTTCAGTAACCATGATCGTATTCTAACATGAGCCGCTTGGCGGGTTTCAGGAAAACCATTACAGCGCGACCAAATACAAGCCATTTACGCTGAAGCCCCTGAATAACTGCGCACACCCACCCGCCAGATGAATCGCGCCAGCGCCATCAACAGGATTGCCAGGCAAGCCCTGACGCAAATCTGTTTTTTCATTTTCTCTCGCTCACATCATCGGGTTAGCAGGAAAACTCCCGCACAGGATGATATCTGTGTATATTCCACCTGCATACCGATAACCTGTAAGGCTGGGATGGTTTCATCCACCACCCAATAGAATTCATCCTCCCACTCGTCCCCGGCAGCCATCTTGACCGCTTCCAGCGCAGCCCGATCCTGGAAGGCGATATCGCCGATGACGATCCGCCCTTCCGGTGCCAGGTGATGGGCAACGAGAGACCGGATGATGCGCACCTTCTCATAGAGTTCGAAGTGGTGGAAAACGTAAGCCGAGACGATGCGGTCGAATGAACGGTTGAGTTTTACTGGCAGGGGCTCGCGTAAATCATTGCGGAAGAAACGCGCAGCGGGGATTTTCTGGCGTGCCTTCTCCAGCATGGGTTCCGAGAAATCGGTGCACCACAGTTCGCACCCGGCGCGGGCGAAGGGCAAGGCCAGGTTCCCGGTGCCGGTCCCCAGGTCGAGGATGCGCAGGCCAGGTTGGGCATCTGCCCGGGTGAAAATCATTGCCAGCACATCCTCATAGCCAGTGAAGGGGAAATCCCGCCAGTCCAAGACAGATCGATCGTATGTCTCAGCCCAATCGTCGAAATCGGAGGCGGGGAAAAGGTCAGCCATTTCTCTACTCGATATCCAACCCTTCGATTATAAATGCGAAGTCCCACCTTTTGTCAGCGTTCTTGGTGGCTCTCCGTGAAGAGGGGAAGATATGGGGGTGCTGGGCGGGATTCGCCCGCCCAACACCCCCTTTTTCCGGTCTCACTACGATTTCTTGGCGGGAAATTTGCAGGGACACCTTTGAGACTGTTTTTACGACAAATAGAATATAATGCTTTCGATAGCGATGGATAACTTAGACTCAAAACAGACTCCCACCCAGCCTGGAACCGTCCCCGATCTGATTGCACGGGCGCAGGAACCCAGGAGCGTCATCCAGGATTGGCGGGCGGCCGTACTCAATGTCCTCCTGCCGATCATTGCCCTGGCAATCCTGCCGGCCCTCATCCAGACGGTCTACCAGGTATTCATCTACCGTGGCATTGGCTGGCAGGGACCGGCGATCTACATTGTCTTTTACGGCGCACTGGTTTATGTGGCTGTGAAGCGCAACATCGACTCCACCAGGCGCGGCTGGCTGCTGGTGGGGCTGACCTATTTGACGGGATTGGTGGCGATGGGACGCGGCGGCCTGGCCGGCGATGGTCGCATCTACCTGGTTGTTATGCCCATCCTGGCGGTTGCGTTGATCAGCGCACGCACGGGGTTGTACGCGGCAATCGTTTCCCTGGTGACTTTTTGTATCTTCGGCATCCTGGCCCAGTATGGGCCTTTGAGTCAATGGCTCATCCGGGACGACAACCCGCTGGATGTGGAATACTGGCTCTACAGCGGCCTGACGATGGGCACCATCGTCATCGTGGTGGTCTTTGTGATCATCCGGTTTTCCAAGTTCCAGTTCCAGACCCTGGAATCCTCCCAAAAAATTGCCAAAGCGCTGGCGGATGCTTACGGTCAACTGGAGACCGCCAACCGGCAACTGGAACAAAAAGTGCAGGAACGCACGCTCGAACTGAGCCAGGTGAACCGCCGCCTGGAATTCCTGGCCACGCACGACAGCCTGACCGGCCTGCCCAACCGCCTGCTGCTCTTCGACCGGCTGGACCAGGCTGTCAAAATGAGCCAGCGGAGCAAAACCAAGTTCGCCCTGTTGTTCATCGATCTGGATGATTTCAAAAACGTGAACGACTCCTTCGGGCACGCCGTGGGTGACCAGGTGCTGCAAGCGGTCGGCGAGGCCCTTTCCAGCAGTATGCGCGTCAGTGATACGGTCGCCCGCCTGGCAGGGGATGAGTTCGCGATGATCCTGTACGATGTGCGGGATGTATCTGACATCGCCATCGTGGCCAGGAAGATCGCCGCGGCCCTGAGCAAACCAATCCGGGTGATGGATGGCGATCTGACCGTCACCGCCAGCATCGGGGTGAGCCTGTTCCCCCGGCACGGCACGGATCCCGATGCCCTGTTCAAGAAAGCCGACCAGGCGATGTACGCCGCCAAGGGCCGGGGCAAGAGCCAGTACCTGGTGGCGGAGTAGTCATCATTTGATCACATGAAATTGATCAGCATCAACATCGGCAAACAAGAAACGCTCATAGGTCCCAAGCGGACCGAAATCACTGGCATTTTCAAACGACCCGTCACCGGCCCGGTGCGGATCGGCCATCTCGGGCTGGAGGGCGATTTCATCGCCAGCCAGAAGCATCATGGCGGGCCGGACCAGGCCGTTTACATCTACGGCATGGCGGACTACGAATGGTGGTCGCGTGAGTTGGGACGCGAGATCGACCCCGGCACCTTCGAGAGCGTCGGGGATTTGTGCGCAATTTATCCACAATCTGATGTTATCTCAGGGGATAGGCTGGGGAAAAGGCACTGTTTTGCTCCCCAATACGATGTGATGCATCATGATCGCCAGGCCCACCTTGGGCTCCACCAATCCCATTTTCTTGCCAACAATCTTTGATACTTGGAGAAGATTGGCTTAATTCAATGCAGATTCCAAACTTTCCCTAAAAACATTTTCATCTTCGTTGTTATAAAACGGTACGCCGATTAAGCGGTATTTCGATCCTTCGAGATTCAAAACCTTATTCCCAAATTCCTGCTTGATTTCTTTCAAGAAAACTTCCTTCCAGCGGTCTTTATCGGTAAGCACTTAGCAACATTGGCGATTGGTTATCATGAAGTGGCTATCAGTCATAGATCTCAATAGCAAAATGATATGCAGAAATCAGATATTTTCGGGGTAAGAAGTTGTTACAGATCATAACATTGGTAAATCCAGACCCCTGGCAGAACTGTAGAGGAGAGCGCCCGGCAACCTGACATTTTCATAAGGAGGCTTGGGCGGCGGGTTCGTGCGTCGCACCATACGGGGTGGGGGCATCCGTTAAACGAGAAAATGCACCCGGGTGGATCGGTCCCGTTTGGGAAGGTGCGACGCACTCCTTTCAAAACTGTAGGCGGGATTCGGCCCTTTTCCCCCCAATATCCCATTTGCAGCCAAAGCATAAAAAACGTATGATGGAAGCACCCCGGCCCGGCACCGGGCGCATCCCCTTATCCATTCGAAAGGAGTTCTCATGCACATCCCGCACCCGTTCGAGTTCGTGCCCGCTTCGGCCCGCAAGGCTTTCCTCATCCTGTTCCTGCTGCTGGCGCTCATCTGCCTGGCGCTGTTCCAGTTCGTGCTCGACCCGCCCCTGCGCACGGCGCTCGCCCCGCTCGGCATCGTCTCCTTTGAACTGGCCTGGACGGTGGATACCGTGCGAGCGATCATCGGCTCGTGGGACTACGCCACCAAGGTGTATGCTTCCTTCGGGCTGGGCTTCGATTTCCTGTTCATGCTGGGCTACGCCTTTGCGCTCGGCCTGGGCACGCTGCTGGCATCCAACCGCATGGGCAAGCGCTTCGCCAACACCGGCAAGCTGCTCGGCTGGGGCGTGGTGCTGGCCGCCCTGCTGGATGCAACCGAGAACATCCTGCTGTTCACGATCATGACGAAGGGCAACTACCCGCCGTATGCCCTGTTCGCCAGCCTGGCGGCCACGCTCAAGTTCCTGCTGATCTTCATTGCGATCATCTTCTCCCTGCTGGGCCTGCTCACCCCGCGCCAGAGCCGCAGCCGCCCGGCCAGCCCGGCCAGGAAACCCGCCGAACAGGCCCCGCCTGCCTCCCTGCCCCCGCAGGAGTGATCGTTCGATTTCTGTATCGTTCTAAATGGGGTTCTTGGTCGGGATGCCGGATTTCCTGGGGTACCCGGCCGGCGTGGCGGCCACCTTGTCCACCAGCACCAGGTAACGCTCCTCCGCCACCCCCGGCAGGGCCACCGGCAGCAACTGGCGCACGTGCCCGCCCAGCAGCCGGATGGCCTTCTCGGCGGCGTGCACCTCGGCTGGTCCGCTGTGTCCCTTTTGCGCCAGCATGCGTCCCCCCACCTGCACCAGCGGCAGCAGGTATTCCGAGAGCGCCCGCAGGTTTGCCACCGCCCGGGCCACCGCCCAGTCGTATCGTTCACGGTGGGCGGGCATCTGGCCGAGTTCTTCGGCGCGCATGTGCAGCACTTCCACGTTCTCCAATCCCAATTGATCGACCACGTGCTGGCAGAAGCGGGCCTTCTTGCCGACCGATTCGACCAGCGTGACCTGCATGGCCGGGTAGAGGATCTTGAGCGGGAGGCCGGGGAAGCCCGCCCCCGTGCCCACATCCACCAGCCGGGTGGGGGGAATGGCCTTCCAGGCCAGGATGCAGGAGAAGGAATCCAGGAAGTGCTTGGTGCGTATGCCCCGCTCGTCGCGGATGGCGGTCAGGTTGAACTTCTGGTTCCATTCCAGCAGCATGCGCTCGTAGTTGAGCAGCGCCACCACGTGCCGCCCGGTGAGATGGATGCCGAACAGGGACAGGGCCTCTTGGGCGAGTTTATCCATTGCAGGGGATTATAAACGAAAAGGGGGTGATCCTTTCAGTCCGAAGGAGGTCTTTATACCCGTGGCGCAGCGGGATATGTATTTCAAAAAGGGTGGCAAGGGTTACCTGCTGCGACTGTTGGCAAGGCGAAGGCTGGGAAGGCCTGCTCAAACGCGGCGAGATGGATATGCTGGTGAAATCGGTCAAAACAGTTGCCGGGTGGCTCAAGACAGGGATGGAATCCTTTATCAAGGTTGCTGCTGAATCGGCGGCAAGAGCCCTGCTGCCGGGGTGAGTACGGTAAAGAACCCACCTGGTATATCAATTACCCTGCTACTACTGATGAAAAAATATGCTACACTTGACCTATGAACACCCGTTTCGTTGAATTGCGCTCGAAGGTTGAACCTTTGCTGAAACCTTATGCCCGGCGGATTTCTGTCTTTGGTTCATTCGCGCGCGGCGAGGCAGACTCCCGGAGTGATGTCGATCTGCTGGTTGCCTTGAAACCGGCCGGGAAACGACCTCCGCTTGGCTTGTTCGAAGTAATCCGGCTGGAAAGGGAACTTGGAATGAAGCTGGGGTGTGCGGTGGACCTGGTGACCGAAGAAGGCCTCAGCCAGCGCGTCCGCTCCAATATCGAAAAAGACAAAGTGGTACTGTATGAGGAAGCCTGATGACACCGCCCGGCTGGGGCATATCCTCGATGCCATTTCCCGGATTGAAAGTTATGTCGATGGCGTGGACAAGGCTGCTTTCCTGTCGAACGCCATGATGCAGGATGCCATCATGCGCCAGATTGAAATCATTGGCGAGGCATCCCGGCATATTTCTGAACAGATGCAGGAAGATCATCCTGAGGCGCCGTGGTTCGAAATGCGCGCCATTCGGAACAAGATCGCGCACGATTACATGGAGATCAACACAGATATTATTTGGGATACTGTGCATAATGATCTCCCGGCGCTGAAATCCGTGATCGAAAACCTGCTTGGGGAATAATTCTCACTGAACCCTTCAAACTGGAGATTTTATGAAAACACCTGTCATCATCGATGCCATCCGCACGCCGGTCGGGGCGCTGGGCGGAGCGCTGGCCGCCGTCCGCCCGGATGACCTGGCGGCGCATGTCATCAAGACCATCCTTGAAAGGAACAAGATCGATCCGGCCAGCGTGGAGGAAATCTATTTCGGCTGCGCCAACCAGGCCGGCGAGGATAACCGCAACGTGGCCCGCATGGCCTCCCTGCTGGCCGGGCTGCCCCCCAGCGTGGCGGCGGTCACCTTCAACCGGCTGTGCGCCTCGGGGCTGAACGCCGTCAACCAGGCGGCGCGGGCGATCAAGGCGGGGGAAGGGGATATCTTCATCGCCGGCGGGGTCGAGTCGATGAGCCGCGCCCCGTATTCGCTGCCCAAGGCCGAATCCGGCTATCCATTCGGCAACCTGACCGCCTACGATACCGCCCTGGGCTGGCGCTATCCCAACCCGCAGATGCAGGCCCTATACGGCACCGAGCAGATGGGCGAGACGGCCGAGAACATCGCCGCCGAGCGCCCGCACATCACCCGGGAGATGCAGGATGCCTTTGCCCTGCGTTCCCACCAGCGGGCGATTGCGGCGATCGATTCGGGCAGGTTCGCCGAGGAGATCGTGCCGGTGGTCATCCCACAGCGCAAGGGCGACCCGAAGATCGTGGATACCGACGAGCGCCCGCGCCGTGATACCACCCTGGAGAGCCTGGGCAAACTCCGCCCGGCTTTCAAAAAGGAAGGCGGCACGGTGACCGCCGGGAATTCCTCCGGCCTGAACGATGGGGCGGCAGCGCTGCTCATCATGAGCGAGGAGAAAGCGGCGGAACTCGGCCTGCAACCGATGGCGCGCATCCTGGCTTCGGCGGCGGCGGGCGTGCTGCCGCGCACCATGGGCTACGGGCCCGTCCCGGCAACCCGCAAGGCGCTCGAACGGGCAGGGCTCAAAATGGAAGATATCCACCTGGTGGAGATCAACGAGGCCTTTGCCGTCCAGTCCCTGGCGGTGCTGGAAGACCTGGGCCTCGACCCGGAGATCGTCAACGTCAACGGCGGGGCGATCGCCCTCGGGCATCCGCTGGGCTGCTCAGGGGCGCGCATCCTGACCGCCCTGCTGCACGAGATGAAACGCCGCTTTCAGGATGGGTCTGAGACCCATCCCTACTATGGCCTGGCGGCCCTGTGCGTGGGCGTCGGGCAGGGCGAGGCCACCATCATCGAATACCTGGGGTGACCGAACCCGGGCTTTCCGGTAGCCCGAAAAACATTGTTTGGCACATGTAGGGCGAAATCAATTTCGCCCTACATCTTTTCTACATGATTGCGGGCTAATCGAGCATGGCAGTAGTGGTAAAATCGCCCTGCTCATTCCCTGCTCGCTGCCAACTGCACATGGTGGGAACGGGAAATTATCGTCACGAGCATTATCGATCCGTACTGCACGGCATTGCCGTGTGGTATCCAAATCTCTTGAAGGAGAAAGTCTTACATGAAAGTCAAATGGTTGTTTGTGATCTTGATACTCTTGCTGGCCGCCGGTTGTACGGGAACTGGGACGGACACACCCGTCTCTGTTCCGCCTGCCACCGAAGCACCGGCTTTGCCCCAGATCCAGTCGCCCGATATCCTGTTATTCTACATGCATGATGCGAATACCGGCTGGGGGTTGACCGAAACCAAGGTGCTGCGCACCTTCGACGGCGGGCTCAACTGGTACGATGTGACCCCGCCCGGGCTTGAATACGTGGATTTCGTCCCCTTCTATGCCTTGGGCGACCAGGCCTTCTGGATCCTCATCCCCGATCCGGCCAAGGAAAATGCCAGCATGCTCTATCGCACTTACGATGGCGGCCAAAGCTGGGAGTTCTTCGATGTTCCCCTGGGCACGGCATTGATCCAATTCCTGGATAACGATACGGGTTTTGCCATGTCCGATCTCGGAGCGGCGGCTGGTTCCCAGGCAGTTGCCATCCTGAAAACCACCGATGGCGGCGCAACCTGGGAGGTGATCTTCTCGCACCAGGGCGGCATCGAACAGGACCTGCCCTTCAGCGGCCAGAAGTATGGAATGACCTACTCCGATCCGTCACACGTCTGGATCGGTGGCAGCATCCCGATGCAGGGTTACATTTACCTCTACGCCTCGCAGGATGGCGGCAAGACCTGGGCCTACCAGGATATTCCCCTGCCGGATACATTCAGCGACTTCTTTACCGGCGTCAATGCTCCAATCTTCTTCTCGGAAACCGATGGCATCCTGCCAGTCGATCTGTATGGCTCTTCCTACTCCCGCATCTTTTATCACACCACGGATGGCGGCGTTACCTGGACTCCCGGGGAGCGGGTCATCAGCCTCGGCCTGTACTCGCCGGTCTCGTTCGAAACCATTTTCCTCTGGACGGGTTCCCCGAAACTGTATGTCTCCCGTGACAGCGGCCAAACCTGGCAGACCATCGAAACCAACCTGGATATTTCCGCCATCCTGGTTGGCATGCAGTTCGCCGATGAGAACACCGGTTGGGCCATCACCTCCCCGAATGGTGCCGAGACATCCCTGTACAAGACGACCGATGGCGGCGCCACCTGGACGCTCATCATCCCATAGAGGCTGGCATGAAAACATTGAAATATTGGCTCCTGAGCCTTGCGATTTTGCTTGCAGCTTGTACGCCTGCCGGAACAGATACAACCCCCGCGGTTTCAGAAACGGCTCCAACTCCTGACCAGGGATCTGTCCCTGACGGAACAACCGCCCCCGGCCTGACGGAGGCAGCACTCAAGAACGCCGAGTACATCATCATCCAGGATGAGCAACCCTATTCCATCCAGTTGACGGATGGCAGCTACCAATATGGCACCGACCCAACCGCGGATGATTATGTCTCCATCAGCCTGGCAGATTTGTTTGCTTTTGGCGACTTGAACGACGACGGCGCAACGGATGCGATTGCCCTGCTGGTCGAAAGCTATGGGGGCGGGAGTATTTACATTTCCATGGTTGCAGTCATCGATCAGGATGGCATGCTCAAGCATGTTTCATCCGCCTACATTGATGTGGCACCGGTCATCTACAAGCTCGAGATCGAGGACGGGGAGATATTCATGGATGTGGTTGTCCATGGGCCCAACGACGAATTGTCTTCCCCTTCACAGGCGGAAAACCGGGCATACCGGTTGGGTGCACGCGGCCTGGTGTTGACCCATCTTGCATCCAAAACCGCGGATGGTCAAGACCGCGCCATTACGATCGCATCCCCTTCTGAAGGCAGCGAAGTTGGGCGGATCTTCCCGCTCAAAGGAAGCGTCACCATTGCGCCGTTCGAGAACAACCTGGTTGTGAAGGTGTTCGATGCGTCTGGGAACCAGGTGTACATCGGACCGCTGGCCGTCACGGCCGCAGATTTGGGCGCGCCGGGCACCTTCGATGCATCGGTCAACCTGGAGGGCATCGAGGTGGCCTCCGGTCCGATCCGCATCGAGGTGAGTGATGTCAGCATGGCAGATGGATCCACCCTTGCGTTGGACTCGGTGGTGGTTGTTCTCAAGTAGGCTGGATCCATGTTCGATAAGAAGACCCTAAAGGTTTGCGAAACCTTTAGGGTCTTTACGTGATACCATGAAAAAACTGCTCGCATTTGCGTATATCGCTTTCCTCCTTGCCATTGCCTACTGGGCGGATACCGGCAGCATGCCCGAGGTGCTCAAGGTAATCTATCGCTTCCCCAACGGTGACCGGGTGGCACACTTCATCCTGTACGGCCTGCT
>Ga0209285_10000807_pt1 | contig 10041 bp, 10 predicted proteins | sample PPLLak3March2015_2_FD_187249 | JGI IMG/M metagenome (GOLD analysis project Ga0209285, IMG submission 187249) | Freshwater sediment microbial communities from Prairie Pothole Lake near Jamestown, North Dakota, USA - PPLs Lake P8 Core (3) Depth... | ecosystem: Environmental > Aquatic > Freshwater... | reverse complement strand
ACTGGCCGACCATGCAGGCTGCCGCGGTCATTCTCAAGGACTTCGGGGTCGCCTTCGAAGCGCGTGTCGTTTCCGCCCATCGTACGCCGGATCTGTTGTTCGAGTACGCGGAGGCGGCCGGCGCACGCGGCATCAAGGCGATCATCGCCGGCGCCGGCGGCGCCGCCCACCTGCCGGGCATGCTGGCGGCCAAGACCATCGTGCCGGTGCTTGGCGTGCCGGTGCAATCGAAGGCCTTGTCCGGCGTCGACTCGCTGCATTCCATCGTCCAGATGCCGAAGGGCATCCCGGTGGCGACCTTTGCCATCGGCGAAGCGGGGGCGGCCAATGCCGCACTCTTCGCCGTCGCCATGCTGGCCAACGAGGATGCCGGTCTGCGCAGCAAGCTGCAGGCCTTCCGCAAGGCCCAGGCCGAGAAGGTCATGGCAATGAAGCTCCCTGAAGTCTGACGGCGATGGCTGCCGGAATGATTCTGCCCCCCGCCACGCTGGGCATGCTCGGCGGCGGCCAGCTTGGCCGCTACTTCGTCAGCGCTGCGCATGAACTGGGCTACAAGGTCTGGGTCCTCGACCCCGATGCCAACAGTCCGGCCGGGCAGATCGCCGAGCGACATTTTCGCGCGGCTTACGACGATTACCTGGCGCTCGACGAATTCGCCCAGGGCTGTGCGGGGATCACCACCGAATTCGAGAACGTTTCCGCCGACACCCTCGATTACCTGGCCAAGTTCGTTCCCGTCCGCCCGTCCGCCGCCGCCGTCGCCGTCTGCCAGAACCGCATCGCCGAGAAATCCTTCTTGCGCAGCAACGGCTTCCCGCACGGCCCGTTTGCGGCGATCCGCAGCGAAGAAGATATCCATGTGGCCAGCCCCTCGCTGTTTCCGGCCATTCTCAAGGTGGCCCGTTTCGGCTACGACGGCAAAGGGCAGGCCACCGTCAACAATCGTGACGAGGCGCTCCTGGCATTTGCCCACTTCAAGGGCGAAGCCTGCGTGCTCGAGCAGCGCCTGGCGCTGGACTACGAGATTTCGGTTGTCCTCGCCCGCGACGAAAGCGGCAATGTACGTTGTTTCCCGACCGGCGAGAATCGCCATACCAAGGGGATTCTCGATATTTCGATCGTGCCGGCGCGGACTTCGGGTTGCCTTGCCAGCGATGCCGAGGAACTTGCTGCGCGAATCGCCGCGGAGCTTGGCTACATCGGTACCATGGGTGTCGAGTTCTTTGTCAGTCGCGGCCGGCTGATCGTCAATGAAATGGCGCCGCGCCCGCATAACAGCGGCCACTATACCCTCGATGCCTGTGTCACCAACCAGTTCGAACAGCAGGTGCGCGCCCTGTGCGGACTGCCGCTCGGCGAGGCACGTGCGCACTCGGCGGCGGTCATGGTCAACCTGCTCGGCGACCTCTGGTACGACGGCGACCGCTACCGCGAGCCGGACTGGGCGAAGTTGCACGCTAGCGGCAATCTCAAGCTGCATCTTTATGGCAAGCAACACGCCAGGCACGGGCGGAAGATGGGGCACTTTACGGTAATCGGCGGCGATGCCGCCGAAGTCCAGGCCACCGCATTCGCGGCGCGAACCGCGATTGGCATCAGGGACGAATGAACCCGACTGAGGTCGACTACCAGCGTGCTGTGGACCTGTTGCGGGCCGGCGAACTGGTCGCCTTCCCGACCGAGACGGTTTATGGCCTGGGCGCGGATGCGTCCAATCCGGCAGCAGTCGCCAAAATCTTCGCCGCCAAGGGGCGGCCGGCCGACCATCCGCTGATCGTTCATCTCGCCGGTCATGATGCGGTGGACCACTGGGCGGATCAGGTTCCTGCCGTCGCCTGGGAACTGATGGAAACCTTCTGGCCTGGCCCGCTGACCCTGATCCTGAAAAAGCAGGCCTGGGTACCCGATGCCGTGACTGGCGGGCAGGATACCGTCGGCCTGCGCGTCCCGGGCCACCCGGTCGCGCTCGAGTTGCTGCGCCGCTTCGCCGCCGTCGCCGGTGAGCATGCCGGCATTGCCGCGCCATCCGCTAACCGTTTCGGCCGTATCAGTCCGACCACGGCAGCGCACGTTCAGGAGGAACTCGGCGACCGGGTTTCGCTTATTCTGGACGGTGGACCGTGCACGGTCGGCATTGAATCGACCATCGTCGACTGCTCGCGTGACGAACCCGTGGTCTTGCGGCCCGGCCATATTTCGCCGGCCCACCTCGAAGCCGTGTTCGGACGCCGCTTGCCGATCCTGACGGCTGCCGGTGCGCCGCGCGTATCGGGTTCCCTGGCCGCGCATTACGCGCCGCAAACGCCGATGCGCCTGGTCGCCAGCGAACGCCTGCTCGATTTCCTCAATGCCCAGCGCCACAAGGGCGACCGCTGCGGCGTCATCGCGCACAGCCAGCCGCCGCAGGCCGGCATGCCCCACCTCTGGAAACTGCTTGCCGCCGATCCGGTCGGCTACGCGCACGGCCTTTACGTGGCGCTGCGCGAGATGGATCACGCCGGGGTCGCCCTGATCGTTGTCGAAGCGCTGCCGGAAGCGCCTGAGTGGGTGGCGGTCGCCGACCGCTTGCGGCGCGCGGTCACCGGTTCCAGCGGCGCCTGATCAGCGCGAAAACAACCGCTCGACCTTGGCGGCGCAGATGAAATCGTTCTCTGACAGGCCGCCCACCGCGTGTGTCCAGTAGCGAACCCGACAGTCGGCGTAACCGACGGTGATTTCCGGGTGATGGTCCTGCCGATGGGATATCCAGGCGACGGCGTTGACGAAGGCCATCGCTTCGTAATGATTCTTGAAGCGGTAGGACTTTTCAATCGCCGCGCCGGTAAGCGCCCACCCCTCGAGGGGGCTCAGGTAATCGCGGCAGGTCGCCTCGTCCAGCTTTGCCATTCCGCCTTCACAGGGCTTGCATGTCTTGTCGCCGATGTCGCAATGGGTACTCATGAATGTCCTCCTCGATGGGCAGCGGGCGTATCCGCGGTTCGCCCTTGAAAGACAGGGTTAAACGGCTTCGGTTCCGGCCGGGGCGTTCGCTTTGATAAGCGGGTCGGTATGATATAAAATCGCTTCGAAGTGGGGGGGTAGCTCAGCTGGGAGAGCGCCGCGTTCGCAATGCGGAGGTCGTGAGTTCGATCCTCATCCTCTCCACCATTTTTCATTAAGGATCAATAGGTTAGGGCTTATTGGTCCTTTTGTTTGCCTGTCACTTCTTGCTTGTCATTCTCCCGTCCTTTCGGGGGTCTGGCCGCACCGCCATCGTCGACAGGGCTTGTAAGGAAATCTGCAAGGCTGGAATTGCCGCCTGGCTGATGGTGGACTTTTCGCACGGCAACAGCCGCAAGCAGTACAAACTGCAGATGGAGGCCTGCGACAGCGTTGCCGCGCAGATGGCGGCCGGCGAGGAGCGCATCGTCGACGTCATGGTCGAGTCCCATCTCGTCGAAGGCCGCCAGGACACCGTGCTGGACAAGCTCGCCACCGCAGTCAGGGCACGCCGCGTGGCGGAAGCGGCAGAGTAGGCGTGTTCAACTCATGCAAGAAGCCCGACTGGTTGCCGGTTGGGCTTCTTGCTTTTGGGCGCAGCGCCTTGCTGGAGCCTTGCCGGCGTCCTGGCGCCAATCCCAGTTGTCAGGCGCCAGCCACGGCGGAGAGGGCTGCGACGCCGGCCTTGGCGATCTGGCCATCCTGCTCCGGCTTGACGCCTGAAACGCCGACGGCGCCGATCACCTGTCCGTCGATGATGATCGGCACGCCGCCTTCCAGCATGCTGTCGAGCGGGACGGAGAGGAAAGACGTGCGGCCGGCGTTGATCATTTCCTCGTACAGGCGTGTCTCGCGTCGCCCTAATGCGGCGCTTCGGGCCTTGCCTTGGGCAATGTAAGCGCTGATCTGGGGGCAGCCGTCGAGCCGCTCCAGCGCCAGCGGATGCCCGCCGTCGTCAGCGACAGCGATGGTCACCGCCCACTGATTGCGCAATGCTTCATCACGACACGCGGCAACGATGCGCGTCACGTCTTCAAGGTCCAATACTGCTTTGCTGTGCATGGCTAGCTCCTTCGTTTGAGGTATCAATCGGCCGCGTGGCTTGTAGGTTTCAATAGCTTGAGCAGTCGCGTGCTGCCCCGGCTCCGATCCCGGCAAAGCCCACCCGGATCATTGCTGCGTCGATAAGGTTTCCAGAAGTTTGAGCGCGGCGATCGAATCGTCCTCGCCCATGGCGCTGCCGACGATCGCGTTGAAGAGTTGCGCGGTCGCTGCAGCCGCTGGGCAGCATCAGGCCAGGGCGGTGTGCCTCCTCCATGACGACACACAGGTCCTTCTGGTGCATCAAGGCCTTGAAGTCCGGCATGAAGTTATGGTCGAGTATGCGCTGGCTGTGGTTCTCGATGATGCGTGAGCAGGCGAAGCGGCCGACCATGATCGTCAGGCTGGCATTGATCGCACCCGGCTCGCCGCCGGAAACCGGGGCGTCGAGGAATTCGCTGCCCCGCGCCCAGAGGTGGAGGGTGTGGCTGGCCTGCGCCAGGTGCAGGGCAAGTGGCCGGCCCATGATGCCGAGACCGATGAAGCCGATATCCATTGGATGATCTCTCTTGTCGATGGTCGCGTCTGTCCGGCGCTCAGGGGCTCCAGACCTGCGGGTTGAGCAGATTGGGGGGGCGCTCGCCGTGCAGGGCGGCGATCAGGTTGTCGGCGGCCAGCATGGCCATCGCCAGTCGCGTGGACCGGGTCGATGAACCGATGTGCGGCGTCAGGACGACGTTGTCGAGTGCGCAGAAGCGCGGATCGAGCGCCGGCTCGTTCTCGAAGACGTCCAGGCCGGCTCCGGCGATGCGGCGCTGTTGCAGGGCGGCGATCAGCGCATCGTCGTCGACGATGCCGCCGCGGGCGACGTTGATGAGGTAGGCGGTCGGCTTCATCGCGGCCAGTTCCGCAGCGCCGATCGCATGGTGGGTTGCCGGCGAATAAGGCAGCATCAGGACGAGAAAGTCGGATTGCTTCAACAGCGACTGCTTGTCCATCCACCGGGCGCCGCACTCCTGCTCGTCGACGTCGGAGAGGCGCTGGCGGTTGTGGTAGATGACCCGCATCGCGAAGCCGGCGGCGCGGCGCGCGACGCCGCGACCGATACGGCCCATGCCGAGGATGCCCAGCGTGGCATGGTGAATGTCGCTGCCCAGCCAGTCGTCGTGGAATTTCCAGCCTTTCCATTGGCCGGCATGTACCCACTTGTCAGCGGCGACGACCCTCCTGCCCGAGGCAAGGATCAGCGCCCAGGCAAGGTCCGCGGTGGTGTCGTCGAGCACCCCCGGCGTGTTGGTGGCCATCACGCCGGCCCGGCTCAATGCCTCGATGTCGAGGTTGTTGTAGCCAACGGCGACGTTGCATACCGCCTTGAGACTGGGCGCTGCCGCCAGAATCCCGGCGTCGATGCGGTCGGAGAGCATGGTCAGCGCGCCCTGCTTGCCGGCAAGGCGCGCCGCGAGTTGTGCCGGCGCAAGCGGGGCATCGACGTCGTGGTAGTCGACATCGAAACAAGCACTGAGCCGCTCGATGACTTCCGGGAAGACAGCGCGACTGACCAGAATCCTCGATTTCATCGCCGTCCCCGCGCTCACTTGTAAAGCACCTGCGGCAGCCAGAGCCCGATTGCGGGGAACATATAAAGCAGAAACAGCGCAAATACCTGGATGCCCATGAAGGGCAGCATGCCGACGAATATCTGGTTCAGCGTCACATGCGGGGGCGAGACGCCCTTCAGGTAGAACGCAGCCATCGCCACCGGTGGGCTGAGGAAGGCAGTCTGCAGGTTGAGCGCGACGAGCAGGCCGAAGAACAGCGGGTCGATGTTGAAGTGGGCAAGCAGCGGGATGAAGATCGGCATGAAGATGACGATAATCTCGGTCCACTCCAGCGGCCAGCCGAGAATGAAGATGATCGCCTGCGCGAGCAGCATGAACTGCAAGGGCGTCAGGTCCATCGACAGTACCCATTGCTCGACCAGCGCTTGCCCGCCGAGCAGGGCGAAGGCTGCCGAGAAGATCGACGAACCGACGAACAGCCAGCAGACCATCGCCGAGGTCTTGGCGGTCAGGAATACGGATTCCTTGACCACGTTCAGCGTCAGTTGCCGGTAGGCTGCCGCCAGGACGAAGCCTCCGAGCGCCCCCACCGCCGCGGCCTCGGTCGGCGTCGCCAGGCCGAAGACGATGCTGCCCAGCACGGCAAGGATCATGATCGCCAGCGGGAAGAACGAGCTCAGCAGCATCTTGAAGATTTCGAGGCGGACGAAACTCAGCAGGGCGTAGAAAACTGCAGCGCCAACCAGCGCGCCTAGCGCGACCCCGAAGAACCAGTCAGGCGTCTGCGAGCGCTCGGCCGCAGCGGGCGCCGCCGCATCGCCGGCGCCGGCTTCTCCAGCCGTGCTGGCCACGGGGGCAACACCGGGAGGTTCCTTGAGGCCCTCTGCCGGCGCTTCCTTGGCGTCTTCGTCGCTCGGCGGCTCAGCCAGTCCGCCGGCCGATTCGGCGCTCTCGCCGAGTTGTTCGCCCATCGCGACCAGCCCCTGGACATCGTCAACCGGCGCCGGCCTGGTCGCCAGGTGCCAGGTGCCGGCCAGCATGGCGAGCAAGGCCAGTGCAGGCAGCAGGGTCAGCGCCATTTCACGCAGCGCGTAGCCGCGACCGACGCCCGGGATCTTGCCGCCGATCGCCCGGGCCAGCGCCGGCAGGGCGCGATGACTCAGTCGGTCGTTGAGGACCTTGGCCTCGGCGGGCAGTTCGACATGCCGTTCCTCCATCGGCAGCGGCGGCGCGAGATGCGGCTTCAGCTTGGCGAGGATGATCACGTACAGGATGTAAAGGCCCGCCAGCATCAGGCCCGGGAAGAAGGCGCCGGCATACAGCTGGACCACCGAAACGCCGGCCGTCGCGCCATAGACGATGAGCATCACCGAAGGTGGGATGAGGATGCCCAGGCAGCCGCCGGCGGTGATCGCACCCGCCGAGAGGCGGACGTCGTAGCCTGACTTGAGCATGGCCGGAAAAGCCAGCAGGCCCATCAACGTCACCACGGCGCCGACGATGCCGGTCGCGGTGGCGAATATCGCGCAGGTGACCAGGGTTGCTACCGCCAGTGCGCCGGGCAGGCGCGCCAGCGACAGTTCGAGCGAGCGGAACAGCTTGGAGATAAGGTTGGCGCGCTCGACCAGGTAGCCCATGAAGACGAACAGCGGGATGGAGATCAGCACGTCGTTGGTCATCACGCCATAGGCGCGCTGCACCATGAGATCGAGTGTGCGAGCGGTGTTGAAGTCGAAGGCGAACCACGCGAACAGCATGCCCATGCCCATCAGGGTGAAGGCGGTGGGGAAGCCGAGCATGATGGCCACTACCACCAGGGAAAGCATCAACAGGCCGAGGTGGCCATTGGTCATGTTGGTCCAGGGCATGAAGATTGCCGTGGCGGCGAGGATCACCGCCATCAGCGAAAAGCCGAACCAGAGTTCCCGTTTGATTCTCATTTGGCTTGCCCTCCGGCAGGGGCGGCATGCGCCTCTTCCTGCGCCACGACGTATTTGTCGAGTGCGGCGATGTCCTCATCCTTGACGTGCACCATCGCCTTGAGCTTGTCGACGTCAACTTCCTCGACGTCCTCGCCGCGCGACGGCCATGCGCCCTGGCGGATGCAGATGACGCAGCGTACGATCTCGACGATGCCCTGCAGAAGCAGGAAGAAGCCGGCCGCCGGGATGATGAACTTGAACGGATAGAGCGGTAGCGGCTCCGCCGAATTGGTCTGCTCGCGGATCACCAGCGACTCGTCGGCGAAGATCCAGCCCGCGTAGGTTAGCGCGACGATGCCGGGTAGGAAGAAGACGAAATAGAGCACTAGGTCGAGCGTGGCCTGCACCCGCGGGGTGAAGAAGCCGTAGAGCACGTCGCCGCGAACATGGGCGTTCTTCGAAAGGGTATACGCGCCCGCCATCATGAAGAGGATGCCGTAGAGCATGATCTGTCCGTCGAGCACCCAGGAATGCGGCCGGTTGAGGACGTAGCGGGAGAACACCTCCCAGCTGATCAGCGCCGTCAGTGCGACGATGGTCCAGGCGCACACTTGGCCGACCCAGGTCGAAACTTTGTCGACTGTCAGGAGTATTTTTTGCATCGAAACCGAACCTCGGAAGTAGAAGGCCATCCGGCTTGCGCCGGATGGCCTGCGGAATGGCGCGCTGGTCAGCCCTTCTTACCCGGGAAGAAGTGGGCGTAGGCCATGCGCATGTTGACCGAGTAGTCACTTTGCCACAGCGCGGCGCGCTGGGCGAAGGCGCGCTGCGAATCGAGTACCTTCTTGAACAGCGAATTCTCGGCCGACTTCTTGGCAATGACCTTGTCCCACGCCGCCAGCTGCGCCTGCAGTACCGCGTCCGGCGTCTTGAAGAACTTGACGCCCTGCTTCTCTCGCATTTCCTGGTAGTCCTTGGAGTAGCGATCGATCGCCTTCCAGCTCATGTCGGCCGAGGCCGCTTCGACGGCATGGTCGATGATGGCCTTGAGGTCCTTCGATAGCGTTTCGTACTTCTTCTTGTTGAACAGCACCTCGAACTGCTCCGACGACTGGTGGAAACTCTGCAGCATGCAGGTCTTAGAAACGTCGGGGAAGCCGAGCAGGCGGTCGGAACTGGCGTTGTTGAACTCGGCGGCGTCGATGAGGCCGCGGTCCAACGCCGGCACGATCTCGCCGCCGGGGAGCGGGTTGACCGCGGCACCGAGCTCCGTGAACACGTCGACAGCGAGGCCGACGGTGCGGAACTTGAGGCCCTTGATATCCTCGACCTTGACGATAGGTTTCTTGAACCAGCCGAGCGGTTGCGTCGGCATCGGTCCGTAGGGGAAGGACACCACGTCCATGTTGAGGCTATTGTAGATCTCGGCCAGCAGTTCCTTGCCGCCGCCGTAGTAGTGCCAGGCGAGTACCATGTTCGGGTCCATACCGAAGGCCGGGCCGGAGCCCCACAGCGCCACCGCCGAGTTCTTGCCGTACCAGTAGGCATTGACACCGTGGCCGCCATCGAGTGTGCCCTTCGACACTGCGTCGAGCAGGTCGAAGGCCTTGACCACCGCGCCGGCAGGCAGCACCTCGATCTTGAGGCGGCCGCCGCTCATGTCGTTGACGCGGCGGGCGAAGTCCTGCGCGTATTCGTGGAAGATGTCCTTGGCCGGCCAGGTCGACTGCCAGCGCATGGTGATCGGCGACTGCGCGACGGCAATCATCGGGAAGCCCGCTGCGGCGGCGCCGGCAGTGCCGACTGCTGCAGTGGTCAGGAACTTGCGCCGGGAAGCTTTTTCCGGCGCGGCTTGCTTGGCTTTTTTGACTTCGGTCTTCATTTGGTGTCTCCTCAAGTTGTCAGGAACTACATCGTCGTTGCTGCTTCCTCCAATCGCCTCCGCCCGAAAGAGCGCGCAGGCGTTTGATCTTCATTCAATTGACAGGCTAATCATCGTAGCATCTTAACGCGGTTCAGCAGGAGCCGAGCTAGCTCCTGCAAAGTCGCCACCACCTGCTCCCGCTTGTCCGGGGTGAGGCTGCCCTTGAGCATGCTGACCGCGACTGCCGCCAAAGCGTTTCCGGTTTCGGGATCGACAATCGGCACGCCGATGCAGCACATGCCCTCTCGCGTCTCCTCGTCATCGGTGGCGTAGCCCTGTGAGCGCACCTGCCGAAGTTGATCGAGCAGGGGGGCGACAGTGCCGCAGCTATTGGGCGTCAGTTGCGGCAGCGGCTTGCCGCGGCGAAACAGACCGCGTACCTCCTGGTCGCTCAGGGGACTGATCAGCGCCTTACCGGTCGCCGTGCAACTCACGGGCAGGCGCATGCCGATGCGATAGGTGATGCCTAACGGGCGGTCGCCGTTGCGGCAGGCGACATAGACCACTTCGTCGCCATCGCGGACCGCGAGCACTGCGCCATCTTCGTCGAGGACTTTCAAGGTGTCGATCGCCTGGTCGAATTCACGAGTCAGGTCAGTGCGGGCGAGGTAAGCGT
>Ga0209285_10000805_pt1 | contig 10054 bp, 10 predicted proteins | sample PPLLak3March2015_2_FD_187249 | JGI IMG/M metagenome (GOLD analysis project Ga0209285, IMG submission 187249) | Freshwater sediment microbial communities from Prairie Pothole Lake near Jamestown, North Dakota, USA - PPLs Lake P8 Core (3) Depth... | ecosystem: Environmental > Aquatic > Freshwater... | reverse complement strand
GCTTTATTTGGAAACCCGCTATTATAAACGGGCCATGCGTCCAGAGGTTCCGGCTGTGCTGGAGGCTGTCCGGAAGATGGGGCTCAAGATCGGCCTGATCAGTAACGTCAACAGCCGCAGCCAGGTGACAAGAAACCTGGAGCAATATGGAATCCGACATTACTTCGATCCGATTGTATTATCCAGCGAGTATGGCCGCCGCAAGCCAGACCCGGCCATCTTCCATCACGCGGCCCGCCTGGCCAATGTGCCAACCAGTCATTGCATTTATATCGGGGACCGGATCGTGCGCGATATCCTTGGCTCCAAGCGGGCCGGGTTCCGGCTGGCGGTGCAGATCATCCACGATTACGATCATGGCGAAATCGATGAAGGCGCCATACCGGATGCCGTTGTTCGGAACATGACTGAATTTGTCGATATCCTGCGCCTCGAAAAGGAAAAGGATGCTTCGATACAAGTGGATAACCAATCCATTCGCGCCATTCTCTTCGATGCAGGGGATGTCCTCTACCATCGCCCGCACCGCTACCAGGAGTTCGCCAGTTTCCTGAATGGGCTGGGTATTGATTATGGATGTATTGACCGGGACCAGGCCAGGATTTTCGAGCAGCAAGCCTACCGCGGTCAGATCAGCCGAGACCAGTATCGGGAAGAACTCCTTCGGGTTTGTGGAGTCACGCAACCCCCACAGGTCGAGGAAGGAAAACGCGTATTGGATAAAGATGATAATAGTGTTGTGTTCTTTGATGGGGTACCCGAGACATTACATGCGCTCAAAGAAAGAGGCTATCTCCTGGGCATCATCACGGATACAGCTTCGCCGATCCACGTGAAGTTGAACTGGTTTGAACGAGGCGGGTTCGGTAATGTTTGGGATTCGATTATTTCATCGAAGGAAATCGGCGTACGTAAACCGGATCCCAAGATCTACCGTGCAGCCCTGGCGCAATTGGGCATACCTGCCAGCGAGGCTGTGTTTGTGGGACATAAGGCATGTGAGCTGGATGGTGCCAGGGCAGCAGGGATGCTGACAGTTGCATTCAATTACGATAAAGATGCCAGGGCAGATTTTTTCATAAAGTCATTTCCTGATATGCTGGAGCTCCCTGTGATTTGCCAGTCAGTATCGGTATAGTGGATAAAAAAATGTTAAATCATATTGAGGCTATACTCTTCGATATGGGTGGAACACTGCGGAGAACATCCAAACACAGCATCGAGGAAATGCAGAAAAGAATTCCTCCGATAATGGCTATCCTTGGTGAAACTGGCAACTCTAGCGAATTCATGCAGGTTCTTAATGAAAGGTTTGATGCCTATCAGCGCTGGTCGGATGAAACTCTTGTCGAAGCACATGAAGTTGAGCTCTGGACGCGCTGGATGTTGCCCGATTGGCCTAGAGAGCAGGTGAGCAAGAATGCGTTCTTGCTCAACCGTTTCTGGCGCGATGCCCTTGCAGAACGGACCCTGTTGCCGGAAACCAAAGATGTGATCGTTCAGCTATTCCGGAGTGGTTACCGGCTGGGTTTGGTCAGCAACACCATCAGCAGCGAGGAGGCTCCGGCAGCTCTCGCTTCACTAAGTATTGCCGGGTGTTTCGAAGTTATCGTATTGTCCTGTGTGGTTGGGATAAAAAAGCCCAACCCGGATATCCTGCTGCTTGCAACGCGGAGGATGGGCATCGATTCAGCCAAGTGCGCATATGTCGGGGATAACCCGATGCGGGACGTGGTTTCGGCAAAGAAGGCCGGTTTCGGCAGGACTGCTATCATCCATAGTCCATACAAGCCCGAGCGCACATTCGATGATCCTGCCATCATCCCGGATTACCAGATCAAAAATTTATTGGAACTTACGGATATCTTTCCTCCACTGGAAACGAATCACCACCTGCCGGTTTGTAAGAAAATATCATCTTCCCAGGTGAATGGTAGCCCGGTTTATAATGCTTCCCTTTCAACCATGTGGGGGATAAAAATGTTCCCTCGATTGGATGATTTCTTTATCGCTGCCGGCCGGATGGGTTTCTCGCAGATCGAACTCAACCACGCGGTCAACTCGAACATGCTGGCAGGTATCGATTTGAAGGAGTATCGTTTCAGCAGTATCCATGAGCCTTGCCCGGCAGATATCTCGCCCGACATGCTGAAGAAGAACGATTGGATGATTTCTTCCATCGAAGAGGCATGCCGGCGGCAGGGCGTGGAATCGATCAAGAGAAGTATCGATCTGGCAAATGAACTGGGTGTGAAGGTCATCGTGACCCATTCCGGCCACGTAGAGCTGGATGGCTCCCGGGAAGCCCGGTTGCGGAAACTCTTCCAGGCTGGGAAAGTCGATTCGCCGGAGTATGATGAGATCAAGGCAGGGATGGAGGAATTCCGCAAGCAGAATATCGAGGCCCACCTGGAAGCGGTGATCAAGAGTCTGCGCGAATTACTTGATTACGCAGGCCGGAACGGAATCCGGCTGGGCCTGGAGAACCGTTTCCACTACTTCGATATCCCCTCGCAAGATGAAATGGATATCTTGCTTGGTCTGGCTGATACTGAGTGTTTGGGATTCATCTTCGATTCCGGACATGCAAGGGCCATGAGTTTGCTGGGCTTTTTCGACGAGGAGATGTGGTTGGAACGCTATTCCAGGCGTATCATCGGGACGCATCTCCAGGATGCCAAAGGAGTCAACGATCATTATGCTCCCGGCTTGGGTGATATCGATTTTAGTATGATAGCAAAATACCTGCCCAAGGAAGCTTTCCGGATCATTGAAGTACAGTCGGTCAATTCGACTGAACAGGTCAAAAATTCTCTGCAGTACCTGGCCGATATGAAATGCGTCGACCCAATCTAACAAGGAGTACCGTATGCGTACAATGTTCAAGAAACGACAGAATGTGTTTATCCGGTTGATCCATGAGCAGGCTGCCCTGACCCTTCAGGGCCTGGATGCCCTGAAATCCTATTTCGATACCAACGACCCGGCAGCCGCAAAAATGCTGCACGACAAAGAAAAGGAAGCTGATGAAGCCCGCCGTATCCTGATAGACGAGCTTAACCGCACCTTTGTTACACCCTTCGACCGGGAAGATATCTTTGCATTATCGCGGACGATCGATGATGTACTTGATTACGCCTACAGCACGGTCAGTGAAATGGAGATCTTCAAAGTTCAGGCTACGGAATTCATGCGCCGGATTGCCTCCTTGCTGCGGGATGCAGCCAATGAATTATTGCTGGCCGTTGATCGTTTGGAACAGCACCCACGCGTGGCAGCCGACCATGCCCAGCGGGCCAAAGCCTTGGAAAATCGAGTCGAGAGCGTATACCGGGAAGCCCTGGCAGACCTGTTCGAGGAAGCTGATGACCTGGAACATGTAGTGACGATCTTGAAAATGCGCGAAGTTTATCGCCACCTGAGCAATGCTGCGGATCGGGGCGATGAGGCCGCCAATGTGATCGCCGATATTGTGGTCAAGACAACTTAGGAGGCGGCATGACCATGTCTCCGTTGATTATTGCTGTCATTGTCCTGGCATTGGGTTTCGATTTCCTGAATGGAATCCATGATTCAAGCAACGTGGTTGCAACGATGATCTCATCGCGAGCTCTCTCACCACGAATAGCCCTGGGGATGACTGCCCTGGCAAACTTCTTCGGGCCATTCATCTTTGGTGTGGCCGTGGCTGAAACCATCGGTCATGAGATCGTTGCGGCGGAGGCGATCAGCACGCAGGTCATCCTGGCTGCTTTGGTCAGTGCCATCTTCTGGAACCTGCTGACCTGGTACCTAGGCTTCCCAAGCAGTTCTTCGCATGCATTGATCGGCGGCATCCTGGGGGCGGTCATGATGGGTGCCGGCTGGAAGGCGATCGAGATCGGCGGGTTGGAGAAAGTATTGATCGCCCTGTTTGCATCCCCTATCATCGGGTTTATATTTGGATATATCATCCTCCGGCTCAGCTTTCTATTCAGCTGGAATGCGTCGCCGCGTGTGAATTCCTTATTCCGGCGTAGCCAGGTGGTAACTGCATTAGCCTTGGCTTTGAGTCATGGAACCAACGATGCCCAGAAAACGATGGGCATTATCACCCTCGCCCTGGTAACCGGCGGATACCTGACCGCGTTCGAGGTGCCGGTATGGGTCATCGTGCTGTGCGCAGGCATGATCGGCCTGGGAACGGCTGTGGGCGGCTGGAAACTGATCCGCACTCTGGGCGGAAAGTTCTTCAAGATCCGGCCCGTGGATGGCTTTGCTTCTCAACTGGCATCCGCGGCGGTGATCCTGGGCGCCTCGTTGGTGGGCGGCCCGGTCAGCACAACCCAGGTTGTCAGTTCGTCGATCATGGGCGTTGGCGCGGCGGAACGGTTCAGCAAGGTGCGCTGGGGGGTAGCCCAGGAGATCGTGGTCGCCTGGCTGTTGACCATCCCGGCTACGGCTTTGATCGCAGCGGGTGCCTACTGGGTGATCATGCAGATCATTCCCTGAGCATCAATGAAAGGTATTGGATAAGTTTATGAAATCAAATCAGAACTACGATGTAGTTTACATCGGCAATTACACAAAAGATACCATCATTTCACCGGCGGGTACTCGTTACGTGGATGGGGGTGGGTCCCGCTACGCGGCACATGCGGCCAACCGGTTGGGTCGGAAAGTCGCCATTGTCACTCGGCTGGCGCAGGAAGATCAAAATATAGTCGATGATCTTGAACGGGCCGGGATCGATTGTTATGCAACCTATTCCCCCTCATCGACCTTAATGCAACTGGAATACCCGACGACTGACCCGGACATTCGCACCCTGACAGTTGCTGGTGTGGCAGGAAACATCCCGGTTGAGGCTGTTGATGATCTCCATATGAAAGCAGCCGCTATCAATTCCAGTCTGCGCGGAGAAGTGGGCCTGGATGTCATCAGAAAATTAAAAGAAAATAACGTAACCCTTGCAGCCGATATGCAGGGTTTCGTTCGTGTTCTGCGCGGCCAGGATTTGAAGTACGAACCCTGGGATGAAATGCAGGGAACGCTATCCTACTTGGATATCCTCAAGAGCGATGCCGTGGAGGCCGAGTTCCTGACCGGGGAGGCGGATATCTTCAAGGCGGCCGAAATCTTTGCGTCGATGGGGCCAAAGGAAATCGTGTTGACACACAAGGATGGCGTCCTTATCTTATCCAATGGCCAATTCCATGAACTGGGCTTTTACCCCGCCCGGCTGGACGGACGAAGCGGGCGTGGCGATACCTGCATTGGCGCATATGTTGCCATGCGCCTGACGAAGAACCCGCTCGAAGCCGGCATCTGGGCTGCGGCTGTCACCAGCCTGAAAATGGAAAAGCTTGGCCCGTTCGACCGCTCGATAGCAGAAGTGGAAGCATTCATTCGCGAAAAATATGATCATGGATCCCAGTACTGATCCAGAGGTGCGGCTTGCAGGCCGGAGGCAGCAGGCTGTCGAAAGATACCCAAATCTCTGGTCCAGGATCATAAAAGAATGGCACACGCCCGGCGATGACCGGGCGTGGCTGATGTATGCAGCCAATTACCTGTTCCGCAGCGGGGAGGTGCGTTGGGCAATCGATCCGCTGCGCCTGCGCCAGCGCATCCTGAGCGCGCCGGAGATGGATATCCGGCGTGACCTGGAGGCGCTATCCTTTATCCTATTGACGCACCGCCACGCAGACCACCTGGACCTGGAACTGGTGCGCGCGTTGAAGAATCACCCCATCCTTTGGGTTGTCCCCGCTTACCTGCTGGATGCAATCCTCGCTACTGGCCTGCCGTGCGAAAGGATCATCATCCCCCGGTTGATGGAGCCTATTCATATCCACGGTGTGACGGTTGTTCCGTTCGAAGGGTTGCACTGGGAAGATGATCCAGGCTATCCCGATGGTTGCAGGGGTATCCCGGCAACCGGCTATCTTCTGGAATTCAATGGCAAACGTTGGTTATTCCCTGGTGATACGCGCACATATGATGCCAATCAATTGCCAGGCTTTGGTCGCTTGGATGGGTTATTTGCCCACCTGTGGTTGGGGCGCGGTCAAGCATTAAAGAAGGAGCCCCCTTTGTTAGACGCGTTCTGTCGCTTCTGCCTCGCGCTCGAGCCCAAACAAATCGTTTTGTCCCACCTGGAGGAATATGGCCGGGATGAAGACGATTTTTGGGGTGCGGAACATGCACGCAAGGTTATTCGATGCTTGAAAGGATTTGATTTGAACATCCAGGCTTTCCCTGTTTACATGGGAAACCAAGTCGGATTATGAGGCCTGCCTGCAATCAACGCGTCTAGCTCGTTGCCAAACAAAAAAAACTGGCGCCTGATGGATAGACGTCAGTTTTTGAAGCCAAGTGCGGCCCCGATGAGGTACGAGGTGGCAGTGACGGATGGAAAGATATGGAGGTATGGGGCGGGCGAAGCCCGCCCCATACCTCCAATTTCCTCCCGCTTCCGGCGATTCCCAAAGAACCAACCTGGGATAGATTCGAAGATTTAGTGAAGCAGATTAACCTCATTGTTTACAGCATTTTTAATCCAACCACTCGATGGTGATCAATTCTTTGACCGACTGAAATTCTGGGTCACTGGTAAGAACAATAGCATGTTCACGCAGTGAAGCAGCAACAATAAAAGCATCTGCATACGATAAGACGTGATTCGCTTTAATGTGTGCGGCTGAAAATACAGACTGTTCATCGGCGGGTAAGATTTCAATTGGCAATTGCTGCAGGAGCACCAGCGCATCCTGAGCTCTGTGAATACCACCTCTGCGTTCTGTGATGTAAAGGATTTCTCCGAGATTGATAAGTGGCAGAAGCAAGCGGCATTTTTCTTCCTTCGCATCCTCGAATAATTTTTCGATACGTGCCGCGGATGGTTCATCCGTCAGGTAAGCCAACAATGCGAAACTGTCCAGGATAAAGGTGGGGAAATCAACCATTGCGTTTATCCGTTGGGATCTTCGTGTTCACGTTCTTCGGCGCGCTCTTTCAACAGATCATCAGTCAAGCCAGGCAAGTCTTTGAGTAAACCGCGGCCTTGCTTGATGGGGTTCTGATAAGCTGGGACAATGGATAGCACACCACCATAATCCACCATAACAACCTCAGTGCCAGGCGAGAGACGGTATTTTTTTCTCAATTCGGCAGGGATTACAACCCAGCCTTTGTTGGAGATAGTTAGGATCGTCATATCAAACTCCTTGTTATACTTTGCGCGCGAAAAGTATAACACAATTCAGACGTGCTTCCTACTTTTTCAAGGCCACTCGCAATGCCGATGTGAACTACCGATTTTCATTTTGGTTCAAGCGACCTTCCGATGAAAGAAATCCTCAAGAAATGGAAATGATATTCATGGTATGAGGTCGAGCTACAAGATAAGGGCAAGCCGGTACAATTGGTTTTGGGGGATTTATGAACTTGCTCTGACTTTTCCTTATACCATTCAGCGTTTTGCCGGCAATCGGCTGCGCAATACTGGGCCCACTTTCATGTCCATCTCGGAGCGCAGCGCGCGGAAACGTTTATAAGCTTCCATGTATTTTTCATGCCACTGCCTGAACGCTGCCAGCCGGCCTTCATGCAAGGCAATTTCCCCCAACATGGCGCAGTAGTAAGCGCCGGTAGCGTAGGTCTTACGCCCGTTGTCAATATGAGCCTGCATCAGGCGGCAATAAATGCCTTCGACTCTTTCAATAGCGGTGTCCCGCGAGACAGCCGGCGTTTGGGGCAAAGCGTCGCGCAAAAAGCGCAGCGGCTCTTTTTCGCCCTGCTCAACCCTGGCGTACAGATCGCGCAGGTTGCTCTCCATGCGCTCATTGGGTGATGGGCCGAACGCAGCCAACAGGTGGGCTTTGGCAACCAGTTTGCTTTCTTCCATGCCCTGGTAACCGGTTAATGATGCGACTAACGAGTAGGCGTCATCGAACTGATTTTCACTGAGGTAAACCTGGCACAGTAAATATCGCTGGCGCTCCCCCTGTTGACGTAGATGATCAATAGCCTCCGCTGTAAATGCCGCCCCCTTTTCTGCGGAAACTGCATCGGCCAGCCGCCGGGCCTGGATATAGGTCGCAAAGCAAGGCGCTTCGTCAAAGGCTGGACGATAGAGTTCAAAAGCCTTAGCCGTGTTGCCAATAGCAGAATAAGCCCGCGCCAAGTAGCCGCGCAATGAAAGTGTATCGGGGCGACCCATCGCTTCATGAAGATAATAAGCTGGGCGGGGTGGGTGAGCAACTTCAAGGGCTTCCTGGGCGTACTGGAGCACTGCCTGCCAGTCGTTGGCAGTCTGCCGATCAGTCAACAATGGTGTGTAGCAGGCCGGATACATACGGCGAAAACGCGCCCACAAGTTGCGCATGTCATTCAATCGCCCATCTTGTTCGTAAAAAAGTAGCAGCAAACGCAACTGAAGCGCCAGGCTATAACAAGGCGTTGATAGCCTGTTTTGGATGTGCCGGTCTGCCCAGGCTTCCAGATGCGCTTGCAACGCGGGGCGCTCATCCCCAACAAGTTCCAGGAAGCGATCCAGATCGGCCTGGCTCTCATGGCGTGCCAGGAAATACAGCGCCTGATCGAAAAACTCGCTCTGTGATCGGCTGGCCTGCAGGGCGGTAAAAAGTTGGCTGACAACTTGGCGCTCATCCTGTTCCAAGAATTCCAAGGGCGTGGGAATCCCCAAGGTTTCGTAGGTTTCGCCCAGCGCCAGGTCGAGTAGTTGGTCATATGCTTGCGCGGCTACGGCAAACTGACCGGCGTCGAAGTACGAGTTGACCTCGTGAAAGAAGCTGCGCAGCGCTTTGATGGCGGTGTGATCATCCGGATCATAATCTTCATACTCGTTGTAATTATCCTCGCCGTAAAACGTTGCCGCATCTTCATCATAGTATTCCCCTTCCGAAACTTCCTCGGCAAAGGATTCCAATTCAAATAGGAAATCTTCGGCAGATGGGTAACGCAAATCGGCGGTAGCCATGCCGGGAGGAGCTAAATGTTCCCAAAAACGCTGGCGGGTTGGCTCATCCATCTCCTGCACCAGGTCGAGCAGCAAAGCAACCAGCTCAGGCTTATTTTTCTTCTCAAGGTAAGCGCGGATATTCGTTAAACGGTCAGAGGTGGCTTTTCGACGATTTGACATATTCATTTCTTCCGTGTGCTTGACTGTAATTCAGCATACAAAACATCATTCTCGGCTTGCAGCCGGTCGTGCAGCGCTTTGATCGCCTTATGTTTAGGACTGCCCTGGACAGGGTAATATTCGGGATCATTCAACACCGAGTCAATCACATCCACCAGGCATTCAATGTCCCAGCGCCACAATCCGATGGGTCGTACACCCTGGTAGTTGGCAATGCGGCGATCCAGGCCAAAGCTTTCTGCCATCATCCAGACAAAACGCTGGAGTTCATCCAACTCCAGGCCAGTGATCAAGATGCTGGCTTTGCGGTCTTTACTGCCTGGTTTTACCATTCTGTATTCTCCAGATGAATGCTCAACGGTTAGCAAACCAGACAGCATAATCATCGATCAAAGTAAAGTTTGCCGACTTTTCGTTAGCCGCTTTCAGATCACACAAGGGGAAAACATACGCATTCTCCCTGGTTTTAATGTTCACCAATACGCCATAGAGGTTTTCCACATGGGGCGCTGGCGCAGTTGTTTTTGTGTGGCTTTTCAGATGTCGTTTTCGGGGCATATCTGTAATATCCAGATCAAGTACGCGATTCTCAAACGTTCTTCATGAAGAGGATGGTTCTGGTGTTGAAGAGCTTGTGCTGTTTGTTGAAACAAACATAGGCAAATTATAACGCGCTAAGAACTCTGATTTAGGGGTGGTACTCATAACCTGGGGGTCAGTGGTTTGAGTCCTGCCCTCGCTAGAGGGGAACGATATTTTGGCGCTTCCACCTTGTTATAATAAATTTATTCTCCTGATCGCGGCCCCGATAAAAAACAACAATTTTACGAACCCGCGGAGCGTAACAAGAAAACAAGTCAATTTTTGGGTAAAAAATGGCATAATCAGTAGTTCACGAAAAGGCTTGGA
>Ga0209285_10000804_pt1 | contig 10058 bp, 14 predicted proteins | sample PPLLak3March2015_2_FD_187249 | JGI IMG/M metagenome (GOLD analysis project Ga0209285, IMG submission 187249) | Freshwater sediment microbial communities from Prairie Pothole Lake near Jamestown, North Dakota, USA - PPLs Lake P8 Core (3) Depth... | ecosystem: Environmental > Aquatic > Freshwater... | reverse complement strand
GGAATAAATGCTGTCGAGCGCTTTGCCGAGGAAACCGCGAATACCATCCTGCGGCAGTTTGGCGCGATTCTCGGCCCAGTCGGTTTCCAGCACGCCGGCATCGGGCAACTCCAGGCTGATGATGAAGCCCAACTCCTGCCAGAAATCCTTGACGATCGACCACACCTCGGTGGCGGGGGCTTGCACCACGAGCCAACGCTGGCCGCCAGCCCGTTCGATGCTGACCTTGTCGATCTTCGGCAATAGCGCTTGTGAACCTGCCGCTTGCGGCTTGCCGGCGCGTTCTTGGTCGTAGGCGGAGAACGTGGCGGCGCCCTTGGGCGTGATATCCGGCACGGCAAAGCGGTTGTCACCGGCAGGCATCACCAGATCCGGCGGGGCCTCCAGCGTCGGCAACGTGCCAGCAGATTTGTAGTCGATCTTTTTGCCTTCAAACATGGAGCAACCGCTGGCGGTTACAGCCAGGGCGATCAGCGCGACAGAATGACGCAAGGCGAAAATTTTCATAAAGAGCCGGCTTCCTTCAGGGCGACACGCAAGGTGTCGTGGTGGGTGTCAGACAGGGGGACCAATGGCAAACGGATGCCGGATTCGATTCGACCCATCTCGGCAAGCGCCCATTTGACGGGAATCGGATTGGCTTCCACAAACAGTTTCTGGTGCAACCCAAGCAACTGGTAATTGATGGCACGTGCACGCGGCAGATCACCGCCCATCGCGGCGACGCACATTTCATGCATCAGCCTGGGTGCGACGTTGCTGGTGACGGAAATAACTCCCTTGGCGCCCAGCAACATCAGGACCATGCCGCTAGCATCATCGCCGCTGTATACCGAGAAGGAGGCGGGCGCGGCTTTCAGCAAGGCGGAACCGCGCTCGATGTTGCCGGTTGCATCCTTGATGCCGATGACGCCGGGCAGTTTGGCCAGACGCAGCGCAGTTTCGTTGCTGATATCTGCGACCGTGCGACCCGGCACGTTGTAGAGGATCAAGGGCAAGTCGACCGCTTCGGCAATCGCCTTGAAGTGCTGGTAGAGGCCTTCCTGCGTCGGCTTGTTGTAGTAAGGCGCCACGGAAAGACCAGCGGCGGCGCCAGCAGCCTTGGCGCAACGGGTCAATTCGATCGCTTCGGCGGTGGAATTGGCGCCGGTGCCGGCAATCACCGGGATGCGCCCGGCAGCTTGTTCGACAGCGCTGCGAATCAGCAGGCAATGCTCGTCCGTGTTGACGGTAGGCGACTCGCCGGTGGTACCGACAATGACCAAACCATCGGTGCCTTGATCAATGTGCCAATCGATCAGCGCCCGGAAACGCGGCATATCCAAAGCCCCATCGGCCAGCATGGGGGTAACGAGAGCGACGAGGCTGCCAGTGAACATGGCGATAGGAGTTCGTAAAAAGAGGTGATTTTAGCCGAAACCGGCCCGAACTGACCGAGCGTGCACAGAACCACTACGCATGCGGCACTTATTACTTTTCGCGCCTCATTGCCCCGCTACGCCACGCATCGTGCTGGCCCCGACTTCGACTGCCTGGAGCCAGAATTGATCAAGTCGTGCGGGCATGAAGGCCAGCGCAAGATACAGCAACACAAACCCCACGCCGAGGGTCAACGGAAAGCCGATCGCGAAGATGTTCAATTGCGGCGAAGCGCGCGTCATCATGCCGATGGTCAGATTGGTCACCAGCAGCGCTGCGGTGACCGGCAACGAAATATGCAGACCGACCATAAACAATGTACTGCCCCAATGCGCCAGCATGGCGAATCCGTCGACCGACAAAGTTGATCCGATCGGGATTTCCTGAAAGCTCTGCACCAGCGCGGTGATGACCAGGTGATGGCCGTTAAATGCAAACAGGATCAAGGCGGTGGTCAGCGTTAGAAGTTGCGCAATCACCTGCGTTTGCGCGCCATTGACCGGGTCGAACAGGGTGGCGAAGGAAAGCCCCATTTGCAGGCCCATCAACTGGCCGGCGAATTCAATCGCCGAGAACACGATGCGCAAGCTGAAACCCAGGGCGGCGCCAATGGCGATCTGTTGCAACAGGATCAGCATGCCATCACCGGAAGCCAGCCGCAAAGGCGTGTCTGTCGGCAGGATGGGCGTCACCGCCATGGCCAGCACGATCGCCAAGGCGACGCGCACCCGCATCGGCACAGCCCGGTTGCCCAACAAGGGATCAAACGAAAGCCAGGCCAGAATGCGCACGAAGGGGAAAAAAAACAGCGCCATCATCGCGTCCAGATCAGCCGATGACAGCGTGAACATGACGCTCTGAACCCTTAGCCGATCAGCGTCGGGATGCTGCCGATCAGGCGGGTGATGTAATCGACCAGCAATTGCAGGGTCCAGGGGCCGGTGATCACCAGCACGATGAACATCACCAGAATCTTGGGGATGAATGACAGGGTCATTTCATTGATCTGCGTCGCCGCCTGGAAAACGGAAATCAGCAAACCCGTCAGCAAGGAAGCCAGCAACATCGGTCCGGCCGCCAGCATCGCGACTTCCAGTGCCTGACGGACAATGGCGACGACGGTATCCGGGGTCATATCTGGAAAGTTTGAACCAGAGAGGCGATGAGCAGATTCCAGCCATCGGCCAGCACGAACAACATGATCTTGAAGGGCAGCGATACCAGCACCGGCGACAACATCATCATGCCCATCGACATCAACACGCTGGCGACCACCATGTCGATGATCAGGAAGGGGATGAAAACGATGAAGCCGATCTGGAATGCGGTTTTCAGTTCACTGATGATGAAGGCCGGAACCAGCACTTTGAGCGGCGTTTCCTCCGGTGTATTGAGTGGCTGCACCTTGGCCAGTCCGATGAACAGGGCCAGGTCCTCTTGCCGCGTCTGCTTCAGCATGAATGACTTGAGCGGCTGTACGCCGAGATCGGCGGCTTGAATCAGACTGATCTGGTTTTCCGAGTAGGGCTTCCAGGCGGTGTCGTAAATCTTGTCGAACACCGGCGCCATGATGAAAAACGTCAAAAATAGCGAGAGCCCAACGATGACCTGATTCGGCGGCGCATTCATGGTGCCCATGGCCTGGCGCAACAAGGAAAGCACGATGACGATGCGGGTGAACGCCGTCATCATCAGCAACGCCGCCGGCAAGAAGGTCAAAGCCGTCAGCAGCAGCAGCGCTTCGATGCTGAAGGTGTAATTGGTTGCGCCGCCGGCGCCCGGCGTACTGGAGAAGGCGGGAATACCAGGCGCAGCCAGGGCAACACCCGGCAACAACCCAACAAGGCAAATCAGGAGCAGAACGCGAAGCCGCATGGCTGCATTACCCCTGGCGTTTCGAGAGAAGCTCCTTGAGCTTGTCGGCGAATCTAGGCAAGTGAACTGGCAACGGGTCATGCACAGCAGGCGTATAGCCTTCGGGCCTGGGCAAGGTATGCAAGGTGCTGACCTGCCCGCCGCCGATGCCGAGCAGCAACCAGGTTTCGCCGACCTCCACCACCACCAGGCGTTCGCGCGGCCCCAGCATGACGCCTCCGACCACTTTCACGACGCCCTGGGCGGCAGTCTGGCCGGGTGAAAACCGGCGTAAAAACCAGAAGAAAGCGGCCAAGGCAGCCAGCACCATGACCAGCCCCAACAAACCTTGAAATAACGCGCCGGAGGTTGACACCGCAGGCGACTCGGCAGCCGCAAAAACAGTGGGTGACACGACCACAATTAACGCAAAAAGGGCCCAAGGCCCTTTGCAGACTTTATGGGCAAATTTCATCGATTAAGCCGCCGCAGACGTTCCGCGGGACTGATGATGTCGGTCAGGCGAATACCGAATTTATCGTTGACGACAACGACCTCTCCCTGCGCAATCAAACAACCGTTCACCAGGACATCCATCGGCTGGCCGGCCAAGCCATCCAGTTCGACCACAGAGCCTTGCGCCAACTGAAGCAAATTGCGAATGGCGATTTTGGTACGGCCTAATTCGACATTCAGCTGAACCGGGATATCGAGGATCAGATCGAGATTATTTGCCGCCGGCTGAACGTTATCGGGACTCAGATTCTGGAAGATCTGAGCAGCCGGCTGTGCAGGAGCGGCGTTGCTTGCCGTTGCAGCCCGAACGGCTAGATCCTGCTCAGCCATGGCTGCGCCCCAATCGTCAGCGGCACCACCTGACGCTGGCGCAACCGACTCTTGCTCGGCCAATGCGGAGGCCCAGTCGTCGGCTGAAATGTCTTCTTCCTGTTTTCGCGCTTCGCCCGACATTTGCGTATCCTCGCTCATCGCTTGCCCTCCGCGCAGGAAACGCGGTCCTGGCCTTGCAATATCCGATCGACCTTGAGCGCCAACTGGCCATTCTTCTGCCCATACTGGCACTGGAACAGCGGCACGCCATCCACTTGGGCGATCACGGCTTCAGGCACTTCCAGAGAAATCACATCACCCACCTTGAGATCGACAATCTGACGCAGGGTCACCGGAGCTTGGCCCAGATTCGCCACCAACTCCACTTCTGCATCCTGCACCTGCAAAGACATCTGCGTGACCCAGCGCTCATCCGCCTCGGCACGATCAGCCTGCATGGTACTGGTGAGCTGATCTCGAATCGGCTCGATCATACTGTAGGGTATACAGACATGAAAATCGCCGCCGCCCGCGCCGAGTTCGACATTGAAGGTACTGACCACCACCACCTCGGTCGGCGTCGCGATATTCGCGAACTGGGTGTTCATCTCGGAGCGTATATATTCAAACTGAACCGGGTAAATACTCTCCCATGCCTTACGCATTTCTTCGAATATCACCTCCAGCATTTTCTTGATGATGCGCTGCTCGGTCGGCGTGAAATCTCGCCCCTCGACTCGCATGTGCTGGCGACCATCGCCGCCAAACAGGTTATCCACCACCAGAAACACCAGATTCGGGTCAAGCACGAACAAGGCCGTGCCGCGCAACGGATTGATGTGCACCATATTCAGGTTGGTGGGAACCACCAGATTGCGCACGAATTCGCTGTATTTGATGACGGTTACCGGCGCGACCGAAATTTCGGCGGTACGACGGATCAGATTGAATAGACCAATGCGGAAATTACGCGCAAATCGTTCATTGATGATTTCCAGCGTCGGCATGCGCCCACGCACGATACGTTCCTGACGACCAATATCGTAGGCGCGAACTCCCCCCGCGCCCTCTTCTGCTGCAGATTCCTCGGACTCGCCGGTGACCCCGCGCAGGAGTGCGTCAACTTCTTCCTGGGAAAGAATGTCGTCCGCCACGTGGCTCCTGTCAGTTACTGGATGATGAAAGTCCCGAACAGCACTTTCTTCACCCCCTCGGATTCTTTCTTGATGCCCAACACATCATTGATCTGCTTCTGAATATCAATGGCCAGCTTGTCCATGCCATCCTGCTGAGACAGCTCCTCGCCAGTCTTGCTGGACAACAACCGGATCAAGGCATCACGCACCTCTGGCAAACGCGCATTCATTTTGTCGCCCACCTTGGCGTCCGTAACCAGAAGTTGAATCTCGGTTTGCAGATAGCTTTCCTGATCGGCGAGGTTAACGGTAAAAGCTTCCAACTTGACATAGACGGGCGGGTGCTCATCTTCGGCCTCGGCTTCTTCATCGCCGTGCTTGGCATTTTCCTCAACCGCCGGCTTGGAGAGCAACAAATAGGCAGCAACACCGCCGCCGATCACCAGCACCCCGACGACAGCCAGAATAATGATGAGCAACTTGCCTTTTTTCTTTGGCTGTTCGACTTGAACAACCTCTTCCTCTTTAGCCATGTTCCCCTCAAATAAAAACGCCTTGCTGAAATATCAAACAAAAACAGAACCTTCCTTCGAGAAGCTTATGTTCTTTATCACGATATGACAAGCACGTAAACAAACCCGTCCAATCTTGAGGGGGTGTTTTTTGAATAGCGAAAAAAACGCGGGATTAAATATAAAGATCAACCAAGCCCAAACCGCTGGATCTGACCATACCGACACCGGCGAACGCAGCCTGATTGGCGACGGTATCCGCATCTTGCGCGGAAGGCTGATTTTGCGTTTCAGCGCTTTCTCGACGACTGAAAGCATGATCCCGCACTTCAGCCTCGCCCAGACTGAGCCCCGCTTGCGCCATCAGCTCGCGAAGCTTTGGCAAAGCGGCATCGATCGCATCACGAACCACTGGGTTTGGCGAAAAGAACTGTGCACTGGCATCGGTTCCAGACACCGTCAAGCGGACTTCCAAACTACCCATTTGCGGTGGATTCAGCGACAAATCGGCCAATTGCCCTTGACGTCCAGACAGCCAGACCACTTTGTCAGCTAATTCTGTTACGAATGACGCGCTCCGCACCGGCGCCTCGATTGCGGCATTGAGCTTCGACTCGGCCTGCCGCAAGACCTGTTCAAACGGATGCGCCGTTGTAATTGAAGTCGTAGCGCCCGTATCCGGCCGCACGGTTGGCAGCGGTGACAAAGCGGGAGAAACCACCGACTCAAGTTTTGCCTCCGCCAGGACATCAACCGCAGCAACCGGAGCAACCGCAGCATCCGCTTGACGCGGCGACATCAGCGGCAACGCTTGCCCCGCATCGGCAGCATTTGCCGCCGGGTTAGCCTTGCCGCCCTTTTCCTGCCTCGGTGCTCCCATGTTTTTCACGCCTGAATCGTTGCCCTGCTTGATCAAGATCGAATCAGGTTCGGCGTCTTGCGCCAACGCGACGGCCTCCTGCCTGGAAGGCGGGGGCGATGTCACAGCGGCAGATACAGCCGCTGCCGCCAACGTCGGATCATTGGACAAAGGCGCTTCCGAAGGGAGCGCGCCCGGCACAGCGGGATCGGCATCGGACTGCACCAGCAACGGTTTCTTCACGGTCGCCGCCCCCAGCTCCAGCGACAACGTACCTTCGGCTGCATCTGGCTTCGTCAATTGCGATGTCAACACGCTGAAAAAAGAGGCCAGATCCTGACTTACAGATAGCGCATCTTTGTGGCCAGACTTACTCGCGCTGGCAACCTGCATAAATTTCGCTGACAACGCCGCTTGAATTTCCGCCATGCGATTTCTCCATTCTGACTAACTAGAGACAAAGCAATAGACGTGCCGGGACATTCAATCAACGAGTCGTTGCCGCAAATATTTGGAATCTTTGCCTACACAGACCCTGAAGACGCACCCATCAAGGGGGATGAAAATTACGCCTCATCATGCCGACTGGCATGCTTGCGCAACGCGGTTTCATCCGTAAGCCGCTGATCCCGTTTCTCTTGTCGCTGCATTTCCTGGTTGGCATGGCGCACGGCCAGCGCTTCGTAGGCCTTCACTTTTTGCCGCAACGCCAACCAGTTGTCGTGCGCAGCCTGCCAATGCGCGTGCGCCTGAGCGACCTCCGAGTCCTGATGGGTGATGGCGCTATCGAGCTTGACCATGAAGGCATAGAAATCACGCAGCATTTTGATCTCCATGCCCGCTGCCCCGCCCCCGGCCAAGCGGGCCTGATACTCGGATTTGTAGCCGTGCAATTCTTGCAGACGTTGCTGCGCCGCATTCTCCTTACGCTTCAACAACTGCAACAACCGTTCAGCCGCCTCCATGCGATGACGGGAGTGGTCCAGCAAGGCTTGCAGCGGGAATGCGGCCAATTCAGGTCACCTCTTCAGGCCGCCTTGCTCACGCGACTTCTTCGGTTTCCTCCAGCCGACGCGCCTCCTCGACAAGCATGACCGGAATGCCATCCCGAATCGGAAAAGCCAGGCGATCCGCTTTGCAGATCAGTTCGCGTGCCTCCTTGCGATAAACCAAGGGGCCTTTGCACAGCGGGCAAACCAGAATTTCAAGCAGTTTGGGATCCATTTGGGTTTCTCTTTCGCGCTTTCAGAAGATTGATGATCATGGGTTGTAGTCCGGCATCCGCTATTGCGTCAACCGCCAAAAACCAGAGGTCGCGGCGGGCGAAGTGGCCGCATTTGACGGCGTCTTTTTCCGTCATCAACACATTCCCGGCCGGCAGATCGGATTCAACATAAGCATGGTGATCGGCAAAGGCATGTGGAATCGCTTTGATACCAAGCCCGGCAAGCTGGGCAAAGAAGCGCTCAGGATGGCCAATGCCTGCGATGGCATGCGGCGCATTTTCGTCAATCTCATGGGCAAAATGCGCCGCGGTCACACACCGATCAGGCTCGGCGAGATTGACAAAGCGAGTGCCGGAAATCTGCATCGAGTAAGCCGGGCAAGACGCCGGCAACGAGACGGGCGACGCCAGCGCCTGCGCGCCATTGATCACCACCGCATCGACTTGTTTCAGGCGCGCCAGCGGCTCGCGTAAGGGGCCCGCCGGCAGTAACCAACCATTGCCAAACCCGCGCACCGCATCGATCACAACCAGTTCCACATCGCGCGCCAAGGCAATGTGCTGCAACCCGTCGTCGGCGATCAGCACATCGACTTCCGGGTGGAATGCGAGCAATTGCCGCGCCGCCTCGGGGCGCTTGCGCCCGACCCAAACCGGGCACGTCGCACGCCGCGCCAGCAAAACCGGCTCATCGCCAACGACAGCCGGGTCGCTATCCGGCTGCACCGGCATCGCCGCCCGCGCACTGCCACCATAACCGCGACTGACGATGCCGGGCGCATAGCCGGCCTGCCGCAGCCATTGCACCAGAGCAATCGTCAGCGGCGTCTTGCCGGAACCACCCACATTGAGATTGCCGACCACGATTACCGGCACAGGCAAGTGCTCGACGCGGAACACGCCGATGCGATAGAAAACGCGCCGCAGCCAGACCAGCACCCCGAACACAAGACTGAGCGGAATCAACAACAGAAGATGGATCGGCAGGAACAGCAACGAACGGCGCCCATACCAGCTGCGCAATAGCGCGTTGATCAATTGCCGCTCAATTACCACTCTCGGAACTCTGGGTGACGAAGGTCACCCGCGGGTAGCCGGCGCGCCGTGCCGCATCCATCACCCGAATGACGGACTGATGTGTGGCATGGGCATCGGCAGAAATAACCACCACCGGATCCTTCTCGCTTCCTGCGGCAGCGCGCAGCGCCTCGACCAACCCCTCCACCGAGCCGGTGGCAGCGGGCATTTCATTGATTGCATAACCGCCTTGTGCGTCAACACCGACGTTGATCTGAACCGGCATTTCCTTGGCGCTATCGCCCTTGGCTTCAGGCAAATTGATCTGCAGCTCAGAAAAACGCGCGTATGTCGTGGTGACCATCAAAAAGATCAGCACCACCAGCAAAACGTCGATCAACGGGATCAGATTGATTTCCGGCTCATCGCGCTGGCTTCGACGAAATTGCATGGCCTGGATTACTTCCGCTCGCCGTGGACGATTTCAACAAGTCGCACAGCCTGCTGCTCCATCTCGACCAGGTAGGCATCGACGCGGCCGCGGAAGAAGCGATAAAAAATCATGCTGGGAATGGCGACAATCAAACCAAACGCCGTGTTGTAAAGCGCCACCGAGATGCCATGCGCCAGCACCGCCGGATTGCCGCCCGTCGGCGACTGCGAACCGAAAATCTCGACCATCCCGACCACCGTACCCAGCAACCCCATCAAAGGCGCGACAGAAGCAATGGTGCCCAGCGTCATCAGATAACGCTCCAGGTCATGCGCCACCGCCCGGCCAGCCTCTTCCAACGATTCCTTCATCAATTCCCGGCTCACGCCCAGATTGCGGATGCCCGCAGCCAGCACGCGCCCCAATGGCGAGCCTTCGGCGAGGGCGCGCAGCAAATCGGGATTCGCGCCATGTTGGCGCAGATTGTTCAGGACTTGATCAAGCAGGCTGTCGGGCAGCACCAGCGAGCGGCGCAGCGAATACGCGCGCTCGAAAATGATCGCAAGCGCCAGCACGGAGGCGATGATGAGCGGCCAGATTGGCCAGCCGGCGGCTTGAATGAGAGCTAACACTGCTGAGAGTCCTTGAGGGCAAAAACGCACGCTAATGTAGCCTGCGAGGCTGCCCCCGGCAAGCCGCCTGCTTGGGTGGCCGGGTTATGGCGATGTGTATAATCCCGCGCCTCAGGAGACAGCCCCCCATGAACGAATTCCAC
>Ga0209285_10000803_pt1 | contig 10059 bp, 9 predicted proteins | sample PPLLak3March2015_2_FD_187249 | JGI IMG/M metagenome (GOLD analysis project Ga0209285, IMG submission 187249) | Freshwater sediment microbial communities from Prairie Pothole Lake near Jamestown, North Dakota, USA - PPLs Lake P8 Core (3) Depth... | ecosystem: Environmental > Aquatic > Freshwater... | reverse complement strand
TGGCATAGAAACGCTCGTAATCCAGTTCATTGCGCTGGAACGCGGCGGCGAAGGTCATCAAACCGTTGCCGGCCAGCTCGTTGGCGTAGGCGTTGCCGGAAAACTGCATCTGGTCGATGTCGGCCAGGTGCCATGCGCCCCAGGGCAGTGCGAAGGCCAACGCGGCGTAAAGCAGGCGCCAACGGGCTTGCGGCTTGGCAGAACCCACTGCCCGGATAGGCCGGCGAAACAGCCAGGTCAGCAACGCCGCCAAGGCGGCGATGCCGGAAAGCAGCGCTACCACCGGGTACGACTCGACGATATTGCCGATGACCTCATGCGTGTAGATCAGGTAATCGACGGCGATGAAGTTGAAGCGGGTGGCGAACTCTTCCCAGAAGGTCCATTCCGATAGCGCGCCGAACAGCAATATCGCAGCCATCACCAAGAAGATCGCCAGGCGCAGGCCGCCTTGCCAGCGCGAATTGCGCCAACGTACCGGCCACAGCGCGGCCCAGAGCAACATCGGCGCCAGCAGCCAGGCCAGTACGGCCAGATCAAAAGCGAAGCCGCGCAGGAACAAGCCGGGCCACAGCGAAAGCGGTGCCTTGTCCAGCCCTGTGGCCAGTGTCAACGCCAGCCGGGTCAGGCTGGCCACGGCCAGAAACAGCAGCGCGTAGGGCAGGAAAGGCAATTTGGAGAGACGAAACGGAGAAGATTTCATTTTAATTTCACGAAGAGATGCTCAAGTTCACAGCCAGCGCAGCCGGGCTTTTAGCCCGCCAGTAGCAAGGTTGCTGATTTCCAGACGTGCGCCATGCAGTTCAGCGATGCGTTGGACGATTGCGAGGCCAAGGCCGCTACCTTCGCCACTGACGACTGGGCCACGGTAAAAGCGTTCTACCAGACGTGGGAGATCATTGATGCTGACGCCCGGACCCGAGTCGCATACCCAGAGTGTGGGATGTCCATCGTCGAGGGCGACACCAACCTCGATGGCGCCATGCTCGGGCGTATAACGCAGCGCGTTATCGATCAGATTGCGCAAGGCCACGGCGAGCAAATCGGCATCGCCCTGCACACTGACAGGCGCTGCTGACGGGGCGAGGGCCAAACGCTGAAGGCGACTTTCCGCGTTTGGCTGTAATGTCTCGACCATCTCGGCGGCCAAAGCGTCCAGAGCAACAGCGCGGTTGTCCTGCAGACGGGCGAGCGGGTCCAGCCGGGCCAGGCGCAGAAGTTGCTCGACCAGACGGGTGGCGCGATCGGCTCCAGCCAGAACTTGCCGCAAGGCATGTTGATGGTCCGCCGCATCGGTGCTGGCCAGGGCCACCTGGGCCTGTATCTTCACAGCCGCCAGCGGTGTGCGCAGCTCGTGTGCGGCATCGGCGGTAAAGCGGCGTTCGTTTTCCAGTGCCGCATCCAGTCGGCTCAGCAAGCGGTTCAGCGCGGCCACCAGCGGTTGCGTCTCGCGTAGCGCATGCGGTTCGGTCAAGCCTTCGAGGTTGTCCGGTGACCGCGCGGCTACCTCGGCGGCGAGCTTTTCCAGCGGTTGCAGACTGCGGCGCACCGAAAAATAAACCAGCAATCCGAGCAAAGGCAGCGCCAGCACGATCGGGATTGCAACCTGGGCCGCCACTTCCAGACCGACGCGTTCACGGTCTTCCGTGGAGTGCGCAACTTGCACCAGATAACGTCCATCCGGTGAACGCATCGACAACATCCGCCAAGGTTCGCCGGCATGGCGAATATCGGCGTAAGTGGTGATGGAATTTATTGCTTTGTCATAACCCGGCAGACTCGACAACTCCGTGTCGGGGCCATTCCTGGAACGTATCAGCAAGCGCCCCGTATCGTTCCAGACACGAAATTCAAGATGCTGCTCGTAAGGGTGGTTCGCGCTGTTGTCCAGCGCTTCTGTGATCTCAAGGGGTTCCGCCACATAGACTGCTTCGTGCCGCGCCTGAGCCATCAGCAGCTTGGCCGCCTGTGCAAGCTGGCCGTCCATCAACTCGTCCGCCTCGTGCTGCGCCTTGTCATAGCTGACCACGCCCGCAGCGGCCCAGACCAGCAAGGTGGCGATGGAAACCGTCAGCAACAGCCGCGCACGCAGCGAGCGCAGTCGGCTCAAAACGTATCCCCCACGACATAGCCCAGGCCACGCACGGTACGGATGAACTCGGCGCCGAACTTCTTGCGCAAATGGTGGATGTAGACCTCGACCGTGTTGCTTTCTGCTTCCTCGCCCCAGGCATAGAGGCTTTCTTCCAGTTCGGCGCGGGCGCGGATGCGGCCTTTGTGACTCAACAAATCGTGCAGCAGAGCGAACTCGCGCGCCGATAGCGCGACCGGCTGGCCGGCGAGACTGACGCATTTCCCGGCCGGGTCGAGCGCGACGCCCGCATGGCTAAATGTCGGTGTGGCAGCGCCTCCGGCGCGCCGAATCAACGCGCGCAGACGCGCCTGCAATTCGGCCAGATCGAACGGCTTGACCAGGTAATCGTCGGCGCCGGCATCGAGGCCGGCGACCTTGTCGGCGCTGGTGTCGCGCGCGGTGAGAATGAGCACTGGCGTGGCGTTGCCACGTGCGCGCAAATCCTTCAGCAGCGACAAACCGTCCCGGCGCGGCAGGCCGAGATCGAGCACGCAGGCGTCATAGGTCTGATCGAGCAGCGCCAGCCGACCCGCCTCGCCATCGCGCACCCAATCCACCGCATAGTCGGCCAGCTTCAAACCGGCGCGCACGCCGTCGCCGAGCAGCGGATCGTCTTCCACCAGCAATACACGCACGGGATGTTTACTCCATGTCCTTTTTGACCTTGGCGATCAAGGCCTGAATTTCCTGCCGTCGGCCGGCGTCGGCCAGTTCGCGGCCGGGCCGGGCAGGGGCTTTGAGCGCGGTTTCGAGATGGCGCAAGGACTCGGCATAGCGTGCGCGCTCGGCCAGATAGTCGGCGTAGAAGTAATTCGGATCAATCCCGGCGGGGTTGATGGTCAAGGCTTTCTTGAGCAGTTCTTCGGCGCGGGTGTTGTCGCCGAAGCCGATCGGCCAGCCCGGCACTTTGAAATACAGCGTGCCCAGGCTGGTATAGGCGGAACCTTTCAGCGCCTTATCGTCGAGCTTGATCGCGGCTTCCAGTTGTTGTTTCGCGGCCTTGGCGATGGACAGCGCGCCCAGGCCGCCCATGGCGCCGGCTTCGCTGGATAGCGCGATGCCTTGCCAGATCAAGGTTTCGGCCTGGCCGGGGGGCTGGGTCGATGCAAGCTGGCGGGCTTGTTCGGCGAGGGCGTGATAGCGCTCGGCTTGTTGTTTTTCCGGCACGCGATATTTGATTTCCGCCCATTGATCCTGAATCGGGCGGATCGCTTCTTCTGGCGTGCTGGCGAGGGCTGCGCCACTTAAGAGGCCGGCACAGACAAGGGCAAAGGTGAGGTGTTGGCGTTGCATAGGGGTTTCCTTTCTAGACGGAGAGAGCATGACGTTTGACGATGGCCAGCTTGGCCTTCAGCGCCTGGTCGATCAGCGCTGGCGCACAGCCGTTGAGCCAGGCGAACAGCCGCTCCGGAAAACCGAAATGGCTTTCGCCACGGCCGCCGAGCAGTGCGGCGACGATCTGGCGTGCGGCCGTTTCCGGGGTATCGGAATGACTACCCAGATCGTGGTTCAGCGCGTTGACGGCTGCTGTATTCAAGGCTGTGGCGATTGCGCGCGGGGCGACATGCACCACTTCCACCTGGGTATCCGCCAGTTCGCGCCGCAGCGCCTGGGAAAACCCGCGCAGACCGGCTTTGGCGCTGGAATACGCGGCGAATCCGGGGAACGGCAGGCTGCCGAAGGTGGAGCCGATATTGACGATGGCGGCATGTTCGCGCCCCTTGAGCCAAGGCAGCAGCGCATGCGTCAGTTGTATCGGCGCAATCAGGTTGGTCGCCAATACCTGATCCAGCGTGTGCCAGTCCTGCTTCTCGAACAGCCCGAAGGCGTTGATGCCGGCGTTGTTGATCAATACGTCGACGCCGAACGCGCGCGCCGCATCCGCCGTTTTTTCGATGTCTTCCGCCAGCGTGAGATCGGCGCGCAGGCCGCGGGCGATAGAGCCGGTACCGCCGATGCCGCCGATCTCGGCAACGCAGGCCGCCAGCCGATCTTCATCGCGTCCGCACAGCAACAGGCTTGCGCCTTGTTCAGCCAAGGCGCGCGCCAGCGCCTGGCCGAGTCCGCCGGTAGCGCCGGTGAGCAGAATGTGGGCGTTGTTCAGTTCCATGTCGTCTCCTTTTGGGTGGCGGTTTGCGGTAGCGGGAGATTCCGGAAGATGTCGCCATACAGGTGGTAGAACACCCGCGCGCAATGCAGCACTTCGGCCTGGTCTTCCGGCGTCATGCGATTCACCAGGTCGGCTAGATGGCGCGTGTGTTCCTGGTCCAGCGTGCCGTGCGAACGCAGATAGGAAAACGCCGCGTCGGGCAGCCCGAGCGCGTGCTGGATCAGATCGGCGGCGTGCAGGGCCAGCGCCACGCTGGTTCCCTCCAGCACGAACACCATGCCGAAGAAGCCGGCCGGATTGCGCCGTTGCGCCAGGTCGTAGGCGTAAGCCACCATGACTTCGGCCGCCAGTTGCGGCCGGCTGGCGCGCGCGGCGACGGCGTCTCCACCGGCGGCGGCGATGTCGCCGAGGACCCATTCCTCATGGCCGATTTCTTCTTCGATGTATTCCGCGACCGGTTTGCGCAGCCAATCTAGCCGTTCCGGCAAGCGGCTGCCGACCGCCATCAACAAGGGCGTGGTGTGGCGCACGTGGTGGAAAGCTTCCTGCAGAAAGGCGAGATAGGTTTGCAGCGTGACCTCGTCCCGCAGGCAGGCGGCGATGGCGGGCGCGGCAAACAGTTTCTCCCGCTCGGCGGCGGTGGCCTCGATCAGATGTTCATAGAACGGCATGGCGGGATTCCTTCGGTGAGTAGAGCGATTCGAGCGCGGCTGCATGCCGGTGCAGGATGGCGGCGCGGACTTGGCGGCCATTGCCGGTTGCCATGCCGTTGGCGACGGTGAACGGGGGGCAGACAAGCCAGTCGCCGATCTGGGCGTAATCCGGCAACGTGGCGTTGGCACGGGCGACTGCATTGACCAAACCCGATGGCTCGACGCCAGGCGCCGGAACCAGCATTGCGGCTAGCCAGGGCCTGGCTTCGCCGGCAACCAGTGCCTGGGCGATTTTCGGTTGCGCCAGTAGCGCCGCCTCGACCCATTCGGGCGCCACGTTGCGGCCGTAGGCGGTGATGATCAGATTTTTGCGACGGCCGGAAAGCTGCAGGAATCCAGCAGCATTCAGGTGACCCAAATCGCCGGTCTTGAACTCGCCCGATTCTGCTGATTCTGCTTTCAGATACCCGAGAAACGCGCGGCTCTCGATACGGATCTCACGTCCGACATCGACCCGCATGCGGACATGCCGCAAGGGCCGGCCGACGCTGCCTGACAGGTCGGCGCCGGGGCGATTCAGGCTGACCACGGAACCGCATTCGGTCAGGCCGTAGCCTTCATAGGCCGGCAAGCCGACGGTGCGGGCGTGACCGATCAATTGGGCATCGCAGCGAGCACCGCCGACTGCGACGAATTGCAGGCTGGCGGGCGCGCTTCGGTTGTCGGTGTGCAATGTCTGGGTCCATGCCTTGAGCAGTTCCGGCACCAGAATCAGGCTGGCCGGCTGCGTAGTTTCAACCTGCTTGGCCAGTTGCAAAGGATCGAAACCGCCCATGCCGCGCCAACCCAGATCGGCCAGCTTTGGCAACACGATTTCCGCACCGCGCAGCAACGGTGCATAGACGCCGGCAATGTTTTCCAGCAGCAGTGCCAGCGGCAACACCGACAGATGCCGGTCGATCGGCAAATCCGCCAGCGCAGCGCACACCGCTTCGGCGGTATCGAGCAGACCCGCCGCAGACAGACAAACCCCTTTGGGTTGGCCGGTACTGCCGGAAGTGAAGGAAATCTTTGCCGTGCCCGCAGGCAACTTTGCCGGCGCAACTTCACGCTTGAGCAAGCTCAAACCATCCCATCGTCCAATTTCGCGGAATCCAAGACCCAACCCGACGATGCGCACGCTCTGGTCGGTCAGCAGCAGATCGGCGGCAGTGCTTTCCAGGGCATGGCGCAACTGGGCATCGTTGAAGAAGCCGGGCAGCGGCAGATGCACGACGCCGGCTTTCAACGCCGCCAGATCGGCCGTCACCCAGGGCGGGCCGTTATCCGCGAGCAGCGCCAGAACCTTGCTATTGAATTGCTGCAGGCGCTGGGCCAGGCAATCGACATCCAGGCGCAATGCTGCCGCCGTGCGCGTCTGGCCGTTGCCGGTCAGCAGCATGCGATCGCCAGGCAATGCATCCAGGGCGGCGAAAAGCCGCTCAGACACGCACCGGCTCCGGCTGCAGGCGCTCCAAGGCCAGACGAACAGGGCCGGCAACCACGACCGGCCGGCTGTCGTAATAGCGCCCCCAAGCGCGCGCTGCCGAGCCCAATCGAGCCGGATCGGCAATCCCCAACGCCAGCGGCGGCAAGCCGAGTTTGGCGAAGATGCCGATCAGTTCCTGCGTGGCGGTAAACACCACCCATTCGAAGCCGAGGCTGTCCAGGTGTTTGGCCAGGGCCAGAATCATGCGTGCGCCGCCACCCGGAGTGACCGACGCCAGATTGCCGACTTCCGCAATGCGCTCGCGGGCTACCGGATGGTCGGCCAGGCGAGCAATACGCAATTGCACCGAGTCGTCGAGATAGTTTTCCAGAAACAGCCGCCCACTTGCGGCACCGCGCCAGCCTGCCGCGGCAGCGATGCGTTCAGTATGTTCAAGTAGGAGCAGATCAGGCGCGAAACCGGTGACGCGGGCATCGTAGTGATGCGCAAAAACGTTGCGGATAAAGGCTTCGGCTTCGTTGCGCCGAGGTGAATCCAGCGCGATCAGACTGGTCGTCAAGGCAACGGACTCAGAGCCTGTTCGGGGGGGGCAAACAGTTTGTGCATACATCTGACAAACCTCTGTTCGGGAGTATGCGCAGCACTTTAGAAAAGCGGGATTAAACGGACCTTAAAGCGGCTGCAAACCGAAATCGGAGGGTTGCCGCCTAAAGAAACCCGAACCGAGCGTCACTGAGTTTTGAGCCCTGTCTCATCGGTATTGGAGAAATCAGCTCGGATTGCATGGTTGTCGTTCTGGCGCTGGAACCAGGTGTTCTTGGTGATGTGCAATGGCGCGGTGGGCGCACGTCACCGTTTCGAGGCATCGCTGACGCAGCGTTTTCAGCGGTAAATCCTTGATGCAAAGCGTTTTTTAATGACCGCCATCAAGAAATTTTAGCGAAATCACAGGGGCATCAAATAATTCAGTGGAGAATCGCGCTCCCACGATGGTCTGGTAACAACGTACCAGACTGTCATAGGCATGTAATACAGCCAAGCTAACTTATCCAGTTAGGAAAAATAATGAGTGAGGATGGGACAACCATGAATATGCAAGGCATCACGAACGCCAGTAACACGCTGGCGGAGCGTACAACCAACCTGTTGATAAGCACGCATTTCGATGCAGCGTTGACACTGCTCAAACCGCTGCTGGGTAACTCGGGATCGCTCAATGGCACCAGTCTTTACCGAGCCATGAGCCAGCTTCAGAAAACTTATCCCGACCTGAGCGGTCACGAGATCGAGGCGCTGGTGGCGGCGGTTGTGCGGGCTTTGCAGAATCGAAACGGGAAGGGCGGCTAGCGCGAAACAGCGCGAAACAGCGCAGCGGTGACGGGCAGCCAGGACCGTTACATAAATTCGCGTCATGTACCCATAAACAAAGCCGCACTGACAAGGGGGTGAGGCGTCGGTAATATCGCGCGATATTTTTGTCATCCCCTATCCCGTCTTTCCCAATTTTCCAAGGAGTTGTCTCATGGCCACCCGCGACACCCTCGCCGCCAAAGCTGCGGCTGCCACCAGCGCCGCTAATCTGTTCGCCATCGCTCGCGATGCTTTTGAAGCGCCGGCCGATATGGGCTACGCCAAGGAACTGTTGAACAGCGCCGCTTTCACCGGCGATGCCGGTGCCAAGGCCGCGCTCGACAAGGTCGCGGGTGACGCCATGTTTACCAAGGATTTCGTTGCGCTCGCCATCGGTTATCAGGCCTTGGGCGATGCCGGCAAGGCCAAGGACATGCTCGGTCAGGGCGCTGATTTCGCCATGGACGGCAGCGAAAAGGTTGCGGTCGGTATGGGCCAGTGGCTGGCGCTCAGCGATGCCGCCGCGGCTGCCAAAGCGCTGGCCGGCGCCTTGAAGGAAGTGTCTGCTACCGAAGAACTGTATGGCCTGGCGGCCGTGGTTGCCGAGTTGAACGATGCGGCGCTGTTCGGCCAGATCATCGACAAGATCAAGACCAAGTGCGGTCGTGCCGGCGATTTCGCCCGCCTCGCCAAATTGGTTGCTGCAAGCGACAAGGCCAAGGGCGTTGAAGTGATCAACGAAGGTGCAGCCAAGTATGGCAGCCCGGCTGACCTGATCGCACTGTCTGGCGCAATGAACGAAATCGACCCCGCTGCAGCTGCCGCGCTGTATGCCAAGGCGCTCGATTCAGCCAAAGACTTCACCGCCGTCATGCAAGTGTTGAAAGCGGCGGAAGGCAATCCTGAATTCTCCAAAGCCGTGCTGGCCAAAGGTGGCGAGTTGGCCACTTCCAGCGACGAGTTGATTCAACTGGCCGATGCCTGCGCGACCGGCGGTGATGCCGCCAGCGCTGCCGACATGCTGACCAAGGCGGAAGAAGCCGTGGGTAACCTGTTCGACATGCGCAAAGTGGTGGACGCAGTGGAGAAGCACCTGCCCAGCGATGCCGCCCGCATCGAGCGCGTCAAGGCCAAGCTGGTCAAGCGCGAAGCCAACCAGGCCAAGTACACCGAATTGCAGAACGAAGAAGCCAAGTGCAAGACGATCAAGCAGTTCATCGCCCTGGCTGACCGCATCATGGCTGAACTGGAAGACGCCGCCTACGCCGGTAAAATCCTGGGGCTGGCAGAAACCCAGATGCGTGCGGAAGGCGGTTTCCACTTCGCCCGCTTCAAGTCACTGATCCTGGGTGTCGACCGTTTGGGTGACAAGGAATGGCTGGGCAAGTTGCTCGACGAAAGCGTCGCCAATGCCGCCGACTTCGTCTGGTTCCGCGAGATCGTGCTGACCTGCGCCACCGAAATGAAAGACGCCGAATACGGCAAGGCGCGCGCCCGCGTTTATGCCGAAGCCCGTGCGCTGGGCGATTCCGCCTACGACTACACCAAGATGGCGGAAACCGTGCAAACGGCACTGGGCGACTCCGCCATGGCGGCCAAGTTGCTGGGTGATGCTGCCAACCGCGCCAAGGATCACTACGCGCTGGCGCACACCGCCAAGCTGTATCGCGACATCGGTGACAACGTCGCGGCCAATGCGCTGTTCGCCAAGGCCGCCGCAGCCTGCGCCAATGGCGACCAGTGCGTGCAATTGGCCAGCCGTCTCAAGGCGTACGAATTGCCCGCTTCCGAAATCGTGCCGTTGATGGACGCCTGCGGCGGCCACATGTCCTCCACCAACGATAAATTGCGCTGGGCCGAAGGCGTGGGCGATTTGCTTATGGATGGTGCCTGGGTAGACAAGGCTTACAACGGTATCGCCGCCAGTTTCAGCACGGAAACCGACAAGAAGCGCCTGGCACTCAGCCGCCAGATGCGCATGGGTTATCGCTTCTTCGGCCCCGGCGTGCAAGCGCACTGATCCGCGCTTTTGCTTTCCGCTTACGCTTTCCAATAAGTGTTTCAATAAAAAACGGGCCTCGGCCCGTTTTTTATTGCGCTGAATCAGCTGCGAGTCGGCTACCCGCCCAAGGCTGCCCGGATTCGATTCTCGGCGCGGGCTTATAGCGGTTTTCCATCTCGGCTAATCACCCGTTGGTGGCTGTAGTCGGACGCCGCTGGCCGGCCGACCGAACCCTTCTGCTGGACGTAATCGACGAAGGTCTGGGTGTAGAGCAGGTAGGTGTTGACATAGTTGCCGCTAGCGTAAATGTCGCCCAGCGTG
>Ga0209285_10000798_pt1 | contig 10087 bp, 4 predicted proteins | sample PPLLak3March2015_2_FD_187249 | JGI IMG/M metagenome (GOLD analysis project Ga0209285, IMG submission 187249) | Freshwater sediment microbial communities from Prairie Pothole Lake near Jamestown, North Dakota, USA - PPLs Lake P8 Core (3) Depth... | ecosystem: Environmental > Aquatic > Freshwater... | reverse complement strand
GCCAGCCGATCATCCTGGAACTGACAACGGGCGGCCCCATCCCATACGAAGCCGCCCGTTGTTTTTTTACATTGGATGGGACCGACCCGGCGCTACCCGCCGCAAACGTTCTGGACCTGGAACCTGCCGCCGTCAAATGGGATGACCCGGCCTGGGGCTATGTGCGCGCCTGGACCGTCGGCCTGCCCCCCCAACCCGCCGGGACGCTCATCCGCTACCACCTGGCCGCCCGTCGGCTGGATACCGGCCAATGGGTGTACGCAGACACCGGGTCAGGGGACGCAGCCGGTGCGGATGATTTTGCCCTGTGGGTGGATGATGATCCCATCCCATCCTGGGCACGAGAAGCCCTGGTCTATCAAATATTTCCAGATCGCTTCTATCCCGGCGATGGCAGGCAGTGGAACAAGGTCAAATCGCTCACCGATTTCTACGGCGGAACGCTACGAGGCATGATCGACAAACTGGATTACATCCAGTCGCTTGGCTTCAACACCATCTGGCTGAACCCCTTCTTCAAGACCACCACCCATCACGGCTACAATGCCAGTGACTATTACACGGTCGAGCCGCGCCTGGGGACGAATGCAGATCTCAAAGAACTCATCGAGAAGGCGCATGAACGTGGCATGCGTCTCTTATTGGATTTCGTCGCTAACCACTGGTCGAAGGACCACTTCACTTTCCAGGATGCCCAGAAGAACCCGGACAGCCCCTACCATAACTGGTACTTCTGGAACCACTGGCCGGATGATTACGAGTGCTACTTCAAGGTCAGGGAACTGCCCAAGATCAACCTGGCACCCGGCCCGGCGCGCGAGTACATGCTGGATGTCGCCCGTCACTGGCTGCGGGAGGGGTTCGACGGCTACCGGCTGGATTTTGCCTATGGCCCGCCGCACGATTTCTGGGTCGATTTCCGGCGTGCCTGCCGGGAGGTCAAGCCCGACTGCTGGATTTTAGGGGAAGTCATCCACACCGCGGAATGGCTGCGCTCCTATACCGGCATCCTGGACGGTACGCTGGACTTCTACCTGGCCAGCGCCCTGCGGGATACCTTCGCACAGGACAGGATGTCACTCGGCCAGTTCGAGGCTTTTCTAGAAGGTCACGAACGATACTTCCCGGCCAACCACATCCGCCCGGCGTTCATCGACAACCACGATGAAGCTCGTTTCCTCTACATTGCTGGGGATGACAAGGCTAAACTGCGCCTGGCTGCCTTGGTGCTCTATACGCTGCCCGGCCCGCCCATTGTTTACAATGGCACGGAATGCGGCGTGACGCAGGAAAGGCCGATGGGCAAATTCGAGGAAACCCGCCAGCCGGTGAAATGGGATGCGGACGCGGACGCCCAATTGCTGGATTACTTCCGCCGCCTGGGACAGTTACGGAACGAACATCCCGTTGTCTGGCAGGGAAGCCGCCGCACCGTTCACATTGCAGACGCTCAAGAAACCTACGCCTACCTGCGCGAAAACGGCGAGGAGAAAGTGCTGGTTGCCGTCAACACCAGCCCATCCGCACAGGTGATCACCGTGAAAGACCCAGGATTTACAGGGAAACCAGTGGATATACTGAACGATTGCGCGATCGAACAAAAGGATGGGCATCTGGTCATTCCGCTATCGCCACAGGGCAGCGCGTTCATACAGTGTAGGACAAGTTTTAAGACTACAGAAAAAAGTTATCAGAGGAACCATGACCATCACCACCCCCGATTGGGTCAAAGACGCCATTTTCTACCAGATCTTCCCCGACCGTTTCGCCAGGAGCAAGCGCGTCCCCAAAGACGGCCTGCACCTGGAAACATGGGATTCCCCGCCGACCGTCCATGGCTTCAAGGGCGGGGATTTGCTCGGAATCGTGGAACATCTCGATTACCTGCAAGAACTGGGGATCAACGCCATCTACATGAACCCCATCCTGACCTCCGCCTCCAATCACCGCTATCATACCTATGATTACTACAACGTGGACCCGCTGCTGGGCGGGAATGCCGCCTTCCGCGAACTGCTGGATACCGCCCACGCCCGCGGCATCCGCATCGTTCCGGATGGGGTATTCAACCATGCCAGCCGTGGCTTCTGGCAGTTCCACCACGTACTCGAAAACGGCGAGGGCTCCCCTTACAAGGATTGGTTCCATTTTGATCCCGATCGGCTCTCCAATCGGAAACATTGGGGAGCATATCCCGGGCCAGACGAGCAGCATCAGTTGAGCAATGGCGTTCCAAGCTACCACGCGCTGGGATATAGCGCATGGTGGAACTTGCCTGCCCTGCCAAAACTCAACACGGACAATCCCGCTGTACGCGACTTTATTTGGGATGTGGCCAAGTACTGGGTCAAATTCGGGATCGATGGCTGGCGGCTGGATGTTCCCGCCGAGATCGATGATGACACCTTCTGGCAGGAATTCCGCCGCCGGGTCAAGGGCATCAACCCGGAGGCTTACATTGTCGGCGAGATCTGGCATGAATCGCAACGCTGGCTGCAAGGTGACCAGTTCGATGCTGTGATGAACTACCTGCTGACCGGTGCCCTGATGGGCTGGCTGATCGGGGACCGCCTGCCGGAGGATATTTTCCGCATTGGTGATTACCACAAATACCTGCGCCCCTTGAGCGCCCATGAATTTGGCGACCGGATCGACTACCTGCTTGGGTTGTATGACCCGGCCATCAATTACGTTCAGTTCAACCTGCTCGACAGCCACGACACGCCCCGCTTCATCACCACAGCTGGTGACAATCAATCCGCCTGGAAACTCGGTCAACTCTTCATCTTCACCTACATCGGGACACCGTGCATCTATTACGGTGACGAGATCGGCCTGACTGGTTGCAATGACCCGGATTGCCGTCAGGCTTTTCCCTGGGATGAATCCCAATGGGATCATGATTTACTTGCCTACACGAAGGCATTGGTTTCCCTGCGTAAATCCCAACCTGCCCTCCGGCGTGGTTCATACCATCGTTTGTATGCTGAAAATGATGTCTATGCATTCGGCCGGAATTTGGATGATGAAAAGATAATCATTGCCATCAATGGTGCCTTCGAACCGCGCACAGCCAACATCCCTGTCACCGCTCTCGGTTTACAAGAAGGTCCGCTGACAACGCTTTTCGGCGATGGGCAGGCTTACATGAACGGCGGGCAAATTCCGGGTCTAGCCCTCGCCCCGCGTAGCGGCATTGTTCTCAAGAAGTAATCAAACAATGAACACTTCCCCCCGCAAGAAGATCTGGCCAATCCTGACTGTCGTTATTCTGGCGATCTTCCTGCGTACCTGGGCGGTTTCGCTGCTGCCGGAAGATTTCGATGAGCCGGTTTACCTGCAGGTGGCCTTTGATTATGCAGATATGATAAAAAAAGGTGACTTTTCAGGGCTGATCGATTATGCCAACGTTCAGGAACACCCCGCTTTCGTAAAATTGCTCTACAGCGGCGCGGTACTGGCGCTGGGCAAGATCGCCACCTGGGCGAACGCATTCTATGCCAGCCGGGCAGCATCGGCCATCTTTGGCGTTCTGGCGGTGGCGATCCTGGCTTTCTTCATCGACCCACTCTCAGGCGGACTGCTGGCCATCCATACGCTGGCGGTCAAATACACCAGCCAGGTGTACCTGGAAGCAGTGCCGCACTTCATGACCATCGCCGCCGTGTTGACCTTCCTGCGCACCAACCAGGAACGCGCCTCGCGCTGGCTCTGGTTCTCCGCGGTTGCGCTGGGTGCGGCTGCAGCTAGCAAATACTCCTACCTGCCGGTTATTTTGGTGGTTTTGGCCTACCTGGCATTCTTCGAGAAGAAAGTCCAGTGGCGGCTATTGCTGGGATATGCGGCCGTCGCGCTGCTCACATTCTTCGTGCTGGACATCTATCTCTGGCGCGAACCCATCCAGCGGCTGGCGGGTTCGCTCGCGTATCATGTCGGCTATTCGCAAGGAGCACACGTAGAAGAAGTTGGCTATCCCTGGTTCCAGCCCTTCATCTGGATCTTCACCTCCGCCCCGGCCACATGGCACGGAAATGTATTCTTTTGGGGCTTCGACGGCCTGATCAGCATCGCGGCTGTCCTGGGCATCCGGCGCGAGTGGAAGGAACGACGCTGGCTGGTGGTCTGGCTGGCATTCGGCGTGCTGTTCCTGCTGCTCTGGCCGACCAAGTGGCCGCAATATGCGCTGACCATCACGCCGCCATTGTGCATCATGGCCGCCGCATCCATCCGCTGGATCGTGAAATGGGCACGCGAACAGGAAAGTTATTGGGACTATGTAAAGGAACTGGTGCCCAAGCCAGGGAAATGGTTCTGGATTGCCCTGGGAGCTTTCCTGTTCTTCATCGCGACTATATACCTTTCCGGGGCAATCCGCCTTGCCGTTGGGCGCATCGGCTGGTCACATATCACCGCCGAAAGTTCCTTACTACCCGGAAATACCGTCAACGCCATCCTCCCGCTCGAAGATGGGCGCATGCTCCTGGGCACAGACAAAGGTGCGGCAATCTGGATACCGACCGAATCCACGGACGATCTGCCGGAATGGGTTATCTACGATACCGGCAATTCGGGGCTGGTGAACAACCAGATCCTGTCCATGACCAGGGATGACAACGGCACGCTCTGGTTCGGCACGGCAGCCGGCATTTCGTCTTACGATGGTTCCGAATGGGATTCCTTCCACGCCAGCGAACTGGGACTTCCAAGCATTCGCACCCTTTCCCTGGCATCCGCTCCGGGCGGGATGATTTATGCCGGGACCCTGCGCGGGGCTGCCTTTTGGGATGGCGCATCCTGGTCCCCGTTGGATCGGCTTTCCGAACAGACCGTTTTCGGGATCACAACCGATGCTGAATGGGCTTATTTCGGCACATCCAGCGGGATGCACCGGTATGACAGCCAGGCCGGAACCTGGGATTTCTTCCCGACAGAATCGGCTGTCACCCACATCCTGGTTGACTCTTCCGGGACGATCTGGGCATCCACCAGCGGCAGCGGCCTGGCGCGGCTGAATGGCGCAAACTGGGAATATTTCCGCCCCAGCAACTCCGGCATCCCCTACAGTTTTGTCCACTGGGTGACCGAGATCGAGCCAGGCTTGCTCTGGCTGGGCACATCCCATCCCACCGCCAGCGGGGGCATCGTGGCAACCTTTGATGGCGGGGAATGGCACACCTTCCAAAAGGATAACTCCGGCTCATCCTTATCCGAGCCGCTGGTGATCGTACCCAGTGCAGATGACCAGGTCTGGATCGGCACCCGTTCGCAGGGGATCGACCTGTATCAAATCAGGAGATGAATTCATGAAACGTTATTATTTTAGCTTGACGGTTCTATTCCTTTTACTGGCAAACGCCTGCACGCCCAAAAGCGGCCCGACCGGCGAACCGGTCTCGCCCGTCACCGGCCTGCCGCAGGGCACAGACGGTTACCCCTGGTGGAACGACACCGTGTTCTATGAGATCTTCGTCCGCTCCTTCTACGACAGCGACGGGGACGGGATCGGGGATTTCAACGGCATCATCGAAAAACTGGATTACCTCAATGACGGTGATCCGAATACGGACACCGATCTGGGAATCACCGGCATCTGGCTGATGCCCATCTTCCCATCCCCTTCTTACCACGGCTACGATGTGACAGATTATTACGCCGTCAACCCCGATTACGGTACGATGGAAGATTTCCAGCGCCTGCTGGATGAAGCCCACACCCGCGGCATCCGGGTGATTATCGATATGGTCCTGAACCACACTTCCAGCGAACACCCCTGGTTCGTGGAAGCCCGCCGCGACCCGAACTCTCCCAAGCGCGACTGGTACGTCTGGTCCGAGACGGAGCCTAGTTATCCCGGCCCGTGGGGGCAGGATGCCTGGCACGCCTCGATCGATGGCAGCTACTACTATGGCATCTTCTGGGAGGGCATGCCCGACCTGAATTGCGCCAATCCGGAAGTGACCGCCGAAATACATGCCGTCACCCGCTTTTGGCTGGAGGAAGTCGGCGTGGATGGCTTCCGGCTGGATGCGGCCCGTTACCTGGTCGAGGATGGCACCATCCAGGCCGATACGCCCGCCACCCATGCCTGGTGGGAAAACTACCGCCTGGTTTACAAATCTTCCAACCCAGATTCCCTGACGGTCGGTGAAGTGTGGACTGACCTGGGCGGGATGTCCGAATATGTCCAGGGCGATGAACTGGATCTGGCCTTCGAGTTCGATCTGGCAGACGCTTTCATCAGTTCGGCGTTGAATGGCACCGCACTTTCTGCCAACGGACAACTCAAGCTCTCCACCAAAATAATCCCGGATATGGCATTCGCCCCCTTCCTGACCAACCACGACCAGGAACGGACGATGACCCTGCTCAATGCCAGCGTGCAGAAAGCACAGGTGGCGGCATCGATGTTGTTGACCGCACCCGGTACGCCTTTCATTTATTATGGCGAAGAAGTGGGCATGCAGGGCAGCAAACCAGATGAAGACATCCGGCGGCCCATGCAGTGGTCCGGACAACTATATGCCGGGTTTACCACCGGCGTCCCGTGGCGTCCGCCGGGGACCGACTGGCAGGTTTATAACGTTGCCAACGAAACCCGCGACCCGGAGTCGCTGCTTTCGCACTACCGCGACCTGATCGCCATCCGCAACCAGCACGCCGCCCTGCGAGTCGGTGAGACCTCCGTCATCCGCAGCACCAATTCGGCCTTGTACGCGATCCTGCGCACCAGCCTGGAAGAGACCATCCTGGTGATCATCAATTTGAGTGGCTCGGCGGTCAGCAATTACAGCCTGTCCCTCGATGAAAGCCCGTTGGGAGCAGGCACGTATCGCAGTTACAGCCTGATGGGCCCGGACAGTTCAGCAAAACCGGCAATCTCAAGCGATGGCGGCTTCACGGATTACACCCCGCTGTCGAAAATCCAACCCTATACAACCATCATCCTTCAATTGGGACAATAACCGGAATAGGAGCAAATCATGAAAATTCGTATTTTCAACCTCGCATTGATCCTGGTCATGATATTGGCTGCCTGCACGCCCAAGAGTTCAGACAAGGGCGTGGAGCTATATCTCAACATCATCTGGCACCAGCACCAGCCCTTCTACGCCACCGACCCGGAGACGGGCCTGGTGGTCGCGCCCTGGGTGCGTATGCACGCCGCCAAGGATTATGTGGATATGGCAGCCATGCTGGAAGACTACCCCGACATCCACGTTACGTTCAACCTGACACCGTCCCTCATCCAGCAGTTGCAGGATCTCGAGAATGGCAAACGTGACATCATCTGGGAGATGACCCTGATCCCCGCTGAAAACCTGACGGTCGAACAGAAGACCTACATCCTGCAGCGCTTCTTCGATGTCAACGGCAAGATCATCGCCCGCTTCCCGCGCTACCAGGAACTCCAACTCCAGCGGGTTGGCGCATCAGACGAGCAGATCGCAACCGCCATCGAGACCTGGACCGCCCAGGATTTCCTCGACCTGCAAGTGCTTTTCAACCTGGCCTGGACGGATCCCGACTACCTGGCCGAGGAACCGCTGGCCGCCCTGCTCGCCAAGGGCAGCGGCTACACAGAAGAGGATAAGCAAACTGTCCTAGATGTCCATGCAGACCTGATCGCCCAGGTCATCCCCACGCACAAGAAATTGCAGAAAAGCGGGCAGATCGAAGTCACCTTCACGCCCTATGCCCACCCCATCCTGCCGCTGTTGATCGACACCAACCTGGCCCAGGTGGCCGTCCCGGATATCGACCTGCCAACCCGCTTCACCCACGGCGAGGATGCCGTCCAGCAACTGGAACGCGGCGTGGCGCTCTATGAAAACAACTTCGGCCAGGCGCCGCGCGGCATGTGGCCCGCCGAAGGGTCTGTGGCGCAGCTGATGGTCGGCATGACCTCCCGCGCCGGTGTGGAATGGATGGTCACCGACGAAGCTGTCCTGGCCAACTCTCTCGGCATCAATTTCACCCGCCTGGCGGAGAATGTTCCCATGAACGCCACCACGCTCTACAAGCCGTTCACGGTTGGAAAAGGGGACGACACGGTGACCATATTTTTCCGGGATACCGCCCTATCCAACAAGGTTTCGTTCGATTACAGCCAGATCCCGGCTGCCCAGGCCGTGAGCGATTTCATGAGCCGCATCCGTGCCATCCGGGATGCCGTCAAGGAGCAGGAAGGCGGCCCCTATGTGCTGACGGTTATCCTGGATGGGGAAAACGCCTGGGAATGGTACGATAACGATGGCAAGGAATTCCTGAATGGTATATACACCGAGCTAAGCAACGACAGCACCATCCGCACCGTGACGCCTGGCGAATTCCTGGATCTCTATGAGCAGGAACCCGAGATCATCCCGGAACTCTGGGCTGGCTCGTGGGATAACGCCACCTTCGAGACCTGGATCGGTGAACCCGAAGAGAACCGCGCCTGGAACTATCTCAGCACCGCGCGCGATGTGCTGGAAGAATACAAAGATCAGGTCAGCGCCGAGGCGCTTGAAACCGCCACATTGGCCATGCTGGCTGCCGAAGGCTCCGACTGGTTCTGGTGGTACGGCACAGATAAGGACTCCGGTAATGACGCCGCCTTCGATGTCCAGTTCCGCGAAACGCTCGGCCAGGTTTACGATGCCCTGAACCTGGAACGGCCGGATTTCCTGGGCGTCCCGATCATCCAGCCGACTCCAGTCGAACCGGATGTCAACCTGGAAGGGCTGATGGAGGGCGTGGAGATCGACGGTTCGATTACAACCCGCAGCGAATGGATGAACGCTGGGGCCTTCAACTTCGAGAGTGAAAATCCATCAACCTTGGCCTTTGGCTTCGATAAGAACAACCTGTTCCTGCGGATTGCGCAACCGCCTCTATCGATGCCGTCATATGCCATCTATCTCAAGGTTCCCGCTATCCTGGATGGCAGCCCGTTCGATGAGAACGGCCAGGTCCTGGGGATGTACGCCACCCATCGCATCCTGATCGGCGCGCCGGCCGACACAACCGTGGGTCGCTTCCAGGAATGGAACACAGAGGATCAATCCTGGGAGGATGTTAATGATAGTGGATTCTTGTTTGCAGCACTGCCGGATATGATCGAAATAGCCGTTCCGCTGACGGAACTATATCCAACCCTTGACGCGGGCGATAGCCTCCTGGTCCGGATCGCAACCGAATCGGACCTCTATCCGGCCGCCGCGCCCGGTCGCATGTTACTCCCTGACCTGGGACGCACCACCTGGGTCATCGATGTGAACGATCCTGCCAACGATGACCACGGGCCGGGTACCTACGAATATCCCACCGATGGCGTCTTCGTGCCGGGCGTGTTCGACCTGCTGAACTTCAAGGTCGGCTACGATGAAAACAACCTGGTCTTCCGAGCCGAGATGCGCGGACCGGTCGATAATCCCTGGGGTGCGCCGAACAGTCTGTCCATCCAGACGATCGATGTGTATATCGAGACGGATGGAGCATCGAACGGCACCCGCCTGCTGCGGAACGCCCGCAATGCCGCGCTTGCCTCCGAGTACGCCTGGGACTATGCCCTGACCATTGCTGGCTGGAATTACGGCCTTTTCACTTCCAGTTCACCCGAAAAGGCCTCAGCCGATTTTCCGCTCACCATCTTCACCGATCCCGGCAAGAATGTGATCGTGGCCAAGGTTCCGCTCTCCGCCATTCCCGGAGACCCGGCCACCTGGGCATACGCTGTGACCGTGATGTCTAACGACGGCTACGGCGTCAACGGGCTGCGGGATGTGTTGCCCGAGAAGGAACAGTGGCGGGTTGGCGGTGGTGCGGACGATAGCAACCATACCCGCATCATCGACCTACTCTGGCCGGAAGGCAGCACCCCCACGCAGGAGGAAATGCTCTCCAACTATCCGCCCAGCACATCCGATCTAGCCAGCCTCAGCCCGGACGATTTTGCCCAGCTGCAGATGTATATGCTGCCGTAAATCATCGGTTACAATGTGCCGTGCTTTCCGTAAAGGGAGCATGGCACATTTTATTTCGAGGCTACCGAGACATGACAGTTCCCTACTGGGTTCAGGACGCCGTTTTCTACCAGATATTCCCC
>Ga0209285_10000795_pt1 | contig 10138 bp, 9 predicted proteins | sample PPLLak3March2015_2_FD_187249 | JGI IMG/M metagenome (GOLD analysis project Ga0209285, IMG submission 187249) | Freshwater sediment microbial communities from Prairie Pothole Lake near Jamestown, North Dakota, USA - PPLs Lake P8 Core (3) Depth... | ecosystem: Environmental > Aquatic > Freshwater... | reverse complement strand
TGGAGTGCTCGGTGTCGTTTATGGCGTGTTGATCTCGAACCCGCGCCGCCAGGTGCGCGAGTCGGTGAATCACTTGATGCTGGTGAAGATCATGTTCCTGGCTTATCTTCGCCGGCTGCACCAGGCCGACCAGGCTTACACCCGGCGCCTGCTGGACGATGAGCCCATGACGGTTGAACAGGTCAAACCGTTTACGGATATGGTTGGCAGCATTATGAACGATACTGTCCAGTTGCAGTTGAAAGGCAGCAGCATCGATCCCGGTAAAGGCGACCCCAAGGGCCGTATCCAATCGGCCAGTGATCAGCTTGCAAAGATCGTTCAACAGGATTCCAAGGGCGATAATCCTGTCAACGAGGCTCCAACACAGCCAGGCCAATCGTAGGAAAGAGAAACAGGAAGAAAGCCGCGAACTTTTACAAGGTATTTTTCGTCTAGCCTCTGATACCCTGAATCCTTTGTTTTCTTGTCGCTGGTTGGGCGGAAATTCCCCGCCCGGGAAGGTGGAAAGATGAACGCCAAATGGAAACCACTCCTGATCGCTGGTGCAGCGATCGTGCTTCTCTTGAGTGCATGTGGAGAGAAAACCACTCCCGGCCTCGGCTCCACCTGGACGCGCCCGGCGGATGGCATGCTGATGGTGTATGTACCTGCAGGTGAATTCAGCATGGGCATGGATGCCGATGCATCCGTTGAAATCTGCAATCAATTTTCCAGTGATTGCAACCGCGATCTGTATCTCGCCGAGGAACCCGTTCATACCGTGTTCCTGGATGCCTATTGGATCGACCAGACGGAAGTGACGAATGCCATGTACGCACTGTGCGTCAGCGCCGGGGCCTGCCAGCCTCCAACCGCCACTTCCAACAAAACTCCCCTCATGCGATATGGGGATGCTGAGTTCGCAGATTACCCGGTCACGAATGTGGATTCATCGAACGCAGAAGCTTATTGCGCCTGGGCGGATGCCCGGCTGCCAACCGAGGCAGAATGGGAGAAGGCCGCCCGCGGCGTGGATGGCCGCATCTATCCGTGGGGAGATTCGTCGCCGGATTGTTCGCTCGCGAACTCCGCCCCGAATTCCACCCCCTGCGTGGGGGATACAACCCAGGTGGGGAGTTACCCTTCGGGCGCCAGCCCCTATGGAGCCCTGGATATGGCCGGGAATGTCTACGAATGGGCGGCAGACTGGTACGGCAAGGATTATTACAGCCAGTCACCTGCGAGCAACCCGGCGGGCCCGGCCAGCGGGGAGATGCGCGTGGTGCGCGGCGGTGCCTGGAGCCTCAACAACCTGGGCATCCGTTCCGCCCAACGCCAGGTAATCCACCCATGGGGCATCGCCGTCACGGTTGGTTTCCGTTGCGCCCGCAGCATATCTCCTTAGGGCGATAATAGCCCACTTGCCTGTATAATCAGAGGGGAGGATCAACTGTCCATGAAACCCTGGCTCAAATGGCTCATCCGCATCCCGCTCATCCTGCTCGGATTGGCAGCCGGCCTGGTGCTGATCGCAGCCCTCGCTTACACGATATCCAACCGCACCAACGGGACGATCGTTTCCTCAGGCGATAAGCGCTCCTACCTGCTCTACGTTCCAGAGAGTTACGATCCATCCACCCCCACGCCCCTTGTCATCAGCATCCACGGCTTTGCCCAATGGCCTGCCCACCAGATGTACACCACCCGTTGGGACGAACTGGCCGACCAGTATGGCTTCATCGTTGTCCACCCTTCCGGCACCGGACTCCCCAAGCGCTGGCGCACATCCCCACAAGCGGGCAGTGAAACTGACCCGCTTGTAGATGTGGTCTTCATCTCTGACCTGATCGACAAACTGGAAGCCGAATACAACATCGATTCGCAGCGCATCTATGCCAACGGGCTTTCGAACGGCGGCGGGATGTCCGTATTGTTATCCTGTGAGTTGTCCGAACGCATCGCTGCCATTGGCACCGTGGCCGGCGCTTACACCTTTCCATGGGATGAGTGTAACGCCACCCGCCCCGTGCCGTCCATCATCTTCCACGGCACGGCTGACCCGATCGTGCCTTACGAGGGCGGCCTGGTCGATGGCGGTCGTTTCACCTTCCCGGCCATCCCCGACTGGGTGGAAGGATTGGCCCGATATAACGGCTGCACCGCTACCCATACGGAAATCCCATCCAGCGGGAGCGCAAGCGGGATCCGATACGAAAAATGTATCCAGGATGCAGAAGTAATCTTCTACACCATCGCGGGCGGCGGCCACTCCTGGCCGGGCGGGAATCCCCTGCCGGAATTCATCGCCGGCCCCACCACCCAGGATATCGATGCCACCCAAACGATGTGGGAGTTCTTCCAACAGCATCCCCTGCCGGGAGAATGACCGCCCCCCCCCAGCCTCCCCCATCCGAAATGCACGGATGGGGGAGGGGATATAGAAAAGAGTAATAGTATGAACTGGAAACTAATCTCATGGAACGTGAACGGCATCCGCGCCGCTGAAAAGAAAGGCTTCCTGGATTGGCTGGCGGCCTCCGACGCAGACGTGGTCGCCGTGCAGGAGACCAAAGCCTACCCTGAACAACTCTCCGCCGCGCTGCTCGATCCGCCCGGCTACCAGGCTGCCTGGAGCTCGGCGGAAAGGAAAGGCTACAGCGGAACGGTCACCTATTCCCGGCACGCACCCCTGAGAGTCATCACCGGCCTGGGCGATCCCCGTTTCGACACCGAAGGCCGCACCCTCATCCACGAATTCGAAACATTCATCTTCTTCAATATCTACTTCCCCAACGGCGGGCGCGGCCCGGAATGGGTGGCGCACAAGCTGGCCTTCTACCAGCGTTTCATCGAAGTGGCACAGGGTTACATGCAGGCCGGACAGTCAGTGGTTGCGACCGGCGACTTCAACACCGCCTACGCCGAGATCGACCTGGCTCGCCCCAAGGAGAATGTCTCCCACAGCGGCTTCATGCCGGAAGAACGTGAGGGCTTGGGAGAATTCTTCCAGGCCGGGTTGGTCGATACCTTCCGCCACCTGCACCCGGAGACGGTGAAATATAGCTGGTGGGATATGGTCACCCGCGCCCGCGAGCGCAACGTCGGCTGGCGGCTGGACTACTTCATGGTTTCCCCCGATCTGAAGGATCATATCGTTGCTGCCGACATCCATGACGATGTGATGGGCTCCGATCATTGTCCGGTCAGTTTAGTGCTGTCAACTTAACCTGACAAGAACCTTCTATCAGTTCGTAGCAAGAATCATAACCTCCCACCTAAATCTGGCGGGAGGTTCAACTCATCACTGAAAACTGATCACTGGTAACTGAACGCTATATCTTCGGTCCGGCAGCCACCACTTCCTTTGGCGTATCGACCTCGAATTTCTTCATGTTATCGATGAAGCGGGAAGCCAATTGCTTGTAGCGCTTCCAGTAGTCGGCTTCTTTAGCCCAGGATTTGGCCGGGTAGAGCACATCCTCGGGCACATCCGGGCAGGTCTTGGGGACCTCGAAACCGAAGACCGGATCGGTGTAGTATTCCACGCCTTCCAGCTTGCCATCCAGCACGGCATTGAGCAGGTTGCGGGTATGGCGGATGCTGATGCGCTTGCCCACCCCGTAGGGGCCGCCCACCCAGCCGGTGTTGACCAGCCAGCAGGTCACGCCGTAGCGCTCGATCTTGCGCCGCAGCAGGTCCGCGTAGAAAGCCGGCCGGTGCACCATGAACGGCCCGCCGAAGCAGGCGCTGAAGGTGATCTCAGGCTCGTCGCGCAGGCCGATCTCGGTCCCGGCGATCTTGGAAGTGTAGCCGGAGATGAAATGGTACATGGCCTGTTCGACGGTCAGGCGGGCGATGGGCGGCATCACGCCCGACGCGTCGCAGGTCAGGAAGATGATGTTCTTTGGGTGGCCGGCGCGTTTTTCCAGGATGGCATTCTCGATGTAATCCAGCGGATAGGAGGCACGCGTGTTCTCGGTCAGATCGGCGTCATCCAGATCGATGAAGCGCGTCACCGGATCGTAGACCACGTTCTCCAGGATGGTGCCGAAGCGCTGGGTGCAGGCATGGATCTGCGGTTCTGCCGTCGGAGAGAGTTCGATCACCTTGGCGTAGCAGCCATCCTCGAAATTGAAAATTCCATTGTTGCTCCAGCCATGCTCATCATCGCCGATCAATCCGCGGTTCGGATCGGCAGAAAGCGTGGTCTTGCCGGTTCCGGAGAGGCCGAAGAAAAGCGCAACATCACCGCCCTTGCCGACGTTGGCCGAGCAGTGCATGGTCATCACGCCATCGTGCAGGGGCAGCAGGTAGTTGAGCACGGTGAAAACCGACTTCTTGATCTCGCCGCCATAACCGGTGTTGCCGATGATGCACAACTTCTGGTCGAAATTCAGCACGATGAAGGTCTCGGTCGGCGTCTGGTCGATCTGGGGGAAGGATTTAAATCCAGTGGCCGTGATGACCGTGAATTCGGGGGCAAAGCGCCGGTACTCTTCCGCCGTCTGCGGCTTGATGAACATATTGCGGGCGAACAGGCTGTGCCAGGCCAGGTCGGTGACGATACGCACCGGCAGGCGGTAGTCGGGGTCCGCGCCGCCATAACAATCCTGTACGAACAGGTCGCGGCCTTGCAGGTATCCCTGCAGGCGGGCGAACAACTCGTTGAATTTCTCCGGCGCGAAGGGACGGTTGTACTGCCCCCACCAGATATTCTCCTCCGTGCTCGGTTCGCGGACCACGAACTTGTCGTTGGCCGCCCGGGCCGTGTGTTTGCCGGTATTGACCACCACCGGTCCCAGCTTGGAGATGTGCGCCTCGCTGCGGAAGATGATCTCTTCATAGAGCGCTTCGGTTGGCAGGTTCCAGTAGACCTTGCGTAAATTGGACAGGCCGAGATAATCCAGCCCGTAATCACTGCGGATGGCCGCAGCCTGGTCTTCGGTTGGGGTTTTGATATTGAGAAGGTTATTCATTCTTTAGTCTCCGAAACTTTGGAGTGCGGAAGCTCGCTTCCGCAAACGCAACGACTCACCGCCGCTGTCTGCACTCCAAAACAACTATAGCCAATCCCTCAGCAACTTCCGGTCGCCGATGTAGATTTCGCTGGGCGCGTTCGGGTCGAGCGCCCACTTCATGCGTTCGATGCCTTCCGTCAAGTCCTTGACCGAACCGGCGAAACTCAGGCGCAGGTGGCCTTCCATCCCGAACTCGCGGCCCGGCACGGTTACAACCAGGGCCTTCTTGAGCAGGAAGTTGGACAGTTCGACCGAGTTGGTGGCAATACTCTTGCGGATGTAAGCCCGGAAATCGGGCAGGGCATAGAAAGTCCCGCCCGGTTTGACGCAGTACACATCCGTGAATGAGCGGAGCTCTTGCATCAACACATCCCGGTTGTTCTGGATGCTCAGGCGCAGGCTCTCGACGATGGATTGCATACCCGTCAAGGCGCCCTCGGCCGCCGACTGCATGACCGGGGAAACACAGGTGGTCGTTTGCGATTGCACATTGGTCATGATCTCGACCATCTTGCGGTTCGCCACCACCCAGCCGATCCGGAAGCCGGTCATGCCGTACAGCTTCGCCACGCCATTGACCACGATGACCTTGGTGTTCTCGATATCCTTGTTGGTGAACTTCCAGGCCGGGGCCGGCACGCGCCCATCGAAGACCAGCTTATGGTAGATATCATCGCAGATCATGTAGATGCCGCGGCTTTCGCACATCCCAACGATCTTCTCGATCAACTCATCCGGGTAGATCACACCAGACGGGTTGTTGGGGCTGTTGACGATGATCGCCTTGGTATACGAACTGACCGCCTGCTCGATCTCATCGAAGCGCGGCACGAAGCTGCCATCTTCCGGGGTTACCACCACCGGGATGCCGTTGCACATGCGCACGATCTCCGGATAGCTGACCCAGTAGGGCGCAATGATGATCACTTCATCCTGCGGGTTGATGAGTGTGAACAGGATGTTGAACAGGGATTGCTTGGCCCCCTCAGACACGATGATGTTGTAAGGTGCTGCCAACCGGTCATAGTGCTCTTCGGTGTAACGCACGATGGCCTTTTTAAGGGATGGCGTCCCATCGGTTGGGACATATTTGACTTCCCCGCTGCTCAGCTTTGCCGCCGAACTCAAGATGGCTGTGATGGGCGTCTTGTTCTTGGGTTCACCGATGCCGAGATGAATGACCGGCTCGCCCTTTTCTCGCAAGAGGCGGGCTTCCTCATTCAATCGCAGGGTCGGCGACTCAGCAATGGAACATGCTACCTGGCTTAAAGTCATGCTGGTTCTCCTGAATATTGTCCACTTGACCAAAAATTCTGGTCAGGGATCCTGGCCAGAGTTGGGCAAGCGTTGTTCGATTTTTCACAGGATGATTATACTATAACGCTTTCAGAAACACCTGCAAGCGCTCCAGGTCGGCGGGCATCCCGAACGGGATGCATGTTGCGTGCTCATCGATGCGTTTCAACAGTCCTGTCAATACACTCCCGTTTCCAATCTCGATGAATCGGGTGGCCCCATTCAGGATCATCCACTCCATGGATTCCCTCCAGCGGACGCGGCAGGTCAACTGCGCTTTCAGATCCACACGCAATTCATCTGCCTGAGTCATAGCCACAGCCGAAACATTGCCAACCACCGGTATGTTCGCATCAGCAATCGGGGTTATGTCAACTGCCTGCCAAAAACCATCTTGCGCGCTTTGCATCAGGTATGAATGCGTGGCAACACTCACCGCCAACGGCAGGGCGCGCCGCGCGCCAGCCTGCTTCGCCAATTCGACCGCCCGGTCGAGGGCGGATTTGGCGCCCGAGATCACTACCTGGCCGGGACAGTTATCGTTCGCGATCTGTACTTTATATTCATCCCGGCTGGCCTGTTCACAGATCAATTCGAGTGTGGGGATATCCAGCCCCAGGATGGCTGCCATACCGCCTGAGAATTTCTCTCCCGCCTGCTTCATCAACTCGCCCCGATGGCGTACCAATCTCAAACCGACATCGAAGGGCAAGGCGCCGGCAGCAGTTAGCGCTGTCAATTCACCGAGGGAGTGGCCGGCTACATACGCAGGTTTCAGTTCGGGGAAAAGCATCGTTCCTACACGCAGCGCAGCAACGGAATGAACATAGAGCGCAGGCTGGGTGTTGGATGTATCGCTGAGTTCACTTTCAATCCCATTCCACATGAGAGAGGAAAGGGGAAACCCCAGCAGTTCATTTGCTTCCTCAAACGTGTTACGGGCAACCTCGAAGGCATCCGCAAGCTCCCGCCCCATCCCCACGGATTGCGAACCCTGGCCTGGAAAGAGAAATGCTATCATCATGCCCTGTTAAACACCGACGAGCCGTGACGGTCACGGCTCGTGAGGGATTGCACCAGAATAAGAAACCTATTGCTGTTTCTTCTTTTCTTTCTTCTTGATCTCGATCACCTCGCGTCCCTTGTAGAAACCGCAGTTCGGGCAAACCGTGTGCGACAGGATCATGGCGCCACAGTTCGAACAGGCAATCAGGTTCGAGGCATCCAGTGCATCGTGGGCGCGGCGGCGATCGCGGCGGCCACTCGATAATCTACGTTTTGGTTGTGGGGGCATTCCTTACTCCTTCTAATAGTTTAGAAGTTACGCAGTTGAAATGGATTCGGTGGTGTGGTGGGCGGGTTTCACCCGCCCACCACACCACCAACCACCCTGAACCGCGTAAATCCTATCATTGCTCTTCCGGGGGTCAAGCGGGCTGATTATAGCGGGTGTATGGGACAGCGTCAAGGAAAAATTCATGAAGCCAAATACGCCAATGCAAGCCCAACACACGCAGCCCAGGATATCACTTTGAACTCGCCCGCAACAAGGGCCGAACGCATCTCATCTACAGATAGTTCCACCAATTCCTGCTCTTCCAGGTCATCCGATGTTCTTTTGCCTGAAAATTCAGCGTTCTTTGCCAGGTACAAATATCCAACCCCAACGCCCCGGTTGGCTTCCGTGGCATATTTGCCGAGGAAGACCCAATCTTCCGCGGTGTATCCCAATTCCTCGCGCAGTTCGCGGCGGGCGGCTGCCAGGGGTTCTTCCCCATCTTCGATCATTCCGCCTACTGGCGCAAGGGATGTACCTTCAACCGCGTACTTCGTCTGGCGGAAACAAACGAATTTGCCTTCCTGCGTCAGCGCAAGCACATTGACGTAATCCGGTACTACCACCCACTGCCAGTCTTCGATCCGACTGCCATCCGGCAACTCGACCGTGTGGTTTTCCACAGTGAGCCAACGGTTCCGGAGCAGCGTATCGCGTTTGAGGGTCTTCCAGGGTTTCATGTCAGTTCGCCTGGCGGAGATAGGCTTCCATGAATTCATCCAGGTTGCCATTCAATACAGACTGGGTGTTCCCGGTTTCGTATTCCGTACGGTGGTCCTTTACCATCTGGTAGGGATGCAGCACATACGAGCGGATCTGGCTGCCCCACTCGGCCTTGGTGTATTCCCCGCGCAGAACGGCGATCTCATCATCCCTCTCGGCCTGCTTGAGTTGCAGCAGGCGCGCCCGCAGGATGCGCATGGCAAACTCCCGGTTCTGGGTCTGTGAACGCTCGTTCTGGCAGGTGACCACCATCCCGGTTGGCAGGTGCGTAATGCGGATGGCGGTGGCGTTTTTCTGGACGTTCTGTCCGCCCGCGCCGGAGGATTTGAACACATCGATCTTCAACTCAGCCGGGTCGATCTGGATCTCCGGATCGTCAAGCGCGACCTGGGGCAGCACCTCCACCAGGGCAAAGGAAGTGTGCCGGCGATGGGCGGCATCGAACGGCGAAAGCCGCACCAGCCGGTGAACGCCCTTCTCCGAGCGCAGGTAACCGAAGGCATATGCGCCATCCACGGCGATGGTAGCGCTCTTGACCCCCGCTTCTTCGCCCTCGGAGATATCCAATACTTCCGTTTCGAAGCCGCGCAACTCTGCCCAGCGCAGGTACATGCGCATCAGCATGCCGGTCCAGTCCATCGAGTCAACCCCGCCCGCCCCGGCGTGCAGAGCCAGGATGGCGTCGTCGTCATCGTAAGGGCCGGAGAGCATGGCGGTGAAGGAGCGTTTTTCGAGTTCAGTCTCGATCGCGTCGGTCTCCGTTTCCAGTTCGGAGCGCAGGCTTTCATCGTCCATCTGGGCGAGTTCGAGCGAATCGCGAATGCGGCGCGCAAAACCGTTCCAGTCCTCGATCTCTTCCCGAAGACGGGCAGCGTTTTTCGATATTCGCTGGGCAGACTGGGGTTCATCCCAGAAGCCCGGATCGGCAATCTGTTTTTCCAGTTCTGCGAGTTGGGTTTCCTTCGACGCTACGTCAAAGACGCTCCAATAGTTGGTTTGTCAATTCCCCTGCTGTTGTCAATCTTTCGATCAGTTCTTGCATTCGAGCCTCCTAACAAAATTACCGAACATTATCCATATTTGACTTGGGTGCGTTTCATTTCAGTTGAAACAAACATCGAGGGTCGAGTGGCCAGTGCTTTCCTGGCGTACACTTGCACCGCACTGCGTTCGGTGCAGTGCAGGTGTCGAGACCCGGAATCGCTGGTTTCGATACAGGCGGAAAAGCACCGCCCTACACTTCGACAAGCTCAGTGCATCGCTCAACCAGCGGTTCCCAACTCAAATGAAACACAGCCATTTGACTTTGTCGGCAATTGAGGAAAACGTCCCGAAGGTTGCGGCCAAACGTCTGGATTACTTGGAATAAACCTTCGGGACGATGCCTGCAAAATTACCAAACAATATCCATTTTATCCCAGGAAGCGCCCTATTCAGCCAGGATCCCCTTTACAAATGCATCCGGGTCAAAGGGCGTCAGGTCTTCCGGTTTTTCACCCAACCCGGCAAACAAGATCGGCAAGCCCAATTCCTCCTGGATGGCAAACGCCATCCCGCCGCGCGCCGAGGTATCCAGTTTTGCCAGGATGATGCCCGTCACCTGGACCGCTTCCTTGAAAGCCTTTGCCTGCTGGAGCGCGTTCTGGCCAGTTGTGGCGTCCAGCACCAGCCAGACGGCATGCGGCGCGCCCGGCAGGGCCTTCCCTGCCACGCGATGCACCTTCTTGAGTTCTTCCATCAGGTTATAGCGGGTATGCAAGCGGCCGGCCGTATCCACCAGGGC
>Ga0209285_10000794_pt1 | contig 10148 bp, 10 predicted proteins | sample PPLLak3March2015_2_FD_187249 | JGI IMG/M metagenome (GOLD analysis project Ga0209285, IMG submission 187249) | Freshwater sediment microbial communities from Prairie Pothole Lake near Jamestown, North Dakota, USA - PPLs Lake P8 Core (3) Depth... | ecosystem: Environmental > Aquatic > Freshwater... | reverse complement strand
AAAGCAGGAATCCAGAACAGGTTGAAATTACTGGATTCCCGTTTGCACGGGAATGACATTCTAAGTAATTTATAAACAGACTCTAATTAATAGGAACTTTATTATCTTAAAATTCGTTTTTTTCCTATTTATCATGAACAAAATTTTTTAAAAAAATCAAGGAGTTAAAAAATTACACTTATAGAAACCATAAGAGTAGGATGGTATAGAAGTTGCTGTAATTAATTATTAGGAGGTGAGCTATGAATTTTAGAAAAAATTTATTTTCGATTGTTTTGATTTTTCTTTTTTTAGTTGGATGTGGTGGAATTCCTGTCCGTGAGGCCGTGAAGGTTGATCTTAACGTTCCGGTTGGCAGAATCGAAGGGAATCAATTTACAGGGATTCGCTTCCCATTTACTGTCTCGGCTCCAGCAGGTTGGAAGGTGACCACAGAGATTCCAAATTTCATGGAGGAATTGGGATATGAGAAACCTGGGTTAGAGGAATCAGAAGTATTTATTTTTAATCCTTCCACACAATCAAACATTCAGTTTGATCTCACACCAGCAGGCCGATATTCTAAGTTCAGCCAAGAATCAATCGAGTGGCTCACCACAGCGGCTACAGGAAGCTTTAAGGAGGAGTTACAAGAAGAACACGGGAAGGATATCCAGGCTGAAATCGGTCCCACAGAGCCCATTTCCTTAAAGGGTGTTCAATTCGCTGCAAAGAAATTTGCGACTTATACCATTAAAGGGGTAAAGCGGGAGCAGGGGTGGATTTATGGGTTTACAGAACCTTATCAGATTTTCATCCTCTATATGATATTGGAAAAAGAAGGGGCAAACGACCGTCAGGATTTAAAGAAGATTCTTGATTCCTTTGAGGTCATTCCTAAAAAATAGATCCTCTCTTTCTCCCTCCTTTATTGAATGGGGATCGGGAGGATCGAGAAAGGAGACATAAACCATGGCAACCAAACCGGCAACAAAAGTTTATAAATGTGAAACATGTGGATTGGTGACGACCGAGAAAGGTCATCTCTGTAGCCCTAAAGAGGTCAAGAAAGCCTACACCTGTGATTATTGCGGCATCACGGTTAGCGATCCAAGGCATGTTTGCAAACCGAAAGTCACAAAATTAAACTTTGTGTGTGATACGTGTGGTCGGGTGGCGGTGGGTAAAGAGGAATTGTGCCATCCTAAAAAGATAAAAAGTTAAAAAAAGTTAGTTCATCTCTTTAAATGCAGAAGAGTCCCTTCTTTAAAGGCCCCTCATCCCATTGGGTTTGAAGGGCCTTCAATTTTTGGATTCATCCTCATCTTCATTGATTTTTGTTAAAAAATTCATTATTTATTAGAGAAAGAAATTCTTAGAAATGATAGAGGATTGATATGGAAAAGGTGGAGCTGAAGAAAGGGATTTATTGGGTTGGAGCGATTGATTGGAATGTCAGAGATTTCCATGGTTATTCCACTCCTCTTGGAACGACATACAACGCCTATTTAATACTCGATGAAAAAAATGTTCTCGTGGACACGGTGAAGGCTCCATTCTATCTGGAGATGCTGGGGCGCATTTCAGAAATCATCGACCCCTCAAAAATTGATGTGGTTGTTTCAAACCATGTAGAGATGGACCACTCCGGTTCGCTCACTCAGATTGCCGAAAGGATTGGAAACCCAACCGTCATCACTTCTGAGAGAGGGCAGAAAGGCCTGATCAAACATTATAAGAAATCACTGAAATTCAAGACCGTAAAGAGTGGAGAAACATTTTCGATTGGGCATCGAACCCTCACCTTTGTGGAGGCACCCATGCTTCACTGGCCGGATAGTATGTTCACCTATATTAAAGAAGATCAGCTTCTCTTGCCAAACGATGCCTTTGGCCAGCACATTGCCTCTTGCAAGAGATTTGAAGATGAGGTGGGGAATGAGGTAATCTCACATGCTGCGAAATATTATGCGAATATCCTATGGCCTCTGGCGCCTTTGATTTTGAAAAAGGTGGAAGAGGTAGTGAAGATGGGGATTCCCATCGATATGATTGCCCCCAGCCATGGTCTGATCTGGAGAAAAGATCCCAACCGAATCATTCAGGCCTATGTGGATTGGAGCCAGGGGAAAGCGGGGGATAAAATCCTCGTTATCTACGATACGATGTGGGGGAGTACGGAAAGCATTGCCAAGGCTATCCTCAAAGGCCTATTTGAGGAGGGAATAGAAGCAAAGCTTCTCCATCTCCGATCCAATCATCGGAGCGACATCATCGAAGAGATGCTGGAGGCAAAAGGTGTCCTTTTGGGCTCACCCACTTTGAACAATGGGATGTTTCCAACAATGGGGGATTTTCTGACGTATATGAAAGGATTGAGACCGAAAGGGAAGGTCTTCGGCCTCTTCGGATCGCATGGATGGGGAGGGGGAGCGATCAAGGAAATGAGAAGAGCCCTCGAACAGGAGAAATTCGAGATTTGGGAGAAGGAGCTTCCTGTACAATTTGTTCCGGACCCGGAAGAATTGAAGAGTGCAATTCAATTTGGAAAGGAATTTGCCCTTAAGGTTTTAGGCAAATAGCCCCTTGCGCAGGACGCATAGCATTGACGACTCGAAAATCCCATAGTCTTTTAGTTTATTGACTATACCGCTCAACGACTATCTGACTACTCGACCCCTTTATGCGCTATGCCCCATGCACTTTGCGATTTAGGTTACAGGGATGGCTGGAGAAATAGTTTCCTATAATCAGATTGTCCTCGACCATTTCAATCATCCGAGGAATATGGGTGAGATGGAGAACCCTGATGGCATCGGAGAAGCTCAAAATCCTGTCTGCGGTGATACGATGAGGCTCTTTATTAAAGTAGAGAAGGATCGGATCATCGATGCCAAATTTCTAACCTTTGGTTGTGGGGCCGCCATCGCTTCTTCGAGCATCACCACAGAGATCATTAAAGGAAAGAAAACTGAAGAGGTTCTCATGATTTCAGATCAAACGATCGCTGAGGCCCTCGGTGGACTTCCACACGCCAAGATCCATTGTTCTGTTTTGGCAGAGAAAGCCATCAGAGCCGCTGTCTTGGATTACAGGAAAAAGATATGCCTAAGATCACCCCCACCCCCACTCTCGCCTTCCCCCATAGAGGGGGAGGGAATTTGAAATTTCCCTCTGCGCCATGTTGGAGAGGTCAACAATGATCACCCTCTCCCCTGGGGGGAGAGGGTTGGGGTGAGGGGGCAAAGGTGTAGGAAGGAGATTAAATGACCGGAAAGGAAGCATTTCTCCGTCTTTTAAAAAACATGGTTCAAGAATCGCCTGCTGATCAGACCGAGGCCATCCTTTTGACGGAGGATTCTTCACTTACCCGTTTTGCTGACTCTGCTGTTCACCAACATGTAGCCGAGGTGAACCAAACGCTCATCCTCCGGGTGGTATGGGGGAAGAGGATCGCTGTCGTCACCACGAATACCTTTCAACCTTCTTCAATTAAGAAAATTCTTCAGAAAGCAAATTCCTTGGCCAAAGTTCAACATCCCAATGATGAATTCATCTCGTTGCCAGGACCAAGACCCATTCCCCGAATATGAACCTTTTCTAAAAATATTAGGCGTCTTACCCCAAATGGGAAGGTCAAAACCATCAAAGACATCTTGACCCTTGTGAAAAAAGGGGGATTAAAGGCCTCTGGAGCCTTTTCGAATGGGGAAGTTGAGGTGGCCGTGGTCAATTCCCTTGGAGTGGATGCCTATCAGAAGTTTTCTGACCTGTTTCTCCATCTGATTGTCGAAAATGACAAGAGCTCCGGTTATGCAAGTTTTGTTTCCAGAGATCCCGATCAATTAAATGTTGATGCTTTAGCTCAGGAGGCCATCAGCAAGACATCGAAGGAAGAACCTTTTCAGATTGAACCAGGTGAGTATGAGGTGATTTTGGAGCCATACGCAGTGAGTGAGCTCTTGTCCTTTCTGGGCTATTTAGGTTTCCACGCACTGGCTGTTCAAGAAGGTCGAAGTTTTTTCTCCAATCGTTTTGGGGAAAAAATGGCAGATGAAAAGGTAACGATTTACGATGACGGATTGGACCCCGAAGGGTTGCAAGTGCCTTTTGACTTTGAAGGCATTCCAAAGAGGAAGGTCGTCTTTTTTGACAGAGGGGTGGCGAAAGAGGTGACGTATGATTCCTTTACAGGCGGGCGAGAGGGAAAGGAGTCTACGGGCCATGGCCTGATCGCCCCCAATACAGCAGGCCCTATTCCCATCAATCTTTTTATGAAAGCAGGAGAGTCCTCTCTGGAAGAGATGATCAGATCCGTTCGAAAAGGAATTTACGTGACCCGTTTTCATTATACCAATGTCGTCGAACCCATGAATACCGTCATCACGGGGATGACGCGGGATGGGACTTTTTTGATTGAAGAGGGAGAGATCAAAAGGCCGATTAAGAATCTGAGGTTTACAGAATCTATCTTGAAGGCTCTTTCCCAAGTGACCGCCATCTCAAGAGATCGAAAGGTTTGTTCTGAAGGAACGGTCTATTCCAGGCGCTTTGTTACAGGGACGGTTGTCCCTGCTATCAAAGTGGAAGGATTCAATTTTTCGGGCGTCTCTGCGTTATAGCGGTGAATTGTTAGCAATCTTTACCTCTATTGGCAGAAAATAACTTTAGTCACTTTAGGCACTCTTTAAAGAGGAGAGAAATGAAGGCATTTGTCGAGAACATTCTTGATGTGGCGAAGTTGAAGGGTGTGCCCTACGCGGACATTCGAATCGTTCGTCGCCAGAATGAAGAGATTGAAGTGAAGAACGGTAAAGTGGAGGCCTTAATCCACGATGAGGATGTTGGTTTTGGAATCAGAATCCTTTTCCAGGGGGCATGGGGATTTGCTTGTAGCTCAAAAGTGACGAAGAGGGAAATGGAGGCAGTGTTTGCCAAGGCGCTGAAGATTGCCAAGGCCAGCTCAAAGGTTAAAGGGATAGAGATCATGCTTCCATCTTCTTCTCCGGTCATCGATCAATATAGGACTCCTGTTTCTATTGATCCATTCGATATCGCTCCTGAAACGAAACTCAACCTTCTTCTCCATGCAGATGAGATCATTCGTAGAAATAAAAAGGTGAAGATCTCAGAGGCCTTTATGGGATCTTATAAGACAGAGAAGATATTCGCTTCCACAGAGGGTTCTTATGTTGACCAAGAAATTGTTGAATGCGGAGCAGGCATCGCCGCAACGGCCATCGAGGGGAGCGAGGTTCAGGTCAGATCCTATCCCAATTCTTTTCGGGGAAATTTCGCCACTCAGGGGTATGAATGGATTGAAAAGTTAGGTCTTCAAACTGAAGCGGAGAGAATGGCTGAGGAGGCTTCACAACTCCTTTCAGCAAAGCCCTGTCCTTCTAAAATTACAACATTGATATTGGATCATTCACAACTGGCGCTTCAGATTCACGAATCCATTGGACATCCCATTGAGCTGGATCGAATTTTGGGAACCGAGGCCAGCTATGCAGGCACCAGTTTTTTAAAACCTGAGATGGTGGGTCGTTTTAGATATGGTTCAGAATTAGTGAATATCTTTGCTGATGCTACCCAACCGGGCGGATTGGGAACTTTTGGTTATGATGATGAGGGGATAAAAGCCCAAAGAGTTCCCATCATTTTTAAAGGAATCTTAGCCAACCTTTTAACATCGAGGGAGACGGCCCACCATCTTGGGAAAGAAAGCAACGGGACGATGAGGGCGGATGGTTGGAATCGAATTCCCCTGATCCGGATGACAAACATCAATCTGGAGCCCGGAGATTGGACACTGGAGCAGATGATCGCGGATACGGAAGATGGGCTTTTTTTAACAACCAATCGAAGTTGGTCGATTGATGACAAGAGGATCAATTTTCAATTCGGGACTGAAATTGGCTGGGAGATCAAAGGGGGCAAACTGGGTGAGATGGTTAAAAATCCCACCTATACTGGGATTACTCCCAATTTCTGGAATTCCTGTGACGCCATTGCGAACAGAGATCACTGGCAGATGTGGGGAACACCTAATTGTGGGAAGGGAGAGCCTGGCCAAGTGGCTCATGTCGGGCATGGTGCCGCACCGGCCAGATTCAGGAATGTTCAAGTAGGAGTGATGAAATGAATATAGTCTCACGTTGCAAGTTGCAGGTTCCGAATAACAAGGTTCTGAGTGTGTATGTTACAAGCGTGTAACTTGGAACTCGTAACTATTTTTCTTTTTTGGTGACATCTTTGGCATAGCCTTCTCGAAAACCATCGGCCATCTTTTCGGAGACTTTTTTAGTGGCCTGAAAGATCTTTTTTAGACCTTCCTTAAATAAATCCTTCGCCTCTTCAAGTTCGTCTTCTTTTTCTTCTTTCATGATCTCTTATGTAATTTGCAGATTCATGGACTCCATGAGCTGAAAGCTCAAAACTAAAAGTTGAAAGCCGTAAAGAGCATTACGCCATGCTCATTGCGCTATGCTCCATGCCGATTTTATTTAGGGGGTGGGGGCAGCGTTTTCATCTTCTCGATCTGGGCTCTGATTCGTTGGGCTCTCTCACTATTCGGGTCGACTTTTAAATATTCTTCCCAGGCTTTGATCGCCCCATTGATATCTTGTTTATCGTGAAGGAGTACTATACCAATATTATAACGACTATTCGCATGCTTTGGATCGCTTTGAGCTGCTTTTTTGAACTCTTCAATCGCCCTGTCAAATTGCCTTAATTCTCTGTACATGATTCCCATATCCGTTCTGACGTCCGGGTTGTCGGGTTTTACTTTAAGATATTGACTGTACGCTTCAATGGCTTCTTTCGGTTGATGAGAATCGAAATAGAGATTTCCCAATTCCACCCAACCCGAAAGGTTTTTGGGGTCTTTCGTAACAATTTCCTTTAAGGTTTGGATTTTAGAATTTACTTCGATAGAATCACGACCGGGAGGAGCCGGCGCCGGAGCGCCCCGAGGAACCTTTTGAGGTTTTTGGACCATGGCATTCTTTTCAGTACTTTTTATTCCTTTAAGGATGGCGACCGTTGCGCCGCTGATGAACCCAATAAAAAATGCAATCACAACGAGCAGAATAACGGTCTCTTTTTTCATCACAAGCTTTCCCTCATTTTTGAAAATTTTAGCCTATATGAATGGATTAATCAAATGAAAGATGATTTTGAAGAAATTTCGGAAAGATTTAGACTCCTCCATTTAGATTTTCCATAAACTCCACAGGAAAATGATCGGGAGATGATAGAAAAACTTTTCACATTCAAGAGGGAATTAATTTGGAACTTTTAGGGAAAATACTTCTATTTTTGACTTTCGTTAATAACCATCTCCACTTGATGAGGAAGGAGTCACTGAGTTATCCTTAGCAATTAATCACGATAAGTGGAAGTATTCGCGTCCTTTTCCATTTCCTTTCTAACAAACTAAAACCTCCACACTTCGGGCAACACTTCATGAGGAAGTGATCAACTTCGTCATATCTTCCCATGTATCACTCGGTGTCGTCCGACTTGATTTTTTTTAGATTCCCAGACTGGATGATCGCCTTGTTCGTTGCTTTTTTAACTTCCAGATTCTCAGTATCAAACGTGAGAATATCTTTCCAGACAGAAATGGCTTGACTTAGGTTTCCAGATCGATAATGGTCGAGACCCTCTTCAAACAGGATCTTCCGGCAGTTCTCGATCCCTGTATCCAATAACCCGGCATTGTATGAAAGGTAGCGTTTAAGGTGGCTGAGCGAGGAGTAGTTTCTAAGGAGAATTCTGTAAGTTCTTCCCGCAGAAGCGAAATCTTTACGTTTAAAGTCAAGGTCTGCCTGCCCTTTGATTGACTCCAGGAGGCTTATATTGAGATTGCGCACCGTTGTATCCGAAGGGTATTGCTGGGTAAGACTTCTGTAGATATCGATCCCCTTCTGGAACTCTCCGCTTTTCAGAAAAGATTGGGCTTGCTTCTTCGCCTGAAGCATTCCGCTCATTCTAAGTCGCGCAGCTAAAAGGCTTTCTTTGAACGAAAGCAGGTTCGCAAAATCGCTGAATCGGGAAAAGTTCTTCAACAGCAGGTCATAGGTGATTTGGGCCTCGCCAAAATTCTCTCTGTCAAAGGCCTCGTCCCCCTGGACCTTCATCGATTCGATGGTTTCGATGTATTTTTTCAGCACCCCAGGTTCTTTAGGATATTTCTTGTACGCCAATTGGTATGTATCCAAGGCCTTCTGAAAATCGCCTGAGGTGAGTTTCTGTTGAGCTTCATCGATGGCACTCTTCACCTGTGTTCTCCTCACCCATCCGCATGAGGAAAGTGAAAAAAGTAAGAGGACTAAAAGGAAGATCAATACCCTGCGGAGACAGATCATCAATTCACCTATACCAGATAAGGGTATAACTCCGGGATGAAACGATTACAATGAAAGTAAATATGTAATACAGCCACGACTCCAAATTCATCTTACAAATATGAAAGGTGCTTGTGAGGATTTTTATCCAGCACTTCCCTCACTTTTCTTGCCAGCCCCTCCATTGTGAAAGGTTTTTGGATGTAATTTACTCCTTTTTCCAGAACTCCATGACGGACAATAGCATCATCGGTATAGCCCGACATATATAGAATCTTTATCTGAGGATAGAGAGGTTTCAAAAGTTTGGCTAACTCAGAGCCGCTCATTCCTGGCATTACGACATCGGCCAACATTAGATGGATTGGACTCCTACTCCTTTCACAAGCGACTAAGGCATCATCGCCATTAAAGGTTTCTAAAATCCTGTATCCCTGCCTCTCAAGAATTTTTCCAGCCAATTTTAGAACCTCCTCCTCATCCTCCACTATTAGAATCGTCTCGTTCCCGCGAGGAAGTTCTTCTTTCAAGACCTCTTGCCTTATATCCTCCAGAGGTTCATTCACTCTAGGAAGATAGATCTTGAATGTGGTGCCTTTCCCCTGTTCGCTATAAACCCAGATGTGTCCTTCGCTCTGTTTCACAATCCCGTAGGTCGTCGATAAACCCAATCCCGTCCCCTTCCCCTTCTCCTTAGTTGTAAAGAAGGGTTCAAAGATCCGCTCTCTGACTTCCGGAGTCATTCCCACCCCTGTGTCACTTACCGAGAACATAACATAGTGGCCATGTTTTACGTCAACATGACCTCGAGCATAGGATTCGTCCAACTCCACATTGGCCGTCTCGATAGTGAGTTTCCCTCCGGAGGGCATGGCATCCTTGGCATTGACGGCAAGATTCATGATCACCTGTTCAATCTGTCCTACATCTGCCTTTGTTCTTCCAAGATCTTCTGCGATCAGGGTGACCAGCTCGATGTCCTCCCCAATGACACGTCGGAGCATCTTGTCTAAATCTCTCAAGAGAGTGTTCAGATCGAGTACCTTCATCTCCATAACCTGCCGACGACTGAAGGCCAGAAGCTGTCGTGTTAGACTGGCTGCACGTTCCGCAGCATTATGTATCTCATCTATATTTCCCCTCAAAGTATCGCCTTCTTTGAGTTCGATGCGGGAGAGTTCGCTGTAGCCTTTGATGACAGTGAGGAGATTGTTGAAATCATGGGCAATTCCACCCGCTAAGCGACCGATGGCCTCAACTTTCTGCGATTGGCGAAGCTGCTCTTGAAGAACTGCCTTCTCCTCCTCCGCTCGCTTGAGCTCGGTAATGTCTTCACAGGCCATCAAATTTTCTCCTGTCTCTAATTGGACAGGGATAAAATTGATGATCTTTTCAGTTCCATCTTTGCACGTTACAGTGAATGTCCTCGGTCTTTTTCCTCCTGACTTGAAACCTGTTAAATCATCAGTCCAGGTTGAAATAACATGATGTCTATAGGTAGGATCGGGGTACGCCTTCCTAAACCAAGTCCTTCCATTAGGAATATCATCTAAATCGTAACCGAACAATTCTCTAAACCTAGGATTGATATATTCAAAAGTGCCATCTTGATCGATCATCACCATACCGAACGGAGCATTCTCCGACAACGTTTGCAATTGTCGAGTGTATTTGGAAACTTCCTCTTGTTGTTCCATAATGGTTCGGCTCATTTTGTTAAAACTTTCTGTCAATTTTCCAAGTTCATCCTTAGAATAAACCCGAAGAGGTCTGCCCCATTTCCCTTGTTCAAGTTCCTCGACACCCGAGGCGAGT
>Ga0209285_10000793_pt1 | contig 10155 bp, 3 predicted proteins | sample PPLLak3March2015_2_FD_187249 | JGI IMG/M metagenome (GOLD analysis project Ga0209285, IMG submission 187249) | Freshwater sediment microbial communities from Prairie Pothole Lake near Jamestown, North Dakota, USA - PPLs Lake P8 Core (3) Depth... | ecosystem: Environmental > Aquatic > Freshwater... | reverse complement strand
TCTCCGCATCCTGGCGGTGCAGCAGCTGCCAAGGGTGGGGTTGTTCGCCCATTAAAGCGGATCGTGAGATGGGTTTAGACCGTCGTGAGACAGGTTTGTTGCTAACTTCTTGAAGCGTTGATGCCTGAGGGGAAAGGCCCTTTAGTACGAGAGGAACAGGGGCCTGTAGCCACTAGTTTACCAGTTGTCCGACAGGGCAATGCTGGGCAGCCACGCTATAAGGGATAAATGCTGAAAGCATCTAAGCATGAAGCCCACCCTAAGACGAGGCATCGTAGAACTCGGATAGAAGATCCGTTTGATAGGACCAGGGTGTAAGCATGAAGCTTCGGCGACATGTTCAGCCCGTGGTTACTAATCGTTCATTTACTGGCTCAATCGTTAAACAGGTTGCGTATAAAAATCACAAAATTTAGGGTAACGGTGGTTTGACGGTCAAAGCGGTGGGGAAACACCCGGTCTCATTCCGAACCCGGCAGTTAAGCTCACCTGCGTAATCTTCTGTACTATGGTGCGAGAGCCCATGGGAAGATTACCCTCCTCGCGAGGGCTGGAGCCCTTAGCCTAGGTGGAGAGCCTTGTTTGATTCCTTCGGGAAACTTACGAGGTAAGCTCCACTGCCTGAAAGTTAAGGGTTCCTGGTACGCTGTCAAGCCACCTTACAATTCACAAAAAACCTTTTTTGATTCAGCAATTTTTCTTGAATTAGTTTTAAAAAGAGACTCTTGTAGGATTGTTGTTCTACAAAATTTATATAGATGGTTCTCATATATTGTATACTATTAACAGATAGAACTTTAGAGAAGAGGTGATATAACAAAAAAAGCTGTTACGTCGCCGGTAGCAACTTGGATAAATATTATTATTTAACAGGCGGGGGAGGATGAAGAGGGTGAAGAAAAAAGCGTTGACAACATTTATTTTGATTTTTATGTGCATAGTTGTTGCTAGCCCTAGTTTTTCAGCATTGATTGCTCAGCCAAAAATGGCTTTGCAACAAACTAAAGTAAAAATGATGGTGGTTTCTACTAGCACTATTTCTGTTGATGGTACTGTTTATGGCTTACCACTTGATGGTACAGGAGCTGTTCCAGTTGAAGGTGCTAATGTTTTAATTGTCGGTGGAAGAATTATTGGCGGCATAAATTTTGCTTTTCAGAAAAGTGCACCTACTAATGCAAATGGTTACTATTCATTTTCCGATGTCCCAATAGGTTTTTATTTAGTAGTTGCTCGCAAACCCGGTGAATATCTACCAGGATTCAGATTTGTTAGATTGACTTCGTCACAACCAATTAAACACAACCAAGACATTAATATGATTCGTACTGGTGGTGGTAACGGCAGTCAGTCTATGAGCGAGTGCATGATTACTTTGTCAACTGATGAGCAGATGTTATTGCAGCAATACATGAATACTTTACCTGCTGAAGAACAGGTTTTAATGCAACAGTCTATGAACATGATGGTAACTAATGAGTAAATTCTAATACAAAAATCAACTGGAGATTAAAATAAACATATGGCAAAACAACAAAATCTAAAATCTTTTCTTTCTTTTTATTTAGAAGAAATCCAAAATTTAGGCTTAAAATTAACCATAAATTCCGACATGTTTAAATAAAATAACGTCACAAATATATATAGTGCTTGACAAAATCAAGCAAAGATGAGGTGAAGCTAAGTTAACGCCTTTGGTGTTAATCAAATGCTGATAGTCTGCAATAAACAGAATATTTAAAAAAAAAGGGGGTAGAAGAGATGGAAAAAAACAATATTTTAAAAATAACTGCTGTAGCAATATTTATCGTTTTATTAACTGCTTCAGCAGCACAGGCTAGTTATCAACCAAATGCAGTAACAAAAATAATAGAAAAAACATTCTCGCCTTTTAATGGTGAAAAGGGCATAGTTACATGGCAGGATGAATTTGATGATGCTACAAAGATAGATCCAAGTCCTCCAGGTGCAGGCCAATCAAATAATTATGTAGTTTCAGGTGGAAACGTCTCTATGATAGAGACTTATCCTGCATGGACTGATCCTGCATGGACAAAGATGAAGCCAATTACTATAACAAATTCAGGTGATCAAATACTTACAGGTTATGCGTTGAAATTAACAATAAATAAAGAATCAAGTATGCAATCGGCATATCAGGATATAAGATTCAAACATGAGAATAACCCAACTCTTTGGCTGGATTATTGGATAGAGCGTTACGATTCTACAGCTGCACAGGCATGGGTTGAGATACCTACGATTCCAATCGGTACAAGTATTATGTATCTCTTTTATGGCAATCCATCAGCAACAAGTCAAAGTAATTTTGATAACGTTTTTGGCTGGCAGGTAAATTGGGGTGATGACGAGAAGATCAGCGTTCATGCTAACATCCAAGGTGCATGGGATTCAGATGTTTGCTTTGGAAACGGCGAGTTCCTGGTTGCTTGGGAGCAAGGACAATACTATGTTTTTCCATTGACATTGGGGTTTAAACAATCTATAGTGGCATCAATTTATGATTCTGATGGGACTAAGATTGTTGATCAAAATCTTGTATTTAATGATGGTACTACTTACTATAGAAATGAGAATCCATCTATTGATTATGGTGGTGGGATATATTTTGTTGCTTGGGAGCACTATGATCCTGTCATCGGAGATCCCAGTATAACTACTATGGACATTAAAGCAAGAACGGTAACTAGAAATGGCGGTCAATTGCAACTCGGTTCAGTCATTGATGTATGTGTTGCAACGAATTGTCAAGCGGATGCAAATGTCCAATTTGATTCTGTTAACAATCGGTTTTGTGTTGTCTGGGAAGACGCCCGAAATGGTTTGAGTGACTACAATATCTACGGAAGACTTTATGATACTAATGGTAACCCAGTTGGTAGCGAAAAAGGCATCGCTACTGCAACATCTAATCAGTGTGAGCCATGGGTTGCTTTTGATTCAATTCACGAAAAATATATGATTGTTTGGGAGGAGGGCGTATCGCCGAATAACGGTCCATTTAGTTTGAAGGCTGGTATTTTTGATGAAAACCTGAGTCAGATTGGTAGTACTATTACTATTGCTACTGGTAGTGATAGTGTTGATTATAATTTTCCCTGTGTTGAGTTTTCTACTGATACTCAGCGTTATTTGGTTACATGGAATAATGATGATATTAGCAGCGGTGATTATTGGGGTAACGTTTGGGGCAAAATATATGGTGCATCTGGTAACTTGTTAGTTGATACGTTCCAAATAAAATCTGGTGAGTTTGTTAGAACTGATATCATACCTTATCTATCATCATCGTTCTTTGTTTCTTATAACAGTAAAGGAACCAGCGAATCAGGATTAATTTGGGGAAAGATTATTTCATTTAATGGAACAGTTTCTGCAAATGATGTTCAAATGTCGACAAGTGGAAGTGCTCTAGCTGACTGGGCAAATCTTGCAGTTGGTGATGGGAGAATCTTTACTTCTTGGGAGGACATACGTGTCACCTATCCTTCTCCATGGGATAATAACCCTGATATCTACGGCAATATGTTGTGGCTTCAAATGGCTGGATCTGGTGTCACTTATTCAGTTGGTACTGAAAAACAGCTTGTTTTAACTGCTCATATAACATCTGTAAAAATTACTACAACTAACTTAAACAAATGGAATATCTTTGATGCTACATATACTGGTGGCACTATTGTTTTTGATATTTTAGATGGTAACTCTGGTGCCCTGCTTTTATCAGGCGTTTTGCCTGGTTGGAATCTGTATGCACATGGAGTTGTCGCGTCAACTGTTCGGCTGAAAGCAACTTTCACAAGAGCAAATCCATCTACCACCCCAAAACTCAATAAATGGAGTGTGAAATATGAACAAAACGATCCACCAAATACGCCAAGTAGTCCAAATCCAGCTGATGGTGCTACTGATGTTCCTGTTACTGCTGATATTAGTTGGACTGGTGGCGATCCAAATGGTGATCCGGTAACTTATGATATTTACTTTGGTACATCGAGTTCTCCGCCTAAGATTGTAAGTAATCAATCTGGTACTACTTACGATCCAGGAACAATGAATCATGCAACAACCTATTATTGGAAGATTGTTGCTTGGGATAATCATGGTGCTTCAGCGGCTGGTTCGATTTGGCATTTCACAACACATAACGATCCACCAAATACGCCAAGTAGTCCTAACCCGTCTAATCATGCAACTGGTGTGTCTGTTAATGCTGATCTTAGTTGGACTGGTGGTGATCCGAATCCTGGTGATGTTGTGACATATGATGTGTATTTTGGTACGGCAACTCCCCCTAGTACAAAGGTTTCTGCTAATCAATCTGGCGCATCTTATGATCCTGGAACAATGGGTTATAACACTAAGTATTATTGGAAGATTGTTGCTTGGGATAATCATGGTGCTTCAACTGCTGGGTCGATATGGGATTTCACAACAGAAAACAGAGCACCAAATGTGCCAAGTAGCCCAAATCCAACGAACCATCAAACAAACGTTCCAACTAATACTAATGTTAGCTGGGTTGGTGGTGATCCTGATCCTGGCGATACTGTAACTTATGACGTCTATTTTGGCACTGCTAGTTCCCCGCCAAAGGTTGTTAGTAATCAGTCTGGTACATCTTATGATCCTCCTGGTACGTTGAACTATAACACACTGTATTATTGGCGGATTGTTGCTTGGGATAATCATGGTGCTTCAACTGCTGGTCCAACATGGGACTTTACTACATTTATAAACGGTGCACCATACACGCCAAGTAATCCAAACCCATCCAACGGGGCAACAGGCGTATCTGTTAATGCTGATCTTAGTTGGGTTGGTGGTGATCCAAATCCTGGTGATGTTGTGACATATGATGTTTACTTTGGCACTGAAAGTCCTCCTTCACAAGTTGTGTGGGGCCAATCTGGTACCACATATGAACCAGGTGTTATGCAATCTCTTACAACATATTACTGGAAGATTGTTGCCTGGGATGACCATGGATTATCAACAGAAGGCCCGATTTGGCATTTCACTACAGTATATGTTCCGAATAATCCACCATATACGCCTCAAAATCCAAGTCCCAATAATCATGCAACTGATGTTAGCGTTAATGCTGATATAGGTTGGACTGGTGGAGATCCAGATCCATATGATACAGTAACATACGATGTTTACTTTGGTATAACAAGTCCTCCTCCAATGATTGTTAATAACCAATCTGCTACAACATATGATCCCGGTGCACTTGCATATGGTACCAAATATTATTGGAAGATTGTTGCTTGGGATAATCATGGCGCTTGGTCAGCAAGCCCAATTTGGGATTTCACTACTCATAATGATCCACCAAATATGCCAAGTAGTCCAAATCCTTCCAATGGTGAAACGGGCGTACCAGTCACTGCTGATCTTAGTTGGGTTGGTGGTGATCCGAATCCTGGTGATGTTGTGACATATGATGTTTACTTTGGCACTGAAAGTCCTCCTCCGCAAGTTGCCTCTGGTCAATCCGGTACTACTTATAACCCAACAGGATCAATGAATTATAATGCCAAATATTATTGGAAGATTGTTGCTTGGGATAATCATGGTGCTTCAACTCCAGGGCAAATATGGAATTTCACCACTGAAAACTTAGCTCCAAATCTGCCAAGTAACCCGGATCCGTATAACGGTGAAAATGAAGTAGATGTTAATCATGATCTCAGTTGGAGTTGCAGTGATCCAGATGGTGACCCATTGACCTATGACATCTATTTCGGTGATTATAGTCCTCCACCTAAAATGGAAGAGAATTGGCTATCTATGACCTATAATCAAGGAACAATGTCCGGTGAAACCACATATTACTGGAAGATTGTAGCTGAGGATAATCACGGTGGTTCAACTTACGGTCCGACATGGCAGTTCACCACAGAATATACTCCGAATGATCCTCCAAACAAGCCAAGTAATCCAAATCCTCCTAATGGAGCAGCAAACGTATTAGTTGTTGCTAATCTCAGTTGGACTGGCGGGGATCCCAATCCAGGCGACACAGTAACCTATGATGTGTACTTTGATACAACAAATCCACCTACCACAAAGGTCTCTGATCATCAACCGAATAATACTTATGATCCAACAGGGTCAATGAGCTATAATACTCCTTACTACTGGAGGATAGATGCGTGGGACGACCAAAATGCGGTTACGTACGGGGACGTATGGAGTTTTACTACAGAACAAGAACAAGTTAACAACGAGCCAAATCCCCCCGATATAACTGGCCCGCAGATTCCTTTGATTATTGTCGGGCAGCCTATAAGTTTTACCTTCTATGCAACTGATCCTGATAACGATGATATAAAATACCTTGTAAACTGGGGAGACGGTAACGAGGAATCATCAGAATTTGTTGCATCCGGTGAATCAGTAATTTTGATCCACACCTGGCAAGGAACACAATTTATACAGCAATACCAAATAACAGCCCGGGCAGAAGATATATATGGGGCACAAAGTGAACCTACGATCTATAGTTTTTGGGTTATTAAAAATGTGCAATCTCAACAATCGCACCCACAGTCGCACCCTCAATCACAACCTCAACCTCAACAATCTAGCCAACAAATGATTCTAAGAAATATGGTCAAGCAAACTATAGGTAATTCCTAAATCCAAAATAGAACAATGCAGAAATTCGAGAGGCAAAGTCCCTGTTAATCGCCTAAAAAGAAAGAGGCGAATAACGAAAATATGCATGAAAATTCATGCGTATAGCAAAAAACGCAACAAGTTATAAATATACGTAGGTATTAAATATATAATATATAAGAAGGTGAATTGGAAGAGGTGAAGTATAGATGAAAAAGATATTGGTAATAATTTTAGTAGGAATGATATGCATTAGCATGACAGGGATTGCAACTTCTTTAACCATAACTCCGAAGTCAAAAGAAACAAAAGTTAATTCCGAGGAGTTTAAGACCGTAGAAAAAACAACTATTGGTGCGATGGAGAATTTGAAAAAATCAGTTTATAAATATCTGAACATGGATGAAAACATCTACGGCCGTGAGGAAACCGCTCAAAGTTCCATCGATGCACCATGGATTAAGCAAACCAGCAGTATCTTTGAATGGTGGGTAAGATTAAAATATAATGGTGAAACATTTCAAGAACAGCTTGACGTTTCTATTGCTGATTTTCAACAAAAATTCCTCAAACATCCCTTATACTCGGAAGATGTCTTTTTTAACATAGATGCTGACCCCGAGGATGACATAAAAGTTTCCTTTGGATTTTATTGGGAGACAATACTAAACAAAAAAACTAACGTAGAACACAAATCTCTAGAGGATATGATTCGAGTGAGACAGATAAACAATGGGCCTTCAGATCTTTATGCAGGACTTGAGGTATGGTCTGAAATACATATCAACTGGGGGCTTGTGAATCAAAATAGTGTAGAAGGTTACATATCTTCTCAAAGTAGTCAAATGCCTGGTTCGCAACAGGCGACTCTCAAGTTAGTAAAATCTAGCCCATTATTTATGAAATTAATAGAACAAACAATACGACATAAAACAAATATTGGGTTCGGTCCGCTACAGACCCCGGTTGGCGGTACACTAGTTAATTCTGATGGAAATACTGTTCAGAATCAGCCAATGCAAGATCCAGAGCCGTTACCAGCTGGTAACGATTATTTCGCTTTAGGTGCAGGATATCGTACTGCGCCAGGTGATATGATACCACTATATGCTGAGAAAAGATTTGCATTTGCAAAAGAGAACCTTTTCAGCCCGGTCATATTCCAGCAGATAATGAAAACCGAATCAGCTGGAGTGGAAGTCCCTCTAGAATTATTGTATGGCTTCCGAGCATGGAATGGAAGTACAAATACGCTCAAATATGATATTGCATTCTCAGTTGGTTTTACTCCTTTTATTACTTTGACCACTCAATTTATCCCGCTTGGCGGTTACATTTATTATCATTTTGACGCGGCAAGCTATCATAATAGTGAAACAAAAATTACGTATGGATCAGATATAAATGTTGGCGGCGGGGATGGAGTTAGTCTATCTCTTGTTTTAGATAAGATAGATAGTAATATGGCGCACTCTGGAAGATGGATGAGCTTTGGTCTTAGAAGAGATCCACATGGATTTGATTACCAGGCAAGTAATGAATTCGATGTAGCAATCATCGTAGATTCTCCATGGTTCAGCCAGAAAGTAAGAATTAAAGGTCTACCTCAGACTGTTTCTTATTCATGGAAAATTTTTGATGATTTTGAGGTGATATTTGTTCAAGGTGAAGTATTCTATGTTAATGTAAAAGGATATGCAGACCTTACTATGAGTAGTCCAATAAATGAGATAATTGTTTATTATCCAAAATTGAAAGATCCGACTGAGCCCGATGTTACTTTCCTGAAAGTTAGCAATATACCTAGTTCCCGTAAATTGGAGGCAAAGGCTACACTAAACATACAAAATGGAAGTATGCTAAGAATAGATGCTGATGGGTATGTTGATCTCACAAAGAGCGGTTCGTTGGGTGAGATAAAAGTCTACTATCCTAAAGCAGATCCCGAGGATCCAGATGTTGTTCTTATGAAAGTTCCAGCAGGTAGTATAAACAGCCAAAGGGTGAGTGCTGAGGCTACTCTCTATGTTGATGCAGATAATTTTAGCAATGTAGATAACTATGTTTATGGAAAAATTCAGCGTCAAGCAGATTCTAATTTCAACGAATTGGATTTCTATCTACCTAGCGTTGCTACACCTATTGTACAAATTACAGATATTCCGGCAAATGCCTATGCTACTGGCACATTCTGGTGGAACCAGCTTAAAGGATTTGGGCGTGCAGAGAGATCATCTGCTAGTCAAAACCCAGATCCTGTTCATTTCAACCTCGTCTTCGATACGCTCACCTTAAGTGATGTTTTTAGTATCGGTGACGGACATGTACAAACTGATTTTAAGATAGCTGAGGATGGATACTTTAAATTTGACACAGCACATGATATACTTGGCAACCAGTTTTCAGTTGGCAATTCAGCCACAGGGAATTCATTTGCTATAGGTGCTAGTACTGTTTCAGCCCAGGATTTTCAAGCAGCTTGGGGTCTGAATACTTCAGGACCAGAGCTTCAAGTAGACAGTTTAGCATTATCAGGTACTCTTAATGCATTAAATGATTTCGATGTTGCAATAGATCTTGATGGCGAAACCGTTGATTTTACTGGTGATTGGTCTTTAGGTGAATCAGGTGGTTTTAGCATAGATTTACAACAGAATGTGGATGTACGTATTGACTTATTTCACCTTGATAATGCTAGCGGAAAACTTGATTTAAACGGGTACGTGATTTTAAGCGATAATCTACACTATGACATGAGCTGGCAATGGAAACAAGGTACCAGTCTTGAGGATCCCGGTTATTTCAAAATCAACGAAGGTACAAATGATCCAAACCTTAAGGAGATAAGCTTTGATTTTGCTATTAAAGATGAATCCGGTGTAAACAAGTGGGGTGCAGATATCACATTAACAAATTTCGCTTTGTATATTTGTGTCGAATGGTACTACCAGAATGGTTTCCATATATGGCCTATCATCCAGGTAAGCGGCCAACTATATCTGGATGTAATGTTGAATTACAACTGGTATCATATATGGCCTTAATTTATAGATTTAAAAAAGGAGGTAGAAAATGAAAAATAAAACAAACAAAAAATTTGGGAGGCTAGTAGTTGTCTCGCTTCTTGTGATACTATTGTCAATGTCTGCAGCGCAAGCAGCAGTTAAAATCGACATTAAAAATTTTATAAAATCGATGCTCCCTCCTCCGAAGGCACCACTTAATGACAATTATTTCACATGGGAGGACTTGTTTAACGAAGCAACAAAAATTGATCCAACTATGTCATATAATTATAATGTTTCCAGTGGCTCTGTAAAGATTATGGACACTTGTTTGCTATGGACTGATCCTGCTTGGACAAGAATGAAACCAATTACGATTACAAATACTGCAGGGGAATTACTCTATAACTACGCAGTGCATCTGGAAATAAACTACGATGCAGATATGAGACCTGACTACGGCGATATAAGGTTTAAACATGAAAGTAGTGGAGATGTACTG
>Ga0209285_10000792_pt1 | contig 10161 bp, 12 predicted proteins | sample PPLLak3March2015_2_FD_187249 | JGI IMG/M metagenome (GOLD analysis project Ga0209285, IMG submission 187249) | Freshwater sediment microbial communities from Prairie Pothole Lake near Jamestown, North Dakota, USA - PPLs Lake P8 Core (3) Depth... | ecosystem: Environmental > Aquatic > Freshwater... | reverse complement strand
CGCCCTGTTTCTGGCCGAATGGGACAATCGCGTGCTGGTCTGCACCCGGGGCGAGTTCTCTGCCCGGGCCGGTTTCCTGGCCAGTTGCGCGGAGAGGTCGGAGATCGAACTCCGCGCGGCTTGTGCGCCGACGCAGATGTCACTGGCCGGCGAAACCATTCGCACCCGATGGCCTTCGGGTTTTCAGGATTTCGACTGGCTGTTGGTGATGTACGGCTATCGGCCCAACACCGACGTGCTGGAACACTTCACTCCCGACCTGCGCCCGGACATGACAGCCAGCGGGCACGTCCATGTCGACACCTGGCAGCGGACCTCCAGCCCTGGAATCTATGCGGCCGGGGATATCACCGACTCGCCCCAGCCCTCGGTGCCCACCGCCATCGCCCAGGGGCTGGCGGCGGCGAGGGCCGTCGAACGGGATATGCGCAAGACCTGATCCCGAAGGGCAGCGAACAGCGCCGCCCTGTCACGCAAATCTCAGCCGGGCAGATTGTGATACTTGCGGTACCAGGCCGCCCAATTGGCTATCCCTACCGCCAACTCCGTCTTCGGTTCGAATCCTACATCCCGTTTGAGGTCGTCGATATTGGCGTAGGTTGCGACTACATCGCCGGGCTGCATCGGCAGGTAGTTCTTCTTCGCTTCCTGGCCGAGTGAATCCTCGATGGTCTTGATGAAGGTCATCAGCTCGACTGGCTGGTGGTTGCCGATGTTGTAGACGCGGAAGGGCGCGTAGCTGGTGCTGGGGTCGGGCGCGTCAGTGGTGAAGTCGGGGTTGGGGGTGGCGATTTTGTCGAGTACGCGCACGGTGCCTTCGGCGATGTCGTCCACGTAAGTGAAGTCGCGTTGCATCTTGCCGTGGTTGAACACGTCGATGGTACGGCCTTCCAGGATGGCGCTGGTGAATAGCCAGGGCGACATGTCCGGGCGGCCCCAGGGGCCATAGACGGTGAAGTAGCGCAGGCCGGTCGTTGGCAAACCGTAGAGGTGGCTGTAGGTATGCGCCATCAGTTCATTGGCTTTTTTGCTGGCAGCATACAAGCTGACCGGGTGGTCGACGTTGTCATGCACCGAAAACGGCATGTGCGTGTTGGCGCCGTAGACGCTGGAGCTGCTGGCGTAGACGAAATGCTCGACGTTGTTGTGGCGACAGCCTTCGAGCAGGTTGCCGAAGCCGACCAGGTTGGTCTGGATGTAGGCGTAGGGATTCTTCAGCGAATAGCGCACGCCGGGCTGCGCGGCGAGGTTGATGACGCGGTTGAATTTCTCGGCGGCGAACAGGTCTTCCACCGTCATGCGATCGGCAATGTCGCCGCGCACGAATTTGAAGTTGGGATAAGGCTTCAGTTGTTCGAGACGGGCCAGCTTGAGATTGGGGTCGTAGTAATCGTTGAGATTATCGATGCCGACGACCATATCGCCACGTTTGAGAAGAATTTGCGCGACGTGCATGCCGATAAAACCAGCGGCGCCCGTGACCAGAACTTTCATGTTCACCCCCTATTGAAGTCGCGGCATTCTAGCAGCCGCTAGAATTCGTTTCATGCGTGCAATCTATTCCCTGGCCTGGCTTCTTCTTCTGCCCTTTGCTTTTTTTTACCTGCTCTGGCGCGCGCGCCGGCAGCCGGAATATTTGCGGCATTGGCCTGAACGTCTGGGCTGGGTACGAATCTGGACTGGCGGGCCACGTCTCTGGTTGCACGCTGTTTCGGTGGGCGAGACACGCGCTGCCGCACCCTTGATTTCTGCCTGGCGGGCGCAGCATCCCGAATGCGCCATTCTGCTCACGCATACCACCCCGACCGGACGTGAAACCGGCAAGACCTTGTTTGGTGAACAGATCGAACAAGCCTATCTGCCGTACGATTTTCCGCCGCTGGTCTGGCTGTTTCTGCGACGCGCACGCCCCAGCCTGGGGGTGATCATGGAAACCGAGTTATGGCCGAATCTTTTCGCCGCCTGCAAACGTCGCAACGTCCCGCTCTTACTGGTAAATGCACGCCTGTCTGAGCGATCTGCGCGCGGCTATGCGCGCTTTCCCGGGCTAGCCAGGCCAGCTTTCCAGATGCTAAGCGGCTTGGCCGCACAAACCGTTGATGACGCCAAACGCTTCACAGCACTGGGTGCAGGCTCTGTTCAGATCACCGGCAATCTTAAATTCGATGTCAGCACGCCGGCCGAAACCGACAAACGCGCACAAGAGTTGAAGAAACTATTTGCCGGCCGTTTCGTCTGGCTGGCGGCGAGTACACGCGAAGATGAAGAGGCTGTGCTGCTCGACGTGTTTGACCGGCTCAATCTGCCCGATGTCCTGCTGGTATTGGTGCCGCGTCATCCGCAGCGGTTCGCGGAAGTGGCACGTCTGGTCGCGGCGCGCGGACAGCCCTGGGCGCGACGCAGCGAATCCAAGCGACCAGACGGCGCCGTAACTGCAACCCCGCTTGCTCCCGACATCCGCATCTTTCTTGGCGACAGCATGGGCGAAATGGCGGCGTATTACACGGCTGCGGACGTAGCCTACATCGGCGGAAGCCTATTGCCATTTGGTGGACAGAACCTGATCGAGGCGGCGGCAGCAGGTTGTCCGGCCCTGATCGGCCCGCATACCTGGAACTTCAGTGAAGCGGCGGATCAGGCGGTGGCAACCGGTGCGGCGCGGCGTGTGGCCGATAGAGAAGCGCTGGTCGCCAATTTACGGTTGCTGCATAAAGACGCTCGCAGCCGGGAAGCCATGACAAAGGCAGGGCTACTCTTTGCCGAGCGGAACCGCGGAGCGACGGCACGAACGCTGGAGTTGCTTGAAGCGGCCTGGCCGACTTCTTTGTAACAGCGAATGACTTAGCCCTTACTTCAACAGCGCATCCACCGCCTTGAGGTCTTCTTCATTCAAACTGCCGGCTGCAGCCTTGAGTTGCAGGCCAGCAAGCAGCGTTTGATAGCGCGCTGCCGCCAAATCACGCTTGGTTGTGAACAACTGCTGCTGAGCGTTGAGCACATCGACTCGGGTACGCACGCCGACTTCCAGGCCGAGTTTGGTCGATTTCAACTGCGCTTCACTGGATACCAGAGCCTGCTCCAGCGCCTTGACCTGCGCAACGCCTGAAAGCACGCCAAGAAAACTCTGGCGCGCATCAAGCCGCGCTTGACGGCGGGCACTATCGAGGTCATGGCGCGATTTCTCCAGCAACGCAACGGCTTCTCTGACCCGTGAGGCGGTGGCACCCCCCTGGTAGATGGGCAGGGCGAAATCCAGGCCGATGTAGCCAGAGTTCGTGTTACCCGTTGTCGGTACGTTTCGGCCACCGCCATAGCCGGCAGAAAGATCGAGCGTGGGCAGATGGCCGCCCTTTTGCTTGCCCACCTCGCGCCGTGCATTTTCCTGCGCGGTTTTTCCCAGCGCCACAAACAAACTATCGGACTCGGCCTGCTTGACCCAGGCATCCATATTGTTGGGCTCGGGCAATGACAAACTGGCAGCCTCACTCAAGCGAGCCAATTCAGGCGTTTCACTGGCAATGATCTGTTCCAGGGCGCGGCGTTTCACTTCGAGATCATTCTGGGCAGCAATTTCCTGCGCGGTAGTCAGGTCAAAGCGGGCCTGGGCTTCGTGGGTGTCAGTGATGGTCGAAGCCCCCACCTCAAAGCTTTTGCGCGCCTGCGCGAGTTGCTCGGAAAATGCCTGCTTCTGCGATTGCGCTGTGGCGAGCACATCCTGAGCTTGCAAGACCGCGAAATAAGCCTGCGCCACACGCAACTGCAAGCTCTGCTCTGCCACCTTAAGCGTCTGTTCCGCTTGCAACACAAGCAGCTTGGCCTGTTCGTAGGTTTCCAGGTTTTGCTTACGATAGATCGGTTGACTCAAGGAGAGACCGTATTGGTGCGAGCTGAACAAACCCGAGCTATCGCTATCGTTCTCGCGCAGATTGCCAGTGAGATTGACGCTTGGCCGCAACAGAGCCCTTCCTTGCGGCAGCTTTTCGAGGCCGGCCGTATAGGCGGCTCGGGCGGAAGAAAACTCGGCATCGTTAGCCCGGGCAAGCTGATAGATTTCGCTTAGATTGGCACCCATAGCGGCACTGTTGGCAATAGCCATGAGCAGGATAGAGGCAAGCAATTTCAAGCGCATGATAGGGTCGACTCAGTAAGTGGGCATGGTCCGATCAACCTCTTTGGCCCAGGCATCGACGCCCCCGGTCAGGTTGATGACATTTTCAAAACCATTGTGTTCCAGAAAACGGGCCACATGGAAACTGCGCACGCCATGATGGCAAATCACCACCGTTTCCTGATCCGGGTCGAGTTGGCCGTAAGTCGACTGAATCTGGCTCATTGGTGACAACGTCGCGCCCTCGATGTGACAGCGCTCAAACTCCCAAGGTTCACGCACATCCAGCAACAGCGGCCGAGCACGTTGTGGATCATCGAGCCAGGATTTGAGTTCGGTGGGACGAAGTTGGCGCATTTAGAAAATGAACCGCTCCGGCTCCTGCACATTTTTTAAAGCCGGCACGCTGGTCTCGAACAAACGATCGGTGTGGAATGTGGCGGGAGCGAGACAGGTCACCAATGTCGCCGCCATCGCATCGCCTTCGCCGACGATGGCGAACAGACGACCGCCTGGACTGAGCCGTTTGAGGTAAGCCTCCGGCAACAGGGGCGTGGAACCGGTCAGGACAATGACATCGAAGCCGCCATCATCCGTCCAATCTCGAGCGGCATCACCCTGGCGACATTGAATATTGGTCAGCCCATGCGCCTTGAACTTGCGATCCGCCTCTTCTTTAAGGTCGGGGCGCAGTTCAACACTCACCACCACACCGGCCTGGTGCGCCATAAGCGCCGTGAAATAACCGCTGCCGGTGCCCACTTCCAGGACTCGATCATGGGATTTGATCTGAAGGGCCTGGAGCGCCCGCGCCTCGATCTTCGGCGCCCACATCAGGTCGCCATGCCCGAGTGGAATTTCCATATCGACAAAAGCCAGGGAACGATAAACCTGCGGCACGTAGTCTTCGCGTTTGACCTTGTGCAAAAGATCCAACACTTTGGGATCAAGCACATCCCAGGGCCGAATCTGCTGTTCCACCATATTGAAGCGCGCTTGCTCGTAGTCCATCGCAGGTATGCCGAATAGTTTGAAGTGCATTTGATTTTAGCTGAACCGCCTAGCTGAAGTATTCTCGGATCACCCCTTGTTGACCCCAGAATTTCCATGAACTCTTTTTTCCGTCGCCGCAGCCCCGGCCATGCCCCGGTCGAAATCAGCGAGCGCAATGACATCCGTTTCCTGCATCTGGGCGGACCCGCCGTGCAGAGCGCCATGCGCATCAAGGACCCTTACGCACTGGACCTGGAATACACCCGCGCCATGATGGCTTTTCTATTATTCCAGCGCGACCCCAAAGATATTGCGCTGATCGGCCTCGGCGGCGGCTCGATCGCCAAGTACATCCACCGTCACCTGCCTGAAAGCCAGTTGACCGCGCTGGAAATCAATCCGGAAGTGGTCGCCGCCGCGCGCGCTTATTTCATGTTGCCGCAGGATGATGAACGGCTTTCCGTCATCACCGGCGATGGCGCCGCCTTCGTGCATGCAAACCCGGACAGTCAGGATGTTTTGCTGGTCGATGGTTTTGATGCCAAACGCATCGCAGACGCACTCGCCAGCCCCGAGTTTTATCGCGCCTGCAAGGCGATGTTGCGGCCCGGCGGCGTTGCGGTCTTCAATCTCTGGGGCTCAGATGAATACTACCCACGCTATTACGACCGACTCGCGCGCGCCTTCGGCGAACATGTGCTGCAACTGCCGGCCGAGAAGAAGGGAAACATCATCGTTTTCGCCTTCCGCAAACCCCTGCCCGCAGTTGGGCTAGGGCCATTGATGCGCGAAGCACACCGCCTGGAAGCGGAACTGGGCCTGGAGTTCGAGGCGTTTGTTTCCCGCATGCGCAACTGGAATCCCGCCTCGACCGATGCCTTCATCGTCTGATTCGCTCCATGACTTGGCGGCAATCGCGATGCTTTCCATCCCTGTTGAAGGGTGGGAAAATTGCAAACAGTTAAGTTATTGATTCGAGGCGGCCATGATCGACAAAGACGGTTACCGGCCGAATGTGGGCATCGTCATCTGCAATGCGCGCAACGAAGTTTTCTGGGGAAAAAGGATTCGCCAGAATTCCTGGCAGTTTCCCCAGGGCGGCATCAAGCATGGCGAGAGCCCCGAACAGGCCATGTATCGCGAGCTGATGGAAGAAGTCGGGCTGGCGCAGGAACACGTGCGTGTTCTTGGACGCACCCGCAACTGGATGCGCTATGACGTTCCGCGCGACTGGATGAAACGTGAATGGCGCGGACATTACCGCGGCCAGAAGCAGATCTGGTTTTTGTTGCGTCTGGTCGGTCGTGATTGCGACGTCAAGTTGCGCGCCTCTGAACGTCCCGAATTCGACGCCTGGCGCTGGCACGATTACTGGGCGCCGGCGGCGGATGTTGTCGAGTTCAAGCGCGAGGTCTACCGTACCGCCCTGAGCGAACTGGAACGCTACTTGAGCATTGGCGCCGAACATCCGCGCGCCTGCCATCCGTATATGCTGGCCATGCGCACCCACGGCGTCGGGCGTCCTTGAGTAACGAACTTAGTCGGTTCCATTGAGTCACATTCCTGGCTTCGGATCATCCGAACAGGTAACACATTGAGCGAGCTTTATCGTGAGCAGAAACTTTAGCGTCATTCCCACTTCGCCCCTGCAAAAAGGCGCCACTTTCCACAAACCGCGGCAGGCGCTGCCCGAGCAGGTCAGCCTTGAGCAGCCCGCTGCCAATGTGATGACCGATTTCACCATCGTCACCGCGTACACCATCTTCCCGCTGGAAACCATCGAGGCTGCACGCGCCAAGATGATCCACCGCGGCGTCCGCATGCTGCTGGTTGTCGACGACCAGAACCATATCCTGGGGCTGATCACATCGTCCGATCTGACCAGCGAAAAACCCATGCAAGTGGTGCAAACCCAGGGCATACGTCATTCCGACGTCATGGTGAAAGACATCATGACACCGCGTGAAAAGCTCGAAGTGCTCTGTATGGATGAACTCCTGAAAGCCCGCGTCGGCGATATCGTCGCCACCCTGAAGACGCATGGTCGCCAGCACGCCCTGGTGGTTGAACGCACGCCGGATCGCAGCCAGATTCTGCGTGGCATGTTCTCGGTTTCGCAGATCAGCCGCCAACTCGGAGCCCATGTCGAAACCGCCGGCGTCGCCAGCACCTTCGCCGAACTGGGCGCCGAACTCGGACGTTAGCGTGAAACTGATCGCCCGCGCGCAATCACTGCCCGGCGCCCCGGGACAGTGGGCATGCGGCGAGCCGCTCTGGAAACTGGCCCCAAAACGCGATAGCGAAGGACGCCCCTATATCGATTTCATGATGCTGGCCCCGGGCTTCAAGCAACGTCCCGCTGTGGACATCGAATGTTTGACGCGTGTTATCCAAGGCGTGCTGGTTCGGTTCGAAAACTGGGTGGTGTTCGCCGACTTCAACCTGAAGCTCAACGTGCTCTGGGTTTCCTTGAAATACCGCCCCGGCATCATGGCCGAAATCGTCGCTGCCCTTCGTGTTGCAGCTCCGGAGTTGAAACTGGTTGCACATAATCCTGATCAACGAGGATGAAATTTCCGTGATTCGTAGTCTGGCTTTTGCCTTCCTGGCCCTGTTTTCCTCGACCGCATTGCCACAGCAACCTATCTGGCCGCAACAACCAGTCTGGCCGGGGATGCAATCCTGGCCGATGCCGCAAGTCTGGGGCGTTCCAGCTCCAACGCCTGCCCAGGCAATCCCGTTTCCGACGCCGTTCTGGCTCTGGCCGATGCCGTTCTGGAATTACCCACCCGCAGTAGTTGCAGCGCCGGCAACCACGCCAGCCCCCCCGCCCATTGCCGTCCCCATAGAGGCAGCGTCTTTAGCGACTGCGCCAAAACCCGATGAAAAAATCACAGTAGTCGCACCGGCCTTAGCTCCCGAACCAACCCCAGGTTCGCAAGCCACCCCACCAGCTGCAGTCATCTCGGAGCCTGCGTCTATTGGAACAAGCACACACATGCAGACGACAACAGACCCGGCCCGGAAAATCATTACCGAGTTGCCCGTTCCCCCTGGAATTCCGGCAACTTCAGCCCCGTCCGCTACAAGCAGCCCCCTCCCCTCAGGAAAGTCTGCCCAAGCAGCCTCCCCGCCGGCGACAAAACCCTTGCCCGTCAAAAAACCGCGCGTCAGCAAAAAACCTGCCAAGAAACTGCGCAAGTTGTGCTGGAAAGACGGTCGCCTCGATGTTTGCCCGTGACCCGCAGCGCCCCTACCCTTGTGGGTAGGCCTCATGCACGCCTATCCCGAGTAAAATAATCAAGTAATGGCCGGGCTTGAAATGACGTTGATCGCCTTCATGTAACCGCCAAGTTTTGAATCCTGCTCGGCAGCAACAACTCCCCCCTTTTCCAACTCAGAGGTCAGACCATGTCGGTTTCCGTAGAACAAGTGCAGGCTGCACTTAAAGAACTCATCGATCCCAACACCCAGAAAGATTTCATCACCACCAAATCAGCCCGTAACTTCAAGGTTGATGGTGGCAAGGTCAGCCTCGATGTCGTGTTGCCCTACCCTGCCAAGATGGTCATGGCCGAAATCGGCAAGATGGTTGAAGACAAGATCAAGACCGTTGCCGGCGTGGAAAGCGTGCAGGCCAACATTTCCTGGAAAATTGTCGCGCACAGCGTGCAAAAGGGCGTCAAGCTGATTCCCGGCGTCAAGAACATCATCGCGGTCGCATCCGGCAAAGGCGGTGTCGGCAAATCCACCACCGCCGTCAACCTGGCTTTGGCGCTGGCCGCCGAAGGCGCCAATGTCGGCATGCTCGATGCCGACATCTACGGCCCGTCGCAGCCCACCATGCTGGGCATCCACGGCCGCCCGGAATCGCCCGACGGCCAGAACCTTGAGCCCATGCTCGGCCACGGCCTGCAAGCCATGTCCATCGGCTTCCTGATCGACGTGGAAACGCCGATGGTCTGGCGCGGCCCGATGGTCACCCAGGCGCTGGAGCAACTGCTCAACAATACCAAGTGGAAAGACCTGGATTACCTGGTTGTCGACCTGCCGCCCGGCACCGGCGATATCCAGCTCACCCTGGCGCAACGCGTGCCCGTCACCGGCGCGGTGATCGTCACCACGCCGCAGGACATCGCCCTGATCGATGCCCGCAAAGGTCTGAAGATGTTCGAGAAAGTCGGCGTGCCGATTCTCGGTGTCGTAGAAAACATGAGCCTGCACATCTGTTCCCAGTGCGGCCATGAAGAGCGCATCTTCGGCGAAGGCGGCGGCGAACGCATGTGCAAGGATTACGGCAACGAATTCCTCGGCGCACTGCCGCTGGACATCCGTATCCGCGAAGAAACCGACTCCGGCAAACCCACTGTGGTGGCAGAACCGGAATCTCGCATCGCAGAAATCTATCGCCAGATCGCAAGGCGTGTGGCGGTGAAAGTGGGCGATCTGGCAGTCGACCACTCCTCGAAATTCCCCAGCATCGTGATTCAGAACACCTGATCAAGTTGCACTAACAAAGGCGCCTTCGAGTTACTTGAGGCGCCTTTTTTTATCTTGTCGCCAAACGGGGCTAAGTAACTAATGTCACTGAGCCGGCAAGACCGACCATATAGTCTGCAAGCGTTCCCGTCGGGAGCAAGATCCTGATCAACTCATTTGGAGAATCATCATGAATGCAAACGTCGGCGGTATCGATCGTATTCTGCGTATTGTTGTCGGTCTGGCCCTTATCGTTTGGGCGGCGGCTCTTGGCGGCCCGGTTTGGGCCTGGATCGGCGTGGTGCCGCTGGCAACCGGTCTATTCAAGTTCTGCCCGTTCTACCCGCTGCTGGGTCTGAGCACCTGTCCGGTCAAGAAATAACTGGCTGCTGCATCCCTTGAAAACGCCCCGTTAATTTACGGGGCGTTTTCATTTCAGGAACAAGGCGTAAGCCGGGTTGCGCGATTCGTTCCAGTAGCGATAGCCAAGACCATCCAGGAAAGCCTGGAACTCCTCTTTTTGCTCCGGCAAGACCTGAATGCCAGCAAGCACTCGACCATAATCGGCGCCATGGTTGCGG
>Ga0209285_10000785_pt1 | contig 10200 bp, 3 predicted proteins | sample PPLLak3March2015_2_FD_187249 | JGI IMG/M metagenome (GOLD analysis project Ga0209285, IMG submission 187249) | Freshwater sediment microbial communities from Prairie Pothole Lake near Jamestown, North Dakota, USA - PPLs Lake P8 Core (3) Depth... | ecosystem: Environmental > Aquatic > Freshwater... | reverse complement strand
TTGAAGTCGAGGATGATCAGGTCGAACGGGTGCTGTTGAAAAAGGTCCAGCACGGTGCGCGGGTCGGTCGTGGAGAGCAGGTCGTGGTAACCAAAGGTGCGCAGGGTCCGATCCAGCAGCTTCACGTTGGCTGGCTCGTCGTCCACCAACAGGATGGCCGAGGCGAGCGCTTCCGGCATCCGGTCTGTCGTTTCCATCAACTTCCCCAATACCTCAATCATTCCAGCGTCCATCCTGGACTTTGGTCTGATTTGACATGTCAGCGATGGTCGGCACGGGTTGGCTGATGACATCGCTCACAACCCGCAACAACCTGTCCACATCCAGCGGTTTGGTCAGATATTCGTAGAATCCCGCCGCCATGCCCCGCGCCAGGTCATCGGTCATGGCGTTGGCGCTGACCGCCACCACCGGAATTGGCCGCGTCGCCGGGTTTTCGCGCAGGTGCCGCAGCACCGCGTAGCCGTCCATCTCGGGCAGGTTGATGTCGAGCAGGATCAGCGCCGGTCTGTGCGCCTGCGCCAGTTCCAGACCGAGGCCCGGGGCGCTGGAGCTGAGCAGGCGGATATCCGCGCGCTGGCCCAGGATGCATTCGACCAGGCGCAGATTGGCCGGGTTGTCTTCGATGTACAGGATGTCGAACTGGCGCAGGGCGACGGGTTGCTGCATCGCTGCTTCACTGGCCGGCACGACGGAACGGGCTGCGACCGCTGCTCCGTCGGCAATGGGAAGAGACACCCAGAACGTGCTACCCGCGCCGGGTTCGCTTTCGACGCCGATCGTGCCGCCCATCAATTCCACCAGGCGCTTGCTCAGCGCCAGGCCGATGCCCGTGCCTTCAATGGCGCTATTGTCTGCGTCCAGCCGTTCGAAAGCCACGAACAGGCGTGCCTGCTGTTCGGCGGTCAGGCCCGCACCGGTGTCGCTGATACGAATCCGCACCGCGTCACCCTGCAAGGTGCAGGTCACATTGATAGCGCCATGGGGGCGGTTGTACTTGACCGCGTTGGACAACAGATTGAGCAACACCTGCTTGAGCCGGGTGCGGTCGGCCCGCACCTGTTGACGACAGTCCTGGACAGTTTCGATCAGGTCGATGCCCCAGTTTTCGGCTTGCGGCCGGATCAGGCTGATGCAATCGGTGACCAGCGGCATCAAAGCCACCGGTTCCAGGCTGATCGTGAACTTGCCGGATTCGATGCGCGCGAGGTCGAGCACTTCGTTGATCAATTCGAGCAGGTGGCGGCCGGCATGCAGGACTTCCTGCACATTTTCGGCTTGCACCCCCGCCAACTTTGCGCGTTCCAGCAACTGGCCGAAACCGAGGATGGCATTCAGCGGCGTGCGCAGCTCGTGGCTCATGCGCGAGAGGAATTCTGACTTGGCCTGGTTGGCCCGCTCCGCTTCGACCTTGGCGCGAAGAATTTCGACCTCAGCCAGCTTGCGGTCGGTGATGTCCTGCAATGACCCAAACAGGCGCACGACTCGATGGTCCGTGCCTCTCTCCGCATAGCCGCGAGCCAGGCAGACCCGTGACGTACCATCCTTGCGTATCGCGCGCAGTTCCAACTCGTAAGGCGTGCCCAGGTTCACGGCGGCCATAGAGGCTTCCATGAGACGCTGCATGTCTTCGGGCTGATAGAGTTCCGACTGTTCCGCAAGGGAGGGCGCCCGATCAGCCGGGTTGCGCTGAAAGATGCGGAACAATTCATCGGACCAAAACACCGTGTCGGTCGCCACATCCCATTCCCAACTGCCGATATGCGCAATACCCTCCGTGCGCGTCAGCATGGTCTGATTGCGCAACAAGGCATTCTCGGCCTGCTTGCGTTCGCTGATGTCCTGCACAAAGGCGAAAATGAGCGGATCGCCATCGATCGGAGCCAAGGTCACGCTCACTTCGACATGGATCAGGCTGCCGTCCTTGCACCGGTGGCGGGTTTCGAAACGATCGCGGCCTTGTTCGACAATCTTGCCGATATGGGCGGCCATTTCTTCCGGCGTTTCGTCCGCCTCGATGTCGGCAATATGGAGTCGCAGCAGTTCTTCCCGGCTGTAGCCGAGCAAACGGCAATAGGCCTCGTTGCAGTCGTTCACCCGTCCGTCCGCGCCGGCGGTAAAAAAACCGTCGATGGCTGCGTTGACGATCATCGTGTTGCGGCGGCTCTGCCGCTCCACCTCGGCGGTGCGCTCCTGAATCAGTTCCTCCAGGTGATCGCGATAGCGCGCCAGTTCCGCCTCGGCCCGCTTCTGCTCGGTGATGTCGTGCACGCTGCCGATCATGCGTACCGGCATGCCCCGCTCGTCGCGGTAGACCTGACCGCGCTCCTGCACGCTGCGGATTTCGCCGTCCGGCCGGATCACGCGATGCTCGACGCTATAGGGCACGGACGCGTCGGCGACGCTGGCGTTGACCGCGTCGATGACCCGCTGCCGATCGTCCGGGTGGATGGCCTCCAGAAAGGCTTGATAGGAGGCACCGAAAGACTGCGGCGTTTGGCCGAAGATGCGGTAGATCTCGTCGGTCCAGCGCAAGGTGCCGTTGACGATGTCCCAGTCCCAGGAGCCGAGATGGGCGATCGCCTCGGCGCGGGCGTAGGTTTCCTCGCTGCGCCGCAGCGTGTCTTCCACCGCCTGCTTCTCGGTGATGTCGATGCCGATGGAGACCAGGTATTCCAGGCGCCCCCGATCATCCAGCAGCGGCGCCTTGTACCACTCGAGCAGGTGCCTGCCGCCCGACTTGTCGAGCCAGTAATTGGTGAATTTGCGCGCCAACTCCTCGGGATGGTCATTCAGGGCCAGCAGGACATGCTCACGCACTCTGTCGCGTTCCTCTGGCAACAGCAGAAAATCCCAGGCGCAGCGACCTTCCACTTCGGCGAAGGTGTAACCGGAGAGGGCTTCGCAAGCCCGATTGAAGCGGCAGATACGGCCTTCCCGGTCGAGCACAAGGAGGAGGGCGCCGGCGTTGTCCAGCACGGCGCCGGAGAAGTTGCGCTCATCGCGCAACTGCGCCAGCACCAGCCGTCGTTCCGTGACATCACGGAAAACGCCCAGAAAGCAGGGCTTGCCCTGAATCAAGAGGTAAGTGGGACTGACGTCGGCATAGAAGACGCCGTTGTCCTTGCGCAGGAAGGGCATCTCCTGGTGCAGGCTGAAATCTCCCTGTTCCATGGCCTGGAAGGTTTGCCGCACCCGGGGCAGCGCCTCGGGGGGGTGCAGGTCCATGGGGGTCATGGTCAGCAACTCGGCCTCGCTGTAACCCAGCATGCGGCAGATGGCCGGGTTGGCCATGATCAAACGGCGACTCTCCACGGAGGCCACCATGATGCCTTCCTGGGCGTTCTCGTAGATGGCGCGCAGGGTGGCCTCGGATTCCTGCAACCGCGCTTCCAGGCGACGCTGTTCGGTGACGTCCGAAAAGATGCCGCAGATGCCGATCACCTCGCCGGCGTTGTCCCGCACCGGGCTCTTGATGGTATGGATAGTGAGTTCCTGGCCAGCGCGAACATAGGGCTCGTCGCATACCTCGACCTGTCCAGACGCCATGACGCGCTGGTCATCCAGCCGGTACTTGTCAGCCAGTTCCTTGGGGTGGAAGGCGTAATCATCCTGGCCGACCATGTCCTGGGGAGCGACCCCCATCTCGCCGGCATAGCGCCGGTTCACCGCCAGGTAACGCGACTGCAGATCCTTGTAAAACACGCTTTGCGGGATGTTCTCCACCAGCGCCCGGTACTTCGCCTTGCTGCGCTGCAGCTTCTGTTCCTGCTGTTTCTGCTGGCTCAGGTCGGTGATGGAGCAGGCAATGGCGATGGGCACGCCGGCGTCGTCGCGGAGCAGGTGAACATCGTGCCGAGTTTGAATAATGCGGCCCTGAGCCGACAACAAGTCGATCTCGCCGCTCCAGCTGCCCAGTTCCCGCGTCGCGCTCAGCATCGACTCGATGATCGGCTCGGCCTCCAGTGTGCGGAAACAACGCAGATCGAAGCCGCCGACATCAGCCTCCGGCGCCAGATCCAGCATCCGCCGCAAGGCCGGATTCATGTAGATGACTTTGCCGGCCAGGTCGGACCAGCCGATACCCAGGCCGGCACATTCCACCAGGCGGCGGAACATGGCGTCTGGCGCCGTCAGCGGTGCAACCGTGGCTGGCTGCGATCCGCAATCAATGTTGACCGATGTCACTTCGCTTTACCTCCTCAGCGTCTCGTCCTACGGCAGCGCGGTCAATCCTCATGCCAGCAGTCGGTTGATTTCCGTTTGCAACTTGTCCAGATCGAGCGGTTTCGTCAGGTATGCCAGAAAACCCGCCGCCAGACCGCGCGCGACATCCTCAGGTATGGCGTTGGCGGTGATCGCCAGCACCGGGATATTGCATGTATCTGCCTGCGCTTGCAGTTGTTTGAGCATCTCAAACCCGCTCATCCCCGGCAGGTTGATGTCCAGCATGATCAGATCGGGGTGTTCGCTGCGGGCCAGTTCCAGCCCGACCAGCGGCTCCCCGCTGCTGACCAGGCGGATGTCGCTGCGGGGCGCCAGCACCTGTTGCATCAGCCGGAGATTGGCTGGGTTGTCCTCGACATACAGTATCGTGTGGCAACGCAGTTTGTCCCCCGGGATCGCGCCGCCGACCGCCGCGCAGGACCCGGAGTCGGTTGCCGAAAGCACAGCCGAAGCGGTAAGCGGCTCCGTCTCCGCCAGTTCCATCCAGAACGTGCAGCCCTGTCCGGGCTGGCTATCGACGCCGATCTCGCCGCCCATCATCTCGACCAGTCGCTTACTGATCACCAGACCGATGCCGCTGCCTTCAATCGCGCCGGCTTCCAGGCCGAGCCGGTTGAACGGCGTGAACAAATTCGGCAGCTTGTCTTCCGGAATGCCCGGGCCGGTATCGGTTACCGCCAGCCGCACCAGGCCGTTTGACTTGAATTCACAAGTGATGTGGACGCTGCCGCCTTCCCGGTTGTACTTGACTGCGTTGGATAGCAAGTTGATCAAAACCTGTTTCAGACGCAACCGGTCCGCCCGCACCCAGCGTTCCTGGCAATGCGCCATGTCGCGGTGGAAGGCGAGGCCTTGCCGGATCGCGCCCAACTCGACCATGGCGGCGCATTCCTCGATCAGTTCCACCAGTTGCACCGGCTCCATGCTGAGCGTGAGCTTGCCGGATTCGATACGCGCCAGATCCAGCACTTCGTTGATCAGCGTCAGCAGATGGCGACCGGCTTTGACAATTTCATGTGCGTTGTCGACCTGTTCCGGCGCCAGAGCCCGATCCATCTCCAGCAACTGGCCGAAACCCAGGATCGCGTTGAGTGGCGTGCGCAACTCGTGGCTCATGCTGGAAAGGAATTCGCTCTTCGCACGGCTTCCCGCTATCGCCGCCTCCAGCGCCTGAATCAGTTCCCAATTCAAGCGCTTACGCTCCGTGACATCACGCACGATGCCGGTAAAACAGCGCTTGTCACCGACGGCCATCGGGCTCACCGCCAGATCCATCGGGAAAGTGCTGCCATCCTTGCGCCGGCCGGTCACCTCGCGACCGATGCCGATGATGCGCTCCCGACCAGTCTCCAGGTAACTGCGCAGATAGCCGTCATGAGCGCTTTGGAAAGGCTCGGGCATCAACATGCTGACGTTGCGACCGAGCACTTCCTTGGCGAGATAGCCGAATATGTGTTCGGCGGCTGTATTGAACAATTCGACGATGCCGCGCTGGTCGATGACGATGATGCCATCGACCACGCTTTCCAGCACCGAGAGCAGACGCGCCTCGCTGGACTTGAGCGCTGCCACCATCTCGATGCGTTGGCTGACATCCTGGGATATACCGATGAAATGGGTGAGCTTGCCACTGCCGTCATGCACCGGCGTGATCACCAGTTCATTCCAGAACGACCCGCCATCCTTGCGATAGTTGTGCAGCAGCGCCCTGCCCTCGCGCTGCTCGACCAGGGCGGCACGGATTTCCTTCAAGCCCGGCTGGTCGCTATAGGCGCCTTGCAGGAATCGGCAGTTGCGCCCGAGGACTTCCGCGCTGGTGTAACCGGTGATCCGCTCGAAAGCCGGGTTGACATAGATCAGCGGCAGGCCGGGCGCGGTCGCGTCGGCAATGGACATGCCGACCGAACTCGCCTCCATCGCGCGTCGATAAAGGGCGACAGCCGCCTCGGTTTGCGCCTGCCGCAATTCCGCCTCGGCCGCCTTCAAGCCCGTGATGTCCTCGACGCTGGACCAGATGTAGGGCTCACCCTCCAGCTCGATCCGCATACCGCGCAGGCGCACCGGCACCCGATGGCCGTCCTGGTGCAGGTATTCCTTTTCGTATGGGCCATAGCGACCATTTTTCTCCAGACTGCGCAGTTGAGCCTTTTCCTGTGCCGCATACTCCAGCGGGGTGATGCACCAATAATCCAGCCCCAGGGTTGCCGCCACCGTTCGGCCCAGAATCGCGGCGAAGGCCGGGTTTACATCGACCAACTCGCCGTTCATGCGACTGAGGGCGAGGCCGATCGGAGAGTGTTCGAACAGGAGGCGGTTGTGCTGCTCACTCGCCGCCAGCGCCTGGCTCTGGGCCTTCTGCGCACTGATATCGAAAAAGATGCCGGTCCATAGCACGCCGCCGTCGTCCAGGCTGCGCGGCATGGACATGCCGCGCAGCCAGCGGATGCGGCCATCCGCTGGCTGCAACCGAAACTCCTTGTCCCATGGCTGCATCCTGTCGGCCGAAGCGGCGATGGATTTCAGTACGCCTGGCAAGTCCTCCGGGACGATGCGAGCAAGGTCGGTGTCGGCGCGCGTGCCTTCGCCCCACTCGGTGATGCCGGTGATGGCCGCGCAGCGTTCGCTCAGGTAAGCAAAATAGAAGCTGCCGTCAGGCCGGCGAATGAACTGATAAATGCCGCCCGGCAGGCTTTCGGCAATGTCCTGCAGGCGGATTCCGGCCGCATCCAGCCCCAAGTCCTTCTCCACTCGGCCGACTTGGGTGATGGTGCAGGCCAGTCCACCCGCTTCGAGCAGTTGCCGCACCCTTTCGGCGGTGGCGGAATCGCTATTGATAAGCTGGATCTGCAGGGGTGGGGGCAGGTTATTCATTGTTCAATTTTCATCAGGTGTGCGTGCTTTCTGGGTAAATATTCCGCTCCGATCATTACGCCGCCTGCAGGCTTTCCAGGCTCTCGGCCAGCAGGCGCCCGCACGCGTCCGCCGGCAGCGCCTTGCTGAACAGCCAGCCCTGGAATTCGTCACAGCCCAGGCGTAGCAGCATGGCGCGTTGATCCTCGCTTTCGACGCCTTCGGCGATGACGGTCAAACCCAGGCTGTGGGCCAGCCCGACCAGGCCGCGCACGATGGCGGCATCATCCGGGTCGCGCGCCAGATCCTGGACGAAGGAACGGTCGATCTTGAGCTTGTGCAACGAAAACACCTTGAGATAGGCCAGCGAGGAGTAGCCAGTGCCGAAATCGTCGATGGCGATGGTGACGCCCAGATTTTCCAGATCACGCAGCACCCGCGCAGTGGCTTCCGGCTCCTCCATCACGGCGCTTTCGGTCAGCTCCAGTTCCAGCAAGGCGGGAGAGGCGCCGCTCCGCTCCAGCGCCTGGCGCACCAAATGCGGTAAATCTTGCTGACGGAACTGGTGCGCGGACAGATTGACCGCCACCCGGATCGGGGTGCCGGCATCCTGCCAGGCGCGGATCTGTTTGCACGCTGTTGCGAGCACCCAAGCGCCGATCGGCACGATCAAGCCGCAGGCCTCGGCCACCGGAATGAAGCGGGCCGGGCTGACCGGACCCAGCTCCGCGTGCGACCAACGCAACAAGGCTTCGACGCCGCAGATTTCACCGCTGCGCAGATTGACCTGCGGCTGGTAATGCAGCGCCAGTTCACCGGCTTCCACTGCGGACTTGAGATAGGTTTGCAGCAGCAGCGTGTCCTGCATGATGCCGTTCAGATCGGGCGTAAAAAACCGTGCACAACCACGTCCAGCCGCCTTCGCCCGGTACATCGCCACGTCGGCGTTGCGCACCAGCGTGGTGACATCCTCGCCATCCACTGGAAACACCGTAACCCCGATGCTGAATCCTGAATAAACATCATATTCGTCGATGCGAAATGGCGTGGAAAACGCCGCCAGCACCTTGTTGACAACTTGTCCGACCTGTTCCAGCTGGCCCAGGTCGGACAACACCAGTGCGAACTCATCGCCGCCCAACCGCGCTACGGTATCGCCGGCGCGCAAGGTGTCCTTCAGTCGGCGCGCCACTTCGGAGAGCAGTAGATCGCCGTAATTGTGGCCCCAGCCGTCGTTGATCGCCTTGAAGTTGTCCAGATCGAGCAGGGCCACTGCCAGCAGTTTTTCCTGCCGTCTGGCCTGCTGCATTGCCTGAGTCAGACGATCCTGGAACAAGGTCCGATTGGGCAGGCCGGTCAGCGCATCATGCGTGGACTGATGGCGCAATTCGGCCTCGATGCGCCGTTGTTGCGTGACATCGCGCATGAAGGCGGTGATCTTTGGCGTCCCCGCCTCGGATAAAAACGTACTCAGGGCGATATCGAGGGGCACCTCGCTACCGTCTTTGCGCCGCCCCACCATGTATTTCCCGCTACCCATGCTGCGTTCGCCATTTGCTTCGAAGAAGGTAGCCTGATGAATGCGGTGACGCTCGCGCGCAGCCTCCGGCATCAGAATTTCCATCTTCTGGCCAAGCAGCTCCCAGCGGGTGTAGCCGAACATCGACTCCAGACGTTCGTTGACCATCCGGATATATCCCTCTGCATCCACCACCAGGATCGCATCCGGCGCGGTCTCCAGCAGTTCGCGATTACGCCGCTCGCTTTCGATGACATCGTTACGGGCCTGTTTGATCAAGTTGATCGGCGTCTGCACGCTGTCGAGAAAGATGGCGCGGTAGAGAAACAGATAGGCCAGCACCTTGTAGACATGCCCGAGCACATTGGCCACGTCGGTGACGCGCGAATAGAGCATGAAAAACAGCTCGCTCGCCAGCATCAGGGCAAGCGCGAAACCCAGGCTGGTGAGGCTGAGGCCGCTCAGTTCATGGCGTCGCAGGAAGATCAGCAGCAGCGTGAGCAGATGCAGCAGCAGCACGCCGCTTTCCATGCTGATCTTGAACGCGGTCAGTCCCACGCCGGGGATGAAGGTGGCCGGCACCCAGTCCGGCTGCCAGATGCCGACATAGCACACCAGCATTGCATAGCCCAGGAACCCGGCCAGGAAACGCCGACGCGCGTGTCTGGCCAGCGGCTGGCGCGGCATCAGCGCGAACGCCAGCAAGGCGCCGGCTGCTGCATAGCGTGCCGCCAGCCAGAACACGATGGCCTTGTGCGGACTGTTGGCGGTGATGAAATCGGGCATGCCGGCATAGGACATGAGATGAGCGAAATCCAGCAGCGCCACGGCGAGGAAGGCGCAGGCCAGCATCACCGAAGCGGCCGGGCGCTTCTCGTCATGGACATGCCAGCCGGTGACGAACACCAGCGCCGCCACCACCACGGCGAAGACTTCGACCAGGGTATGGAAGGGCAGGTAGAAGGCGGCATCGATCGCCGCCCGGTTCTCCGCTGTCGCCTGCCAGAGCAGCAGCGGCAAAGCCAGCAGCAACAGGACCGAACCAGTGGCGAGAATCCATCTGGCCAACTTCTGGTTGTACTTGCTGTTCGTACTCGGCATCACTTTCTTCCTTCGCCTAGCGGCCGCCGCCATAACGGGCGACTTCCTGGGCGATGGCCGTCAGCGGCACGCTCTTCTGCACGCCGCCCAGCTTCACCGCCTCTTTCGGCATGCCGTAGACCACGCAACTGGCTTCGTCCTGCGCCAGCGTGGCCGCGCCGGCATCGCGCATTTCCTTCATGCCGCGCGCGCCGTCATCGCCCATGCCGGTCATGATCACGCCGAGGGCGTTGCCGCCGGCGCAGCGGGCCACGGAGCGGAACAGCACGTCAACCGACGGTCGGTGGCGATTCACCGCCGGCCCATCCACCACATCGACGTGGTATTGCGCGCCGCTGCGCTTGAGCAGCATGTGCCGCCCGCCCGGCGCGATCAGCGCGCGTCCGGGATAGACGCGGTCGCCGTGTTTGGCCTCGCGTACCTCGATCTGGCAGACGCTGTTGAGGCGCTCCGCGAAGGCGGCGGTGAATTTCTCCGGCATGTGCTGGACGATGACCAGGCCC
>Ga0209285_10000782_pt1 | contig 10210 bp, 10 predicted proteins | sample PPLLak3March2015_2_FD_187249 | JGI IMG/M metagenome (GOLD analysis project Ga0209285, IMG submission 187249) | Freshwater sediment microbial communities from Prairie Pothole Lake near Jamestown, North Dakota, USA - PPLs Lake P8 Core (3) Depth... | ecosystem: Environmental > Aquatic > Freshwater... | reverse complement strand
GCATTCGCCGCACGGAAAGGCTTCAGGCGACGCTGCCGAAACTGGGATCCGTGGCAATCGCCGGCGCTTTGAGTCCGGCGAGGCGGCAACTCTGGGCGATCGGGCCACCCGGGAACAGGGTGTAGAGGTATTTCAGTCCTCCTTGCTTGTGGAAATGCTCGTCGAGCGCGTCGTGCAGTTCGCGCAGATTGATCACCGCGCTATCCTCGTGATGTGCATAGTAGTTCTGCAGGGCGCGAATCGTTTCCCAGTGATCGTCGCCTAGCTCGAGTCCTTCCTCTCGGGCGATGGCGATCGCGTCATCACGCGTCCAGTCGGGAGGGGCATGAGGAAAATCGGGATCACCTGTTTCGCGGGTCAGTTTGTTGATGTCGGTTGAAATGTTCATGTTGATGACACTCCTGTCGAATCGTGAGAACTTAAGGCTAGATCAGTGCATGGCCGGGTTCAAGCTTCTTCCATGCAAGCTGGAGAAAGTCTCAAAAAGGGATGACTGACAATGCCGATACTCTGCTTGATGATGAATGAAGGTCTTGTCTGGGGAAACTGAATGAAAGTCAAAAGTCTCGTGGGAGCGCCCTTGTTGCTCCTGGTGCTGGGCTGCAGCCCGCTTACGCAGGAAAACTACAACAAGATCACCGTCGGCATGAGTTACGACCAAGTGACCGCGCTGATCGGCAAGCCGGATACCTGCGACGACGTCATGGGGGTGCGCAATTGCGTGTGGGGAGACGAGAAGCGCTCAGTCCAGGTGGGCTTCGTCGCCGACAAGGTGCTGCTTTTTTCCGCGAATAATCTGAAATGAACCAGTCGATCCGCTTACTCGAGCCCATGCAATCTGACACCAGGCCGCCTGTTTTGCTGGGGGTCTCGCCGGTGGAGAACGGGGGAAGCTGAAATGGAAACGCAGATCCTGCTCTGGCTGCTGGCGGCGCTGCTCATCGTGGCGGGCTTTGCCGGCCTGATCCTGCCAGCCCTGCCGGGTATTCCGCTGGTATATGCGGGGCTGGTGTTGCTGGCCTGGGCCGAGGACTTCGCCTATGTCGGCTGGGTCACTCTCGGCTTGCTGGGACTGCTGGCGCTGATCAGCTATGGCGTCGATTTTATGGCTTCTGCTTTGGGCGCAAAGCGTTTCGGTGCATCGCCGCGCGCGGTTTGGGGCGCCGCGCTGGGCGCGGTGGTGGGGTTGTTTTTCGGCCTTCCCGGCATCGTGCTCGGGCCATTCGTCGGCGCGGTGATCGCCGAGTTCACCAACCGCACCTCGGCGCGAGGGGCTGCGCAGGCCGGAGTAGGGGCGGTAGTCGGTCTGCTTTTCGGTGCGCTGCTGAAGATCGCCCTGGCCTTCACCATGATCGGCGTGTTCGTGGTCGATCGCCTGCTCTAGGCCTGGATGACCGCCAGTTGCGGAGGAAAGCCATGAATCATGAGGATGAGAACAGGCTGCGGCGCCGCCGATTGATGCAGGCGCTGGCCGGCTTCGGGGCGTTGGCCCTGGCCGGTCCGCAGTTTGCAGCGGCGGCATCGCAGGCGATCCGCAAGCCCATCCCCTCCAGCGGCGAAAGGCTGCCGGTGATCGGCATGGGCAGCTGGCTGACTTTCGATGTCGGCGACAACGTTCGTGCGCGCGCCGTGCGCACCCAGGTGCTGCAGGCATTCTTCGACCACGGCGGTGCGCTGATCGACTCCTCGCCGATGTACGGTTCTTCGCAGGAAGTGATCGGCCACGCCCTGGCGCAGGCGCGCAACAAGTCGGCGCTGTTTGCCGCCACCAAGGTGTGGATCCTCGGCAAGGGTTTCGGCATCCGTCAGATGGAGGATGCGGGCCGTCTGTGGGGCGTGCCGCGCTTCGACCTGATGCAGGTCCACAACCTGCTCGACTGGGAAACCCACCTCGAGACGCTCAAGGCCTGGAAGGCCGAGGGGCGTGTGCGCTACATCGGTGTCACCACCTCGCACGGCCGGCGTCACGACGACATGGCGCAGGTGATGCAGTCCGAGCCGCTCGATTTCGTGCAATTCACCTACAACATCCTCGACCGCGAGGCGGAACAGCGCCTGCTTCCGCTCGCTGTCGAGCGCGGTATCGCGGTGATCGTCAACCGGCCATTCCAGCGCGGCAGCCTGTTCGGCCGGGTGCGCGGCAAGCCGCTGCCGCCGTGGGCGGCGGAGTTCGACTGCAGGAACTGGGCGCAATATCTGCTGAAATTCGTGGTGTCCCATCCGGCGGTGACCTGCGCGATTCCCGCCACTTCCCGGGTCGATCACATGGTCGAGAACATGGGTGCTGGATTGGGCCGTCTGCCCGACGCCGCGATGCGCCGGCGCATGGTTGCGCATTTCGAGAGCCTCTGATCGCGACGCTGGCCGGGTGAAGGCGCCTGCGCCGGACCAGACATCAAGCGCCGCGGGTTATTGACGAACCAGCGGCATGGACGCAGGCTGTCGCCTGTTGCGCACATCTAGGAGCGGGTCCCATGCGACTGCCGATCAGCCTGAAGATTTTCAGCATCACCACCACCCTGCTGGCCTTGATGGTGGTCGTCACCTGGCTTTCGGTGCTCAACTTCCGCAACCTCAACAACCAGGTGCGAGCGCTTTCCGACTATTACCTGCCGCTGCAGCAACAGGTAGCGAGCGTGGAAATACTCATCCGCCAGCAGATGGTGCACATGGAGCGGGTGATGGCCGGGATGGAAGCGGCTCGTCCCGACCCCGATTATCTCGCCCGCGAGTCGTTCAATTTCGACATGCGCGGGGTCAACGCCGACCAGATCGTCGATTCGTCGATCCGCATGCTGGGCGAGGCGCTGGCAGCCAGCGGCATCGAACTCGACCGCGTCACCCTGAGCCTGCTCGAGCGCCAGCTGCCGAGCATCCAGACCTCGCGCCAGCATTTTCACGCGACTTTCCGCCAGTTCCAGATCGAGGCCGAGGAGGGCACGCCGCGATCGCAGAAGCTGGTGCGCGACGCGTTGCTGCGCGAGAAGGACACCGTCGATGTCGAGATCCAGAAGGCCATCGACCTGTTGAACAAGCTGACCCAGGACACGGCAAGCCAGGCCAAGGCGGAAGAGGCGCGGGCGACCTGGCTCAACTGGATCATCACCGCGATCGCCACGCTGCTCGGGCTGATCTTTGCTGCCATCGTCACGCGCTCGCTGGTCGAACCGGTGAAGCGGCTGCTGGGCGGGACGCGCGCGGTCGAGGCGGGCGACCTTGAGGTGGAAATCCTGCTCCGGACCCACGATGAGCTGGCCACCCTGGCCAATTCCTTCAACCACATGGTGGTCGGGCTGCGCGAGAAGGAACACATACGCGAAACCTTCGGCCAGTACGTCGACCCGCGCATCGTGCGCGGCCTGCTGGAGAACCGCCTGCCCGCAGACGGCGGCGAGCACCGGCTGATGACGGTGTTTTTCTCCGATCTGGCCGGCTTCACAAGGATGTGCGAGGGGCTCACGCCGGACGCGGCGGTGCGCTTCCTCAACCGCTATTTCTCGATGATGTCGGAGGTGGTACGCACCCGGCAGGGCATCGTCGACAAGTACATCGGTGATTCGGTGATGGCCTTCTGGGGGCCGCCCTTCACCGACCCGGCCGACCACGCGCGTCTGTGCTGCATCGCCGCACTCGAGCAGATGCGCCTGATGGATGAATTCCGTGCCGGCCTGCCCGAGTTGTTCGGCGTCCGCCACGGTTTGCCCGTGGTGAATGTACGCATGGGCATCGCCAGCGGCGAGGTGACGGTCGGCAACATCGGCTCGGAGACTTCGCGCGGCTACACCGTAATCGGCGACACGGTGAATCTGGCCTCGCGGCTCGAGCAGGCGAACAAGTTCTACGGCACCCAGATTCTGGTCAGCGAGGCAACGCGTGATCTCGCCGGCGACGCCCTGGCCTTCCGCGAAATCGACAGCCTGCGCGTGGCAGGCAAGCTGGAGCCGGTCAGGGTGTTCGAGTTGCTGGGCGTGTCATCCGAGCTGGAGGAATCGGACCGGCAGCGGGTGCAGGCTTACGAGAAGGGCCTGGCATGCTATCGCAAGCAGGACTGGGACGGAGCCGAGGCGGCATTCCGCGAATGCCTCGCGATCGCGCCCGGGGATAACCCGAGCCGGACCCTGCTGGCGCGCGTCGAGGCGTTTCGCCAGCAGCCGCCGGCCGCGGACTGGGACGGGGTCTGGATCGCCGCGAGCAAGTAGGCCTAGTTGTCGATGGCGTCGTCGCCGTGGCAGGTGCAGTTCGGCTCGGTGCTGACGCTGCCGTCGCAACATACGATCTTGCCGGCGCGGCAGCCGCAGATGCCCTTGTGTCCCTTGCAGCAATCGAGCTGGGCGACATTCAGGGCATTGGTGGGACAGGGCTGGAGTGCGCTTGCGCCGGGCTGCGTCGCCACGACGCCACGCTCCGCCAGGGCAGGCGTATCGGCGAGGGCCGGCGCAAGGGAAAAGGATTGCAGCAGGACCAGCGCTGCAAACAGGGCAAACGGCAGGCGAACTTTCATGATCGGACCCTCGGGATGGTGAAGCATGCACCACTATATCTGATCGCATGCGCGGGCGATCGTTCCCGCGGCCGGCAGCTTCTCGGCTTCGCTGGCGCGCATCGATTAGCGGCGCGATGAGCGTTCCCGCCCTGCTGCCGCTGAGGCTTTTTGGCGCCTTCGACCGCCACAACTTCGGTGACCTGCTGTTCCCGCATCTCTTGACTGCGCTGCTGCCGGGCCGATGTTTCGAATACGCCGGTCTGGCGTTGCGCGATCTGCGGCGATTCGGCGGACATCGCGTGCTGCCGCTCGATTCACTGGGTGCGTTGCGGCCCGCCCACCTGATTCATGCAGGCGGCGAGATCTTGACCTGCAGCGCCTGGGAGGCGGCGGTGATGCTGCTCGACCGCGCTGCGGCGGCCCAGGCGATCGCGCGCTATGACGACGATCACGCTGCGGCAGCCGCCTGGGCCGCGAGTCAGCTCGGCACCACGCGCGCTGCGCCCTATGTTGTCGGGCGGGAGTTCGTCGTGCCGTCCGGCAAGCTGATCTTCAATGCGGTGGGGGGAGTGGAATGGGCCGCCCTGCCAAGCGGCCGGCGCGAGGAAGTGAAGTCGGCACTGCGTGATGCCGACTGGCTCAGCGTGCGTGACCATGTCACCCAGCGGGCGCTGCGTCGGGACGGCGTCGTCGCCGAACTGTGTCCCGATTCGGCGGTGATGGTGCGAGCCTGCTTCGACCAGGCGATCCGCCAGCGTCAGGAGGCGCTCAAGCCGGTGCGGCAGGCTTTTCCCCGGGGTTATCTGGCCTGCCAGTTCAGCGCCGACTTTGCCGACGATGCGAGCCTGGCGGCGCTGGCGCAGCAACTGTCACGAGTGACCGCGACAACCGGGCTGGGACTGGTGTTTTTTCGCGCCGGCGCCGCTCCATGGCACGACGACCAGGGGCTCTATCAGAAAGTACTTGGATTGCTGCCGCCCGGCTCGGCGCTTGTTTTCGAATCCCTGCACCTGTGGGACATCTGCGCCCTGATCGCCGCGAGCCGTGGGGTCATCGCCAGCAGTCTGCATGCCCGGGTGGTCGCCGTGGCCTACGGTCTGCCTCGCGTCAGCCTGAAGTCTCCGCAGTTGGGCGAGCGCCCCGAAAAGGTCGGTGCATTCGCCGCAACATGGGAACCGCCGCAGCTTCGCCGCTGCGTCGAGGTGAACGAAATCGAGCCAGCGGCACTTCAGGCACTGGATCTCTCTCCCGACCTTCTGCTCGAGCACGCAGCCTGGCTGTGCGCCACCTACACCAGCAGCCTGGCGCAGTGGCGCGATGGACTGTCCGGGAGTGTATGAGCCAGACGCGAGCGCCGGGACTGAGCAATAATGTCTGTCACTTTTTGCCTTGCCGTTCCGGACTTGAGCGTCTCTGCCCCGGCCATCTTCCGGACCCGTTTTTAAGATCGTCATGCCGATAACAAAACTTTCTCCCGACTCACTGCGACTGAGCATCGACCCTGACACGCTCGGGTTTACCGACACTTCGGAACTGGTCAAGGAGCCGCTGCCATGGATCGGCCAGGTGCGTGCCGAGGCCGCCGCGCGCTTTGGCTTGCAGATGGAGCAGCCCGACTACAACCTGTTCGTTCTCGGCGATGTCGGCAGCGGCCGTTCCTCGCTGTTGCGGCAGGCGATGCACGAGGTGGCTGCGGCGAAGCGGGTGCCGCCCGACCTCTGCTACCTGCACAATTTCGATGCACCCGAGCGGCCCCTGGCGCTGCGCCTGCCGGCAGGCGAAGGGAGGCTGCTGCGGCAGCACCTGGCCGATGTCGTCAAGGTGCTGCAGGCGGAAATCCCCCAGCGGCTCGAGGGCGAGGAATTCAAGTCCGAGAGCGGGCGCATCGAGAAAGCCTGGAAGGATGAAGTCGCCCGGCATTACGCCGAGCTCTCGGCATTTGCCGAGGCGCGCAGTTTTTCCCTGCACCACGACGGCGGGCGCATGGTCTTCACCCTCACCGGCAAGAAGGGCCAGGGGTTGACCGAGGACGAGGTGCTGGCGCTACCGAAGAGCCGGCGCGCGGCGATCGAAGTTGCCGAGCAGGAACTGCGTGCGGAGATCGCCCGCTACATGGAAAAGACCCAGCCGCTCGAGCGCGCGATGAACGAATCCCTGGCGGTGTTGCGGCGCCGGGTGGTCAAGCCGCTGCTTGATCGCGAACTGCAGGCGATTCGTACCGGGTTGAAGAAGCAGATCAAGGATGCGACCAAGCTCGGTGCCTATCTCGACGCCCTGGCGCAGGACGTGCTCGACGAGCTCGAGCTGTTCCACGGCAACGACGATGATGCCAGCCGGCTGGAGGAGCTGAACGAGGTTCTGGCGCGCTATCGGGTCAATCTGGTGGTCGACAACGGCAGCCTGACGGGCGCGCCGGTGATCGTCGAGGACAACCCGCTGTACCGCGCACTGTATGGCAGCATCGAATACCAGTCGGAGAACGACGTGCTGGTGACCGACTTCTCGCGTATCCGCGCCGGCAGCCTGTTGCGGGCACACGGCGGCTTCCTGATGCTGCACCTGCGCGATTTGCTGGCCGATCCGCTGGTGTGGGAGAAATTCTGGCGCTTGCTGCGCAGCGGCCGGCTGCAGATCGAGGAACCGGGCATCGCCTTCTCGCCGATCGCCGCGGTGTCGCTGGTGCCGGAGGCGGTCGACGTCGAGGTCAAGCTGGTGCTGATCGGTTCGCGCGAACAGTATTACGAACTACAGGAAGCGGCGCCGGAGTTTGCCCGGCATTTCCGCGCCAAGGTCGATTTCGCCGACAGCTTTGCCGCCAGTCCCGACACCCGCCGCGCCTCGTCGACTTTCGTCGCCCATGCCTGCCAGCAGCACGGGCTGCCGCATTTCTCGGCGGCGGCAGTGGCGCGACTGCTGGAGGAATCGCACCGCGAGGCCTCCGACCAGACGCGCGAGAGCGCAATTTTTTCCCGTACCGAGGCACTGGTGATGGAGAGCGCCGCGATCTGCCGGGCGCGCGGACCGGGGCTGGTCGGCGCGGAAGATGTCGAGACCGCGCTGGCCGCGCACACCGCGCGCCACGACTACCCCGAACAGCGCCTGCGCGAATCCATCCTCGAGGGCGATGTGCTGATCGCCCTGCAGGGCGAGAAGGTCGGCCAGGTCAACGGCCTGTCGCAAATCGATCTCGGCGACTACCGTTTCGGCATGCCGGTGCGGCTGACGGCCCATACCTTCGCCGGCGACAAGGGCGTGCTCAACATCGAGCGCGAGGTGAAGCTGTCCGGCCCGATCCATGACAAGGGCGTATTCATCCTGCAGAACTACCTGGCTTCGCTGTTCGCCAGCCTTGCGCCCCTGTCGCTCAGCGCGTCGATCGTCTTCGAGCAGCAATACCATGGCGTCGAGGGCGACTCCGCTTCCTGTGCCGAGTTCTATGCACTGCTTTCGTCACTTTCCGGGCTGCCGCTGAAGCAGGGCATCGCCGTCACCGGCGCGCTGAACCAGCATGGCGAGGTGCTGCCGGTCGGCGGCATCAACGAGAAGATCGAGGGCTGGTTCCGTCTCTGCGAAAGCGTCGGCCTGGATGGCAGCCAAGGGGTGTTGATACCCGCCCGCAACGCCCGCCATTTGATGCTCGACAAGCGGCTGGTGGAGGCAGTGGCCGAGGGGCGCTTTCATATCCACGCCGCCAGCGAGGCGAAGCAAGGCATCGAACTCTTGACCGGGGTCGTCGCCGGTGTCGCTGATCGCGGCGGCCGCTATCCGGCCGACAGCGTGCTGGGTCGTGTGCAGCGGGCCCTGCGGGCATTTCGCCGCGCGCACCGGGCGGCGGAACCCAAAGCCTGATGCGATGCCTGATCAGCCCGGCTGAGGACTCCTCGGCACCAAGGCGAGCAGCAGCGTCGCTCCCAGCAGGATCGCGGCCAGCAGGGTGAAGGCGCCGCCATAGCCGCTGGCGACGACCATCCAGCCGGTCAGCACCGGGCCGATCGACTGGCCGACGTCCATCACCGTGCGCAGCACCCCCATCGAGGCGCCGAAGCGGCCGTTGCGGGTGAGGTCGGCGACCAGGGCGGCGGTCGACGAGGTGACGGTGGCGAAACCGAGGCCGAATGCGAGGCTGAGCGCCGTCAGCCCGGCGAAACCCTCGACCAGCGGCAGGAGCAGGACGCTGGCCGCGCCGAGCACCAGACCCGGCAGGATCACCCGGCGCCGTCCGACCCGGTCGGAAATCCTCCCCATCAGCGGCTTGGCGAAAACGATGCTGACCAGTTGCACGCCGAGGATGATGCCGATCTGCCAGGCGGGGATGCCGAGTCCGGCAGCGTACAGCGCGAGGAAGGCCTCGATGGCACCGAATACCAGATACTGCGCCGCCTCGACCCCGCTCACCAGCAGGATGCCGCGGTCGGCGAGAACTTCCCTGAGGCTGGCCCAGAAGTGCGGCCGCGCCGTGGCGGAGGTGCGGACCGGCCTGGCGTCGCGCAGCAGCAGGCCGGCACCGAGCGCCAGCACGCCGCTGATCGCGCAGGCGACGTAGACCGCGTCGTAGCTTGCCAGCGAAATCAGCACGCCGCCAAGAAACGGCGCCAGCGAGCGGCCGACGATGGTGGCCGAGGAGTAGGTCGACAGCCGCGCCGCGCGGTCGGCGCTGTAGCGTTCGGCGATCGCGGCGCTCGCCACGGTGCCGAAGATGGCGGTGGCGAAGCCGTGGTAGAAGCGCACCGCCATCAGTTGCCAGGCGTTGTCCACCCAAAGATAGAGGAACGGCGCGCTGGCAAACACCAGCAGCGAAGCGAGCAGCACCTTGCGGGTGCCGAGGTGGTCGGAGAGAGCGCCGGCCGGAAAGCTGACGAGGATGCCGGGGATCGTCGAGGCGATGACGATCCAGCCGATTTCGGTCGGGCTGGCACCGAGTGACTGGGCGAACAGCGGCAAAACCGGGGTTTTCGACAGGGTCGAACTGAAAATCGCCAGCCCGCCGATAAGGGCGATGAGGATGAAGAAAGGGGCTGGTGCGGGCTTCAAGGTGAGGATTTGGCGGGTTTGGACGACGGCAGGCGGATTGTAGCAATGCCGCCTCGCACCTCATGGAATCACGTCTGTCGTGTTCTATATTGAAAGCCGTTCAAACTCTTGGACAAGGAGACGACCATGAATCCCCTGCATCGAATCGAACGTTACCTCGACAGCCACCTGATCCCATTCGACGTCGTCGCGCATCCCCACAGCGAGACCAGTGCCGAGACTGCCCGTGCTGCCGGCCTGGAAGCCAGCCGTGTCGCCAAGGGCGTGCTGCTGGATGGCGTGGATTGCCAGATGGTGGCGATGATCCCGGCGGATCAGGAAGTCCACCTCGGCAAGCTCGGGCTGGATCACGGCGTGGAATTCAGCCTCGCCGACGAAGCCAGTGTCGGCAGGCTGTTCGCCGACTGCGAACCCGGGGTGATTCCAGGGCTGCCCAATGCCTGGGGAGTGGAGATGGTGTGGGACGATGCCCTGATGGCTCAGCCCGATATCTATCTCGAGGCGGGCGATCATAGACGCCTGGTGCATGTCGAGACGCGTTACCTGCGCGAACTGTTCGGTGACGCCCCGCATTGCCGTTTCTCGCAGCCGCGCCATCATCACTGAGCGGCGCGGGTCGGCGCAGTCCTGTGCAGAAAGCCCTGTGGCTGGATGAGGAACCTGTGTGCCAAACCGGAGGTCTGCAACGGGAGTCCC
>Ga0209285_10000778_pt1 | contig 10238 bp, 6 predicted proteins | sample PPLLak3March2015_2_FD_187249 | JGI IMG/M metagenome (GOLD analysis project Ga0209285, IMG submission 187249) | Freshwater sediment microbial communities from Prairie Pothole Lake near Jamestown, North Dakota, USA - PPLs Lake P8 Core (3) Depth... | ecosystem: Environmental > Aquatic > Freshwater... | reverse complement strand
CGATGCGACCGGCTATGCGGCGGACAACCGCTCGGTGGATCCGAAGTTTGTCGCGCCCTATGTGAATGGGGACAAGAGCCAGACCATCCTCCAGCCCGAGCAGACCACCAGCATTGCCACGGCGGCGGCGTTCGACGAAGGGGGCAACTTCATCGACGTGCGCTTCGGCCCGTTGACGCCGACCGGCGATTACCACCTGCAGGACACATCCCCGGCCCTGGCCGCCGGTACCGCGCTGCCTGTGGTAGCCAGCGACTTCGATGGGGAAAACCGGCCGTTACCGGCGAATACCGCGTCCGATATCGGCGCTGACGAAAAAGCCGGGACGCCGCCGGTGTTGCCGCCGACGCTGCCGGCCCTGACCTTGCGTGACAGCTTCACTCGTGCCAACGCCAATACTCTGGGCGGGAACTGGAGCCAAGGGACGTTGTTTGGGCAGGCCTCCATCCGGGTCAACAGCTACCAGGCCTATGCGGCGCTGTTGGGTCAGGCGATCTGGAACGGCACGGGCAACATTTTCGGCGCCGCGCAAGGGGCTGCATTCACCTTCGCCAATGCGCCGGTGAACGGGTTGCTGGTGGACCCCGGCCTGATCCTCAAGGCCAGCGGCGGCAGCCCAGCCTCTCCGGCCAACTTCATCCGCGTGTCCTATGTCGGCGGGCAGGTGACGGTGGCGACGACGACCAACGGCAATACGCTGACACCCAACTACACGACGCGTGCCTCTTTCCCGGCAGCGTTCACGACGGGTGAGACGCTAAGCGTGACCGCCTACGCCGATGGCAAGGTGAATGTGTTCAAGACCTCGGGCGGTGCGACCACCCATGTCGGCACCGTCACGATTCCCACCGGTGGAGCGGGCGCCTGGACCCAGGGAACGGGCGGCGGACGGATCGGCATTCAACTGCCGACCGGTCAGCGTGTCGATGACTTCAGTGGCGGCAATCTGCCCTAGCCGTTCATGGCAGCGAACTTGCCGGCTTTGGCCGGCGATCAAGGTCCCAAGCTTAGCCGCCGGGTGGTCACCCGGCGGCGACCAGACAGGAAGGAGTAGCACCATGATTGCAAATACTTTCCGCAGGAAATGGCTTCCCATCGCGGTTGCGGCAACGCTCGGCGCCATCGCCCCGCAAGTCGGCGCAGCGGTTTTTGTGCAGTGCCCCGGCGATGCCAACGGCGACGCAACCTGGAGTGGCGGAGAAGTGCGGCCGCCGAACGTCGTGTGCAAGCACCTGGCTGCCGGTGACGGGTTCTCCCGCATGGCGGATGGCCGCGCCTTGTATGGCTTCGGGTTTTCCGATGCGACTGGCGTGGCGTCGAATATGGCCATCGAAAACGGGCTGCTGGCGGCCAACTTCGCTGCGCCCACCATCGAACTGAAGGAGGGGGACAAGTTCTACCTGACCCTCACCAACGTCGGCATGGTGATCCGGCCCGACCTGTTCGACCCGCATACCGTGCACTTTCACGGCTTTCCCAACCAGGCGCCGGTGTTCGACGGGATGCCGGAGGGGTCGTTCGGCATCAACATGGGCAGCAGCGTGACTTATTTCTACAACGTCACCGAGCCCGGCACCTACATCTACCACTGCCACATGGAAGCCACCGAGCACATGCAGATGGGCATGCTCGGCCAGATCTATGTGCGCCCGGCCCAGGACGGCACCACCCTCAATTACGGCGGCAAGAACTACAACAAGTTCGTCTACAACGACGGCGACGGCTCCACCGGCTACGACAAGGCCTTCCCCATCCAGCTCGGCTCGGTGGACCACAACTTCCACGATGCCAGCGAAGGGGTGCAGCCGCTGCCGTTCGCGGAAATGCGGGATACCTACGCCTTGCTCAACGGCCGCGGCTATCCCGATACCGTGGTGGCGGGTGCCTTGCCCCCGCCGGAGCGCCCAGGGCCGGAGTATCCGAACAGCAGCGCGGCGCATCCTGCCGGCGTGCAGTCGCAAAAGGTCAGCGCGCTGATCACCGCCACGGCGGGGGACAAGATCCTGTTGCGGCTATCCAATCTGAGCGTGACCAATTACTACACGGTCACCACCCTCGGACTACCGATGCGCGTGGTGGGCGGCGGCGCTCACATCGGACGCGGGCCGGATCCGGATGGCGCGGGGCCGCTCAATGGCAAGGATATCTACTACAACACCGGCTCGGTGACCCTGGGCGGCGGCGAAGCCTCGGACGTCATCGTCGATACGACCGGCATCCTGCCTGGAACCTACTTCCTCTACTCCACCAACCTCAATTACCTGAGCAACAACGACCAGGATTTCGGCGGAATGATGACCGAAATCGTCATCCAGTGATCAGGCCGGATTTCAACGAACTGTTAGGAGAGGCGACATGAACCAGATAATTTTCCAGCTTGCACGATGGCTTACCAGGGGTGCCACCGTTGTCCTGGCCGTGGCTGCGCCATCGGTTTGGGCAGCCATCGACGGCATCACCGGACCAAACTTCAACCTCACCGCCAAGGCGGACTACATCAGCACCGCGGATGGCAACAGCATCTACACCTGGGGTTATGCCGATGGCACAGGCACGATGCAATACCCCGGCCCGACCTTGATCGTTAATCAGGGCGATAGCGTCACCATCACGCTCGCCAATGAACTGCCGGTGCCCGTTTCCATGGTCTTCCCCGGGCAGCAAGGCGTTTCCGCCAGTGGCGGCAGTGCCGGCCTGCTCACCCGGGAGGCGGCCGCCAGTGGTGGCAAGGTGACCTACACCTTCACGGCCACCCATGCCGGCACCTACCATTACCACAGCGGCACCCAGCCGGCAGTCCAGGTGGAAATGGGGCTGGTCGGCGCGCTGATCGTGCGTCCGGCCGTCAATCCCGCCAGCCAGGCCTATGAGCACGCCAACACCCGCTTCGATCAGGAGTATCTGTTCCTGCTGACGGAAATGGATCTGAGAATCCACGAGCAACTCCAGGCGAATCCGACCGCCATGGTGGACACCAGCAACTACCAGCCCGAGTACTGGTTCATCAATGGCCGCAACGCGCCGGACACCATGCTCGAACCCGGCGTGCCCTGGCTGCCGACCCAGCCCTACAACAGCATGCCGCGCATGCATCCCGGCGAAAAACTGTTGATGCGCGTGGTCAGCGCCGGACGTGATCTGCATCCCTTCCACACTCACGGCAACAACTTCTGGATGATCGCCCGGGATGGACGTGTGCTGGAAAGCACCCCTGGCGCCGGCCCCGATCTGGCCCGTTCGGACTTCACCCTGCGCGCGGTGCCGGGAGAGACCTACGACAGCATCTTCGAATGGACCGGCAAGGGGCTAAGCTGGGACGTCTATGGCACGACGGCGCAGTTTCCCCATACCTGCACACCGGATGGCAATGGTTATGACCTGACCACCCGGGAGTGGTGCGACGACCACAACAAGCCGATCCCCGTGGTACTGCCCAATCTGCAGGATCTGACGCTCGGGCCCCATTACAGCGGTAGCCCCTATCTCGGCCGCTTCGGCTCGCTGCCTCCGGGCTCGGTGGTGCTCAACGCGAACGCGGGCTATTTCCACATGTGGCACTCCCATAACGAGCGGGAGATCGTCAATAACGACATTTTCCCCGGCGGCATGATGACGATGTTGATCATCGAGCCCGTCGGCGTGGCTATCCCGTAATCGAGGAGGGAGACGAACATGAAATCCACATTGATTCCCATGAAGCACGTCACGCAAGCGCTGGCACTCGCCGGGCTCGTATCGGTCGCTGGCCTGGCTTGCGCCCACGATGTCTACCTGTGTGCCAAGCCGCTCGCTTTGCCCGTGCCCGGCGACAGCGTTCCCATGTGGGCCTTCGCGCCCAGCGATAGCACCGGGGACTGTAGCCAGGCAGCGAGCGTGCCGGGACCAGCGATAAATGTCCCGGCCGGCGATTCCACCCTGAACGTCTACCTGAAGAACAGCTTGGGCGTGCCGGTCTCGTTCGTGATCAATGGCCAGTCCCTGCCCGCGCCCACCGGCGCGGAGCCGGTCTGGACCGACGGCTCGACCGGGGCGCGCACTGCCGCCACCCAGCGCGTGCGCTCCTTCGTGCATGAAACGGCGCCGGGCGCGATCGGCACCTACACCTTCAGCGGCGTCAAACCGGGTACTTATCTGTATCAGAGCGGAACCCATCCCCAGGTGCAGGTGCAGATGGGCCTGTACGGCGCCTTGACCCGAAATGCGGTGGACGCCGTTACGCCCAATCCGGCGCAGGCCTATCCGGGTATGGCTTATGCGGACCAGGTGACCCTGGTCTACAGCGAGGTGGATCCGGCCTTGCATGTGGCGGTAACCACGCCAGGCGGTTATGGCGATGGCAAGGCCATGCCAAGCACCTTGAACTACCAACCAAAATTTTTCCTGATCAACGGCAAGGCCTATCAGGCCGGAGATCCGGCACTGGCCACGCTGGCGGCCGGTCAGCCGACCCTGCTGCGCTTCCTCAACGCCGGGCTGCAGACCCATGTGCCGGTGATCAACGGCGCCACGCTGCGCATGCTGGCCGAGGACGGCAACCCCGCTCCGTGGCCGGCCAATCCACGCGAGCAATACTCGGTGTTGCTGCCCGCGGCGAAGACCGTCGATGCCCTCCTTACGCCGCAAGTGGGGGCGGGCGGGACGACAAACCGTTATGCGCTGTATGACCGGCGGCTCAGCCTGACCAACGGCGCGAGCCAGGACGGCGGCATGCTTGCCTACCTGGATGTCGCGGCCGGTGGCAGCGCGCCCGTGATCGGCTCTTCACCGGTGACAGCGGGTACGCAGGGGACAGCCTATAGCTATACGGTCGCCGCCACGGATGCCGACGGTGGGTCGCTCAGCTATTCCCTCGACGTCTATCCCGCCGGGATGACCATCGGCTCGGCAAGCGGCGCGGTCACCTGGACGCCGTCGCCCCAGCAAGTGGGCACGCAGGCGGTCACGGCGCGGGTGACCGATCCGACCGGCTTGTTCGCTACCCAGTCTTTCAGCATCGCGGTGGCCGACGCCAACGACCCGCCGGTAGCCCAGAACAATGCCTACAGCATGATCCAGGGCGGTACGCTGAACGTAACGGCTCCCGGCGTGCTGATCAACGACAGCGATCCGGATGTCGGCAATACGTTGACGGCGGTGAACTTCAGCGCGGCTACGCCGAACGGTACGCTGACGTCCAATGTCAATGGTGATGGCGGCTTCAGCTTCACCGCGGCGACCTCTGGCGCCAAGAGCTTCACCTACCAAGCGCAGGACAACAGCGGTGCGGCCAACAACACCAGCAACGTCGCCACGGTTACTGTCAACGTCTCAGCCAACCGCGCGCCCGTGGTCAAGGACGATACCTTCAGCGTCCCGCGCCGAACTTCACCGACCTATGTGGCCAGGACGCTCACGGTACTCGGTAACGACAGCGATCCGGACACGGTGATTGACCCGACCAACGTCATCAATCCCGCCAGCCTGGTGATCAGCACCGCGCCCAACAAACGCGGGACGGTGAACATCAATGCCAATGGCACCCTGTCCTATACGCCTGCGTTGAATTTCCGGGGCACGGAGGCGTTCAAGTATCGGGTCAAGGACACCCTCGGCAAGCTGTCCAACGCCGCCACGGTGCGGGTCAACGTGAAGTGATCGACGCGGCCCCCGCCTACCTTGGGCGGGGGGATGAACGGTCAGAAAAAGGAGTGATGAGATGGGAATACCTACTTGCATGACAGTGGCGCGGGCGTTTTCTAACCAGCGGGGTGATGCCCAGGCGAACTGGCGCAGAGCAGCCTTGTTGACGCTAGCGATGGCGGGATGCGTCGGGCCAAGCCTGGCGGACGAGCAACGGGCAGGGGACAAGCCGCCCATGGCGAACGCCGCGCCAGAGGGCAGTCAAGCGACCCAGCGCAGCCTGATCGAAGAACATCTCGGCGTCCGGGTCGAAGGCCTGCATCTGTCCTCGGCCGGCTACATGGTGGATTTCCGTTACCGCGTGCTCGACCCGGTCAAGGCCGCGCCGTTGCTGGACCGCAAGCTGAGCCCCTACCTGCTGGATGAGGCCAGCGGCGCCCGGCTGGGCGTACCTGATGCGCCAAAAGTCGGACAGTTGCGCCCCACCTCGCGGGGCAATGTCATACCCGGGCGAACCTATTTCATGCTGTTTGCCAATCCGGGCCGTTATTTGAAGTCCGGTAGCAAGGTGACCTTGGTTGCCGGCAACGCCCTGATCAGTCATCTCACCGTCGATTAGCGTGGGAGGTGGACCATGAAAGATATGTCCTTGCAAGCGCGCTGTCGCCGCTTCATGATTGGTGTCCTGAGCGCCAGCGTGATTGGCACGGTTGCATATCTGTTGTGCTGCGCCGAATCCCACGCCGCGACGATGAGCCCTGATCTGGCGGTGGAATTGGCGAATCGCGGGCCTCAGGAAGAGCTATCGGTGATCGTCACCCTGACCGATCAAGTGGATCGCCGCATGTACAAATCCCTGGACAGAAGCCAGCGCAATACTCGCCTGGTCAAGGCGCTAAAGACCAAGGCGGCGGTGACCCAGGGGCTGCACCGGGGATTTCTCAACAACAATGGTGCACGACATCTGCGCGAACTCTGGGTGATCAACGGCATGGCCGTGACCGCGCGCGCCAGCATCATCCGAAAACTTGCCTCCCGCCCCGGCATCGGCCACATCCGCCTGGACTCCACCTTGCAGGCGCCCAGTACCACTTTCGGTGTCGCTTCGCCGCCCGAATGGAACCTCAACCTGGTGCATGCGCCGGAATTGTGGTCTTTGGGTTACGACGGCTCGGGCGTCGTGGTGGCCAACATGGATAGCGGGGTCGATGGCCTGCATCCGGATCTCGCCACGCGTTGGCGCGGTGGCGACAACAGCTGGTTCGATCCGCATGGCCAGCACGCGACACCGCATGACAGCGACGGCCACGGCACCCAGACCATGGCCATCATGGTCGGCGGCGATGCTGGCGGCAGCGCCATCGGCATGGCCCCTGGCGCCCAATGGATTGCCGTCAAGATGTACAACGATGCCGGACTGGCCCGCTACAGCGACATCCATCTCTCCTTCCAATGGCTGCTCGATCCTGATGGCGATGCCAACACCCTGGACGCGCCGGATGTGGTCAATGCGTCCTGGGGTCTGGTGGGCACCGCCGGGCAATGCAACACCGAATTCAACGCGGATATCGATGCGCTGAAGACAGCCGGCATCGCCGTGGCGTTCGCTGCGGGCAACGATGGTCCCGCACCGCTGAGCAGCCTGAGCCCGGCGAACAACCCGCAGGGTTTCTCGGCCGGCGCGGTGGATGCCTCCCTGGTCGTCGCCAGTTTCAGCAGCCGGGGCCAGTCCGCCTGTGATGGTGGAATTTTTCCGAAATTGGTCACGCCCGGGGTCAATATCAATACCGCCGACCTGTCCTTCGGTGGATTGCCGTTCTACGCCGTGGTTTCCGGCACGTCATTCGCCGCGCCCCACGTGGCGGGCGCCATGGCGCTGCTCGCCCAGGCTTTCCCCGGCGCCAATGTGGATCAGATCGAGGCGGCGCTGATCCAGAGCGCGGGGGACCTGGGCGTGGCCGGGGCGGACAACAGTTATGGCTATGGTTTTGCCAATGTGCATGCCGCCTACCAGTTGCTGCTCGCCGGGGCGGGGGGGGGGAGTCCGCCGACGATCACGTCAACGCCGCCGACCAGCGCCACTGAAGGCAGCCCCTACGACTATACCGTCGTGGCAAGCGATCCGGATGGGGATGCATTGGTCTTTTCCCTCGACGAAGGTCCGGTCGGCATGACGATCGATGTGTCCACCGGCGTGATCGCCTGGACCCCCGCCAGCAACCAGGTCGGCGCCAATACGGTAAGCGTGCGTGTCACCGATACGAGCGGGCAATCGGCTATGCAAACCTACAGCGTGCTGGTCGCGAATCTGAATGAAGCTCCGGTGGCGACGAACAATACCTACAGCCTGAACGCCGGAACCACGCTTGGCGCAGCCGCGCCCGGGGTGCTGGACAATGACACGGATGCGGATGGCGATACCCTGAGTGCAGCCCTGGTCAGCGGCGCCGCGCATGGCAACCTGAGCTTCAATGGCAACGGCTCATTCAGCTACACGCCGAACGCCGGATATACCGGTTCCGACAGCTTCGTCTACCGGGCCTATGACGGTGCGTTGTACAGCAACAACGCCACTGTCTCGCTCACGGTCAACGCCGTCAACAAGGCCCCTATCGCCAAGAACGACAGTGCAACTGCCGCCAAGCGCACCGGGACCAGTTACACGTCTGTTGCCATCAACGTGCTGGGCAACGATCGCGATCCGGACGGCAGCCTCGATCCATCCAGCGTGACCATCACGGTTGCGCCGAACAAGGGAGGCACGGTGACGGTGAATGGCAGCGGCCAGGTGCTCTTTACGCCCAAGCTGAAATTCAGTGGTACGGAGGTGTTCTGGTACACGGTCCGCGACATGAAAGGCGCGGTGTCCAACATGGCAAAAGTGACGGTCAGAGTGAGGTGATCATGGCAACGACAATGGAAAAGAACCAGCAAACACTTGGCCTGCGGCCAATGCATCTCTCCGCATTGACCAGGCAGGTCGGCGCGGCCCTTGCGGTCGCCGCGATATCCTCCGTGCTCATGTCCGGCAAGGCCATGGCCAACGAGCATGCCCACCACATGCATCATGACCACAGCCATCACGCCATGCCCAGCGCGGCTGACGGTTATCTGCGCAGCCAGGCGAATTACCGCATCCCGGATGTCAGGCTGGTGGACAGCAAGGGCATCGCGGTGCCCCTGGCCAGTGAACTGAATGACGACAGGCCGGTGATGCTGAACTTCATCTTCACCAGTTGTGGCGCGATCTGTCCGGTGATGAGCGCGACCTTCGCCAAGGTGCAGAACAGCCTGGGGCCGGAGCAAGGCGCAATGCGCCTCGTGTCGATCTCCATCGACCCCGAGCAGGATACCCCGGCAGTCCTGAAGGACTATGCCGGCAAGTTCGGCGCCGGGCCGCAATGGCGCATGCTGACCGGCAGCCTGGCGGACAGCATCGCGGTGCAGCGGGCCTTCGATGCCTATCGCGGCGACAAGATGAACCACGTTCCGATCACTTTCATGCGCGGGAAAGCGGACCAGCCCTGGGTGCGCATCGAAGGTTTTGCCAACGCGGACGATCTGCTGCGCGAATATCGTCTGCTCGCCTCGAAGTGACTGTTCGGCCATGCGAACGCCGGGCCGATACACCTTGCTCCGACTGGCGCTGCTGGCCTGGGTGGCGCTGCATCCCGCCCTTGCCGCGCCGACACCCGCCGGCCTCGATGAGGCAGGCCGGGTAGGGCAACGGCTTTATCGGGAGGGCGTGGGGGCGTCGGGCCAGGCTCTGCAAGCCCGCATGCAGAAGGGGGTGGCGTTGAGCGGTGCCGACGTGGCCTGCGTGAAATGTCACCGGCGCAGCGGGCTGGGCGGCGGCGAAGGACAGAACACCATCCGGCCGATCAGCGGCCGCTATCTGTTCACCGCACCGGACCTGAACCGTTGGGCACGGCAAGGCGCCTCGGGTGCGCGTCCACCGGAACGGCCGATCTATACCCAGGCCACCCTGGCCAAGGCGCTGCGGGAAGGCGTCGACCCGGCGGGGCGCAAGCTGGATCCGCTAATGCCGCGCTTCGACCTCAGCGATGCGGAGGTCGCCGGACTGCATGCCTACCTGGGTGGGTTGTCGCAGGCGGCGGCGCCCGGGGTGACCCGGAGCGAACTGCATTTCGCCACCATCCTCACGCCCGATGCGGACCCGGCCAGGGCCAGCGCGATGCTGGCGGTCCTGCAGGCATTCTTCAAGGACAAGAACGGCGGCACGCGCAATGAATCCCGGCGCCGCGCGGTGGGCAGCGAGGAGATGTACCGCGTATACCGGACCTGGGCGCTGCATCCGTGGCGCTTGACCGGCGCGCCGGAAACCTGGCGCGGACAGTTGGAGGCTTATTACCGGGATCAACCGGTCTTTGCGGTGATCGGCGGGTTGGGCGGCGGTGAGTGGCAACCCGTGCATGGGTTCTGCGAACAAATGGAACTACCCTGCATCTTTCCCGATGTGGACCATCCTCCGCTTGGGGAACCCGGCTACTACTCGCTGTATTTCTCGCGCGGCGTCACCCTGGAAGCGGAGGTGCTGGGGAGACAACTGGCGCAAGCCGGCCCGCGGCAAACCGGGAGAATCGCGCAGGTGTATCGGG
>Ga0209285_10000775_pt1 | contig 10250 bp, 10 predicted proteins | sample PPLLak3March2015_2_FD_187249 | JGI IMG/M metagenome (GOLD analysis project Ga0209285, IMG submission 187249) | Freshwater sediment microbial communities from Prairie Pothole Lake near Jamestown, North Dakota, USA - PPLs Lake P8 Core (3) Depth... | ecosystem: Environmental > Aquatic > Freshwater... | reverse complement strand
GCCCGCTGGGTGCAAGGAGAGTCCGCGAATGGATAGATGGATAGCAAAGCGCGCAATGGATGGTGATAAAATTATCCCAATGAGGTAACCCATGGAACGAATTGTTGTGAATCCACAAATCCATTTCGGCAAACCGATTATCAAAGGTACTCGCATCACTGTACAAAACGTGCTGGAATTGCTCAATGAAGGCTTGACCTTCAAACAGATCATCCAGGATTATTATCCGGACCTGAAGCAGGATGATATCCGTGCATGCCTGCAATACGCCATTGCACTGGTAGCGGCTGAAGAAATTCACATTTCTTCGGTGGCTGCATGAAACTCTTCTTGGATCAGGATGTCTACGCCCTGACAGAACGCTTTTTGTGCGAACTGGGTTACGATATTGTCACAGCGGCGAAATTGGGGCTATCCCGTTCGACCGATTCTGATTTATTGAAGGCCGCTGGCGAACAAAAACGGATATTCGTCACACGTGACAGGGATTATGGGAATCTGGTGTTTGTGCATCATGAAGGGAGCGGGGTCATCTATTTGCGGATATTGCCATCAACGACAGAAGATGTTCATACTGAACTGAAGAAGGTTCTCGAAACGTATAGCGAAGCAGAGTTGGCGACTTCTTTCGTGGTGGTTGAAAAGGATCGTCATCGAATTCGGAAGATAGAATAGCAAATCGGATGTTTGGGTTCATATCCGCCTTATCCGGGATTAGATCCATCATCCTGAATCGCAAGGAGGAGATATGTTCTATAACACCATCCTGACCGAAACCCGCGAACGGGTTGGCCTGATCACCCTCAATCGTCCGCAGGCATTGAATGCCCTCAACCGCGAACTGCTGGGCGAGTTGATGGACGCCCTGTACGCTTTCGATGCGGATGACGCCATCGGCGCGATCGTCATCGCCGGGTCGGAGAAGGCCTTCGCCGCCGGAGCAGATATCAAGGCAATGGCCGATGCCACCTTTGTCGAGATGATGAAAAGCAGTTTCGTCGAACTCTTCGATGGCATCCGCAGAGTGAAGAAGCCGGTTGTGGCAGCGGTCTCTGGTTACGCCCTGGGCGGCGGCTGTGAACTGGCCATGTCGTGCGACATGATCGTCGCATCGGAGACGGCCAGGTTCGGCCAGCCAGAAGTGACTATCGGCGTCATCCCCGGTGCGGGCGGGACCCAGCGCCTGACGCGGGCGGTCGGCAAGGCGATCGCGATGGAAATGGTGCTCAATAACCGCACCCTGACGGCCCAGGAAGCCCTGCAGTTCGGGCTGGTCAACCGGGTGGTGCCGGCTGCATCCTGCCTGGATGAAGCCCTCAAACTGGCGGCCGAACTGGCTGGACGAGCTCCGCTGGCGGTGCGCCTCGGCAAGGAAATGGTCAACAAGGCCTATGAACTCTCCCTGGCCGAATCCCTGGAAGCTGAGCGGCGCGCTTTCTATGCGTTGTTCGCCACCGAAGACCAGAAGGAAGGCATGCAGGCTTTCATCGAGAAGCGCGCGGCGGAGTGGAAGGGCAAATGACCAGTTGGCAGTGATCAGTGGTCAGTGAGTAGTTGAGGGATTTGCATGGTTGTGCAAAGGGATGATTTGATGAGGGGATTCCAGGCACTGCAGTTGGATTCGAATCCCGTTATCGTTCATTCTTCGCTGAAAGCCTTGGGGAGGGTGGAAGGAGGAGCAGAGACCGTGGTCAGCGCGTTGCTGGCCACGTTTGATTCTGTCATTGCGCCGACTTTCACGTACAAGACCATGCTCACCCCCCTGGTTGGGCCAGCGGACAATGCCATTACTTATGGTTCTGGCAACGATCACAACCGGATGGCCGAGTTCTACACTCCGAGTATGCCTGCCGACTCTTTGATGGGGATCATCCCTGAGACACTTCGCATCCAACCAAATGCCCGGCGCTCCATGCACCCAATCCTTTCGTTTGCGGGAGTAAACGCCGATGCAGCAATTGTCAGCCAATCCATGGATGATCCGTTTGCACCCATCGGTTATCTGGCGAGTCAGGATGGCTGGGTGCTCCTGCTGGGGGTGAACCACATGGTCAACACCAGCATCCACTACGCCGAGAAACTGGCCGGACGCAGGCAGTTCGTCCGCTGGGCGCTGACGCCGCAGGGGGTACGCGAGTGCCCATCCTGGCCGGGATGTTCATTTGGCTTCGATGCAATCGCCCCGGACCTTGCCCGGCATACCCGCAGCGTGGTAATTGGTGCTGCTTATGTCCAGGCAGTGGAATTGAATATCCTGTTCGAGAAGGTGGTTGACCGGATAAAAAAAGACCCGCTGGCCTTGTTATGCCAGCGGGAGGATTGCGAAAGATGTAACCAGATCCGGTTTTTGTGATAACAGCAGAAGAGGAAATCAAGTCTGGCGTATCCGGATTTTTATATCATCACCTGAACGCTCTGCAACCAGAATGAACGGGGATTTAATTTCTGGAATCTGCTTCTGTATGGCTTTTATGGTTTCTATCGTAAACTCGGCGCTTATATGGCCTGGGCGCAAGAAAATAATCCCAATGTAGGCTGGGAACTCAGGATTGCCAAACCGCCAAAATCCCCATCATGCGTAAGCACAACACGCCCAGTTTCCTTTGCCTTGCGGAGTACTGCCGTATCGGGCATACCGAAACATCCATCCTCAGCGATAGAGAAAACATCGCATCCCTGGTCGCGCAGGAATACGATAACATCGCAATGGATATTCTCGTCCATCAGCAGCGGATATTCGAAGGGCTTCACGTTCCGGCCTTTATTTCCAACAGGAATTCATTTTTGACCGCCTGAGCTGCGTACTTCAAGGCCTCTTCCAATGCTCTGGGCGTCACCTGAGGGTATGCCGCGATGATATCATCCCGCGTTGCACCACTGGCAATCAATTCAAGGATGAATTCAATGCTGAGACGCGTTCCCCGGATGTGTGGCTTTCCGCCTAGTATATTTGGATCGAATGCAATATTCTGAAACATCCTGCTCTCTCTTTCTGTCGCTGAGCAAATTATACGGCAATTACTGGTATGCAATCGGTTCCACACGAATATTCTCTGCCCCCACCATCCCTTTCAACTTTTCGAGCAGCTCGGCGCAGGCATGGGTGGTGTCATTGGGGAATTCGATCAGGTGGCCCTTGCCCTCTTCGAAGATATGGAAAGTAAAACGATCCTTGCCAGGGTGGGAGATGAAGGTACCGTGCAGGCGCTGGATGCGGCGCATGTCACGCAGTTTATCATCCGAGGGTCGCAGCAGGATGGTCACCAGTTGCGGCGGGTGATCTTCGGTCACAAGCGTGGACAGCCCGTTGGCTGCCATGCTCCGCGCTGGAGGCGGGGCGATAACCAGGAAAGTATCCGCGGTCTTTTCAACTACAGCGGGTGCCACCTGCGGCTCTGGAGCTGATTCGCTGACGGATTCTCCCGCTGGCTGATCGATCCCATTTTTCTCAAGAGGAGCTGGCTCCGTGTGGCTCCCTCCCGGCGGGGTGATGAGCGCATCCCATCCGGGCGGGAAGGCATCCGGTGGCGGGGGCGTGTTTTCATCCTCCCAGTCATTCGATGGGGTGTAATTGGAAAGTTCAGCAGAGGCAACCTGGTAAGCTGGTTTTGGTTCCGCTACAGCCTGCACAGGCCTGACGGAACGCGCGGCAGGGCTCCGGTCCGGTTTGACAGCACCAGCCGGGCCCGGTTTTTCATCCACTGGAACCGTGATCTCGATCTCGGTCCGGATGGCATCCACCAGGATCTTGGGAGGCGCACTGTTGGCATCCACCTTGCCGTTCACGATGATGATCCCGCCCACCTCCAGGGTCATCTCATATTGCGCCCAGGTGCGCGGGAAGAGCACCAGTTCGATGTTGCCCTGCACATCTTCGATCGTCACCCAGCCCATCATCTTGCCCGTCTTGGTCTGGTGCGGGCGGATGGAGGTGACCAGGCCGGCCACGCGCACCCGCTCCTCATGCTGCGCCTCGCCCAACTGGCCGGAGAAATAAGTAACAATGCGGGTCAATGCCGTCATGTGGGGTGTGAGCGGGTGCTCGGAAACATACACGCCGATCAACTCGCGCTCCCAGTTCAGCAATTCGCGGCGGTCGATTTCGGGGCCGGCGGGGAGGTGGATATGATCCGCCACGCCGGTCACTCCCCCGAACAGGCTCATCTGGCCCATCTGCTCGGCGCGGAAATGGGATCCGCTGATGGCTACCAGCCGCTCGATGGAGGCCAGCAGGGCGCCGCGCGGCCCAAAGCCATCCATTGCACCTGCTTTGACCAGGCACTCGAGCGCCCGCTTGCCAACCGCCCGCAGGTCGACGCGCCGGGCCAGTTCATCCAGGTCGGTGAATGGTTTGCCGTTGCGGGCCTTGATGACCAGTTCAACCGCCCCCTGGCCGACGTTCTTGATCGCGCCCAGGCCAAAGCGGATGGTTGGCTTGCCGCCTGCCTGGTCCTCGATAGTAAAATCCCATTCGCTGACATTGATATCCGGCGGCAGCACCTCGATCCCGATGCTGCGGGCATCCGCGACATACAGGGCTACCTTTTCGGTCTGGTTCTTCGAGACCGAGAGCAGGGCGGTCATGTACTCCGCCGGGTAGTGCCGCTTGAGGTAGGCAGTCTGCACGGCAATGACGCCGTAATCGGCGGCATGGGATTTGTTGAAGCCGTAGCGTGCGAATTCTTCCCAGTCGCTGTAGATGGCCTGGGCCGTTTGCTCCGGGATGCCACCTGCCACGGCACCGTGCACGAACTTGCTGCGATGCTTCTCGATTTCCTTTTGTTTCTTCTTCGAGATGGCGCTGCGCAGTTCATCTGCGTCGGAAGGGCTGTAACCAGCCAACTCGACCGCAGCGCGCATCAATTGCTCCTGGTAGACCGGAATGCCAAATGTGGAACCAAAGATGGGTTCCAGTTTCGGGTGGCGGTACTCGGGCTGCGTCTCCCCATGCATGCGGCTGATGTAATCGGGAATGAAATCCATCGGGCCGGGGCGGAAGAGCGCCACCATCGCGATCACGTGCTCCAGCGAGGTGGGCTTCATTTGCAGCAGCCAGCGGGTCATGCCGGTGCCTTCCACCTGGAAGACGCCGGCGGTCTGGCCGTTGCCGAGCAGTTCATAGGTTTCGGGGTCATCCAGCGGGATGTTTTCCAGCGTAAACTTTTTCCCGTGGCGCTGCTCGATCAGGTCACAGGCGCGTGCCATGATGGTCAGGGTGGCCAAACCCAGGAAATCCACCTTGAGCATCTTGAGCTTCTCCAGGATGCCCATTTCAAACTGGGTGACGATCTTGACCGGCGTCTCTTCGGAATTGCTGGTGGGGCGATGGAGCGGCAAATACTCGATGATGGGTCTGTCCGAGATCACCACACCCGCGGCGTGCGTCCCGGCGTTGCGGACAACCCCCTCCATTTTGGAGGCCGTATCGATCAATTCACGCAGGTGCGGGGCAGACTCGTACGCCTCTTTCAGGTCCGGCACTTTCTCGATGGCCTCTTTCAATGACATCGGCTTGCCAGGGATGTTCGGCACCATCTTCGCCACCCGATCCACTTCGTTGAGCGGGATATCCTTCACGCGACCGACATCCCGCAATGCAGCCCGCGCCCCCAGCGTCCCAAAGGTGATGATCTGGGCGACCTTATCCTGCCCGTATTTCTTGACCGCATATTCGAGCATCTCCGCCCGGCGGTCGTCGCGAAAGTCCAGGTCGATATCCGGCATGGAAATGCGCCCCGGGTTCAGGAAGCGTTCGAAGATCAGGCCATGCTGAATGGGATCCACCAGGGTGATATCCAGGCAATAGGCGACGATCGAACCGGCGGCCGAGCCGCGGGCGTTATACCAGATACCCCGTTCGCGTGCATACCGGCACAGGTCCCATACGATCAGGAAATAGGCATCGAATCCCATCTGGTGGATGATGCCCAACTCGTAATTTAGACGTTCATTGACATCGGGGCTGTTTGCGCGCCCCTGGTAGCGCCGCTGCCGGCCATCCTCGCACAGCCCCCGCAGATAGGTTTCTGCCGTATGGCCGGCGGGAACATCGAAATGCGGCAGGCGGTAGTTATCCACATCCAGGTTCACCTTGCAGCGCTCTGCAACCGCCAGGGTATTTGCCAGCGCATGGGGCACCTCGGCGAACAGGCGCGACATTTCCTGCGGCGAGCGCAGGTGATAGGATGGGTCGGTCATGCGCATCCGGTCAGGATCAGAGAGCACGGTGCTGGTCTGGATGGCCAGCAGGATATCCTGCAACTGGGCATCTTCTTCGTTGATGTAGTGCACATCGTTGGTGGCAATGAAGCGTGCATCATAGCGATGCCCCAGTTCCAGCAGGTGCTTGTTGATCGTATCCAGTTCGGGGATATCGTGCTGCTGGAGCTCCAGGAAGAAGTGATCCGAACCGAAAACCTCGTAATACCAGTCCAGCGTCTTCTGGGCCTGTTCCACCTGTCCCTGCTCCAGCAAGCGCGGCACCTCGGCCGACATGCAGCCCGAGGAGCAGATCAATCCTTCGGAATGGCGCGCCAGGAATTCCTTGTCGATGCGCGGGTAGTAATAGAAGCCTTCCAGTTGGGCCGTGCTGGCGATCTGGAGCAGGTTCTTGTACCCGGTTTCGTTTTCGGCCAGCAGGAGCAGGTGCGAGGATTTTTTATCTTCCCGGGGCTCGCGCGCCAGCATCGAGCGCGCCGCCATGTACGTTTCCAGTCCAATGATGGGTTTGATGCCGGCTTCCTTGGCGGCCTGGTAGAACTCGATCACCCCGAACATCGTGCCGTGATCGGTTATGGCCAGGGCAGGCATCCCCATCTCCTTGGCGCGCGCCACCAGCTTCTTGATGTTCGAGAAGCCATCCAGCAGGGAGTATTCGGTGTGAACGTGGAGGTGAACGAAGGACATGGTTGGCTCGTTGGCAGGTTGTCACGTTGACAAGTTAGCGCGTTCAACTGAAAAAGGTGCAACTTGACATGTGAACGATGGGAAGATTATAGCACGCATGTTTCAAAATAAACCCGCCGTTTGGCTTAAAAAATCGCTGGAGTAACAATCATGCCCGGTGGAAGATCCTGCCGGGCATGATAAGGGAAATGAACTGCTGTGCTAAAGGGGATTATTCCTCATCGGACTCATCATCTTCATCATCCTCATCAACATCCACCAAGAATCCCTCATCCTTCAACTGCTGCAACTCCTCGACTGCCATCCCGCTAACTTTCATATCCACCAGTTCATCGACTTCGATATCCGGCGAGATGCTGCGCGCCTGCTGGATAAACTCAGGAGTGATCTTGTGGATGGCCAGTTCAACCAGTTCATCGATATCGGTAGTGTCGACCCCAGCTGCCTGCAGGCTGCGGATGTATTCCGGAGTCACCTTATGGATGGCACATTCGATTACTTCATCCAGGTCGAGTTTGAAGCCCGCATCTCGCATAGCGCGGATGGTTTCTGGTGTAACCTTGTGGATCGCACATTCGGCGATCTCGTCCGCATCCAGGTCGGTGATACCAGCCTGACGTAGATCAAGAACGTACTGGGGTGTCACGTTGTGGATGGCCAATTCAACCAATTCGTCCACATCGAAATCGGATAGGCCCGAATCCCGCATGCCGCGGATGTACTCCGGCGTAACCTTGTGGATGGCACATTCCACCAGTTCATCGCTGTCGAGATCGGTGATCCCGGCTTCGTGCAAGGCGCGGATGTACTCCGGCGTGACTTTGTGGATGGCAAGTTCGCTCAGGTCATCGGCATCGATATCATCCAATCCGGCAGCACGCATGTCCCGGATGTATTCGGGCGTAACCTGGTGGATGCGCAGGTTGACCAGTTCATCGACATCCATATCATCGAAACCCTGATCCACGATCCCCTGTACGTACTCAGGTGTGACCTTGTGCAGGCGCAGTTCATGGAGTTCTGACAGCTTGACTTTTTCGATCCCCAGCTTGCGTAATTCCACAGCCAGCCGGGTTCCCTCGCTGGGGGAATAACCCGTGGCAGTTGGGTCTCCGGAGATGACCCGTACCGTAGGCGGGTTTGGGGCTGGCTCGCTGGCAGCCAGGGCTTTGAGCAGTTGCTCGGCTTCCTCGGCTGTGATCTTGCCTTCAGCGATCATTTCCAGTATTTGCATTTGTTCACTCTGTGTTGGCATATTCGCCTCCTTATGCTTGACTAATCCTGCGCACCCAGTTGTGTCAAAAGATGGGTGGCCTCCTGTACATCGATCTCACCCTTGCTCAACCGGTTCAGGATTTCCTGCCGTCGCGCCGACAGTTCATCTCCACCTGGCTCCACCTCGTATCCCAGCTCGGTGATGACTTCATCCAGCCGTCGCCGGATGACCCAGTAGGACTCGCTAGTGGTGCGTTCCATCTCCTTGACGTTGCCGCGGTTGCGGATGAAGACATCCAGGAACCGCAGGCTCTCGTTGGAGAGGCGCAAAAAGGGATTGATCTCGTACAGGCCAACCACGTTGGTCTCGCACCTGGTGCAACTCAACTGGGTGACCACAAGAGGGGAAGAACAGCTCGGGCATTTCCGCGGAATGGTGCTCATGGGTTCTCCTAGTGGGAAAAGTTTAGCATATATTGGCGTTTAAGTCAATATATTTGGTTTATTGCATAAATTTTTGGTTTACTTTTTGAGATTCCCCTTCCGGATAGAAAACTCTTTTTCCTGGTGACAACGCTCCACGTTGTCACTTGCTGGGGGACGCTCCGCGTCCAGGCCAGGCGCAGAGCGCCTCAATTGTGTTCCGACGCACACCGTCCCGGTGTCCTTCGGGAGAGCGTCGGAACAAGGGTATTACCCCTCACTCGTACTTCAAAGCATCCACTGGCACCATCCTGGCCGCGCTCAAGGCTGGGTAGAGGCCTGATATCAGCCCAATGATGGTGGCAAAGACGAGCGCAAAGACAGGCAGCCAGAGCGGCGTGGATACGGCCACGCTCGGGGGTGTGCCTCCCTGCTGCGCCGACTGGTTGGCAAGGTAAACCAACGCAACCACGTTCAAGCCCTGGCCCGCCAGCCAGCCGATCAACACCCCCCCCAGACCGCCGATGAAGCCGATCCCCGAAGCCTCGCCCAGGAAGATCGCCAGCACATCCCGGTTGGTGGCGCCAATCGCCTTCATCAGGCCGATCTCGCGCGTCCGCTCCAGGATGGCCATGGCCATCGTATTGGCGATCCCGATCGCAGCCACCAAAAGGGCGATCGCCCCGACCCCGCCGAAGATGAACTGCAGGATGGTATAAAAATTGTTGATGCCCTGCACGAAGGAGAGCGGCGTGTAAGCCTGGAAGCCCAGGGCGGTGATCTGGTCGGTGACATCCAGGACATGATCCACCTCGTCCACGATGACGATCACCTGGCTGTAGCCATCCTTGTTATAGTTGATCCGTCGGCCATTCGCCCATTCGTTGATGGCTTTGACATCCTCCAGTCGCATGTAGATGGACCAGTCGGATTCGCTCAAGGTCTCGGTCAGGACGCCGATCACCTTGTAGGATTTGGTTCGCATGATCTGGTTGCCCTGCATATCCCATTTGATGAACACGATGGACAACTGCTGGTCGTAGAGTTCGGGCGGCTCGGGGGGATCCTGTCCTGGGCGCATGTACGGGTCATAGAAGCCATACGAGACCTGCGGACCGACAATGATCGTTCCGCGTTCGAGCGTCAGGGATCCCTGGCTGGCTTTCAAACGCAGGTCTGCCAGCTCATCCGTACCAATCCCGATGATGTTTGCCCCACCTTCCAGCCGCTTGTATTTGATGTACATGCCAGCCATCAGGTAGTCGCGCGGGATGACAGACTCCACGCCAGGGATGGCACGTAACTCCTCCAGGGCGCTGTTGGTGAGCAGTTTCTGCTCTTGCGGTTCGCTTACTCCACCGCCTCCCCCTCCGCCGGCCATGTAATAGACTTCCCCCCCATAGCTCGGGCTGACCTGGATCTGGGTCAGATCACCGATGCCATAGAGTTGTTCGTTGGCATTCCGCTGCAGGCCGATCGCCAGCGAAACCAGGATGACCACCGCCGCGGTGCCGATAACCACGCCGATGGCCGTCAGGGCTACCCGTCCCTTGCGGCGGTTGAGGTTGCTGACGATGAGACGGAACAGATCGAGGAATTTCAAAACTACCCTTTACCAGGAACCGGCATGGGGATGATTTCTTCAGGCATGGGTTCCACCGGGATATTATCCTGCGAGGGCACGCTGCTATCCAACCCCAGCAAAC
>Ga0209285_10000771_pt1 | contig 10299 bp, 8 predicted proteins | sample PPLLak3March2015_2_FD_187249 | JGI IMG/M metagenome (GOLD analysis project Ga0209285, IMG submission 187249) | Freshwater sediment microbial communities from Prairie Pothole Lake near Jamestown, North Dakota, USA - PPLs Lake P8 Core (3) Depth... | ecosystem: Environmental > Aquatic > Freshwater... | reverse complement strand
GTCGATTCTCAAAATGCGGGCATGCGGCAGCGGGCTTTGCAGCATTGCGGCGTGCAGCATGCCCGGAAAGGACATGTCGTCGATGAACACCGCCCGGCCCGTTGCCTTGGCCGGCGCATCCAAACGCGGCAGGCGGCTGTTGATCACTTGATAGTCGCTCATGGGTTCCTCCAGGGAATATGCGGGAAGTTTACCGGGCCGCGTCTTTGATGGCCTCGATGATTTTCTGGTAACCGGTGCAGCGGCAGAGATTGCCCGAAATGGCGCGCCGGATTTCCGGCTCGCCCGGATTGGGCGTTCGCTCCAGGAGCTCCTTGGCCGAGAGGATCATCCCCGACGAGCAGAACCCGCACTGGATGGCGCCTTTCTCGATGAAGGCCTGCTGCAGGGGGTGGAGGCCCTGGGTGGTTTCCAGGCCCTCGATGGTTTGGACGGTGCGGCCGCCGGCCTGAACCGCCAGCACCAGGCAGGAGTTGACGGCCTTTCCGTCCAGGAGCACGGTGCAGGCGCCGCAGTCCCCCAGATCGCAGCCCTTTTTGGTGCCGGTCAATCCCAATTGGGTGCGCAGCAGATCGACCAGGGTGGTATTCGGTTCCACGGCTACTTCGTAGTCCCGGTCGTTGACGGTCAAACGGATCAATTGCTTCATGGGTTCCTCCTCAGTTCCGGCTTCGGGCATCAGATAGGGCCATGGCGAGGGTTCGCCGGGTCAGCACGCCGACCATGTCGCGCCGATATTCGGCCGAACCTCTAAAGTCCAAAATCGGCGAGCAATCGCGCCGGGCGGCGTCCGCGGCCAGATCAAAGAGCGCTTCGGTCGGTTTCTGACCGATGAGCACGGCTTCCGCGCTCGGGGACCTCAGCGGGGTCGGGCCGACGGAGCCCAGGGCCACCCGTGCGGCGCGGATGAGCTCGGCCCGCCCGTCAAGCTCCAGGAAGGCCGCCACGTTGACGATGTTGCAGTCCTGGGCCTTGCGCACGCCCAGGTTCAAGTACCCCGCGCCGGCGCAACCCTCCGGCACGCGGATCACGACGGCGGTGATGAGCTCGTCCTCGCGCGCAACGGTCAGACCGGGCCCCTTGAAAAACTCTCCGATCGGCAGACGCCGTTCTCCGGCAGTACTTCTCAATACCAACTCGGCCTCGTAGACCATCAGCGCCGGCGGAAGGTCGGCCGCCGGCCGGGCCGAACCGATGTTGCCGCCGATGGTGGCCAGATTGCGGATCAACGGAGTCCCCAAGGCTCGGGCGCTTTGGCCCAGTGCAGGTACATCCCGGTCGACCGTTGCGGAAGCGGCGATGGCGGACACCGCGACGCCCGCTCCAATCCAAAGCGTCCCGTTGGATCGCTCCAATTGCGAGAGCTCCGGAATGCGCCCCAACGATACCAGGCGCTCCGGGCTCAAAACTTTCTTCTTCATGTTGACCAGCAGATCGGTTCCACCCGCCAGCGGGCGAGCTTTGCCGCGGTAGTGCGCCATCAGCTCGCACGCGTCGCTGATGGATGTGGGTTCATGAAACTCAAACTTGGGAAGGATCATGCGAGCCTCCTAATTCCTCTCAGGCAGAGCCGCCAAAGACTGGCGGTTTCAGGTTGAGGGCACACACTTCAAAACGGGTCGGTTCATAGGCCGCCATGCTCAAGCTTCCGTAATCCAGCCGAATCCTGAAGAGATTCGACAGCGGCATCTGCAGCCCATGGCACAGCAGCACTCGAATCACTCCGGCGTGGGTAACCAGACATACTGGGCCGGTCGCTGTCGCTGCGATCTGCTTTACGCACCGGAGAACGCGCTCCTGCAAATCCGAGAAACTCTCGCCGCCCGGAGGCCGGAAGCCAGCCAGGTCCTGGCCGCGGGCATGCCAGAGATCGGGATGGCGCTCGCGCACCCGGCGGCGCGGCAGGCCGTCCCACTCTCCCAGGTGGATTTCTCTGAGACCTTCACAGCTGCGGACAACGAGGTTGCTGTCGGCGAAGACGACGGCGGCTGTTTCGGTCGCGCGCCGGAGATCACTCGACCAAATGCCGGTGAACGCTATTGTACGAAGTTCATGGTTCCAGGCATGCGCCTGGCGGCGCCCCTGGGCGCTGAGCGGTGCATCCGTCTGCCCGATGAAGCCATCCGCCTCCGGCCATTCGATCTCTCCGTGGCGCAGCAGATACAACAGCGTCATGGCAGAACCGCCGTTTCAGGCCGGTGCCTCGGCGAGTTCCAGTAAGGCTCCCGAGGATCGGCAGGCAGGCTGGTTTCCGCATACGTGCGATTCGGATAGGAAGGAACTCCGGTAATCCGACCGGGTGAGGCTTCGCTGCAACTCATCACCGATCCGGTAAAAAACCTGCGTATCGAACCGGCACAAGCACGATTCAACAAAGGCCCGCTCGCTGGCGGACGATGCCTGCATTCGCCTCCACAGATCGATCGAGTCGATAATGCGCCACCCGGCCAGGAATGCCAGGGCATCCGCAATTCGACGCTGTCCCTCCTCCAGCCGGCGGATAAAGAGTGGTGCCACCCGGCCCGACTCTTTAAGGGTTCGAGTCATGAGCGGGAGCAGCGGCGGCCGCGTGATCTCCAAGTCGACTCCGGCCGAGAATCGTTGGGCGGATTCGAGTTGACCAGCCCATGCGGGACCCAACTGATCCGATACGCGCCCATGCCTTTTTTTGATGGTTGCATGCCCGCCGCACCGGCTGCGGATAACTATTTCGCGCGGGTTCACCAGGAAGTCGCCCGCAGTCCTGAATTCACAGCTGTCGGCATAATTGCCGGCGCAGAGCAGGGCGGCCTCCGCCAGGCGAATCAGCAGCAGCCAGCGGCTGGTGCCGTCGCCCTCAAGCTGCATGGTCCGTGACCAGCACCTTTCAACAGTCTTTTCGGTCAGAAGGAGCGGCGAACCGGTTTGCTCCAGATCCCCGTTGATCGCAAAGATGGCATCCGAAGACGGCGGTGCGCCCGCCAGTTGCTTTAGCGGTCCGGAGACAGTCATGCTTTCGGCCCCACGTTTCCGTTGCCAGGGTGATTCAATTCGATACCGTCAATCGAGTCGTATAACGAACGATTAATTACTTAAAATACCTGTTTTTAACATTAAGGTGTTCCAAATTTGATATATCCTGGTCTGATCGCCGGCATATCGTTTATTAGGCTATAGCCTATCTAACCGAAACAAAATAAATAAATTACGTTTAGGTTTGACACGGCCTATTCTCGTAGCGTATAAGCCTTGCTGTGTCAACAATGATATAGCCAACCTGTGTGTTATTTTTTTCAGAATTGTTCTGCAATCAAGGAAAATATTCCTGAAAATCAGTAATTCGAACTAATAGAAATAACTCCCGCAGACGGACGATTGTTTCGGACCAACTTCACAAGATGCTTTCCGTCTGTGCGCATTTAAGTTAAGGAAGGCTGCCCGTGAAAAGCGTGTCCGTTCATGATGCGGTCGGCATGGTGCTCTGCCACGACGTTACCCGCATCGTTCCCGGCCGGCACAAAGGCCCTGCTTTTAAAAAAGGCCACATCATTGCCCCCCAGGATATCGAACCCCTTCTCGACATGGGCAAGGCCAGCGTCTATGTCTACGACCTTGCCGAAGGTTTCATCCATGAAGATGATGCAGCAGCCCGCATCGCAGCGGCCGCCACCGGACCCGGCTTGCAGCTGACATCCCCTTCGGAGGGCCGGGTCAATCTGACGGCATCGTGGAATGGGCTCCTCACGGTAAACCCAGCGGCGCTGAGGCTGATCAACAGCGTCGATGACATCGTTTTCGCCACGCTGCACTCCAACCTTCTGGTCGAGCGCCACCAGCCGGTGGGCGGCACCCGCATCGTTCCGCTGGTGACCCGCGAGGAGAATGTCCGGCGGGTCGAAGCGCTCTGCCGCGAATATGCGCCGGTGATTCAGGTCAAAGCCATACGCTCGCTGCAAGTCGGGATTGTCACGACCGGCAGCGAAGTGTTTCATGGCCGTATCGAGGACAAGTTCGGCCCCGTGCTGCACGCCAAGTTTGCCGAGCTGAGTTGCCCGGTTCTGGGCCAGGTATTCGTCTCCGATGACCCTGCCATGACCGCGCAGGCCATTCGCAAATTCATCGAGGAGGGGGCCGAACTGGTGGCCGTGACGGGCGGCATGTCGGTAGACCCGGACGATCGCACGCCGTCGGCCATCAACGCCACCGGCGCCACGGTTGTCACGTACGGCGCACCGGTCTTCCCCGGAGCGATGTTCATGCTGGCCTATCTGGGGACGGTGCCGATCATCGGCCTGCCCGGCTGCGTCATGTACCACCGCACCAGCATCTTCGATCTGGTCGTGCCGCGCATCCTGGCCGGCGAGACCCTCACCCGCGCGGATTTCATCTCGCTGGGTCACGGCGGGTATTGCTCGGGTTGCGCCAAATGCACCTACCCCCATTGCGGGTACGGCAAATAAGAGAGGCTCATCGCAAAACTCGTCTACAATGGAAGATCAACTTAATGAAGGAGGCCATCGATGATTACGAAGATGCTCCACATCAACGGCATGCCCAAGACCGTCATCGCGGGGCCTGACACGCTGCTTGCAGACGTTCTCAGGGAGCAGCTGAAGCTCACCGGGACCAAGGTCGGCTGCGGCCAGGGTCAGTGCGGCTGCTGCTCAGTGATCCTGGACGGCAAGGTCGTTCGCTCCTGCATCACCAAGATGAAACGGGTGGAGGACGGCGCGCGGGTCACCACCATCGAGGGCGTCGGCACGCCCGACAACCTGCACGCCTTGCAGCTCGCCTGGACCGTGCACGGCGGCGCCCAGTGCGGGTTCTGCAGCCCGGGCTTCATCGTCTCGGCCAAAGGCCTGCTGGACGAGAACAAGAAACCCACGCGCCAGCAGGTCCGGGATTGGTTTCAGAAGCATCGCAACGCCTGCCGCTGCACCGGCTACAAGCCGCTGGTGGACGCGGTCATGGACGCCGCCAAGGTGGTGCGGGGTGAAATGACGCTGCAAGACCTCGCCTTCAAGCTGCCCGAAGACGGCCGCATCTGGGGCACAGCCTATCCGCGGCCCTCGGCCGTGGCCAAGGTCACCGGCACCACCGATTACGGCGCAGACCTGGGTGTTAAAATGCCGTCCGGCACGCTGCGGCTCGCCCTGGTCCAGGCCAAGGTCTCCCACGCCAAGATCCTGTCCATTGACACCTCCGCGGCCGAGAAGATGCCTGGGGTCGCCAAGGTCATCACCCACAGGGACGTCAAGGGCAAAAACCGCATCACCGGCCTGATCACCTTCGCCACCAACAAGGGCGACGGCTGGGACCGCCCCATCCTCTGCGATGAAAAAGTCTTCCAGTTCGGCGATGCCATCGCCATGGTGGCGGCCGACACGGAGGAGAATGCCCGCGCGGCCGCCGAAAAGGTCAGCGTGAAACTCGAGGAGCTGCCGGCCTACATGAGTGCGCCGGCCGCCATGGCCGAGGACGCGATGGAGATCCACCCGGGAACTCCCAACGTCTACTACGAGCAGAAGCGCGCCAAGGGCGATGACACCCAGCCCCTGATGAAATCGGCCGCCTACGTCGTCGAAAACGAATACTACCTGCAGCGCCAGCCGCATCTGACCATGGAGCCCGACGTCGGCCTGGCCTATTTCGACGAGGAAGGCCGGCTGAGCATCAACTCCAAGAGCATCGGCATCTACCTGCATCACGCCATGATCTGCCCGGGACTCGGTATCGAGCCCGAGAAGCTGCGGCTGGTTCAGAACCCCGCGGGCGGGACCTTCGGCTACAAGTTCAGCCCGACCATGGAGGCGCTCCTCGGAGTGGCGGCCATGGCCACCGGCAAGCCGGTGTCGCTGAAATACGACTACTTCCAGCACATCACCTACACCGGCAAGCGTTCTCCCTTCTTCATCAACCTCAAGTACGGAGCAGACAAAGACGGCAAGATCATCGCGATGGAAGGCGACTGGATCGTGGACCACGGCCCCTATTCGGAGTTCGGCGACCTGCTCACGGTGCGCGGGGCGCAGTTCATCGGCGCCGGCTATGGGATTCCCAACATCCGCGGGAAGGGCCTGACGGTGTGCACCAACCACGCCTGGGGTTCCGCCTTCCGCGCCTACGGCTCTCCCCAGAGCTTTCTCGCCTCCGAGAGCCTCATCGACGAACTGGCCGAAAAGATGCGCATGGATCCCCTGGAACTGCGCTACAAAAACGTCTACCGGCCTGGCGACACCACACCGACCGGCCAGAAGCCGGAAGTCTATAGTTTCCCGGAAATGATCGATCGGCTGCGGCCCCTCTATCAGGCCGCCCTTAAAAATGCCAAGGCCGAATCGACCGCGGAGAAAAAGAAAGGGGTCGGCCTGGCGCTCGGCATCTACGGCTGCGGCCTGGACGGACCGGACGCCTCGGAGGTCAGCGTGGAGCTCACCCCGGACGGCGTGGTGCTGGCCAGTTCATGGGAAGACCACGGCCAGGGGGCTGACATGGGCGCCCTCGGCACCTGCCATGAAGCCTTGCGGCCGCTGAAACTGGCGCCGGAAAAGATCAGACTGGTGATGAACGACACGGCCCGGGTGCCCAACAGCGGTCCCGCCGGCGGCAGCCGCTCGCAGGTCATGACCGGAAACGCCATCAAGAACGGCTGCGAGATGCTGCTCAACGCCATGCGCAAGAAGGACGGCACCTATCGCACCTATGAAGAGATGAAGGCGGAAAAGATCCCGCTGAAATACTCCGGCAAGTGGACGGCCTCCATGTGCACCCCTTGCGACGCCAACGGCCAGGGCTCCCCGTTTCCCGTCTACATGTACGGTGTATTCATGGCCGAGGTGACGGTGGACACCCAGACCGGCAAGACCCAGGTGGACAAGTACACGGCCATGGCCGACATCGGCAAGATCAACAACAAACTGGTGGTGGACGGCCAGATGTACGGGGGGATCGCCCAGGGCATCGGCCTCGCTCTTTCGGAGGACTTCGAGGACCTCAAGAAGCATACGAGCCTCGCAGCTTGCGGGATTCCCTACATCAACGACATCCCCGACGCGCTCGAGATCCACTATTTCGAGAACCCGCGAGAGCACGGGCCCTTCGGCGCGGCCGGCGTCGGCGAACTGCCGTTGACCTCCTCCCATGTAGCGGTGATCAACGCCATCAACAACGCCACCGGCGTGCGCATCACGCACTTGCCGGCCCTGCCGGAGAAGGTGCTGGCCGGACTGAAGTCCAAATCGAAAAAAAGCAAGTGATAGCCGGCCGCACCGCGATCGCTGGCGGCTGAATTTGCAAACCAAGCGGCGAACCGCGGAAGGATTCCCCGGTTCGCCGCGGCATTTGGATACGACCCATGGACCAACCGGAGCTGAGGGCGCTGGAACATCGCTGTATCCAGGAGGAAGCGCCCGAGTGCACGGCCGCCTGCCCGATCCATGTCGACGGCCGGGCCTTCGTCGGTCATGTTGCCAGGGGCGAGTGGCCGGAGGCCTGGAAGGTCCTGCGCAAAACCATGCCCTTTCCGGGCATCCTGGGACGGATCTGCGACGCGCCCTGCCGCCAGCACTGCAAACGCAGGGAGGCGGGGGACCCCATCCAGATCGGGGACCTCGAGCGCGCCTGTGTGGCCACCCCGCCACCTGCCGCCCGCATTCAACCGCTGCCCCGCAAGGGGAAAACCATCGCCGTCATCGGCAGCGGGCTGAGCGGACTGACCGTCGCCTGGGACCTGGCTCGCAAGGGGTATTCCATTCGCATCTTCGAACCCGGTTCGAAACTCGGCGGCCTGCTGAGGCGCATCCCCGGCCGCCGCTTGCCTGAGGCGGCCCTGGGTGAGGAGCTGGAACGACTGACCGCTCTCGACGTAGCGGTGCACCTGAACGTCGATGTGGAGCCTCCCCAATTTCTTGAGCAGTGCATTTCTGAAAACGATGCTGTTTTTTTGGGCCTGGAAACCCCCTTGGGCCGGAACTGGAACATTTCCCGGGATGATGCCGGCTGGATCATCGTGGACCCCATGCTGCAGGCCACCCGCCGGACAGGGGTCTACGCCGGTGGCCGGCCGAGCATGGTAGGCCTTTCCCCGGTGTGGCAGGCGGCCGAGGGTCGTTGGGCCGCCACGTCCATTGACCGGTTCCTGCAGAAGGTGTCGCTGACGGCCGGCCGCGAGAAGGACGGCCCTTACAAAACCCGCTTGTACACGAGCCTGGAGGGCGTCGACTCGCTGCCAGGGGTTGCCGCCGCCGACCCGGAATCGGGCTATTCGCTCGACGAAGCCATCGCCGAAGCGCGCCGCTGCCTGCAATGCGAATGCCTGGAGTGCGTCAAGGTCTGTGCCTACCTCGAACGCTTCGGCGCCTATCCCCGGAAATACGCCCGGGAAATCTACAACAACGAATCCATCGTCATGGGAGTGCATCAGGCCAACCAGCTGATCAACTCCTGCAGCCTGTGCGGACTGTGCGAACGCGTCTGCCCCGAGGATTTTGCCGTACAGGACCTTTGCCTTCAAGCCCGCCGCCGCATGGTCCGGCGGGGCAAGATGCCGCCCTCGGCCCACGAGTTCGCCCTTCAGGACATGCGCTTCAGTCTGAGCGAGCGTTTTCGCCTCGCGCGCCACGCGCCAGGGCGCACGGATAGCGCCCGTGTTTTTTTTCCGGGCTGCCAGCTGTGCGCCTCGGCTCCCGGCCAGGTTCGCCGGGTTTACGCGCACCTGATGGAGTCCTTGTCCGGCGGCGTGGGATTGATGCTGGGCTGCTGCGGGGCGCCGGCCTTCTGGGCCGGCCGCGAAGACGAGTTCCGCCAGGTGGGCGAGGGGCTTCTGAAGGAGTGGAGGGTGCTGGGTCAGCCCGAGCTCATTCTCGCCTGTTCCACCTGTTTGCGCATGTTCTCGGAGCACCTGCCCCAGGTCCCGACCGTCTCCCTCTGGGAGGCGCTGGATGCGACGAACCTGCCGCCAGCTGCCGCCGCCGGGACGGTGCTGGCGATCCACGACCCGTGCACCACGCGGCCCATCCCGGCCGTTCAGGAGGCGGCCCGCCGGATCGTGAAACGCCTGGGGGTGTCTGCGCAGGAACTGATCCTGTCCCGGGACAAGACCGAGTGCTGCGGGTTCGGGGGACTCATGCAAAACGCGAACCCCGATCTGTCCCGCGAGGTCGCCGCCCGCCGGGCCGGTATCAGCCCGCTGGATTACCTCACCTATTGCGCCATGTGTCGGGACCGTCTGGCGGCCGTGGGAAAGCGGGCGCTGCACCTGCTCGAGCTCGCCTTCCCGGATGCGGCCGACCCGGACCCGGCGGCCCGGAAGGGGCCGGGATGGTCCGAGCGGCAGGAGAACCGGGCCCGGCTGAGAGCTTCTCTGGCCGAGGAATTTTGGGGCGAAAGGGCAGGAGCCATGCAGGAGGAATACGAACGCATCCGGCTGATCATTGCACCCGAGGTCGCCGAGCTTCTCGAGAAACGGCGCATCCTGGTCCAAGATGTCCAGCGGGTCATTCACGCCGCCGAAAAGAGCGGCAGCGTCGTGATCCACCCCCAGACCGGTCGGCTGAAGGCCAGTCACCGGCCCTACCGGGCGAGCATCTGGGTGGAGTACTCCCCTTCGCCGGAGGGCTACGTGATCCACACGGCCTACAGCCACCGCATCGAGGTTTTGGGAGGACCGCGGGCATGAAGGCTGAAAACGTGCGCCCCGAGGACCTGGAGTGGGTGTGCCGGAAATGCAGCCGGCCGCTCGAGGTGGGTCCGGTCGTCATTGAATACATGGGCAGTCAGTTCACAACCGAACTCCCCACCTGCCCGGGCTGCGGCTTCGTTTTGATTTCGGAGGCACTGGCCCTGGGCAAGATGGCCGAGGTGGAGCAGATCCTGGAAGACAAGTGATGAGCGACACGCACACCCCCAGCCTTTATGAATCCCCCGCGCTGCAGGCCGTGACCGGACCGGCTCTGCGGCCCGGGGGGTTGGAGCTGACGCGGCGGGCGTTGGGCTTCTCCGATTTGCCGGCCGGAGCGCGGGTGGTCGACATCGGCTGCGGGACCGGGGTGACTGCCCACTACCTGCGGCGGCACTGCCGGCTGGAGGCGTTCGGCCTTGACCGCTCATCCGGCATGCTCGGCCAGGCCCGGCAGATGGACCCCGGGCTGCCCCTCGTACAAGGGATCGCCACCCGCCTGCCTTTTGGGGATCACCGTCTGGCCGCCGTGATGTGCGAGTGTGTCCTGTCCCTGGTGGACGATCCCGATGCGGCCTGGCGCGAACTCCACCGTGTTCTCGCCCCGGGCGGGCTCCTGGTGGTGGCGGACGTCTATGCCCGCG
>Ga0209285_10000768_pt1 | contig 10308 bp, 9 predicted proteins | sample PPLLak3March2015_2_FD_187249 | JGI IMG/M metagenome (GOLD analysis project Ga0209285, IMG submission 187249) | Freshwater sediment microbial communities from Prairie Pothole Lake near Jamestown, North Dakota, USA - PPLs Lake P8 Core (3) Depth... | ecosystem: Environmental > Aquatic > Freshwater... | reverse complement strand
TTTCAAGCGGCTGGCCGCCGTTTTACGCCATTTTTATTCAATTTTAGCCACTGGAATCACCGAACTCAGGAAGATAATCCAAATCACAGAACGGTTCCGCCGGTTCGAGAGAATCAACTATCGAATAACTCCAATACGGACTGACTATACGTAAAAATAGGGGTTCTTCAACAGACCCCTTGCGGTGGGGCTTTAGTCTCCGGCAATAATTTATGGCTCATATTCGTCATTTGTCAAGGAGGCATTCCAAAGCTCAATTATTGATTTATAAATAGTGCATGTCCATAATTTCCCACGGCAAGCCGTTGGTTACCGGTTATTACTTGGTTTCAAGTACTTAAGGTTATCCGGTATCCCACGGCTTGCTTTTGGGCTTTCCTCTCAGACGATAATTTATGATTCATCATAATTCCTCCGCGGCGGGAATCTGCTCGCTAAGAGATATGTGCTTCGATACAGGTGATCTTCTTGGTGAGTCTTAACGAAGTCTTTTCAGCAGCCCTCAGAACCGCTTCATACTCAATAGGGTTTGCGATTCTTTCCCGGGTCTTCTCATACAGCCAGGTAGCGAAATAGTACCGGGCGAACTCCTCGGCCGAAGGAAAAACGATGTGCCGATCCATCACTGTCGCCTTAACTGCGTCCCCCAGTCTTTCCCGAAGCTCCGGCAGGAGGGCTTCCTCGAGCTTTCTCGAGGTTTGGTCCGTTTCGGGCACCGATTTAATCCCCGTCACCATTTCGTTCAGTTCGTACAACTCCCGAGCGTTATCCTCGGTCGGTCCCAGCAAAAGCAGCCGACCCTTTTTCTTAACGACCCTGACACTATCCCCGACCCAGCTTTTGGCATCGTTTGTGTAATAAGCGGAAAATGGTGCAATCAGAATGTCCACCTCGCCGTCAAGAAGCGGAAATGGATGGACATCGAAATCCCAGGGAAACACAAATGCGGGGGTGTCGAGTCGTTCTCCGATAGTGCGGGCCTCCTTAAGCAGCTCCCGATTAATGTCAAAACCGATAATCAGACCGCTTTTACCCAGAGCTTTCGCATATACCGGGAAAAAGTTGCCGTTGCCGCAACCGATTTCAAGCAGCTTTTTGCCGCCGGCCTCGCCGAGCCAATCCGAAAGCCAGTCTTCAAGGATGAAATCGGCATATTCGGTATGGGCGCGGATGCGTATCTTCAGCCTTTCTTCGCTTTCCGTGTAATGCAAAGGGTGCACTTTATAGCTCCCACAGGTATTTGTATACGGCGAAACCTTCGGCCCGTTCAACGCCAATGGCGGCTCCGTAGTTTTGGGCTTGATTATCAAGGTACTTAACCCATGTCGAGCCCGTCCGCTGAAACTCGCTTTTATAACATTGAAGCGCCACAATTTTGCGGGTCCATTGAGTGTTATCGATAGAGACATAGAGCCTTGGAGAAAAGACCTGTTCGCCGATATACCAGTTCACGGCGAAGCCAAGAACTCGAGGAACCCTCCGGCAGGCATGCATGGCCATTGTGTATACTCTCTGATGCGGCGGATGGGTATCTCCATGCCAGTGTGTATACAGCGTGTCGATTTTATGTTTGTCGATGGCGTTTAAAATCCGGCAGATATTCGAGTCGTTGACAGGGATGTCGAATGTATCCTCATCATAAGTGATCAGTTCATATCCCAAGGTTCGGGACGCTGCTTGCGCCTCCTGCCCGGCAACTTCTTCGGAGCGAACAATTGTTCCGTCCGGCCCGCGGTAACCGGAATGGGTCAGGACAAGCGACACAACCCGGTGTCCGCCGTCAAGCAATTTCGCGATAGTCCCTCCGCAACCCAATTCCAGGTCGTCATGATGCGCTGTTACGATCAGGACATTCATGTCATCTCCTTTTGGCGGATTAGCCCGATTATTGCCCTTTTTCGATTAAAAGTTACGGCATTATTTTCGGTTAAGCAATCCCAACTTTCGGATTCTCAAATCGGGCGGAGAGGTCGTCAGGCCGGTAAATCCGGTTTCTCGCTTATTCCCGATGCGAACGCTCTCGGAACCCAACCTACCTTACCTGCTCTATAATTAAGCCATTTAAGATACTTACACCGACCAGCTATTTTCTCAGAGGGCCGCAATGCGATGTCCATGTCGCGCAATCGCACGGAGCGGGACCGCCCTTGAACTTATAGTTAACCAAATACACAATATCGAGAATATTTATTATACAATCATAATTCGGATCACCGCTGCATAAGGCATATGGTGCCGGACTCGGCCCGCCCTTAAATTTGAAATTTATCAGATACACGATATCCAGAATATTGATTGGCGACGCGCCATTGCATTCTCCGGGCACGCAATCACAAACGCCGGACGGTTCCGTGATGGTTATTTTATTATCGCCCGCAACGGAAGTAAATGACTGATATGCACCGGAGGGCCAGAAGACTTCCAGTTGATTCACGGTTGTATGTGGGCCGAGCCCGAATGCAGCCTCCAGTGAATTCTGACTGCAATAACCGGATCCGCCCGATACCTCCCTGATTTGAATTCCAGCCGGTGTAGTTATCTTAACCCGAGCCCCGATAGCCGCCGCATTCGAGATTGTCCCGACCAGTTTAATGTGCAGCCAGTGATTCAACGACCCGACATTATTTCGAAACAGCCGATTGGTCTGGTATTCGTTGGTGGTTACATACAAATCCATATCCCCATCACTATCATAGTCGGCGAATGCAACGCCGTTACAGAATAACCCCGGACAGTCGAGCGGGCTGACAGTGGCATCGGCAAATACTCCGCCGCCATCATTACGAAAGAGCTTGTTGCTTTCAGTGCCTCCGTTCGCCACGAAAATATCCAGATCGCCGTCATTATCATAGTCTACCCAGGCAATGCCTGCGCCATACCCGTTATCGTTCAAAGGCGGCGTGGTAACATCGGTAAATGCTCCTCCCCCATCATTGCGAAAGAGCCTGTTGCCGAGACCTCCGGCCCACATGGAGACGTAGAGATCAAGGTCGCCATCGTTGTCATAGTCTCCCCAAGCTACCCCCTTAGTATTACCATAAAAAAGATATGAAGCATCCAGAGGCGGCGTAGTCACATCCGTAAAGACACCGCTGCCGTCATTGCGATACAGATAATTCTGAAATCCGAAACCGTAATTGCCCTGGTATATATCCAGGTCGCCATCATTGTCATAATCACCCCAGGCCATACCGCTTCCGTAACCACCTCCGTCGAGCGGGGCGCTGGTGGCATCGGAAAATGTCCCGTCTCCGCTATTATGAAATAATTTATTATAGCCGTTATTATTGACGTACAGGTCGACATGACCGTCGTTATCATAATCAGCCCAGCCGAATCCTTCCGCATTACCGGCATCATTCATCGGCGCCGTTGCCGCGTCCGTAAAGACTCCCCCGCCATCGTTCCGGAACAGCCTGTTCGGCTGGATATTTTCATTTCCTACATAAAGGTCGAGATCTCCGTCGTTGTCATAGTCGGCCCAGGCGACCCCCTGGCTGTATGACGCATCCCCCAGCGGTCCTGAAGTTGCATTGGTAAAAACACCACCGCCATCGTTTCGAAACAGCTTATTTGCGGTATGACCGGCATTATTCGCGATATACAGGTCGGGATCGCCATCGTTGTCATAATCGCCCCAGGCTGCCCCATAGCCGTATCCGTCGTCGTTCAAGGGAGCGGAAGTGACATCCGCCCACTGGGCCAATTGCTGAAAGGCCGCCAGGAGATTCGGGCGAGGCCCAATATTGCCGGCCGGCGGAAAAATCTGCGGAGTCCCGGTGGAGATTAAAAGATTCCTGATAAACGACGGAGTCAATGCGGAAATACTCCATCCCTGGGAAAGGCCATATGACATCAAATTGACAATGGCCCCGGCGACAATTGGCGAAGCGCTGGAAGTACCCGCAAACTGGTTGGTATACCACAGATTCTTGCCCTCGGCGCTGTATAGATGTCCGTAGCCCGTAGTCACCACATTTTCACCCCAGCCCTGAAGATCATACCGGACGCCATAGCTTGAAAAGTTCAATTTTTCGAGGTCTCCTTCCGGATAGTAAGGCAACGATCCGCCGGGATAAACCCCGCCTGCGCCCACGATAATCGCTCCGGAATTGCCGTACCATGACAACAGATCAGTATTTATTCCTACGTATGTATGAGGCGCGCCTCCGTTCCCCCCCGCTTCGACGACATGGATGCCGTTAGCAACGGCAGTTTGAATTGCTGCATACACGCCGTTATAAGTCTGGGCGTTGGGATGATAGTTAAGCCACCATTCGATCGGTATAAAATCGGGATGAGCTGTACCGGGATTACTATAATCCCACTGGTTCTCGAGCAGAATAACGTCTCCTGCCGATAAAGATGCAATCGCATACCCAATCGCTCCGGGAACGTTCCAGACAATAGATCCATAAATCGGGTCATAATAATAAGTCCCGCATGTTTTCAAGGTTGCCCCGTGACAAATCCCGGTCGTCCCCCAGCCGTTGTTGTCAGAGACCAGAACCCCGGTAACAGCGGTTCCATGATCGTCCGTTTCCCCGGATGGAGTATAAATTGTATTCGGATTGATCTGGCTTCCGGCCAGTTTGGATATATCCTGATGGGCCGTATTCCATGCATACTCGAGGTCACATATGGTAATCCCGGAACCGTTCCCGCCAGTTTGAGTCCAGGCAAACTCAGCATCGATTCCCGTCGGCGTGGATGCGGCCGGGTCTTCATAGTTTTGCTGCGGTTGATAATTCGTCGGCACCGGAACGGTCATTGGTTTTGGAACTGGGCGGGCCAGGAGGATTCCGGGAAGAGCTTCCAATTTGGCGCTGATTGACCAGATATCCTGACCGGCCGATATTTTCAATCGATAAATATTATTCAGGTTGTACAGCTGTTTCCCGGTGTTGGCCTCGCCGCGAATCTGAAGTTCATCGAGTTTTTCCTCGGGAACATCACAGATCCGGTACCATTCAACTGGTTTCACCTCACTCAATATTTCATTTACACCCATAAGGGCATTGGTCGCTTCGTCCACCATAACCTTTTGCCGCAGGCGGACTTTCGATTCCGGAACGAACATCACTTCAATGAGATCAACTTCACAGGCAAAAGGACCGTCGGTGTTGGTATATTCAGCCGCCTTTGAATCTCCGGGCATGGCTGCCTGGGCTGAAACCGGAACGGGAATAAATCCGGATAAAGATAGAACGCCGACAACTAGTAATAACTTCCGGAAAATCATAGTACCTCCATTGATATTTCAAATATTGAAATCTATTTCAATATTCGGTGGCTTTTCAGACACGAAAATCAGCGGCTCTATAGCACCAATCTTCTACTAATAAGTCGGTTTTTAATAATGGCAATGGAGAAATAGATAACCTACTTACACTGATAAAATATAGTAGGTTAGTCAATGCTGTCAAGGGCAGTTTTTTTGGTTTCAATCGATCGATTTTCGAATGATTCCGATTTCCCGGATTTGGCAGAAATCAATACCCTTTGGGCTATAATTTTTGGACAAATATCATAAATCGTCAAAAATACATCATGCAGGTCGGCTGAAAATTCATAAATAATGCATGGTCGTAATTCCTCTACAATCCGAGGGTTACCGGTTGACCGTATCCCCGGCGCATTTCATCAGGGTCTTTCCCCCCGACCGGACATATTTGGTGATATTCGATAAGCCGGTTAAATAACTTTGAGGCTTCAGCTATTCAATATGCGCCACTTCGAATCCAAAACCCTTAAATTTCTCTTCCATTATCAACTTTCTGAAAGCCTGTGAGCAGAAGTACAAAGGCTCCGGTCGTAATAAACCGCGCTTCACACCGAAATACTGTCTACTAGTAAAGAAATCGTATGATTTAATCACTGGAGAATTACTCACATATGCTTCTGAAAGACAATTTAGACCAATTGTATGACCCCTTGGGCATTTGTAGACTTCGTCAAGTGAACTTTCAGATAAATCGAAATAGTTAATCCCTCCTATCGTATTCTTTGTTAATTCCAAGGCTGAAGAGCTTGCAGTCAACTGATAGTAACCGACCGGTTTCAGCGATGCCCCCCTGCGTCGCTCCTTATTTTCCCTCAATGCGATATATTCTGCCCAGACCCGATCCGCCAGAGCTTGATTTTCTATTCTATTCAGCCAAATATAAAATCCGGCGGTGTTATATGGAAAACCCGCTGATTCCGCTTTAGCGATTACTTCTCTTCCCAATGGCAATCGCCGGAAGTCAATAGAATCACCCTCATAGTGCGCCTTGTGGAGTACCGGACGCAATTCAAATCCCTTAAGCTCTGCGTCGACGACTTTCTCGGCCAGCCTCTGAGAAACTATCACTTCCCCGGCAATGGTTCGGGCGATATCTTTGCGAGGGATAGATCGCCTGTCGAGTTTCAAAGGACCGAGTTGTTTGCGATTCACTCCACAGATGTCGCATTCGCTGGATTCGTCAAACTCCGTACCGCATTCCTCTCCCGCTGGTTCAAACGTGGGTTTAATATTAATGCGCAATAGCGCTGCTTCATCTAGTTCTTTGCGAGTGTAGTTCCGTTTTACCTCAACGAGGCAAAAGAGATCATCGAATTTTTCTTTTATTTGTCCTTGCAGCACTCTGATCTTTTCAACAATTGGATCATTCGCGTCTTTTGTGATAATTGTGATTCCATGAGGATTTCTGTTTTTGTCTGTCCCCAATAATAAATGGGCATATTCATTCCATATCCTAAATTCAATAACTTCTCTCATAATAGATCTCATTCTATTGCGGATGGCAAAGGCAATTCCCTATATACTTTATCCATAATTTTCTGCAATTCCTCTGTCCCAACCGGACCCTTACCATAGCCATGGATACTCCGGAATTTATTCGTGATCAACTGATGATATGCAGCATTTATTTCAACGGTCGCGCCATTTTTCGCTCCACCCAGATAAATAGGCGCTATATGATGAGTAGGGGTTTCCCAGCCAGTTTTGGATATAACTTTTCTGCTGCCTTAGCCAGGTCATCCGAGTAATTAGCAACGGTCGTCCCGACTTTCGAAGCGTCAGCGACATCATCGACATTTGAAAGTGCTTTATCTCCTTATAATCCCAGAGATTTGCTTAATTTCTTGGCCTCGCCGCCAAATCCCGTAACAAGATCAATCGCCGCAAATGCGTCATCTGCATTCAGATCACCGTCAATGAGAGTTTTTGCATTGTCGACAATATCGTAGAACTCATCAATGCCCGCTTTCTTCCAGGTGTCAAATTTCCGTAAGGACTTCCCACTTTTGGCAGCATTATAAACTCGCTTGCCGACTTTATAGGCCGTCTTTAATGCCCTTACTACCCACTCCCCATTCGGGTCGTAGTTCGAGATGGGATTACACAGACTATAATTATACGGGCTCCAACCATAGTACTTCGAGTGCTGCGGGTCCACCGCCAGCCAGCGGCCCTCGGTATTGTAATACCGCGACCCGAAATAATACTGATTGACCCCTCCTTCCTGATCAAGCTCCTTGCCCGTGAAGCGATAAGCCTGGTTTAAACTCTGACTCCCCAGCGATGCAAATCCATACGCCAGATACTCCGTATATTTGGCGTAGACCGTATCTACATCCGCCGGAGATTCCTTCACCAGGATCCGGGTATTCCCCAGATGATCCTTGATATAATAATATACTTCGTATACTGCAATTTAAAGAAGTAGCCCCAGCATGCGACCTTTCGTAATTTCTAGCCTAAATTCTCATTTATTGGAATATTATTTTTCTTAGCATATTTAATGACCAACCACTCAACACCCAAGTCGTTTCTCATTTTTTTCGATTTTATGGCCGGACCGAAAATAAACTCAATTTTCCTGACCTTTCCATCTATTAAATGCAAACTAATGTTGGTTACCGTTTTCGCATTGATGCGTGTGTTTGCAATCCCATTAAACCAAACAAACTCATCCTCATCCATCCTGTATTTGAACATAAAAAAGAAATAGAGAACGTAAGAGCAAAAAACAAATAATCCGACCAAGGAGAACATGTCCGGATTATCGAATTGCCCTCTTACCATACGGGAAATAAATATAAAGTAAATCGGTATCGTTAAATATATAGGAAAAGTACGAATCCATATAGAGAGACGAATTTCATATTCTTTTATACTAAGGGGTCGAATAAACATAAACATACAATGGAAAAACATTATACCAATAGTTATATTAACCAACAGCTCTCTTGATATTAATTTCAATCTACCCCTTCTTCCTTTTCTTCTTCCGTATCGTCAAAATACTGCTTATGATAGTATTCGTAAAAACTAGATGCAGCGTTGCCGGCCATTTCATATGCTGCAACGATTGACGTTGCGTTTTTTAAAACCGCCTGTGACTTTGCGGCGTTCACAGCGTTTCTTCCGCCAATGCCCAATTTTATTCCGCTTTGCTTCGCAACTTCTTTGTAAGAATTCATCCGGGATCCCACAGCTTGTTGTGGGGCTTTAGTCTCCGGCAATAATTTATGAATCATACTCGACAATTGTCAAGGAGATACTCCAAAACTCAGTAAATGAATCATAATATGTGCATGACCAAAATTTCCCACGTCAAGCCGTGGGTTACCGGTTTGGAGAACGAAGAAAAACTGACAGCATAACAAAAACCCTCAGGGGTAAATGACTGTCAAATCAAGTATTGTTCAGTACAACTAAGATAATTCGATTCTTTCTATAGATCCAGTAATCAAATCACATAACATACAATTGCCATATAGCAATTTATCTTGCATTGGAATGAACACGCGATTGGTATTAGGCGGAATCAGATATGCAACTTCCTCGACGCGTGTATTCGGAATATCACATTTTAATAACCTCATATTTGGACCTTCATTATATGCCCATTCTATGCCATAATTGTATTTTAGCTTCTCCGAATAATACAATTGGAGGACATGACTGCCCTCTGGGGGATGGTAACGATAAATTTCTGTTCCATCGGTCGTACTACAGAAGCGAACATCCCCCCCGCTCTCCGTAATCGCAACTGCTCCGGGGCCGAATTCGACATACAAATGGGCGAATGTTTCCCTTTTAATTGCAGCAATAATATTACCATCCTTCCTCCGAAGAATATATTCCTTACCTACGAGCAGTTGGATGGGTTCATAATAACTGTCATAAATTATTTCCGTATTTTTCTCTTCTGCAATTAATTCTCCGGTCTTGGCATCCAGAATTAGGCATTTCTTTGGCTCCTGGCTGCAATAAAGCCTATCCCCATCGCGGGACATAACCAATTCATGTATATTTATAAACTCAGGCCGATGCCATATCATCTTGCCGCTAAGATTATTATAACAATAAATTCCTCCCTTATTATAAGTAGCGGTGAAGCAATATTGGCCGTCCTTGCTTAAAGTGAGACGACTGCCATAAAAATCTATTACTACATTATATCTACAAATGTTATCGCCGGTAATTAGATCACGACAAAAAGCATTTTTGTCGTCGTCAATAATTACAATAATATTGCTATTCTTTGAAGCCTCAATTTCTTGTATAACCGCCAATAATTTACTCCTTGCCTATTAGATTCCAAAATCTGCCTTCATTTGCTCTAATTGATCGAGTATTTCTTGCGGAGTGGGTTCCTTCTTGGAATCCTTGTAATTCTGAAAGAATTCCTTCCATCTTTTATTCCAGTTCCCTCCCGCATTTGTATGAATTCCGGGGCCACTCAATAGCCTGTGATTTTCGGTAGTCAATTCAATTGTATAGTTATCAATCTCAATATTTGCTGCCTTAAACTTATCCTTAAATTCCCTTGGTAGCAAATGGTGTGTTTCAATATTATTTGCGGCATCAGCGACATCATCTACCTTTGATAGTGCTTTATCTCCTAATAATCCCAGAGATTTGCTTAATTTCTTGGCCTCGCCGCCAAATCCCGTAACAAGATCAATCGCCGCAAATGCGTCATCTGCATTCAGATCACCGTCAATGAGAGTTTTTGCATTGTCGACAATATCGTAGAACTCATCAATGCCCGCTTTCTTCCAGGTGTCAAATTTCCGTAAGGACTTCCCACTTTTGGCAGCATTATAAACTCGCTTGCCGACTTTATAGGCCGTCTTTAATGCCCTTACTACCCACTCCCCATTCGGGTCGTAGTTCGAGATGGGATTACACAGACTATAATTATACGGGCTCCAACCATAGTACTTCGAGTGCTGCGGGTCCACCGCCAGCCAGCGGCCCTCGGTATTGTAATACCGCGACCCGAAATAATACTGATTGACCCCTCCTTCCTG